>Ga0114984_1000001_pt1 | contig 164580 bp, 155 predicted proteins | sample Shrwel1BS1Day1_FD_96987 | JGI IMG/M metagenome (GOLD analysis project Ga0114984, IMG submission 96987) | Subsurface microbial communities from deep shales in Ohio, USA - Utica-3 well 1 S-1-Day1 | ecosystem: Environmental > Aquatic > Deep subsurface > Shale gas/oil reservoir > Produced...
GTCCGTCATATTAATTTTTCACTCGGTTGGGTAATCGGTGGCTAAAAAGAAGAAACTCAATAAAAACTGGTTGCATGACCACATCAACGACCCTTACGTGAAAATGGCCACGAATGCGGGTTATCGCGCCCGTGCCGCCTTCAAACTGAAGGAAATCGCCGAGCCGGAAGGATTGTTGAAGCCAGGCATCAAGGTGGTCGACCTAGGCAGCGCGCCGGGAAGTTGGTCGCAGGTGCTTCGGGAAGCCTTGGTTGGGCCCGGGGGTGTCATCAATGGCCGTATTATCGCACTGGATCTGCTTCCAATGGAACCAATTGCGGGTGTTGAGTTCATTCAAGGGGATTTTCGCGACGAAGCCGTGCTTGAAGACCTGAACCAGCGCTTGGGTGGCGAAAAGCTGGATCTGGTGGTTTCCGACATGGCGCCCAATCTTTCCGGTGTGGCTGCTGCCGATTCAGCCCGAATTGAGCATGTGTGCGAGCTGGCCATTGATTTTGCATTGAATCACCTAAAGCCCAATGGGGCGCTGATCGTGAAGATTTTTCATGGGTCTTCCTACAGCAACATTGTGCACCAGATGAAGCAGGTGTTTAAAAGCGTGTCGCCGCGCAAACCCAAGGCCTCACGAGACCGTTCTCGTGAAACCTTTTTGCTTTGCAAGGGTCTTAAATAGGTATTTTGCAGCATCATGATCCAGGCGATTGCGATTGTTAATGCACACCATGAAATAGTGTGATGGCGTATTTCATTCGCTTGGGTTTAAAATGGACAACCTGTCCCCATTTCCCTAGGGTGGTGGCAGAGTCCTCGAGGAGAAGTGGCATTGAATAATTCGTTTTCCAAAGCAGCAGTCTGGTTGGTTGTAGCGCTGGTGCTCTTTACTGTGTTCAAACAGTTTGAAGGGCAACAAACACGCTCCAACGAAATGACCTATTCCGAGTTCATGCAGGATGCGCAAAATGGACGCATCAAGAGCGTGATCGTTGAAGGGCGTGTGGTTCGCGCCCTGACTACCGATGACCGTGAGCGAGTGGTTTATTCGCCTGGCGACATCTGGATGGTCGGTGACCTGCTGAAGTACGGTGTGCAGGTGCGCGCCAAGCCTGAAGAAGAGCCATCATTGCTGATGAGCCTGTTCGTGAGCTGGTTCCCAATGTTGCTGCTGATTGGTGTGTGGATCTTCTTCATGCGTCAAATGCAGGGCGGTGGCAAGGGTGGTGCATTCAGCTTTGGTAAAAGCCGCGCCAAATTGCTCGATGAGAATACCAACCCCGTTACCTTTGCAGACGTTGCAGGTTGCGACGAAGCCAAAGAAGACGTCCACGAGCTGGTTGAGTTCCTGAAAGATCCCACCAAGTTCCAGAAGCTGGGTGGCCGAATTCCCCGTGGCGTGTTGATGGTGGGTTCACCAGGCACGGGTAAAACCTTGCTGGCCAAAGCCATTGCAGGTGAAGCCAAGGTGCCTTTCTTTGCAATTTCTGGTTCCGATTTCGTTGAAATGTTCGTGGGTGTGGGTGCGGCCCGTGTTCGCGACATGTTCGAACAAGCCAAAAAGCAAGCCCCCTGCATTATTTTCATTGACGAAATTGATGCAGTGGGTCGTCAGCGTGGTGCAGGTTTGGGTGGCGGTAACGACGAACGCGAACAAACCCTGAACCAGATGCTGGTTGAAATGGACGGTTTCGATACCAATCAAGGCATTATCGTGATTGCTGCGACCAACCGCCCCGATGTACTCGACCCAGCCTTGCTGCGTCCAGGCCGTTTTGACCGCCAAGTGGTTGTCAGCCTGCCCGATATCCGTGGCCGTGAACAAATTCTGAAAGTGCACATGCGCAAAATTCCAATGTCGCCAGACGTGGATGCATCTGTACTGGCCCGTGGTTGCCCCGGTTTCTCGGGCGCTGACTTGGCCAACCTGGTGAACGAAGCTGCGTTGTTTGCCGCACGCCGAAATGGCCGTGTGGTTGAAATGAACGACTTTGAAAAAGCCAAAGACAAGATCATCATGGGTGCCGAGCGCCGCAGCATGGTGATGCCCGAAGAGGAGCGCCGCAACACGGCCTACCACGAGTCGGGCCATGCTGTGGTTGCCAAGTTGATGACAAAAACCGACCCAGTGCACAAGGTGACGATCATACCGCGTGGCCGTGCCTTGGGTGTGACCATGCAGTTGCCGGAAGGCGACCGTTACAGCATGGACAAGGAACGCATGCTGTGTACCATCGCAGTGTTGTTTGGTGGTCGCATTGCTGAAGAAATTTTCATGAACCAGATGACGACTGGTGCATCGAATGACTTTGAGCGCGCAACAGCCATCGCCCGTGACATGGTGACCCGTTACGGCATGACCGAGGCCCTTGGCCCCATGGTGTATGCCGAGAACGAAGGCGAGGTGTTCCTGGGCCGTTCAGTGACCAAGACCACGCACATGAGCGAGCAGACCATGCAAATGGTGGATGCTGAAATTCGCAAGATCATTGATTCCCAGTACAAAGTGGCTTGGGATATTCTGGATCAGAATCGTGACAAGGTTCACACCATGGCCAAGGCTTTGCTGGAGTGGGAAACCATTGATGCGGATCAGATCAATGACATCATGGACGGCAAAGACCCGCGTCCACCTTCAACTGGCGGTAGCACACCACCCACGGGTGGTAGCCCAAGCTCCAGTGGTGGCGGTGGCGAGAAGGTTGCTCCTGCGACTCAGCCTGCACCCGCTGCGATGAGTGTGAAAGCAGATTAAACCCTGCGGGGTTTATTAAAACCTGAAAGCCGTTGGTTTCGACCAGCGGCTTTTTTGTTGACTTCGCGCGGCGCTTTACGAGCCTTGGGTGCAGAGTCGCTTTGCCTAAGCAATGCTTCTGATCCGGCTTGAAGCTTCTTGCTTGGGGCATGCGAAACGCGAACGCGTCTTCGCATCGGTTCCTTGCGGAACCGCCCCGTGCTGCGAAGCCGCCGGGAAGCCTTGCAAAGCCGGCAAGGCGACTCTGCACCCAAGGCTCTCGCCCGTGACAACGCCAACGCCGTCGCCAGCGCGCTCAGGTGGCAATACCCTCGCAACGCCGATCAAGAAAATCTGCCCTTGGTATTGAATTCACCGTCCGTTCGGCGAGGCCGAAAGCGCAGCCCGCCCGCTGTTTAGCGGGTGCGCTTAGGACGGTTAATCAATAACAAGGGGGTATTCAGGTTTTCTGGCGAGAGAGGGTATGCACCTGAGCAAGCTTGGGCAAACGGGTGCGCACCTGAGCGGGCTAGGCAAACGGATAAGCTGTGAGCGTACCAAGCGAACTAAGCTGCTGCTATGCCGTAAAATACCAGCACAGCAACTCGCAAGGCAGCACATGGTTCGCACTTGGAAAGCAGGTCGTTTCGAGCTTACCTACACGCACGGCAAGCCTTTGATTATGGGCATCGTGAATGTCACGCCTGATTCATTTTCGGACGGTGGCAAGCACCATAAAACCAGCCTGGCCATTGAGCATGCCCGCAAGCTGATGGAGCAGGGTGCACAAATTCTGGACATTGGTGGGGAGTCTACCCGCCCCGGTGCGCAAGGGGTTGATGCCGAGGAAGAATGGGCGCGCGTCGCAGACGTTCTGAAAGAGCTGAAGAACTGGAATGTGCCGTTGTCGATCGACACTATGAAAGCCGACGTGATGGCGCGTGCGGTAAATTTGGGTGTGGACATTCTCAATGATGTAAATGGTTTTAGGGATGCCTGTGCGGAAGCTGTGCTTGCGCAATCGAACGCGGGTGCGGTAGTGATGCACATGCAAGGTGAGCCGCGCACCATGCAGAATTCGCCCCAGTACAACCATGTGGTCAACGATGTTGAGGCATTTCTGAACCAACGCATGGTGGCGCTTGAGCAAAAGGGTGTGCAGGCAAACCGAATCCTGGTAGACCCTGGCTTCGGTTTTGGCAAAACACTGCAACACAACATTGATTTGCTGAGGGCAACGCCTTTGTTTTCTACTTTGGGAGCTGGGGTGTTGGTGGGTGTGTCGCGCAAGCGAATGATTGCCGAGCTGACAGGGCAAGCTGACCCTGCTTTGCGCACGGCCGGCTCGGTGGCTGCGGCAACCTACGCGGCGCAACACGGGGCGGCCGTGCTTCGAGTGCACGATGTGCGTGATACTGTGGAGGCCTTGAAAGTGGCCTTCGCCTTGAATCAATGATGCAGGTGGCAAGCGTGCCCAAATTGCCCACGATTTTCGTGAGCGTTGCGGCATACCGCGAGCCCCACCTTTATTTGACCATTCATCAACTTTTTGCCAAAGCCGCTCACCCACAGCGAATTCATGTGGGTTTGGTGGATCAGTCCGAGCAGTTGAACCCTGCGTGGTTAGGTCAGTTTCCCGCGCGCAAAAACATCAACTATGTGGGCTTGTCGCCCGTGGATTCTCGTGGTGTGAGCTGGGCGCGGTCCATCGCTTTTTCGCTGTACAACGACCAGGATTATTTGCTGCAAATTGATTCTCACACTTTGTTCGATCAAGGCTGGGATGAGTTGTTGATTCAACAACTGCTGCGGCTTAAAGCAATTCACCCCAAGCCTTTAATTAGCACCTACCCGCCAGGTTTCCGGTTTGATGGGCAGGGCAGGGCGGTGGCGGATGAACCTGCAAAATCTGACGAGATATTTTTCATCGAACGCGACCCTGGCAGTGTGTTGACCGCCGAGCGCGCTGTGTTGCAGTTCCGGGTGCTGCGAAAGCGGGCAGAGCTACCTGACACGACCCACTTGCCGGGTTTTCATGTGGGGGCGTGTTTTTTGTTCACCACGGGCGAATTTACCCAGCAGGTGCCGTACGACCCCTATCTGTATTTTCGCGGAGAGGAGCAAAGCCTTTCCTTGCGCGCGCATGCCAAGGGCTATCAGGTATTTCACCCCCGGCATAATCTGATTCCGCTGTATCACTTGTACAAAGAGGTGGGCAAAGTGGTTGAGGGGCAGCATTGGCACCCCGACATGGAGGCCAAGCGCCACACAGCGTTTGGTTGGTTGCAACAAAGGTCTAACGAGCGTACCCATGCCTTGTTCACGCCAGGCGCTGATTTGGGGGTGTATGGAATAGACAACCCGGCGCACCTTGAAAGCTTTTGTAAATTAAGCGGGATTGATTACCTTGGGCGCACCGCAGTTCCCGTAAAATCAGATCAATAAACACCATTCACCTATTGCAGACATTCCATGAGCAGACAATATTTCGGTACCGATGGCATTCGCGGCACAGTGGGGCAAAGCCCCATGGTTCCCGACTTTGTTTTGCGTTTGGGGCAAGCCGCGGGCACGGTGCTGGCCAAACACGAAGGTGATGGACGGCGCCCACAGGTGCTAATTGGCAAAGACACTCGCGTGAGTGGCTATTTGCTGGAAAGCTGCCTTGAAGCGGGCTTTACTTCGGTGGGCGTTGATGTGGTAATGGTGGGCCCCATGCCTACTGCAGGTGTGGCTTACCTGGCACGCGCCTTGAATATGTCGGCAGGTGTGGTGATTAGTGCCTCCCACAACCCTTACCAAGACAACGGCATCAAGTTTTTCTCGGGAGAGGGCACCAAATTGCCCGATGCCTGGGAGATGGAAATTGAAGCGCAACTGGCGTTGAATGCACCTTGTAAATCGTCTGAAGAATTGGGCAAGGCCAAGCGCTTGAATGATGCGGCGGGCCGCTATATTGAGTTTTGCAAAGGCACTTTTCCCCGCGACAAACACCTGCGCGGGCTAAGAATTGTGGTGGATTGTGCCAACGGCGCTGCCTACCAAATTGCGCCGGCCGTGTTTCGTGAACTGGGTGCCGATGTGGTGGTGTTGGCTGATCAGCCCGATGGTTTGAACATTAACCGAGGTGTGGGTGCCACTTACCCCGACTTTGTAGCCAGGGCTGTGTTTGAACACAAGGCTGATTACGGTTTTGCACTGGACGGCGATGCGGACCGCTTGATTTGCGTGGACGGCAGCGGCCGAATTTACAACGGCGATGAGTTGTTGTTTGCTCTCGTGGCCGAGCGTTTGCACATGCAAGGCAAGGTGGACGGCGTGGTGGGTACCTTGATGAGTAACCTGGGGCTTGAGTTGGCCTTGAAGCAGCGCAATGTGGGCTTTGAGCGCGCAAAGGTGGGAGACCGCTATGTGTTTGAAAAACTCCAAGCCAACGGCTGGCAGTTGGGTGGCGAAAGTTCAGGCCACCTGCTGGTTCTTGATCGGCATTCTACGGGTGACGGCATTGTGAGTGCGCTGCAAGTACTGCGTGCAGTGCGCAACCTGGGCATGCCTTTGGCCGATATTTTGAAGCCAGTGGCCATGCTGCCACAGGTGCTTAAAAACGCTCGCTTGCCTGTGGGCTACGACTGGGCCAATGATGTGAAAGTGCAAGGCGTATGCGAGGCTGTGAAGGCTGAGCTGGGCAGCAATGGTCGTTTGTTGATTCGCCCTTCCGGCACCGAACCTGTGTTGCGTGTGATGGTGGAAACGGCAGACAAAGGGACTGCCAATCGTTTGGTCGACTCTATTCTTTCGGCTTTGCCCAAGGCTTGAGCGCCGTGCCTAGGGCTGCTTGTCGGGTAGACGAATCCAGCTTTGCACCTTCAGGTCTTTGACAGAGTGTTGCAAATAGCGACCTTGGCGAACCTCGTATCGACCATATTGAAAGGTAACGCCGGCGGCCTGCAATTGGTTGGCATACTCCAGCGCTGAATCCAGATTGTTCTCGTGCGGCAGGTTAAGCGGGGAGTAGTTTTTCGGGTAACCCTCCAGGTAGTATCCCTTCGCGGTTTGAATTGATACGCGCTCACCTTTTAGCCGGTTTAAGTTCAAGCGAAGGTGAGTGTCGCTGGCACCGCCGCCGGTTTCGCAAGCCACAATGTCGTAGCCCATCAAAATCAGCTTTGCGATCAGCCTGTGAATCGTCTCGCTGTCCGACAATTTATTCGATTCAAATATGATTTGATGCGGCCATTGTTCGGGCTTCGCGTCGCTGAAAAAGTCGTTCAGTATGACGGCATCATGGCCTTCGGTGTCCACCTTGAGCATGAACACCCCGTCAACTTTATACTGTTTAAAAACGGTTTGCAGGCGAAGGCACGGTACTGCCTGGGTCACCAAAACTTGTTCTTGGGCCAAGCCTGTTTTCTGGAGTTGTTTGGTCACTGTGGGGTGAGGTGCGCCGATTGAATTACAGCCGCGAAGCCAGTTGGGCAGTTTGTGTTTTGCGAGAGTTTGAGGTGGTATGAAATAGACATTCACCGAGCCTTCAATATTCGAGATGGCCGCGTTGATTTTTTTACAGCCCGGGCGATTCGGAAGCCGATCAAGGTAAAGTGAGATGGGATCAATAGACAGGCCGTGTGCAGCAGGGCCGGCAGCCTGAATCAGGGTGTTGAAGTCGGAGGTGCCAATTTCAATGAAGTCCAGGAACATAATGTTTTCAGTCAGGGTTCAATAAAAATCATGCAAATAAAAGGTGGTGATCGATATTTGCTGAGCCGGTTTTTCAGTGTAATGAAGCTGCAAAGGCTTGTGCACTTGTTCGTATTGACTGTTTTTTTCATCCTTGCAAGGGACGCGTGGGCCAAGCCTCACTCAAAAGCACTATACACACACACGGCGTCGGAAGGTGTGTTCAGGGTTTTTTACACGACTGAGGGAAAGCATGCTGTTCCTGCCGAAGACAGAGACGGCAACGCGGTTCCTGATCGAGTGGACGATATTCTTGTGCAGCTAAAGGCCGCGGATTGGTTTTATCAAACCCAGCTGGGTTTGGTTCCGCCGTTGAAGCATTCAAGGTACACCCAAAGCGACGGAATCGAAGTGCATGTTCAGCATTTCGATCAGGGCACAGGCCTGGCCTTTGATGAACCCACCAAGCCCAATTGGTACGAAGGCCAGTCCTCCACTGCCTTGACGCTGAAAATCAAGATTGGTTCACAGGTAGACCCCCGTTTGAGCACCACACCTGCACATGAACTGTTTCATGTGTATCAATACGCGTATTCGCCCTTCAAAACCAAGTGGTTCACCGAGGGTATGGCCAGGTGGCTAGAGGAGCCTTTTTCCCGTCAAACCCAGTTTGCTGTGCCTCCCTCGCCATCCTCTTGTCGAGAGTTGACAGGCATGGCTTACAACGCAAATGGGTTTTTTGCCAAGCTTGCAGAGCGACAGTTCAAAGGCTTTGATCAGGCAGCAATTTCCGATGAATATCGGCAGTTTGTATATTCAGATGGCAGCCCGGTGATCAGAATTCAATCGGTTTACAAGTTTCGCCCCGTTAAAACATGGCTGGAACGTGCAGCTGAATTGGGAGCGAGTGAATCACGCAGGCTTGACCTTGTTGCGGGCAAATGGCCTGAGCCCCTTCAACGCAGCGCCCAATTTGACTTAACGCTGTGTGAGGCCTTGACGAAACCTTGAAATCAACATAAAATTCCGCTTCTTTGTCGGGGCATAGCGCAGTCTGGTAGCGCATCTGGTTTGGGACCAGAGGGTCGAGGGTTCGAATCCTTCTGCCCCGACCACCGAATTTAAAGGATGTTCTATCCTTGTCCAGTGGGTGCTTTCTACCCATTCGCGTGTGCGAGTTACAATGCAAATTCTGCCCGTAGCTCAGTTGGATAGAGCATCGGCCTTCTAAGCCGAGGGTCGGGGGTTCGAACCCCTCCGGGCAGGCCAAGAATTTAGTACCGGTTTACGGTGGCGGTGTTAGCTCAGTTGGTAGAGCAATGGATTGTGATTCCATGGGTCGTGGGTTCGAGCCCCATACATCGCCCCAAAAATACAAAGGACTTAGCGTGAATAATCCGCTAGGTCCTTTTTGTTTTGTATTTCTGGTAAAAACATTTACCACAACGGAATCTTCCAATGGCACAGGAGATAGGCCAAATTTGGCTGTCTGCTCATGGACGATGTTCGGCCAACTGTTCATCGGAATTTCACTTGCAGTATGGTGATGCCAAAGGAGAGTGTATGGAATCGCTTTGTGAGAATAAGCCACTGCGCTTGCTGTTTGTGGGTGCAGGGGGCGTGGGTGCCTACTATGCTGCCCGCATGATTATGGGCGGAAATTCCGTGGTGTTGACGGCGCGCGGGGGTCACCTTGAAGCGATGCAAATCCATGGGTTGCAGGTTGAGCATGATCAGTTTTCATTCAAACAGCCTGTGTGTGCAGTCGATCAAGCCGCCTTACAATGCCAGTACCGATGCGAAGATTTTGATGTACTAGTACTGTGTTTGAAATCGCAGGACACGGCGAGTTGGCTCGATTCAAACTCAGTTTGGCTGGCCGATGGCGCTACGCCAGTTTTGTCTTTGCAAAATGGTGTCGAGAATGAAGCAGTACTGAGCAAGGTATTGGGCGTTGACCGAGTAGTTGGCGGTTTGGCTGTAAGAATTGGCGCACATATTGTTTCGCCAGGGTGTGTCGAGGCACAAGGCTTATGTCAAATTGTGTTGGGTGCATGGCCAAATTCGGTTGTAAATGTGGGCTTGCAAAGTGTAGTTAAAAGGTTAGCGGATGCATTCAATGCATCGGGAATTCCCACCCGGGCCGCCGTCGACATTCGACATGAGTTGTGGAAAAAACTGTTGGTGAACAATGGTGTTAATCCTTTGTCGGCTTTGACTCGAAAGGACACGGGCTTTTTAACGAAACACCCACATTACAGGCAAGCGGTTTATGCAGCAATGCAAGAGGTGGCCGCAGTTTCAGGGGCAGACGATGTGGTGCTGAGCCAGTCTGATGTGGATGAAATGTTCAAATTGATCTGTGAGTTTGATCCGATAAAAACTTCGATGTTGGTAGACCTTGAAAAGGGTCGCCCTCTGGAGCTAGATGCGATCAGTGGCAGTGTGCTTCGACGTGCTGAACGTTTGGGGATCGATACACCCGTAACAGCATTGATTCATTCAATGCTCAGCAGCTGATTACTTTCCGAATCTTTCTTTGGGCAGCTTTTGCACTGCGATCAGGGACCGATTGATGTGCTCCGCCAGAATTTGCGTGGCCAGTTCACTGTTGCGGTTCAAAGTTGCATTCAAGATTTCCTCATGCTCAGCATGCACATCCCGGGGAATGGGCTTCTCGGAAAGAATCAGCCTGCGATAACGTTCTGACTGCATGTAGAGCAGATGCTGAAACTGCTTTAGCCAGCGGGAAGGGCAGGCCGAAATGAGCGTGTCGTGAAACAGGCGGTTTTTGCGTTCCCATTCGCTGCGGGTTTCAACTGTTTCTTCACCCAAGCGTGATTCTGCGCGGCTTAGCATGTGAAATGCGCCCATGACTTCAGCTTCCCACTGATCATCGCCTAAGGCGATTGCCTGCCGCAGGGCCTCTGTTTCAATCATCACACGGGTGCGGGTAATGTCCTGAAAATCCTCGGGAGACATGGGGGCGACTGTAAAGCCTCGGTGCCCTTGCGCCACCACCAGACCATCATTCAGTAGCAGTTGCAGTGCTTCACGTAAAGTGCCTGCGCCCACGTCGTAATTGTCTTTCAGGTGTTCTACCCGTAGCTTCGTACCCGGCTTATGCACGCCTTCAATAATGTCGTGGCGCAGCTTGCGGTAAGCGGTTTCGGCCAGGGTCAAGCTTTCGCCGTTGGTGACGCTGCTCGGCAGTGAGACCACTTCATTCATACACACCCCAAAAAAATTCTTTCTGTTTCGCCATTGTAGACGAGTTGCGGCGTTAATCAATATTTTCGACTATAAATAATATTCTCGAGAAAATATATTGACGTCGAGAAAAATAAGTTTTATCGTTTGTTCATGGTTTAATCGATTGGCAAGGAAGAATGCAATGAAAGAAGTCCTGAACTTCATCAATGGGGAATTCGTCGCAACGGGAAAAACATTCCCCAAGCACTCGCCCTTGAACAATGCGGTGATTGCGCAGGTTCATGAGGCCAGCCGTGCGCAGGTCAACGATGCAGTGGCCGCTGCCAAAGCTGCTTTAAAAGGCCCATGGGGCAAGATGACGGTGGCAGACCGGGTGCAAATGCTGTATGCCGTGGCCGATGAAATCAATCGTCGATTTGATGACTTCTTGCAGGCTGAGGTGGCCGACACCGGCAAGCCGGTGAGCCTGGCTAGTCATATTGATATTCCCCGTGGGGCGGCCAATTTCAAAGTGTTCGCCGACACCATCAAGAATGTGCCCACAGAATGCTTTGAAATGGCCACTCCGGATGGACGCGGCGCGCTGAACTATTCCATTCGTCGCCCGGTGGGTGTGGTGGGCGTGATTTGCCCCTGGAATCTCCCTTTGCTGCTAATGACCTGGAAAGTTGGCCCCGCGCTGGCTTGCGGCAACACAGTGGTGGTAAAGCCCTCGGAAGAAACCCCACAGACTGCTGCGCTGTTGGGTGAGGTGATGAATAAAGTGGGCGTTCCTCCGGGCGTATACAACGTGGTGCACGGCTTTGGTCCGGATTCCGCTGGTGAGTTCGTGACTACTCACCCCGATGTGAATGCCATTACCTTCACCGGCGAAACACGCACTGGTGCCGCAATCATGAAAGCGGCTGCGCAAGGTGCACGCCCCGTAAGCCTTGAAATGGGTGGCAAGAATGCAGCCATCGTGTTTGCAGATTGTGATTTTGATGCCGCCATTGAAGGCACCATGCGCTCGGTGTTTGCCAACAGTGGGCAGGTATGTCTAGGCACTGAACGTGTGTATGTGGAGCGTCCAATTTTCGACAAATTTGTGGCTGCCATGAAGAAGGGCGCAGAGAGCCTGAAGCCCGGCTTGCCCGAGAACATGGATACCGGCATCGGCCCTGTGATTTCACAGGAACATCGCGACAAAGTATTGAGCTATTACCAAAAGGCTGTGGAGCAGGGCGCAACCGTAGTGACCGGTGGTGGTGCATTTGAGATGCCTGGCGAACTGAACCAGGGCGCTTGGGTACAACCCACCATCTGGACCGACTTGGATGACGATGCGGCGGTGTGTGTCGAGGAAATCTTTGGACCCTGCTGCCATATTGCGCCCTTCGATACTGAAGACGAAGTGGTGGCGCGTGCCAATAACAATCTGTATGGACTCTCCACTGCTGTTTGGACCCAAAACCTGGCTAAAGCGCACCGTGTTGCTGCCTCGATTGAAGTGGGTTTGACTTGGGTGAACAGCTGGTTCCTGCGCGATTTGCGCACACCGTTTGGAGGCGCCAAGCAATCGGGTATTGGCCGCGAAGGGGGTGTGCACTCGCTGGAGTTTTACACCGAACTTAAAAACATTTGCGTGAAGCTGTAAGGAGTCCACGATGAACGCACCCGCTTCACCAGAAATTGGATTGAGCATTGAGGCCAACGGCCTTCAAACAAATTATCACGATCAAGGCCAGGGCACGAACCTGATGCTGATTCATGGTTCAGGCCCCGGTGTTTCGGCTTGGGCGAACTGGCGCTTGGTGATACCCGGTTTTGCAAAACAATTCCGCGTTGTTGCCCCAGACATGGTGGGCTTCGGTTTCACTGAGCGCCGCCAAGGTTACCAATACAACCTGGATAACTGGGTGGCCCATGCCATTGGTGTGATGGACGCACTGAACATTGAACAAACGGATTTGATTGGTAACTCATTTGGTGGCGCTGTAGCGCTGGCGCTGGCGATTCGCCACCCCAGTCGTGTTCGTAAGCTGGTGTTGATGGGCAGTGTAGGCGTGCCATTCCCGATTACTGAGGGACTGGATGCAGTGTGGGGTTACCAGCCGTCATTCGAGAACATGCGTCGCATTATGGATTACTTCGCCTACGACCGTGGCCTTGTGAACGATGAGCTGGCTCAGTTGCGTTTTCAGGCCAGCATTCGCCCTGGCTTTCAGGAAAGTTTCTCAGCCATGTTCCCCGCGCCGCGACAGCGCTGGGTAGATGCCATGGCCAGCCATGAAAGCGATATTCGAGCGCTGAATAAAACCACATTGATTGTCCATGGCCGGGATGATCAGGTTATTCCCTTGAGCACTTCGCTGTGTTTGCACGAAATGATTGTGGATTCGCAACTGCATGTTTATGGCAAGTGCGGTCACTGGACCCAGATTGAACACGCTGCGCGCTTTGAGCGCTTGGTGACTGACTTCCTGCAAGAGGCTTAAAGCAAATGGACGCTACTCAAATTCGCGATTTGGGCGATGAACTTTATAACGCATTGACCCAACGACACACGATTGCTCCGCTAACCAGCCGTGGTTTCGACATCACGATTGAAGACGCCTATCACATTCAACAGCGGATGATTGCGCGACGCTTGGACAACGGCGAGCACGTTATTGGCAAGAAAATTGGCGTGACCAGTGCGGCCGTGATGAACATGCTGAATGTGCATCAGCCCGACTTTGGCTACCTGCTCAATGGCATGGTTTACAACGAGGGCGAAGCCATTGAAGCGGCCAGCCTGATTCAACCGCGTGCGGAAGGTGAAATCGCATTCTTGATGAAACGCGATTTGATGGGCCCTGGTGTAACCGCCGCCGATGTGCTAGCCGCCACTGAAGGCGTGATGGCCTGTTTTGAGATTGTGGACTCACGCATCGCCGATTGGAAAATCAAGATTCAAGACACCGTGGCCGACAACGCCTCTTGCGGCGCCATTGTGTTGGGTGACCGGGTTGTTGATCCTCGCAAAGTGGACCTGTTTACCTGCGGCATGGTGCTGCAAAAGAATGGTGACATCGTGGGCACTGGCGCTGGCGCTGCTGCACTTGGGCACCCAGTGAACGCGATTGTTTGGCTGACCAATACGCTGGGCCGATTGGGCATTGGCCTGAAGGCAGGTGAAATTATTTTGTCAGGTTCTCTGGCAGCACTTATTCCCGTGAAGGCAGGCGACTCGCTACACATGTCGATTGGCGGCATTGGCAACTGCTCTGTTCGCTTCGCGTAAGTTACAACGCAAAAGGCAAAAGGAATTCGATGATGAAAAAGATCAAATGCGCACTGATTGGTCCCGGCAATATTGGTACCGATCTCTTGATGAAACTGAAACGAAGTGCAGTGCTCGAGCCTGTGTGGATGGTGGGTATTGACCCCGAATCAGATGGCCTGAAGCGCGCTCGCGAGATGGGTATTAAAACTACAGCGGAGGGCGTGGATGGTTTGCTGCCCCATGTGGAAGCCGATGGTGTGCAAATTGCATTCGATGCCACCAGTGCTTATGTGCACGCAGAGAACAGTCGCAAGCTGAACGAACTGGGTGTGTTGATGATCGACTTGACCCCCGCAGCAGTGGGGCCTTTCTGCGTGCCCCCTGTGAACCTGAGGGAGCATGTTGGCAAGCGCGAGATGAATGTGAACATGGTGACTTGCGGTGGCCAGGCGACCATTCCCATGGTGTATGCGGTATCGCGTGTTCAACCAGTCAGCTACGGCGAAATTGTGGCCACGGTGTCGTCGAAATCCGTAGGCCCGGGTACCCGCAAAAACATTGATGAATTTACCCGCACCACAGCAGATGCTGTTGAAAAGGTGGGCGGTGCCAAAAAAGGCAAAGCCATCATCATCATCAACCCGGCTGAACCGCCCCTGATCATGCGTGACACCGTGCATTGCCTGGTGGAAGGCACACCTGATCAGGAAGCAATCACCAAGTCGGTTCACGACATGATCAAGGAAGTGCAGAAGTACGTGCCTGGCTACACGCTGGTGAACGGTCCTGTGTTTGATGGCAACCGTGTGTCGGTGTTCATGCAAGTGGAAGGCCTGGGTGATTACCTGCCGAAGTACGCAGGCAACCTGGACATCATGACGGCTGCTGCAGCCCGCACTGCTGAAATGTTTGCTGAAGAAATTCTCAGCGGCAAGCTGACCCTTGAACCCACCGTGAGCGCCTAAGGAGAACCCCATGAGCTTGAAAGGAATTGAAATCAAAGTGCATGACATGACGCTTCGCGATGGCATGCACCCCAAGCGCCACTTGATGAGCCTGGAACAAATGCTGAGCATTTCAAAGGGGCTGGACAAGGCAGGTGTTCCGCTGATTGAAGTGACCCATGGCGATGGTTTGGGTGGGTCATCTGTGAACTATGGCTTTCCAGCGCACAGCGATGAAGAGTATTTGAGCACGGTGATTCCTGCCATGAAGCAGGCCAAGGTGTCCGCCTTGTTGTTGCCCGGTATTGGTACGGTGGATCACTTGAAAATGGCCAAGGAACTGGGTGTTCACACGATACGTGTAGCCACCCACTGCACCGAGGCCGATGTGAGTGAGCAGCACATCACTTATGCCCGCAAGCTGGAGATGGACACTGTGGGTTTCCTGATGATGGCCCACATGGCAAGTGCAGAGAAGCTGATTGAGCAAGCCAAATTGATGGAAGGTTACGGCGCAAATTGCATTTATGTGACTGACTCTGCAGGCTACATGCTGCCCGAAGATGTGTACGCAAAAATCAGCGCAGTGCGCGATGCACTGAAGCCTGATACCGAAATTGGTTTTCATGGCCACCACAACCTGTCCATGGGTGTTTCGAATTCGATTGAAGCCATTCGCGGCGGTGCTCGCCGTATTGATGCAGCCGCAGCCGGTTTGGGTGCGGGGGCCGGTAATACACCGATGGAAGTGTTGGTGGCGGTGTGTGAACGCATGGGAATCAACACGGGTGTTGATGTTTTCAAGATTTCTGATGTGGCCGAAGACCTCGTGGTGCCGATCATGGATCACCCCATTCGCATTGACCGAGACTCCATGACCTTGGGCTATGCCGGTGTGTATTCAAGCTTTCTGTTATTTGCCAAGCGAGCCGAGAAGAAGTATGGCATCAGCGCTCGTGAAATTTTGGTTGAGCTTGGACGACGCGGCATGGTGGGCGGTCAGGAAGACATGATTGAAGACACTGCCATCACCATGGCCCGTGCAAGGAGCGTTGCATGAAACTCGATAAAAAAACCATCTCTGCACTGGCGGAGCACCTAGAGAGCGCAGAACTGAATGCGCGCGATGTAGTGAAGATTACCGATAACCACCCAGACATGGATTGGGATGACGCCTATGCCATTCAGGATGAAATTCGCGCTCGCAAAGAACGCCGTGGCGTGCGTATTGTGGGCTTGAAAGCCGGTTTGACTTCGCATTCAAAAATGAAGCAGATGGGCGTAGACACACCTGTATTCGGGTTTCTGGCTGATTACTTCAGCGTGCCGGAAGGTTCGGCCGTGAAGGTGAGCGAGTTAATTCACCCAAAGGTGGAGCCTGAAATTGCCTTTGTTACCAAAGCTGATTTGCGTGGCCCAGGTTGCAACATTGCCACTGTGCTGGCGGCCACTGACTTTGTGATGCCAGCCATTGAAGTGATCGATTCACGTTACCGCGATTTCAAATTTGATTTGAAAAGCGTGATTGCCGATAACACGTCCGCTGCACGTTTTGTGGTGGGCGGCACAATGAAACCAGTCGACGGCATGGACTTGAAAACCACTGGCATTGTATTGGAAAAAAATGGTGTGCCCGTGGCTTTTGGTGCAGGTGCCGCAGTGGTGGGTCACCCAGCGGCAGCCATTGCGATGCTGGCCAATGAACTGGCCAAGCGCGATCAGTTTGTGCCGGCAGGGTCGCTGATTTTATCGGGTGGCATCACCGAGGCCGTGGCCGTGGAAGCTGGCGACCACGTCACCTTGCATGTGCAGGGTTTGGGCCAGGTCGGCCTGCGTTTTGAGTGAGGGCGAACACCATGCCATTTGCACAAATCAATTTGATTGAAGGGCGCACGGAAGAGCAAAAACGTGCGGTGATTGAGAAGGTGACCCAGGCCTTGGTTGAGGCTGTGGGTGCACCGATTGAAGCGGTGCGGGTTCAGATCATTGAAGTACCCAGCACCAATTGGGGCATTGCAGGCGTGTCTGCAAAAGACCGGGGGCGATAAGCCAGTGAGTTAAACCGTTCGCATTCCAGCTGCACATAAAAACCACAGCAGCTTTTCATTTGCCAAACAGAGAAGGCAGGAGACATTGTGAATATTCAGTATTCAGGGGCGCCTTTGCGCCTAAAAAAATCAACAATTAGCTTGGCACTGCTTGCAGTGGTCAGTGCTGCGCTGTTGAACGCATGTGCGGACAGTACGGTTCAATCCAGCAGTAATTCAGCTCAGAGGGCAGTCACGGTAGAGCGCTATGAGGTAGTTCAAACCCTCAGTGCGAATGGCGACACGGTGCTGGGCGGTACGCAAACCGGTGTGGTAACAGTGTCTGTCGATGGAGGAAATACCTGGAGCCGCAAGCAGGTATCCACGACCGCATCTTTTATTGATTCGACGTTTTGCCCTGACGGTAGCGCCGCCATGCTGGATGTGTACAACACGGTGTGGACTTCCGTCGGCGATTTCAAAGATTGGCTACCCTCCAAATTCGACAAACCCTCCAGCCCTGTGGCGATTGAGTGCCACAGCAGTGGTTTGTGGGTGCTCGGTTCTGGTTCCAATCTGATCAACTCCACTGACCAGGGCAAAAGCTGGCGCGTAGTCAGCTTCGATGTAGATGCGCAGTTCACGGCGCTGGCTTTTACCAGCGATACGCACGGTATTGCATTTGGCGAGTTTGGCATGTTGGCGTTTACCAATGACGCGGGTCAATCCTGGCAGCGCGGTGAACCGATCACCGGTGATTTCTACACTTACGATGCCTTGTTTATCGACACTTCAACTGGATACGCCAGTGGCTTGGCTGGTCAGGTTTTGAAGACCACAGACGGTGGACTGACTTGGGTGCGCGTGGTGAACACCACAGAGGCGCCGCTGTATCGCCTGTTTCTGCATGCAGGTGTGCCGCACGGTGTGGGTGCCAACGGTACGTTGGCGAAGCTCGAAGCTGATCAATGGGTGCCCGTGGGCTATGAGCGACCGGTGTTGTCGTTCTTGGGTGCCGCTGTATCGGGTAATCAATCGATTGTTGTGGGCGGCCCAGGCGGCTTGCTTCGCACAGTTCAAAGTTCCAATTCAAGTCAGGCGGACCCATCATGATCAAGTCTTTCGCCGATCGTTTGATCGCTCAAATTATTCGCGCTGAAGAGTGGCTATTTGCCAATCCCAAGATTGTGCTGGGCATGATTTTGCTGGTCACCTTGGGTTTTGCCGCAGCCATTCCGCAACTGAAGGTGTATTCCGATTTTTCGGACTTGTTACCGCAAAACCACCCCTACATCAAAACTTACAACCAACTGAAGGAAAACTTCGGTGGCGCCAATATGGTGGTGATGGCGGTGGAGGTGAAAGAGGGCACGATTTTCAATAACGACACCTTAAGGCTGATTGAGAAAGCCACACAAGGTGTGGACAACTTGCCGAGCGTGAACCACAACTTGGTGAGCAGCTTGACACATCGTTCTTCGCGAAAAATTTATCTGGATGAAACCGGCGCCTTTCTTTCCGATACCTTCTACGACAGCAACAAGGGCGAGTTAAGTGAAGCCCAACTGAAGCAATTGCAGAAAGATGTGACAGCCAACCCCACTATTTACGGTTTGCTGGTGTCGCCTGATATGAAGGCTGCCCTGATCAAGGCGCAGTTAAACGAAGGTGATATTGATTACGAAAAAACATTCGGTGCGCTGATGCAACTGCGCAGCGAGTTGACGGACGACAAACATAATTTGTACACCACAGGTAACCCTGTACTAACCGGTTGGGTTTACACCTATCTGGATCAATTGGTGGCCATCATGGCCTACACACTGGCTTTACTCACACTATTGCTGATTGTGTATTTCCGACGTTTCTACGGCATTGCCTTGCCTTTGTTGGGAATCGCTTTGTCATCGATTTGGGGTTTGGGTTTCATGGCCATGGTGGGTATCAACCTTGAGCCATTGTCTTTGCCGATTCCCTTTCTGATCGCTGCGCGTGCCACTTCGCACGGTGTGCAGTTGGTGGTGCGCTACTACGAAGAACTGGCCATTGTAAAGAACGGAAAAAAGGCTGCGCGCAATGCGCTGGAAGCACTTTTCCGCCCAGGTTCACTGGCGATTATTGTGGATGCCTTGGGTATTGCCGTGCTGGTGCTGGGTGCTGCCCCGTTCAATTACAAGCTTGGTATCGCAGCCGGCTTCTGGGGCTTCTCGGTCATCTTCACCGTGCACTTCATGGTGCCACTTGCGCTGACCATTCTTCCCCAGCCCAAAAATACCAAAAACGAAAACCAGGGTATTCGTGATGCGCTGGGCAGTATCACCAGCAAAACCGTGGCGCGTTTCAATGGTGCACTCACTGTGTTGATCGCCACCGTGGCATTTTCAGCAGCGGGTTTGTATTACGTGAAAGACGTGCAAATGGGTGAATCCGAGCCAGGCTCGCCTATTCTGAACCGTGATCACGACTACAACCTGGGCACCAAAGCAATCAATGATTTGTTCCCAGGTTCGGAGGAATTGCATGTGCTGGCGCGCACGGCAGAGAAGGGTGGTATCAAGCGCCCTGAAGTGATGGCAGCGATTGAAAAGTTTCAGGCACACATGCTAAGCGACCCTGAGCTTGGTGGCACCAAAGCCATCCCCGGCGTGGTTCGAGTGGTGAACCGATTGTTGCACAACGATGATCCCCGTTGGGCGCAGTTGCCCGACAACGAAGCTGAGGTGGGCGGATTGATGTTCGCCTACCAGGTGTCAAGCCCGATTCCCGGTGCGCTGAAAGAGTTTGTTACGCCCGACGAAAACGAAGCCAATATGGTTTTTTACTACAAAGACCACAAGGCCAGCACCATCAACCGCATTGTTGCTTTGGCTGAGGAAGGGAAGCGCCTTGCTGAAGCCGAGGTACCTGGGCTGACCATTGAACTGGGTGGCGGAATTATTGGCGTGACAGCCGCAGCCAACCAGGCTTTGCACACCGACCATATGATTATTATTCCTGCCGTAATGATCATGGCCTTCACGCTGGTCATGGTGTATTACCGCTCGGTTCATGCCGGCTGGCTAATGATTATGCCAATGCTGTTTGCCACGCTAATGACCTACGCCTACATGGGTGCATTTGGTATCGGCATCAGCGTGAATACAGTGCCTGTCATTGCGGTGGGTGTAGGTGTCGGTATCGACTATGCCGTGTATTTCATGGACCGCATCCGCGAAGAAATGCACGTTGTCAAAAACATCAAACAAGCCGTGATCAATGCCGTGGCATCCACAGGTTATGCCGTCAGCTTCACTGCCGCCACGCTGATCGCGGGTGTGGTGTTGTGGATTTTCATGTCCGATCTCCGATTCCAGTCTGACGCCGCTGTGCTGCTGAGTTTCATGCTGATTGTGAATGCCATCGCCGCCATGTTGATTGTGCCGGCTTGGTGTGTCGTATTCAAACCGAGGTTTGTGATGGGTGAAGTGCGACAAGAGAAAGCACAAGCCGCTGATTTGAAACTGGCGAAAGCCGCCTGAAAAATTATCAAGCAGTACAACAGCAACAAAGGAGAAGGGGCAACATGAAAAAGATGAGACAAAAACCCGCCTTGCGTTCGGCGGTGTTGGTAGCAGCTGCACTCGGCACGCTGCCCGGCATTGCAGGTGCAGCTACCTTCGAAGGCGAGGATTACGAGATTGACTTATTCTATGAAAACCATTCGGTATATCGCGGTGAAGACAACACCGGCGATTCAGTGGGCATGGCGAAATTTCGCAATACGTTAATTGCCGAGGGTCAGAAAACCGGCAAGAATGGATGGCGTTACAACGGCACTTTCCGTGGCACTTACGATGGTGTGTATGACCTGAACAAAGACCAGTTTGGCAAGTCGGCTGGTGGTGCAATTCAAATTGAAAGTTTTGGTCAGCCGGGTGGTTCAGTGCCTCATGGCGGTGGTGTGCCATTGTTTGGCGCACCGGCTGGCGCATACCCCAACAACCCGAATGAAGGCATGCGCGTGCTAGGCGATCGTTGGCATGCAACAGACGGCGGGGTGGGTTTTGGCGTTCCGGTTCGCCCCTGTGATTACGATTCACGGGGTTGCGTCGACTTTGGTGGTTATGGTGACTTGACGTTGAACGAGTTGCGTCACCCAGAGTTCAATAGCAGGCTTGATTTCATTCGTGAAGCCTACGCGACCAACACTTTTGCATTGAAAGATGGTACCGATCTGTTTTTGAAAGTCGGCAAGCAGCAAGTTGTATGGGGCCGTACAGATCTGTTCCGCGTTCTTGATGTGATCAACCCAGTTGATTTTTCCCGCAACAACATTTATGACGAACTCGAAGACATTCGGATTCCCATGTGGATCGCACAAGCTGAATGGCGTTTGGGGCCTTCAGAAACCATGCAGGACCGCAATTTGCAGTTGGTATGGAATTTCGACAAATTTCGACCGAACAATCTGGGTCAGTGCGGACAGCCTAACGTGATTCTGGATGCGGGGTGTTTGTTCCGAGGATTAAAAAATCTGTGGGACAACGGCGGAACAGTTTCCAATTTCCTGCCTGGTGCAGACGGGCGTCAATCGATCGCAGCAAACTTTGGTCCAGGCCAGATCGGTATTCGCAATGTGGAATTGCCCGACTGGAAACTGGACAACACACAGCTGGGTTTGAAGTACGAAGGAATTACAGCCGATGGCCTTGGCTTCTCGTTGAATGCACTGACTTACCGCTCTCAACTGCCATCGTTACGCGGTATCACCAGTGGTGCGACCAACGTGGGCACAGGCGCACCACAGGGGCCAGACAACACACACCTGATCGCATTTGATTTTGTGTATCCGCGTGTGAATCTGGTGGGTGGATCACTCGACTTCCAGATTGAAGCCGCTGCCGCTGCTGTGCGCGTAGAGGCTGCATTCACCGAAGGTGAAGAGTTTGCCAACACATTGAAGCCCCAGTTGTATTCAGAGAACAATGTGTTCCGTGCAGTGTTGGGCGTGGACCGCCCAACATTCATTGACTGGATCAACCCACGAATTGCCACACTCATTTCTGGTCAGCTGTTTGTTCAGCATATTTTTGACCATGAAGTAGAGCAACGCCCGCTTGGTATTGCAGGAATGCCTGATTGGGAAACCAACGCAATTGGCACTTTGCTGGTGAAAGGTTTCTTGCAGAACGGCCGTGTTAGTCCAACGCTAATTCTTGCGCACGACTTCAAAGCTGAAGCAACCGCAATTGCACCCTCTGTTGAGTGGTTGTATAGCGACAACCTGAAATTTGTGTTCGGTGCCAACTTCAAGGTAGGCGAGAACGACAAATACAAGTTTGACGATTGCCGCTCCTGCAACCCATACCCGGGCGTAACAGGACCACCCGGATCGACACCTGGTTCAGCAGGATTGGGTGGATTTGAACCACTAGGCCGCTTCCGCGCAGGCCCGATTGGCGCGGCATTCAAAGAAGACGATCTGTTTGTTCAGATGCGTTACAACTTCTAATCAGACAGGAGACACAACATGAAACTCAAAGCATTCGCAATTTCAATCGCAGCCGTCAGTGCGCTGGGTACCGCCCACGCCACCACTGAAGCAGATTTGCAAAGTTCGTTCAATCCGTACAAAAACGGTGTTCCCTCTGTGCCCGGTTTACAACCCGGCGCAGTGGTGAACAAGGCCAACGTGGAGCAATTCAAAGAGGCGCTTGATCCTGGTATGTATATGGCTGTGAAAAACGGTTGGTACGACATCAAGGTTGGCAAGACCACCAGCTTTGACGTGGACAAATTTTATGTGGAAGCTAGCCGCAAGAATATGGGTAAAACGAAGTTAGGTCCGAAGAATGGTGACTTGACTGGTTTTGCTGGTGGCCGTCCATTTCTTGAAGAGCCGGATGCCAAGGATGCACGTGCGGGCGAGAAGCTGGCCTGGAATTACAAGTACGGCATTAACTGGGGCGATGGCGCCGCAATTTATCCCTTCTACTGGAAGTTTCGTAACCTGCAAACCGGTCAGCTTGAGCGCACCATCAAGTACAACTTTCACTTTCTGAATTTCAAGCATCGTGTTCAACACTCGCCGACACCCGAGGTGACTCCGAATCCTTCAGACTTTTTCCGTGCAATTTATGTGAAAGTGCTTGAGCCTCAGGATTTGAAAGACACCCAGTTGTTGATTCAACGTTATGACGATGATCAGAAGCTGGACGAAGCCAACTTGTACCTGGGTTTTCAGCGCAGAGTCCGTCGCCTGGCCACTGGGCAAACCACAGATTCATTCCTGGGTTCCGACCTGATGATTGAGGACTTTGAGGGTTACAACGGTCGGGTTTCTGACATGAACTGGAGTTTCAAAGGCACAAAGAACATTCTGATGCCGTTTTACAATCACACCGAGATGAAGTTGACAGACGAGTTCAAGGAAGCTGATGGCTTCAAGTTCATCAACTTCACTGGGCAAGGCCAGTGTTTCCCCGACATTACCTGGCAGTTACGCAAGGTGTATGTACTGGAAGCAAAGCCTGTGAATCCTTCGCACCCAATCGGCAAGCGTGTGATGCATGTAGATGCGCAAACCTTTGCTGTGTCCAGAACGTTGGTGTATGACCGCAAGAATGAGTTGTGGAAAAGCTGGACGATTGGCAAGAGCCATCCTGATTTCCATCACCCCATCAACAAGGGCACAGGTGTGGCGATTGACGACAGTTTCAGCATGGTTGACGTTCAAAGCCAGCACTGTACTACAGGCCAGTTCAAGGGCCTGGTTGATCCCAAGTTGACTCCACCAGAAATGATGCGCGTGCAGTTCATGCGCGGTGGCAATTGATTTGTTCATCCGCTAGTGTCCGGTAGCGTCTCGCCGGAACTGATCCTCCTCCAGGAGGCTTTAAGGCAAATTTCTGATTTTCAGGAATTTGCCTTTTTTTATCACTCCAGCGGAATGCCTTCCTTCTTCAGCCGGTAAGCCAGTTGCGGGCGTGTAATACCCAACACCCGTGCAGCTTGAGACAGGTTACCTTTGGCTTGTTTCAATGCGGTTTGCATCAGCCGGCGTTCCAAGGTGTCTAGTCCCACATTCTTGGTCAAAATTTCGTTGCACAAGTCATCAATAGGGCGCGTTTCAACTGGTGCCAATTCGCCTTGCGCATTAAGCTGCGATTTTTCTTTGCAAGGCTCGATGCGGTCATCAAACAAGTAGCAGGCCTCCACATATCCCCCGTCGGGTGCCAGCACCACAGCGCGTTCAATCAGGTTTTCCAATTCGCGAATATTGCCGGGCCATTCATAGCTCATCATCTCTTGCATGGCTTTGTCGGTCAGCCCTTGCAGTTTCTTGTTGTAGCTTGCGCAGTACTTGGTCATGAAGCGGTTGATCAGCGGCGAGATATCGGCCTGTCGTTCACGCAGTGGCGGTATTTTGATGGGGAAGGTGTTCAGCCTGTAGTACAAATCGATTCGGAACTTGTTTTCGCGAATGGCCTGCTGAAGTTCCACGTTTGTTGCTGCCACAATGCGCACATTTACTTTTTGTACCCGCTCGGAACCCAACCTTTCGAATTCACCGGTTTGCAGCACGCGCAGCAATTTCACCTGGGTTGACAAGGGCAGGTCGCCTACTTCATCAAGAAACAAGGTGCCGTGGTCGGCACGTTCGAAGCGGCCTGCGCGCGGCGTGTGTGCACCCGTGTAAGCGCCTTTTTCCACACCAAACAACTCTGCTTCAATCAACTCATGGGGAATGGCTGCGCAGTTTACGGCCAGAAACGGGCCTTTAGCGCGCGGGCTGTTGTCGTGTAACCAGCGGGCGAACATTTCCTTGCCAACGCCGGTTTCGCCCAGCAGCAATACGGTGATGCTGCCCTGCGCCGCGCGCTGCAGCAATTCAAATGCATTCATGAAGGCGGGAGATACGCCCACCAAATCGTCATTGCTGCGTCGGCGAACCAGGGCCGTATCCAGCTTCTCTGCACCCATGTGGTATTCAATCAATTCTTCGGCAAAGGCCTGTGCCTTGAAATACTCTTCATATCCTGGGTCGTTCCAGGCCTCTGCGCTTTGACCAATGATCAGGCACTGGGAATCGCCCTGGCTCATGCATTCCATTTCACGGAACAGCACCAGCCTGCCCATGAAGGCGCTGGTGTAGCCCGATGCGTAGCCAATCATGGTCCAGCAGGCTGGTTCATCGCCTTGTCCATAGTCGGCCACGTGGGCTTCATCTTCCCAGGAATTTTTCCACACAAACTCTCCGTAGAAGTGCTTGGTGGGCAGATTGATTTCCATGCTGAGTTTTTCAACCTGCACCATGCCTTCCAGCGTGTGCAACTGCGGGCCCAGCATGAAAGCTTCTTCAACGGAGCTGCCAGCGCGTCGGTGTTTTAAGGCCACTTGGCCATCACGAATACCCGAGGCAAAGCCAAGTCGAACCAGCAGACCGCGTGCGCGTTTCAGGCCCAGGGTTTCAAACAGTTCCTTGCGCAGCGCGCCTAGTGCGCGGGCATGCATCAGTAGCATGCGTTGCTCGTCCAGCCAGATGTGGCCGGATGGCAGATTGAATCTCAACAGGGATTGCAGGTCGGTCACAGTATTCATGTCTCCAATGTGCCTTTGGCTTTTTTCTTTTGATTATGCCTTGTTTTTCAGCCAAACAATGTAAAAAAGCCCAAGCGGGTCGACTACCCCGTTTGGGCTTTTCAAGGCCGCAAGAACGGCCCACCGTAAGCAGTCTGTTCCTTAGGTGAATACGCCCAAAAAGTTCTCGTTGAGCTTTCTGTCGTGGTAGAAAATCGCCCGGCCAAGGTCGTCGCTTGTCCAGGTAATTATTGGCTTGTCCGGGTAGTGGATGTAACCTCCCGCAAACACCTCGTTGCGGTTGCCCGAGGGGTCGAAGAAGTAAATCGTCTCACCACGGGTAATACCATGGCGTGTGGGCCCAAGGTCGAGTGACACTTTCTTTTTGGAAATGATGTCGGCTGCGCGAAGTACCTCGCCCCAGTTGTCCAGAATAAACGAGGCATGGTGGAACGCCCCTTTCATGGGCTGTCGAATGAAGGCCACATCGTGCGGTTTTGTGGAGCAGCTTAAAAACACACTGATGCGAAAGTCGTGGTTGTCCTCAGCCACCACTTGTTCAGTGATGTCGAAGCCAAGCACTTCCGTGAAAAGTTTCACCACGCCATCCAGATCATCGCCGTACAGCAGGCAATGGTCAAAGCGGGAGGGGCCCATGCCCTTCAGATCATCTGGCCAGGGGTCGGGGTTCACCAGAGGAAGGCAGTTACCCACTTTGTTTTTCTCGGCCAGCAATTCCATCGTGTGGCCAGTGGTTGTAGTGAAGCGGAAGCGCTCACCAGTCTCCAGATGCTCGCCAGCAGGTATCCAGCAGCAGTCGGTGGCAAGGCCACTTTCTTTAACCTTTTTGGACAAGTCTTTCAGGGTTTGAATGCTATCCACACGCCAGCCCATATAGTCCATACCTGCCGCGTCTGCCTCACGCAGCACCACACTGTGGTGATCGTGTTCATCCCATGCTTTCAGGTACACGCGACCTTGTTTGTCGCGCCCGGTCTCCAGCAGGCCCAGCACATCGGTGTAGTGCCTCACGGCTGGTTCCAAATCCAGCACCCGAAGCGCCACGTGGCTTGGCCTTAATACGCCTGTCATTGCCATGTTGATCTCCTTATCCCTATGGTTTTATAGCTATGTGTGCATGGGTTGCTTGGCGAAATGCTTTGCAATGCACTTTTCCATTTTTCCGATTGCCGACAGTTCAAGGTCGGTCAGCGGAAAACATCGGCAGGCCAGCACCACACCCTGGGCTTGTTCTTCAGCAGTAACATGCTGTCGACTCATTTTCAGGGTGCGATATTCGCCCGATTCAATCCGGACACGGCATACGCCGCATCCGCCTCCACGGCACCCCACCGGGATGCCTTTGCGGTTCAGTTGCTCCATGCCTTTCAGCAGGTTGTCTTCTGAGCCGCAGGTGTACTCTTCCTTTGTGTTCTGAATGGCCACGCGGTGCATGTGTGCGGCCCTCCGTTACACGTGTTTGAACAGCGGGCTTTTCTTTGCCAATCCCTCTGCATCGGCCGAGGTCAGGAACCGCTCGGTGTAAATGTCTCGTTCAAATAATTGCCCTTGCATCAGCGTGGCGATGCACGCTTCAATCATGGGCGGTGGTCCGCACATGTAAGCCTTGTGGCCCCGAAAATCATTGTTGAAGTGCGCCTTCAATACCTCGTGAACAAAACCTTTCGCACCAGTCCAACTTGCGCTCACCTCTGTATCCGAGAGGGCAGGAATGTAGGTGAAGTTGGCGTGTTTGGCTGCAAGCTCCGTGAAGTAGTTGTGGTAGTAAAGCTCAGCCTCATTGCGTGCCCCTTGCACCAAGGTCATGGGCAATGTGCAACCCTCATTGAACAATTCTTCAATCATGGCTTTGGGGCTGGACAGACCTGAACCACCAGCCAGAAAGATCATGGGCAGGTTTGCCGATTTGCGTGTGAAAAAGCGACCCAGCGGGGCGGTGAATTCCAATGTGTCACCCACCTTCAGTCTGTCATGCAGCCAGGTGGTGGCCGCACCGCCTGGTACTTTTCGAATGTGCAATTCAACCAGGTTTGTGCCTGGGGCATTGCCGATTGAAAACGCACGTTCGCCCTGCACGCCCGGTACTTTCAGCATGACGTACTGCCCGGCTTGAAAGTGAACTGGCTCATCGACTTCAAGCCAGATACCGCGAATGGTGGGGGTGAGCATGTCAGCTTTGACCACACGCCCGGAGAAATCCTGAAGTCCGATGAATTGCGCATCCGGATCTTCATCCACCTCAGCTTCAATCACAGTGTCGCATTCAACGGTTGCGCAGCACGCCAGAATCTTTCGTTCATCGCGTTCAAAGTCCATCAGCGCAAACGGTGAGGCTTCACCATGTTCGAATTCACCTTCTACCACTTGTACCTTGCAAGTGGCGCACAGGCCATGACCACAGGCGTGGGGTAGCCAAACACCTGCACGAAGGCAGGCGTCCAGCACCGTTTGCCCTTCCTCGATATCGATTGTTTGACCAATCGGTTCGATAGTGAGTTGATAGCTCATGGCAGGCTCCGTTGGTTCAGGTGCTGGAACCGGCAATGCCGGTCAGCCCTGGCGTGGTGAAGCGCAGCACTGACTTGTGGGTCAGACCGTTTTCATCCAGCGATTTTTCAAGCTCGGGCTGGAAGCTTTCTGTACCGTGTTTCCATTGCACAGTGTTCCAGTCGATTTTCGCAAAGTCGGGGTGACTTCCATACAGCGACGGCAGTACCTCATTCACCAATGCCCTGAAGGGCATGGCGGGTGGCAGTGGCAAGGCCATGGGTGCGCAAAACATTAGGTGGTGTTCCCAGTTCACGAACAACAAGCGGTTGCCGTGAAAGTTCTCTTCAAGATCGCGTACCACGCCGGTGTAGCCCGGCTGCAATGAAACGAGTGCCATGTTGTTCTCCTCCTAGTTGTTGTCAGGCCGCCGGTGCGTCTTTGTGATCACGCCCTGTCCATTGCTCCCAGTTCATTTGGTCCTGACTACCCATGTATTCACCGTTGTCCTGGCCGGGCACCAGGTTGTAGTACTTCAGTACATTGTCCAGTCCTTCGCCGCCGCAGTTACCCTGGAAAATCTGGTGCACAGGCAGCCAGCTTTGAACGTACTTCTCGGGCTCGTTATCGAAAATGTCTTTACAACCATCCGAGCAGAAGTGGTACTTCATGCCGTGGTAGGTTGTTTCCCGCAGGCAGGTGGTTGTGGGGTCATCGGGTTCCGTGAAAATTGTCGGCACCTGGCACAACTGGCACAGCATCGGCAGGCCAGGGTTGCTCCAGCGCTTACCTTCTTTCTGCAGGGCATCCCAGTGCTCAAAACGTGGGCGATAGTGCTTGTCGAAAGTGTCGGGGTACTTCTCGCTCAACCACTTCAGTTCGCTTTCTTCGGGTACCCAAGTGTGAAATGCAGCGGCATGGCTGAAGTTGTAGAAAGTAGCCCACACTTCATGGCTCAAACGGCTTTTCTCTTTGCTGGCTACTTCGTGGTACTTGGGCATACGAATACCGTAGCGGCTCAAGTCTTCGAAAAGGGCGCCACCGTTTTTCTCGAAATAGGTTTCCCATGCTTCTTGCCAGCTCATCACGCGTTTGGGCAGCATGTAGTCCATCATCATCGAAACCAAGGCCAGTAGCCGATAACCGCGCCAGAACCACTTGTCGATCCACTTTTGAACGATGTCTTTGTTGCCTGGGTCTTGTTCCAACATGAACTTGACCACCTCAAGACCAAGTGTCATGTGGCGGGATTCATCTGATTGGGCGGAAAAGCCGAAAGTAACCGTGGCCATGTCGCCGTTGTAGGCAGCACCGCTCATGAATGGCATGAACAACAGGTTGGTCAGTACATACTCGAAGGAAAACGAGATGGCTGTAATGAATTCAAACGGGCCTGCAGACTGCGCATCTTCAAAATAGCTTTTGGGCACGCTGAGATACCAGACACGGTCGTGCATGTGGCGGAAGTCGTGCAAGCCATTAAAGAACTTGTTGTAGTGGCTGATGGTGTGTACCTGCGTTTGTGCATGGCGCAATTCATCAATTGCCTGCATCTGCGATGCGATTCGTGCACTAACTCCACGGAAAGAACGACCCACGTGGGCGTAACCACGGTGCGCTGCATATTCCAGTGGTGATACACCTGTGAGGAATAACTTCAATGTGTTGATGTAGCGAGCATCCGTCACATTGAACTGACCGTTGTTCTGTGCAAAGGCGTCAATGATGGCGTAGAGTTTCTTCTCTTTCTCGCCCTGGAATTTCCAGTACGCATCCATGGTCAGGCGGAAGGGGTCTTCCCACTTGTCCCAGTCATGGATCTTGATGCCTTCGAACTGGTCGTAAGGGAATACATCGTCCATGGCCTGGTAGGTGGTGTCCCAGCCAAGTCCGCGGGTCATCATGCCGTATTTCTCTTTTAGGCCCAGTTTTTTGTTGCCTGTGTTCTTGGGTACTGCGCTCATGTCTCTACTCCTTCAAGTTGAAAGTTCTGTGTGGCTAAGTCGCGTTTAAGCGGCCTGGCCCCAGTACAGTTCAAATTCATCCTCTGTTTCATTGATGCTGCCGGACAGGGAAATCAGGTTCAGGTGAATTTCCTGAAGATCCCAGTCACGCCCCATCAGGTCGGATACGCTTTGGCGCTTGACCACCAAACGGCCGGGCGACTCGATCTTGACCATCGCCGGGAACTCCTCGACCGTGGCTTGCGGGTTGTCTTCCCGAATGGCGGCTACGATATTGCGCGTGTCGTCGTTGGTTACAAATGCAATGAACACCGGCGTTTTCGTGCGTTCGGGGGTAGGCGTGTTCATGCTGGGGCTCCAGGTGTTTTCAAACCGATCTTCTTGGCGCGCACCAGCAGCTCTTCCTTGATCTGCATGAAAATGCTGGCGGCTTCTTCTGCAAACAATGCGGTCATCAAAGGCTGCAAGGCGCGTGTGGTTTCAGTCATCCAGATGTCGAACCAGCGGCTCAGTATTTCCTTGTTCTCTGGTGATTCATCCACCGCGGTTTTGATGGTGGAGTCCACCCAACGCTGGGTTTCGACAAACCATTCCTGCATGAAGTTGGTACACATAGAGAAGGTTTGGCCGGCCATTGGGTTGAGGCGGGTCTCAAGATGCTTGTAAAACATCGGATAGACCAAGCCGTCCATCACAAAATTCTGGGCCAGAAAGACTTCAAACCAGTCTTTGGTGACAAACAGGTTTTCCATGCTTCGGCGCAATTCCTGCCATTCAGGGGTGTGCAGCCAGTGTTGTTTACCCACTTCCAGCGAGTCGCCAATGTTGCCATCGAGTAGCAAACCCAGGCGGCTGACGTATTGCGCCAGGCCCAAGCGGTCCATGGTGTTGTACATGGTGGCTTGTGTAATTGCAGCGCCGTAACCGAAGCTGGTACAGAAGCAGTTGTTCATGTTTGCGCCCCACTCGTAGTGGCGAAGCGGCAGCACGGCGAAGATCAGATGTTCTTTGTCTTTTTCCGAGAGGTTGAAAAACACTCCACGCTTTTCTGCAAACTCAAACTGCTTTTCGGCTGCATCTTGTTGCTTGGCACGATTCATGGTGTACACGCCGTAGTAATACTGGCGTGGATCTTTGAAGCTGTACCAATCGGCCATTTTGATGGCTGTGCGGGCAGTGTCGTACAGTTCGAACTGAGGGTCCCAAATAGGGCGGTAGTGGAAGTTGGTGTCCGACTGCATGTCGAATGTGGCTTCCTGATACCGCGATGCAGGTTTGTCTGCGCCTAGCCTACGGGCCACATGTGAGAACGTGTTGCGCAGTTGTTTGATGTTCGACGTTTTGATGTCGACTTGCATGATGTCTTCTCCTTTCCTCTATTTATTTGGCTTTTTATTCGCTGACGCCGGCCTGGCCGAACTGCCATTTCAGTCTTTCGTAATCCAGCCAGGCGCATTGTTCGGCGGTTAGCTCAACGGCCTTGTGCTGTTTGCAGAACTCTCGGAACTGCTCAAACTGCATGACCAGTTCGACGCACAGCTCTGGATCGCCAATCGAAAACTCGAACTCGACAAAGCGATTGTTCAAGGTGCCGGTGACCCGCACATAGCGCGGAATCGAAGCCTCCAGAATTCCGTTCATCTCCGGTGGCGGGGTGTCGCTTTTTGATGTTTTGACTTCTTTGATCATTTGGAACCCTCTTGCTTGATTTCCCTAGTAGAGGGGGCAAGGGGTGTGCCAGGTGCTCTAAGTGATTGAAATTATTAGGTAGTAAAAAAATAGAGGGGGAATTCTAAGAAATTTACGGGTGTTGAAAAGATCAATTGCTGCGGTGCAAGTTGATCAAATGATGAAGTTGGACTTGCAAATATTTACGCCCGGGCCGTTTTATGTCGAGTCTTTTTGAGGATCGAGGTTTGTCTAAATTGGTTAACCTTTTTAGGGTATGCTTAGACTCGAAGCAAATAGACTAGACCGGTTATAAGATCAGCAAACTTATTCTAATAGGCTGATACCTTGTCCTCGTTTAGCCGCAGTTCTGGTTGAACCGATGCTCAGATTAGAACGTTTTTGGATGTTCAACCGGTTTGAGTTACTAGTGCTATGTTGATGTTAAACGACATTATTGGCATCGATCGCAAGAGTTGCAACCTCGCTGAGAGCACGCATTTACGCCATTTGAAAACTAACTGTGTAGTTTTCTACACAGTTACGTGTACCAAACTTCTAAGTTCGAACCCCTCCGGGCAGGCCAAAAATTTAGTACCGGTTAACGGTGGCGGTGTTAGCTCAGTTGGTAGAGCAATGGATTGTGATTCCATGGGTCGTGGGTTCGAGCCCCATACATCGCCCCAAAAATACTAAGGACTTAGCGTGAGTGATCCGCTAGGTCCTTTTTCATTTATGATTTTGTTTCGTGTAGTTTGCAGTGCAGGCAGTCATCATGACGAAGCGAAATTCCCTGAAGCAGGTCGAAAGCGCTGATCAATTGAGCAACCTGGATGAGTTGGTCGTTGACAAACGTTATGACAAGCGCGCGAAAGCCAAGAAAGCGCGACGCAATCGACATTATGAAAAACAGTTTTTGCGCAACGCAGTTACCTCCGGAATTCTTTCTGAAGACCCGACCTGAGCGATAAGTGACACGGTCAGTGTCAACATCGTGAGTTTGTGTCAGCTAGTCGACATTGGCAAATTCACGCCTGTTCTCCACTTTCTGAAAACACTCAGAAAGTGGAGACAGAGATGGGACGAGCGGCCTCTTGTTTGGTATGGCTTGGTGTGCTTCTTTCCTTGGCAGGTTGCTTGGGGGGCGGTGACGCCTCATCCACCTCAAGTACACGAGTCCAACCTGGGCAAACTGACTCGAGGCTCGATCAATTCAACATTGCCAATCAATGCTTTTCAGTCGCTACCGCCGATGGACGCTTTCTGCAGGTGGGTTCTGGTAGTTATAGCCTTGGCAACACACCTTCGCCCTTTTTTTCAAGCCCAGTCGCCTGGGGCAATACTTGTTGTTTGATAGCAATGCAAGTTTTCTCGGACTTTCCAATTCAAACCCTTTTAATCAAGCGCAGCTAATCCAGTTTCTCCGAACTGGCACCGATTTTTTGTCAGGTCTTGGTGATCTCGCGGAAGTGATTGAGCCTTTGAAGCCGGTCAGTGATGGCGTGCGTCAGGCTGGAGAGTCTTTGGGTGAGGCCGTTGATCAGCAAAGTGCATTATCAAGCAACGATTCAACACCCTTTGCACAGGCTGAGCCTGGATTCTTAACCGTGTGGGAAATCATTCCTGCGTCACGACAAAATTCATTTCGGTTCAGGCAACTGGTCACCCAACAATTTCTGGCTGTTCAAAGTGGGGGGCTTGCCTTGGTCAGTGGCGAGGCAGAGGCTGGCTCGTTTGTGTTGCAACCCGCGTCGGGGTGTGCCGTGTTTCCTGAGGCCGAGTTGAATGCCACCGGTAAGCCTTTCAAGGGCACCACGTCGAATGGTGAAGTGGTGGGTTGGGTGGACACGCACATTCACATTGGTGGCAGTGAGGCGTTGGGGGGCAAGCTGGCACATGGTCGCCCGTTTCACCCTTTTGGAATTACCAATGCCTTGAACAGTTGTGAAGCTGACCATGGCCCGCAAGGCACCTTGGGTGTGTTGGACAACCTGTTGGCCACTGGCAGCCCTGTCAACCAACACGCCACTGACGGTTGGCCCAGTTTCAGTTATTGGCCCAACCCCAGGTCTCAAACCCATCATCAGACTTATTACGTGTGGATGAAGCGCGCGTGGATGGGTGGGCAGCGCATTATGGTGAATCACTTTGTGGCCAATGAGGTAATTTGTCAGGTGTGGCCTTTGAAAGAACATGATTGCGATGAAATGGAAAGCGTGAAATTGCAACGGCAATTGCTGCTGGATTTGGAGGAGTACATTGACGCCCAGGAAGGTGGTCCCGGAAAGGGATGGTTCAGGATTGTTTACGACAGCGCCACGGCGCGTGAAGTGATTGCCAGTGGCAAGCTCGCTGTGGTGATGGGCATTGAAAACGAAAAACTGTTCAACTGCGGCGAATTCATGGGCATGCCCGAGTGCACAGAGCAGCAAATTCTGGAGCGATTGGATGAGTTTTATGCGTTGGGTATTCGCAGCGTATTTCCCCTTCATATATTCGACAACGCGTTTGGAGGCACTGAAATTAGCCGCTTCACCAAGGATGCTGCGTTGATGCAGGTATTCAACGCCGGCAACATTTGGGAAACTGGCCACCCATTTGCAAGCACCACCTGTGAAGACATAGACAGTGCTGAACCTTCGACAGTGGACAGCAAGGACTACGGTTTGTTTGAGTTGGCTTTGCTGCAATTGACCAATACCCCGCCCACTCCTGAAGATGTGCCGGGACGGGAGTGCCAGCGCAATGCGCGTGGTTTGACAAAATTGGGCGATTTTCTAATTGATGCCTTGGCAACAAAAGGCGTGATTGTTGAGACAGACCACATGGGCGCTCTGTCGCGCAAACGGGTATTGGCCATGATGAAGGAACGTGGCCTGCCGGTGGTGTCCGGACACTCGGGCACCATCAGCGCCGCGCGTGATAGCCAGCGCATCGTCGATTCAGGCGGACTTATTTCCAATTTGCCCGACAAACCCTCTTCCACTGCAGTGGACTACATTCAAAAATTGAGTGCTTTGTATCCAGCTGGCAAAGCACCGGCGAGCGGGTTTGGTTCAGACATCAATGGCATTCACCAGCAGGCAGATCCCCGCGCTGATGCAGTTGAAAAGCCCTTGGTGTATCCCTTCAAATCACCGATGGGTGATGTGGTGTTTGATCGCCAGAAAACCGGCGAGCGCTTGTATGACCTGAACACCGATGGTGTGGCCCACTACGGCTTGTACCCGGATTACATCGCAGACATGATGATGCAGCCTGGCGGTAAGCCGGCTGTGGCCACCTTGTTCCGGTCGGCTGAAGCGTATTTGCAGTTGTGGGAGCGGGTGGAAAAATTTAAACGATGAAGATTGATGTGACTGTCAGGAATTTCGGATGTCTACGATGTTATTTTGTAGAGGGTCGACATTGAGAAACTTTTACTTATGAATAACAACAGCCACAGCATTGTCATCGGATACATTCTCTGGATTTTTGGTTTCATGGGCGCACACCGTTTTTATTACGGGCGGCCCATCTCCGGCATCATCTGGTTTTTCACACTTGGACTTTTTTTGATCGGCTGGATCGTAGACCTGTTCTTGATACCCAGCATGGACAAAAGCGCCGATCGACGCTTTTTGACTGGTCCGATCAACTACAACATTGCTTGGGTGTTACTCACATTTCTGGGTATTTTCGGTATCCACCGTTTTTACCAGCGCAAGTGGATTACCGGTGTGATCTACCTGCTCACCGTGGGCTTATTTGGTATAGGCATTATTTACGACTGGTGCACCCTAAATGACCAAATCGATGAACTTCATCGAGATGGTGCATTGAGCCAATAGGGTTCATTTCACGGTGCCGAAACTTCGTGGGCGGTGGCGTTCAGATGCATTGAATATTCGAAGCGAAGCGGGGCGGTGTCGAAAAACGATTCGTCAGTGACCTTGTCGAGGTCGAACCAAATGGTCATGTTGTGTCTCCGAGTTTTGTTTTATGATTCTGCTGAAAGCCGATTTGCTGAGGTGTCATCACGGTTTGATGGTCTTGATCAGGTCTTCAGAATCAACCCTGTTTTTTCCGATACCACTCACTCCGTAACCCACAGGATAAAATTTAACTTCTTCGCTGCTTCGAATGTAGTTTCTCAGCGCATCAACATCCTGATTCTTCGGGTCCAGCCAATTGACCCATTCTTCTTTTGGAATCATGACTGGCATTCGGTCATGGACTTCCTTCAATGCTTGACAAGGTTCAGTGGTGATGATGGCAGTGCTCATCACAAGCTCACCCGTTGATTTGTCCACCCAGTGATCGCACACGCCGGCCATGGCAAAGTAGGACGAGTCGCTGGGGTAGATGTAGTAGGGCTGTTTGCGAGCTTGGCTGCCTTCTTCTGCGGCTTGCCATTCGTAATAGCCAGTGGAAGGGATCAGGCAACGGTATTTTTTAAAGCCGGTGCGAAATGACGGCTTTTCATGCACGGTTTCACCGCGTGCATTGTTGAGTTTCGCGCTGATGGTTTTGTCTGCAGTCCAGTGGGGAATGAGTCCCCAAGTGTGAAGCAAAATGACTCGTTCGCCTTCGCGGTTGATCCGCACCACAGGCACTTGTGTGGTTGGGGGGATGTTATAACTATTTTGAAAAATGGATTCATCGGCTGTGTAACGTGCGTTGAAATATTCGGTCAAACGGGAAACTGGGCCTTCCAGAACATAGCGTCCGCACATAAATTTTTGCTCCTTGATGGTTGCGACGGCCAGTTGAGGTATATTGAAACGAGTAAAAAGATACCAATTAAAACCATTCAATTATTGCCTGCACATCTCCGCCAATCAACTTTATATGGAGCAGGAAATGAGCGCAGACACCAGACCACCCTTACCCCCATTCGATCTTGAATCGGCAGCCAAAAAGGCCCGCGCTGCGGAGAATGCCTGGAACACCAGAGACCCTGTGGCAGTTTCCATGGCCTACACAGAGGATTCCAAATGGCGCAATCGCAGTGAAATATTTCAGGGCAGGGCGGCCATTGTTGATTTCCTGGCCCGAAAATGGGCGCATGAAAATGGATACAGATTAATCAAGGAAGTGTGGGCGTGTTCGGGCAATCGCATTGCGGTGAGATTCGCCTATGAATGGCATGACACCGACGGGAAGTGGTTTCGAAGTTACGGAAATGAAAACTGGGAATTCGATTCAAGGGGTTTGATGCAGGCGCGCCACGCGAGTATCAACGACATTCCGATCAACGAATCGGATCGTTTGTTTCACTGGCCACAAGGCCCGCGACCAGCCGACCATCCAGGGCTTAGTGACCTCGGGCTGTGAATTCATTGGTGTTCTGGGCGCTCGATGACGGATGACTGTTGAGCGTTTCAGCGACGATTCTCAACGTGTGTTCCAGGCGCTCGTCACTTAAATTGCCACCCAAGGAAAGCCGCACCGCGTTGGGTGTGGCACCTTCCAGGCAAAACATGTCCGCGCTGGCAATCGCGATGCCGCGGTTCAGCAGGCGACCACAAAACGCAGATTGATTCCACATCGAAGGAAGATTCAGCCACAGGTGAAAGCCCTCGGGGTTGGACTCGATTTTGAAGTCCCCCAATATACGTTTTGCAATCATTTGTCTTCGCTGACTCATGTGGCGAATGCTGTCCAGACACATTTGTGCTGTGCCATCGAGAATCCATTGTGTAGCAAGTGCTGAACACATTGGGCTAGCCATGATTTGTGTGGCGCGCAGTGAGGAGGCAATGCGTTTGGATTCGAGTTCGGTTGGGCACACCAGAAATGCAATCCGAAGGCCAGCACTGCAGGTTTTGGACAATCCGTTGACGTAGTACGTCAGTTCTGGCGCAAGGCTGGCCAGGGATGTCGGCGGGTTGCGCATCAGCTTGCTGTAGGGGTCGTCTTCAATGATTTTCAGACCAAATCGTCGGGCAACCTCAACCAGTTCACGTCTGCGGGGTTCGCTGATTGTACGCGTGGTCGGGTTTTGAATTGTCGGGTTCAAATACAGCGCCCGAACTTTGTTGATTCTGCAGTGTGCCTCAAGAGCATCTGGAAGAATACCTTGGGCGTCGCCGGGGATGCCCAGTGTGCGTATGCCCAGCAAGCCCGCCATTGCTTTTACGCCAGGGTAGGTGATGGCTTCTGCACACAGTGTATTGCCCGCACCGACCAAGCCATTCATCAGGCCAGCCAGTGTGGCCTGAATGCCTGGTGTCACCAGAACCGTGCGCCCCTTGTGATGTGGGCTGACACCGTTTAACCAGACAGCAGCAGCCTGTTGATCGTCTTCAGTTCCCCCGAAATCCTGATACCGGGTTAGCCGATGAAAGTTTCCTTGCTCTGTCACATGCCGTGCACCGTGGCGCATGCGCGCAAGTAATTCGGGCTCTTGTGGTTCAGGAGCCATGTTCATGGTCATCTCGATCAGCGTGGGTTCTGCTTCAAGCTGGTTTGAGTTTCTTATCCGGACGTAGCTGCCTACGCCTGCCTTGGACGTGATCAGGCCGCGGTGCTGCGCTTCCTGATAGGCACGTGCAACCGTGGTGTAGTCCAGATTCAAGCCTTTGGCCAGTTCACGAATGGGTGGAAGCCGGTCGTCAAGCTTCAGCACGCCCCGTTGTATTTCGAGTTCAATCGCTTCGGCAATAGCCAGATAGGCAGGCTTGTTGCAACTGGAAAGCGCCTTGTTCCAGTCTTCCAAAAGAGTTGATCTGCTTCGCATGTTCACTCGCTGTGCCTGTCGGTTTCAAAGGGGTGCAAGCAACTTGCGCGCCCGGTGCATTGCACTTTTCAGGTGCGATGTTTCTGACTTGTGCGGTGATGTCAGCTGTCAGGTTTGAGTATGAAACTGGCTGGAGAGTCGCATTAAATGGATTTGATTGCACATTGATTGGATTTGTAGAGCTTGAATTGGTACAGGCATTGCGACTCTGTGAGCGTGCGCCGGCACAGTGCAATTCACTTTCACGGTGCCCATTTGTTGATGACTCTGGAGATCATGAAATGCCTAAAGTAAATCACCCCGCTCATGTTGATGGCGATTATTTTGTCGATTATGAAGAAAAAGTATTTGAGGATGTGAAGGCCGAGCCAGGTCAAAAAGCGCTGGTGACTTTTCACACAGTGGCGTTTGAAGGTTCGATTGGTTTTGTGAATCTGTTGCAGGCTACACGATTGCAGCGCAAGGGTTTCGATACATCGGTTTTGCTGTATGGCCCCGGCGTCACTTTGGGTGTGCAGCGTGGATTCCCCACCTTGGGCAATGAGGCGTTTCCTGGTCATTTGAATTTCAACAATCAAATCAAGAAATTCATGGGTGAAGGCGGCAAAGTGTACGCGTGCCGTTTCGCGTTGCAGGCGCTGTATGGCCACGGAGAGCCTTCGCTGATTGAGGGAATACGACCCATCAATCCCCTGGATGTGATGGACCTGGTGTTGATTCACAAACGTGACAGTGCCGTGATTATTGACACCTGGACATTGTAAACGCGCAGTGGGGTCGCCCACCGGCGCCCCCACTTGATGGCAGTCGAAGTGGAGTATACGTGCATGACCAAGCCCAGAATAATTCGCGCAGCAGCGGCGCAGATCGCACCTGATCTTCAGGACCCTGCCCAAACCATCCAAAGGGTTTGTCGAACCATGGAGGAGGCTGCAGCCAAAGGCGTACAAATTATCGTGTTCCCGGAAACCTTTGTGCCTTACTACCCCTACTTTTCTTTTGTGTCGCCGCCTGTTCAGCAAGGCAAGGATCATCTGCGGCTTTACGACTATGCGGTGACGGTGCCGGGTGCAGAGACTGAGGCAATATCGGCTTTGGCTGCCCAGTACAACATGGTGGTTGTTTTGGGTGTGAATGAGCGGGACCATGGCTCGCTGTACAACGCGCAAATTATTTTCGACGGCAATGGCGAAATACGCTTGAAGCGCCGAAAAATTACACCGACCTACCACGAGCGAATGGTGTGGGGGCAGGGCGATGCATCGGGTTTGAAAGTGGTGAAGACGAGTGCAGGGCGTGTGGGTGCGCTGGCCTGTTGGGAGCACTACAACCCTTTGGCCAGGTATTGTTTGATGGCCCAGCACGAGGAAATTCACTGCGCCCAGTTTCCTGGTTCTTTGGTGGGGCAGGTATTCGCCGATCAAATGGAGGTGACGATTCGCCACCACGCGCTGGAGTCTGGCTGCTTTGTGATTAACAGCACTGCTTGGCTTTCCGAAGAACAGGTTCAAAGTATTTCGCAAGACAACACTTTGCAAAAAGGTCTGCGCGGTGGTTGCTTCACCGCGATTGTCAGCCCTGAAGGCAAGTTGCTGGGCGAGCCTCTAACCGAGGGTGAAGGATTGGTCGTGGCAGATCTTGACATGGCACTGATCACGAAGCGCAAACGGATGATGGATTCAGTTGGTCACTATGCGCGGCCCGAGTTGTTGAGCTTGTTGGTTAGGGATGAGGCTTCAAGTCCCATGAGAAGAATTTCGGGAGTGCTGCATGCTGAGTACTGATCTTCAAACCTATGGCTTGAGGCTGGAGGACCCGTCTGTGGGGGTTCAAAGCCGGCGTGGTGGTGCTGGTCCTTCCGATCACAAAGCGGTTGTGGTGGATGGGCAAACCGTGATGATTCCTGTTCACACGCATACGGCATGGGACTCTCCTTTCATAGCCAGCAAGCCCGATGCAAACGGGAAAAGCGAACTTCGCAAAAATGGAATTCCAATCGCTGTGATTGATTTTCCAAAGCAACCGAAGTTCTATGGCCTGAAAACTGCAGAGGGTATTCCCTACGAGCAAATTGCCACGCTGCACAGCAGCGATGTATTGGCCACCACCGTGCTGCAAACCTGCATTCGCTACCAAAGCAGAAATAAAACATGCAAGTTTTGCTCGATTGGCCAATCCTTGGCGGCAGGCCGAACCATTGAGCGAAAAACCCCACAGCAACTGGCTGAAGTGGCCAAGGCTGCTGTCGAGCTGGACGGTGTGAAGCAAATGGTAATGACCACTGGCACACCAGCGACGCCTGACCGGGGCGCAGCAATCATGCTTGAAAGTGTATTGGCGGTGAAAGCTGTGGTGGATTTGCCGATTCAAGTACAAATTGAACCACCAGATCGCTTTGAGTGGTTTGACGAATTGAAGCGAAGCGGTGCCGACACTTTGGGCATGCACCTGGAAGTGATTTCAGATGCAGCGCGGCAAGCAATCATGCCAGGCAAGGCCACAGTGCCGGTGAGTTACTACATGCAGGCATTTGATGCAGCGGTAAAGGTGTTTGATCGCGGGCAGGTGAGCACTTACATTATCGCTGGGCTGGGCGATTCACAGGTTGAAATTATCGACATGTGTCGCGAACTGATATTGCGCGGGGTTTATCCCTTTGTGGTTCCGTTTGTGCCAATTGGTGGCACTCCTTTGGAAAGCCACCCGGTTCCGAGTTCCCAATTCATGCGGGAGGTGCTTCAACCCGTTGGCCAGATGTTGCGGGAAGCCGACCTGTTGTCCAAAGACATGAAAGCTGGCTGCGGAAAATGTGGTGCGTGTTCAACGCTGAAAACTTTTGAAGCCTGAGCCGGTGAGTGAGGTGATGCCATGTTTATTACCGAAATGAATGTTGAGGAATTTGCGCACAGTGAGTGCCACATCAAATTGGCTGTAGATGACTGGGCGTTACGCGAGGCGCAGAAATTGCGCAACGATGTTTTTGTGGTTGAGCAAGGCATTTTCCAGACCAGTGACCATGATGTGTTTGACAGCAGCGCTTATACCCTGGTGGCCACCATCGGTTTGCTGGGTATTCCCGATGCTGTGGTGGGCACCGTACGAATTCATGAGCAGGCTCCGGGTGTGTGGGTGGGCTCGCGCCTTGCTGTGGATCAGGCTTATCGATCAGTCAAGGGCCTTGGCAAAGCGCTGATTGCCATGGCGGTGAGTAGTGCACGCGCGCAAGGGTGCACTGCCTTTTATGCGAATGTTCAACTGCCAAATGTGGGTTTGTTTCAAAGGTTGGGTTGGCAGGCTTTGGGTGAGGCAAGCGTGCACGGTGTGCAGCACATGTTCATGCAAGCCAACCTTGACATGTACCTGGTAGAGCACGACCCAAGCCGAGGATTTATTCACCTGTTCAAGCAACCATCAAGCAAAGCACGGATTGAGAGGCGTGTATGAGTTGGCTACAAACACTGGTGCACAGCATTCGGGAAAGCAAGGGGCTTGCGCATAAAAAAGACATTGCGATTGCCATGGATGAATTGGCGAGCGCTCAACCTTGCGATTCTTCATGCCGGGTGGGTGATGACTGCGCCGTGTTGAAGTCGGCGGATGGTTCTTTTCTTCTGTTTGCCATTGAAGGCTTCATGAACGAGTTTGTTCAAGAGGACCCCTGGTTTGCAGGCTATTGCGGCGTGATGGTGAATGTCAGTGACATCGCCGCAATGGGTGGGCGCGCCACGGCGGTTGTGGATGCAGTATGGACCGCTGATTCATGGCAGCTGCAAAGAATTCTCCAAGGCATGGCAGCAGCATCGGCCCGATACAGGGTGCCCATTGTAGGCGGGCACACCAATGCCAGAAATAAACAAGCTCAACTGGCTGTGTCGATTATTGGTTCAGCAAACGCCGTGTTGAGCAGTTTTGATGCCAAGCCCGGCGATGTGTTGATGAGTGTGATTGATTTGAGAGGCAGTTACCACGGTGCTGGAAACAACTGGAATGCCAGTACAGACTCGCCAGCGGAACGCTTGCGGGCAGATCTGGAACTGCTGCCACAGGTGGCAGAAGGTGGTTTGGCGGTGGCCTGTAAAGACATCAGTATGGCAGGTGCTTTGGGCACCACATTGATGATGCTGGAATGTTCTGCATGCGGTGCTGAAATTTGGCCAGCTTCATTTCCACGCCCACAGGAAGTCTCTGTAGAACGCTGGATGCAAACCTTCCCCAGTTTTGGTTTTGTGTTCAGTGTGCCACCGGCTTTTGTGGAGCGGCTAAAGCAACTTTTTGGAAGCAGGGATTTGCGTTGCGAACCCGTGGGGCATGTGATTGAGGGCTCCATGGTTTGGGTAAATCATGAAAGCGAGCGGGAACTGTTGTGGGATTTTTCTTGCACAACACTGTTGGGTTGCAGCCAGTTGAATCACGCAACTGATGTGGTGGGAGAGGCGCATGCCTGTGGTTCGATTTGATGTGATGTGGCCAGATGCCACGGTGATGAGGTGCCAGTCGCCTTCCACGGTGATTCGAAATTTCTTGCATGAGGGGCAGCGTGTGTCTTTGCCCGAGTTTTTGAAAATTTCTGAACTGGGTTTGATGACGGCCAGCGAGCGCGTGCGGGAAAAATATGGGTTTGCCTGCTCGGCGGCCATTGATCAGCTGGAAATTATCCTCGCCAAGGCAACTGATTTTCAGGGTTGGGAAGCGGCTGTGGTGCAAGTCATCCGAATGGATTGAGGGAGAAGAATGTGAGTGCTGAACCAGGTAAATTGAAAGATCATTATTCCGTCGTTGTAATCGGCGGTGGCCAGGCTGGGCTCTCGATGAGTTATCACTTGACTCGCAAAGAGATTGATCATGTTGTTCTGGAAAGAAGCCAGATCGGGCACAGCTGGCGCAATCAGCGATGGGACAGCTTTTGTTTGGTAACCCCAAACTGGCAATGCAATTTACCTGGCTTTCCGTATGCTGGGCCTGAACCAAAAGGCTTCATGAAAAAAGCGGACATTGTTGCTTACCTTGAGGCATTTGCTGCGTCGTTTCAGCCACCTGTATTCGAAGGTGTCGCCGTGAAACAGCTGCGCAAGTTAAGCGATGGCTTGTTCGAAATTCAAAGCACGCACGGAACATTGACGGCGAAGCAGGTGGTAGTGGCTGTGGGTGGCTACCACAAGCCAAGAATTCCAAGGGTGTCAGAAAAAGTACCTGCGCATATCCGACAGATTCATTCTTCAGAATATCGGAATCCTGCTCAGTTTTCAGAGGGCAATATTCTGGTGATTGGCTCTGGCCAAAGTGGTTGTCAAATTGCAGAAGACTTTCATTTGGCAGGCCGACACGTGCACTTGTCAGTGGGCAGCGCTCCCCGTGTAGCGCGCCGCTACCGTGGTCGCGATGTTGTGGAATGGCTGGCCGACATGGGGCACTACGACATGCCCGTGGAGTTGCACCCCCAGAAGGAAGCGGTCCGAGGCAAGGCCAATCATTACGTGACAGGTCGCGATGGTGGCCGGGACATTGACCTGAGAGTGCGGGCGAAGGAAGGCATGCAACTTCATGGCCGTTTGATCAATTGTGTGGATGGTGTGATGCATTTTGCAGATGACCTCACGAAGAATTTGGACAACGCGGACCAGAGCAGCGAGAACATCAAGAACATGATTGATGGCTTCATTGCCGAGAATGGAATTTCGGCACCCAACGAGGCCCGATATGTTCCTGTGTGGACGCCTGAGGATGGAGGGTCATGTATTGATTTGATTGCTGAAAAAATCACTGGAATTGTTTGGTCTGTGGGTTTTGAAAGTTCGTTTGACTGGATCGATTTGCCGATCTTCAATGGCAAAGGTTACCCGAATCATTACCGGGGTGTTAGCCGCGAACCGGGTGTCTATTTTCTCGGTTTGCCGTGGTTGCACACCTGGGGCTCGGGGCGTTTCTCGGGTATTGCGCGTGACTCTGAGTTCCTGCTTGAGCAAATTGAACTGCAGCTTTATACCAAGCTTGAGGAGACAGCTTGAGTTCCCTGGAGTGCGTGCACCGTATTGTGTTTCTGGTTTGATTGCGCTCGTGAATTGCACCAAGTTGACGCCTCGCATTGAAGGAGATTACCCCTCTTTGTAGGGGAGATTGTTGTAACAACGCTGACACCTTGCGCGTAACTTTCCAAATGGCATACACCTTGCGTACTCGAAAGCATTGATCTGCTTCCAGCAAGGGCCTGATATGCAAACAATGTTTTTGAATCGCATGCGTTTTCTAACCCTGGGGGTGATTGTCGCATTGATGGTCTCGGCGTGCGGATCAGACGACGCTGCCAATTCAGCACGGACTGGGCCTCAGGAACAAAACGGGGACGATTCACCGCCGATTACGGTTCCTCAAGCAAGAAGCCCACTGGTGCTTCAAAGCGCCAGCGTCTTTCAAAACAATCCCAGCGCCAATTTGCAGGAGGTGGATTACCGCTTCGGCAGAATTACTGTGACCGATCCCAAGCGCAACGCGAGCTACGAAAGCGATGTACACGGCTACATCACGATCGATTCAAATGCCACAGGCATCATGCCCGTGGTGGTGTTGATGCACGGGAGGCATCAAACTTGTGAAACAGACATTGGACAACTTCCTGTTCTGATTGCTGACGACGACACATGCCCCAATGTCAATGGTGTTTTGGGCCCGGCCGACAGTTACAGGGGCTATCAGTATTTGGTAGAACATTTGGCCAGCCATGGCTATGCAGTCATTTCAATTGATGCGAACGATATCAATGACAACGACGGTTCACCCGCCAGTGGCGATGCAGGCGCAAATGCGCGTGCACAATTGATCCAAGCGCATCTGGACGCATTTCGGGATATTACTGAGACCGGTGCGCCAGCCACACCTCAAACTGCGGGTTCTAACCTGGGTTTTCTGAAAGGTAAGTTGGACATGAACCGCATTGGTACGATGGGGCACTCGCGCGGGGGTGACGGGGTGGCCAAGTACGTGACCTACAATCGCGAGCAAGCACGTCCGCACAAAGTAATTGCAACCTTTGGGCTTGCCCCCACAGATTACAACCTGGACGTAGTCGACAGTTCAGCGTACGCCACCTTGCTTCCCTACTGCGACGGTGATGTTGAAGACGTACAAGGCGCGTTTGTGTACGACGACTCGCGTTATTTCAAAGCGGACGATCAAGCTGCCAAGTTTCAGATTTTGACCATGGGTAGCAACCACAATTATTTCAATACCGTATGGACCAGCGACGATTGGACCATCACGAACCCTGGTGGAGATGACCCGTTTTGCGGCACCAATGCAGCGTCGAATCAACGCGATACGCCTGAAGAGCAGCGTGCCTTGGGGCAGTTCTTCATGGCCAGCTTTTTCCGGTATTTTGTGGGTGGGGAACAGGCATTTGCACACTATTGGAATGGAAGGGCCACTGTGCTGAACGAGGCTTGCCCGGATGGCGTTGGTCCTTGCGAGTTTCGCCACCATTTAAGTTTAACGCCCAAAGCAAGCGACCGTGTGTTGATCAATACATTCGGTACGCAGAGTGCGCTTACCGTCAATAGTCTGGGTGGTGTGGTCAGTCAGCAGGGTTTGACTACATTCGAAATTTGCGACCCGGATATTGAAGGGGTGGGGTGTCCATCGGCCACCACATTCTCGATTACACCCCAACTGGCCGTGGCATGGAATTCTCCAGCCAGAATACGGAATGTTTTTCCTGCGCAAGATGCGAGTCAGTTTGATTTAATCAGTCTGCGTGTGGCCGTGAGTACATTGAATTCCGATCAGAGTCAGGATCAAAATTTCACTTTGGTGTTGGAGGACAGTGACGGAAAAACTTTCAACTTGAAAGCAAGTGATTACACCAGTTCGCTTTACAACCCACCCGGTAATCCAGAGGGTGGAGGTTCAAGAAAAACCCTGCTGAATGCAGTGGATTTTCCTTTGAGCGTGGTGAGTGGAATTAACTTGCGAAGTTTGAGGGCAGTGGAAATTCGATTTGATCAAACTCCGGGCGGCGCCATGCAAATCGCGGATTTAATGCTTCAACGCACGGCGGCGACTCGTTAAGGTTTCTGCGGATAACTTAAAGCGCTTTGGCTGACACTGGTTTGTAACATTCTAGAAACCGGCTCGGTTGCTTTTTGGGGCGGCCAGTTTTCATGTCAATACACACCCATTGAGTGTGGCCTTGCATCACGGTGGCGTGGTCGCTTTCGCGCACAAACTGGTACTGGCGAATCATGTCGGCTTTGCCTTCGTTGTGGCTGATCCAGGTGGCAATCCAAAGGGTATCTCCGGCGAAGGTGGGGCGCTTATATTCCATATGGTGTTGGCGTGCCACGCAGCCATAGCCCAGCTCTACAAAGTCTTGAAATGTCAGGCCGAGTTGAGCTGAGTGCAAAGCTGCGATGGCTTGCATCCATGCCAGGTAAATGGTGTTGTTGGTGTGCTCGAATTCGTCGAGATGTTCGGGCTGCACCGTTAACTTGCCCACAAATTGCGGGGTGCATTGCCACACGCTTTGTGGTGTGTCGCTGGTGGCGATGGTTTGAATATCGCTGTCTTTGAAAATGTTGGAGTTGGTCATGGGTTCTTGATTTTGAAGAAATGGGGCGATGCAGCTTGACGTTCCACAATTCCTTTTGTTCTACATGTTTGAAGAGTATGTCGCTGACGGCGACAGGTCAATGAAATGTGTCTCAGTTTTTAGGAACTTGCGATACGGAAAAGTTGTCAAAACCCCAGCGTCGACCCAATCCCCAAAAGCGTGGCCACACCCAGCGCCGCAAACATGGCCGCAGCAATTCGGTGAACCAGCTTCATGGGGATTTTTTCAGCAAGCTTGTCGCCTGCAAACACAGCAGGTACGTCGGCGATCAGCATGCCCAGCGTGGTGCCGGCCACCACCATGAGCACATCGTTGTAGTGGGCCGACATGGCCACGGTGGCGATTTGGGTTTTATCGCCCATTTCGGCCATAAAGAAAGTGATAAAGGTGGCGCCGAACACACCCAGTTTGGTAGCAAGTTGGGTTTCTTCATCTTCGATTTTGTCTGGAATCAGTGTCCACACTGCCATGGCGATGAAGGACGCGCCAAGCACCCAACGCAGAACAGATGGATCCACATTGGCGGTGATCCAGCTACCCACCACGCCAGCCAGGCCGTGATTGATCAGTGTGGCCAAGGTAATGCCAATGATGATTGGAATTGGTTTTTTGAAACGTGTGGCCAACAGAAATGCAAGAAGCTGGGTTTTGTCCCCAATTTCAGCGAGTGTAATTACACCGGTGGATACGAGAAGTGCCGAAGACATGACATAAGTTCCTGGGCCTGGAAAAACCGAATGACCACGCTGCTTCTCCAGGCCAATCTGGAAGCCGTGTAGTCAAAGGTCTTGCCAAGTTCAAAAACCGCTTACGCCATAGCCTGTATAAGATGTTAGGCCAAGTGTGTTGACATAAGCCTTTCCAAGTGGAAAGAGGCTACTCCCCAATGAGTGTCGAGATGATATTTGACACAGGATGATAAATCAAGGGTGTTTGCAGAGAAGTCGCACTAATTCATTACTTTTTGAAACTGCGATTATTTCCAAAAGTTAATTCAGCCTTAATTTTCGAATCCTAACCTGCATACATCAACAAGCAGGAGTTAGGCATGAAACCGGTTGAATACAACACCCGTCAGCATCACACCTGGTTGCTGCCAGTGATTCAGGAGCCCTGTGCAGATTTAAAAATTCGCCAGTTCATTGCTGACATATTCATGCATCACTATGGCGCCACCATCGAGTCCTATTGCGACCGATTGATTGGCGTTTGCTCTCCGCAAGGCACCATGCTGGCTGCAGCCGGCTACAACCTGGCCGAAGAGGGTCCCCTGTTTCTGGAACAGTACCTTGATTCGCCACTGGAGCAGCAAATTCAGCAACAACTGGGCATGGACATTACTCGATCTGAAATTGCAGAGGTAGGTAATCTGGCTGCGCTTCAAGCTGGAGGTACTCGCATGCTGATTGAGTTGATGACCCAAAGACTGCATCAGGAGGGGCGCCGATGGGTTACTTTTACCGCCACCCAAAGCCTGATCAACAGTTTTCATCGCATGGGGTTGTCGCCCGTAATTTTGGCACCTGCAAACCCGAAGCGTGTCAAAAATCCCAACGCGTGGGGGAGCTATTACCTGCAAAATCCGTACGTTGCGATTGGTGATATCCAGCTTGGCCACGCCCGCTTGGGAGGCCAGCAATGAAGTTCAGTTCCTTTCATTCATTGCTCGAACAGTACACGGGGGAAATTCAAGAAGGCCCCAGTCGCAAGTTTGACGCCAACGCGCTGCGTGGGCAGGTAAAAGCCTGGATTACCCATTTGTCACAGAACCACCCCCTTGGGCAGGCAGTCGGGATTTTGGCTGACAATAGCCTCGCTTGGATTGCGTTGGACTTGGCTTGCGCCAATTTGAACATTGCCTTGGTGCCATTGCCTGCCTTCTTTACAGATGAACAACTGAAACACGCCATACGAGAAGCGGGCATCAGCACCTTGGTCACTGACCATGGCCAGCGCGCGCAGCGACTTGGTTTTCAGCTGACTCCACAAAACCTGGATGCACCCATGCTAATGTTGCGCAGGTTGCAGCTCGACGGATCGACGCCCGCGCAGATTCAGAAAATCACTTTCACCTCGGGCACGACCGGCGAACCCAAAGGGGTGTGCCTGACGCAGGCCCAGCAGTTGGCCGTGGCCGAGGGTTTAATGCACGCGACCGAAAGCCTGGGCATAAAACGCCATTTGTGTTTGTTGCCACTTGGCGTATTGCTTGAAAACATTGCGGGTGTGTATGCACCCATGATGGTCGGTGCGGACATTGTTTGCCTGCCACTGGCGCAAACCGGATTGAAAGGCGCCGCCTCATTCGATGCGCAGCAATGCCTGAACACCATTGCAAGTTACCAGGCTGAAAGCATTATCTTGCTGCCCCAAATGTTGATGGCTTTGTTGCAGGTCAGTACGCCCGGCGACCGCCGTTGGAAAAGCCTGAAGTTTATTGCAGTGGGCGGTGGCAAGGTGCCCATGGGCCTTTTGACTTTGGCCAAGTGGTTCAACTTGCCGGTTTACGAGGGTTATGGCCTCAGCGAATGCGCCTCGGTGGTGTGTTTGAACACACCTGAAAAAAACCGTCCCGGTACTGTGGGTAAAGCCATTCAAGGTGTCGAAGTGAAAGTAGACGCCGATCAGGAAATCTGGGTTAAGGGAAGATACTTCAGTGGTTACCTCCACGATTTGAAGGCGGGTAAGGGCAACTCGCTTGCACAAAGCGCATGGTTGCCCACCGGTGACCTTGGCAAACTGGATGCGGATGGGTACCTGACCATTCATGGTCGCAAAAAGAATTTGATCATCACCGGGTTTGGTCGAAACATCAGCCCGGAGTGGCCTGAAGGCTTGCTGCTATCCACCGGTTTGTTTTTGCAGGCCGCAGTGTTTGGGGAAGGTCAAACAGGCCTGACCGCCATGCTGGTGCTGCGCGATCCACGCGACGCTAATAAGGTGGATGACACATTGGCGCGGGTCAACCTGCAACTGCCGGATTACGCGCGTATCTCGGCGCATCTGGTGATTGAGGAACCTTTTTCATTCAACAACGGATTGTGCACAGCCAATGGTCGCATACGACGAGATGCCATTTGGCAGGCCTACAGAGGTCAACTCAATGGGGAAACAGCATGAGTTCATTTTTTCAAACCCTTCAATTCAGTACCGAGAAAAGCCGTCAGCAATTGATTCAGTCGGTAATTATTCAGGATGCACTGCGTGGCGAGGTGACGCGAGGGCAGTACCTTGCCTTCCTGGGACAGGCTTACCACCATGTTCGCCACACCGTCCCTTTGCTGATGGCTTGTGGCAGTCGTTTGGGGCCTTCGCATGAATGGCTTAAACTTGCCATTACCGAATACATTGAAGAAGAATATGGCCATGAGCAATGGATTCTGAATGACATTGCAGCAGCAGGCGGCAATCCTACCGCTGTCAAGGCCTCGAAACCCCACATCACCACCCAGGCTATGGTGGCTTATGCCTACCACCAAGTGGATCGAAAAAACCCGGTGGGCTTTTTTGGCATGGTGCATGTGCTTGAGGGTACCAGTACGGCATTGGCCACACTGGCTGCCGAGAAAATACAAACCAATCTGGCCTTGCCCGATTCAGCGTTTTCATATCTCACTTCACACGGTAGTCTGGATCTTGAACACGTCAAGTTTTTTGAAACATTGATGAATCAGTTGACGAGCCCGGAAGACAAGCAAGCGGTGATCGACACAGCAGATGCCGTGTATCACTTGTATGGTGAGATGTTTCGTGCCCTGCCGCAGTCCAATAGCGATGCGCTTTTTGATGAGGTGGCCGCATGAGTTCAGCAAATCGGTTTCATGCCGTACTGACCGGTGCCACCGGAGGCATTGGTCGAGCCATGGCCTTTGACCTGGCTGAGCGTTGCGATTCATTGTTGCTTGCTGGGCGTAGTGTTCAGGCCTTGCATGATTTGCGTATGTCGTTGCAGGTTCGTTTCCCCAAGTTGTCGTTGAGCTGCATCGCTGGCGATTTGCTTGATCCGCTGTATCTCAAAGATTTGGCTGATTATGCACGCGAGAATCAAGTGAACCTGTTGGTCAACAATGCAGGAATCAACCAGTTTGGCGCTGTCAAAAATCTGGACTCCAGTGCGCAGGCCCGAATTATAGAAACCAATTTATTGGCCCCTATGCAATTGACTCAGGCCATGCTGCCAACCCTGCTGGAGCAGGGTGGTGCCCAGGTGATTCAGGTGGGCTCAATTTTTGGTTATATCGGTTATCCAGGCAATGCTGCTTACTGTGCCAGCAAATTTGGCTTGCGTGGCTATGCTCAGGCCCTTGCTCGCGAGCTGGCCAATTCACCTGTCAAAGTCAAATACTTGGCCCCGCGCGCTACAACCACGGCGATCAATAAAGGTGCAGTGGACAACTTGAATAAAGCCTTGGGTGTGGCCAGCGACAGCCCTGAGTTTGTCGCTAGCCGGTTGATTCACCTGATCGACAGCCCACGGTTCGATTTAAAACTCGGTTTTCCGGAACGCCTGTTTGTGTTCCTTAATCAGTTGTTCCCCCGCATCAACGACAACGCCATTCAGAAACAACTACCCACGATTGAAAAGCATTGGAGTACATCATGAGAAAGCACATGAACAAGTTTGCCATGGGTTTGTTAACGTTGACACAACTGGCTTGGGCTGTGACGAGCGAGGAGGTGCAAACGCTGCAAGCCGAATGGGCGCAGGCCATGTACCAGGACGAGGGTAAAAACAAGGAAACCCATTTGGGCAAATTGGCCGAACAATCGCGTGCTGTGGTCGCCAACAATCCAAAGGATGCAGACGCCCTGATTTGGGAAGGCATTGTGCTGGCCAGCTATGCTGGCAAAGTCGGCGGCTTGGGTGCACTGAGTTTGGTCAAAGAGGCAAAGGCGGCATTTGAGGCGTCTATCGCGCTGAACCCTAAAGCGCTCGATGGTTCTGCCTACACCAGTTTGGGGTCATTGTATTACCAGGTGCCCGGTTGGCCTTTGGGTTTTGGCGATGATGACAAAGCAGAGGAATATTTGAAGAAAGGTTTGGCTATCAACCCTAATGGAATCGATCCCAATTACTTTTACGGCGATTTTTTGTTTCGTGAGGGTCGAATCCAGGAGGCTGAAGCGGTACTGAACAAGGCATTGCAGGCACCTGCACGGCCTGGTCGAGAGTCTGCCGATGCTGGTCGTCGCAAAGAAATTCGTGATCTGCTTGCAAAGATCAAGACAGGGAAAAGTTGATCCCGTTACACTGGGAAAACTGAATTACTGGACAGGTTGATTAATTGAGAGTGTTGCTCGTCGAAGATGATGAACTCATTGCCAACGGTGTTCGGGAGGCCTTGCGCCGACGTGCGTACCAAGTGGATTGGGTTAGCAATGGCAGGGATGCCTTGAATGCTGCCATTGACAATCCGTTTGATTTGATCATTCTGGATTTGGGTTTGCCCGGCCTGGATGGACTAGACGTGTTGTCTGCCTTACGGCAGCATCAAAAGCGCACGCCTGCTATTGTGCTCAGCGCACGGGGTAGCACCCAGAATCGCATTGATGGACTCAACGCGGGGGCAGATGACTATCTGGTCAAGCCATTCGATTTGGAGGAGTTGTTTGCCCGTATTCATGCTGTTGAACGTCGCACCAGCGGTGCCGCCACCAATGTTTTGAAAATGGGTGAAATTGAGCTTGACCTGGCTGCCATGAGCGTTTTGTATCAAGGCATTGAAGTGACGCTGCAACGCCGTGAATTCAGTTTGTTGAAAAAGTTGATGGAAAGTCCCAGACAGGTATTTACGCGGGAGCAACTCGAGGAGTCTTTGTATGGTTGGACCTCTGATCTGGGAAGCAATGCAATAGATGTTTATGTGCACAACATACGAAAAAAAATGTACAGCGATGTAATCAAAACCCTACGCGGTGTGGGTTATCGAATAGACCCCAATCTTGCAAACTGAGCAATCCATGAAATATTCCATGCGCAGGCGTATTTTGATTGCCTTGGTGTTGGCACTGGCAGTCATCATGATTACGGCTGGCGTAATTAGTTATCGAGTTGCACTTCACGAAGCGGATGAAATTTTCAGTGCGCGTTTGGCCACTTCTGCACGTGTATTGGAAACACTGCTGGCCCGCCAGGTTGAGCATGCAACCATTGATCAGCCTGTTGTCATTTCATTGCCCGCAGAATTGAGTGAAGCCGATCCAGACGAGCCCACTGAACTTGGACATCCGTATGAAACCAAACTGGCTTTTCAAGTTTGGAGCGACACAGGCCGTTTGCTGGTGAGATCTGAATTTGCGCCTGAAGATCGATTGGGACCGTTGAAAGAGGGTTTCTGGGATCGCGACAGTGGTGGTGTGTCCTGGCATGTATTCACCCTGAAAAGCGGCGGGGTCTGGATAGAAGTCGCTGAAGAGGTTGGCTTGCGCGGCGAAATTGCCAGCGACGTAGGCGGTACCTTAATTACTCCGCTGTTGACGGGCTTCGCCCTGTTGATGTTGTTGGTCAACCTGATTGTGATTGTCGGATTCCAACCCCTGGCGAAACTCGCTGAATCAATCGAGCATCGAGATCCCAAAGACAATTCGCCACTGGACCTAAATAACACCCCGGAAGAGTTATTGCCGGTGGTAAATTCGCTGAACAGTTTACTAAACCGCATGTCCGAAACCTTGGCAAGGGAGCAACGTTTTACCGATTCAGCCGCGCATGAGCTTCGAACACCTCTTGCTGCGATGAGTGTTCATGCTGAAAACGCTGCCAATGCGAAAGACGAGGATGAACGAGCCATTTCATTAGCCTACCTGATGACAGGTATGAACCGCACCAAGCATCTAATTGAACAAATGTTGATGTACAGCCGCATCGGTGTCGATGCGCAGTCCGAGCCAGAGGTGCCTGTTGACTTGATCGAAGAGCTTCAATATTTGGTGAATAGCCAGCGAACGATCATTGAAGGCAGTGGTCTTCAAGTTCAGCTCAACACACCAACGCGACCAGTTTGGGTGAAGTCGCAGCGGGGGTTACTTGAAATGCTGTTGCGTAATTTGCTAGACAACGCTTGTAAACACTCCACGAAGCAAGATGTACCTGTCTCTATTGAGCTGACTGTGGAGTTGCCGTCAAAGAAGGCGTGTATCCGGTTTCGCAATATGGCCGAACCGATCGCCTCCGAGGAAATTTCGCGACTTTTTGAGGCGTACTATCGCCCAGCCAATACGCGTTCGAAAGGTCATGGATTGGGATTGGCGATTGCCCGAGAGGTGGCAGTTTTGCATGGTTGGTCCCTGGAGTTGACTCGCAATTCGGCGCGAGAGGGCATCGAGTTTACCTGTAAGATTCCCGCGATTAATCCAATATCTTAGGATTCAAGCATGAAGTTAAAGTTATCTTGGATCACCCCGAACCAACGCATGGTATTGGTGGTTTCCTTATTCATTATGCTGACGGGCAACTACACGTTTCTCAAGCGCGTTGCAGAAATTTACTTCCTTGATCCGGGGCACCTGGCTTTTATGGTGTCGGTGTTTTTTCTATTTGCCGCCGCCACGGCGTTTCTGATGAACTTTCTGGCTTATCGCGGCCTCACTGCGCCGGTTCTGGCTATTTTCCTGTTGATCTCCAGTGCAACAGCATACTTTACGGACAAATATGGCACCGTATTGAATGATGAAATGCTGATCAACATGTTACAGACAAATGTATCTGAAGCAGGCGATCTTTTAAGTGTGAGCTTGGTGATTCGCCTGTTGGTGTTTGGGGTAATACCCGCTGTGTTGCTGGTTCGGTACCGGCCGAATTCTATGGGACCTGTGGCTGAAATCCGCGGAATGTTGTTCTCTGGATTGTTATTGATCCTCTTTATGGTCTTGTGTATTGCGCCGTTTACGTCGACTTACGCCAGTTTTTTTCGTGAACACAAATCAGTCCGTTTTTACGCCAATCCAACCTATGTGACTTATTCCGCCGTGAATTTGGCAGGTCGAATATTCAAAGACCAGGGAAGTCAGAAAATTTCCGCTGTTGCAACAGATGCGAAACCGACCGAAGTACTTGAAAGCGAAGAGCCACGTGAGTTAATTGTGCTTGTAGTGGGTGAAACAGCAAGAGCAGACCGATTTTCTTTGAACGGGTACGCCCGAGAAACGAATCCGAATCTTCAAAAAGAGGAGCTAATCAGCCTGAAAAATGTGACGTCCTGTGGCACCTCCACCGCAGTCTCGGTGCCTTGCATGTTCTCTGATTTGACTGAAACACACTTTTCACTTGAAAAGGTCGCCAAACTGGAGAATGCACTGGACGTGCTGCAGCGCAATGGTGTTGAAGTGCTGTGGCGTGATAACAATTCGGACAGCAAGGGTGTGGCACTGAGGGTGGCATACGAAAATTTTCGGACGCCTGAGAAAAACCCGATTTGTGACGAAGAATGCCGCGATGTAGGTATGTTGAAAGGGCTCGAGGACTACATAGATCAACGTGCCGGAAAGGATATTTTGATCGTATTGCATCAAATGGGTAATCACGGCCCAGCTTACTACAAGCGCTATCCCAAAGAGTTTGAGCACTTTACACCCGTGTGTAAAACCAATGAATTGGCCAACTGCACCCGTGAAGAAATTGACAACGCGTATGACAATGCCGTTCGTTACACCGATTATTTTTTAAGTCAGGTTATTACGCTTCTCAAGAAATATGACGGGTCTCATGAAACTGCGATGTTGTATGTAAGTGATCATGGTGAGTCGCTTGGAGAATATGGCATGTACCTGCATGGAGCTCCCAAAGCCTTCGCCCCTGAAGCGCAAACGCATGTTGCTTCCGTGGTGTGGTTCGGTTCTAATTTTGATTACAAGCTTGCTGACTTACTCCCCTACGAGAAAGACCACTTGACACACGATGCCTTGTTCTGCACTTTGTTGATGGCTTACGAGTTGGACACGCCCACATGCTCCGAAAGTCGAAAGACGATTCAAGCGCAGCACAACTCCTCTATTGTGATTGGTCGGCAGTAAACTCAAGGCTCCTGAGGTGTTCGCCGCCATAGTAGATCAAGGGTATTGCCCAGCAGATCCAGGCTGTTGCGAGTACATGGCTGAGAAAATGGGCTCCCTTCGTGATTTGCACCGCCCCTGCCAAAGTCCCAGACAGCAACAGTAAAACTGCGACTGACTTTCTTTGTTTTCTTAGCCATGGCAAGGGGCTGTACAGCAAGACAATCCACATAAAGGCTGTGGATGCATGTCCACTCGGAAAACATCGGCCAGGCCCGGTGTTTTGAGTGTCGAATGTTCTTTCAAAAAGACGCAGATAATCAGCTGTGCCCCCATACATGGATAAGTCCCAAGGACAGCTGTGGACAGAGCTAGATTTCAACATACTAACAATCACCGCAGCCAGCAAGCTGATGGTCAATATCTTTAATATTTCTCGCCGAGCCGCCGCGTCACACTTGGGCAATATTGCTGCGATGAGTAAGCCTAGCCAAATAAGCACAGTTAGCCAGCGCAAACCGTCATGAAACAACAGTGTCAACAAGTGATTGTCTTTCAGGGGGAATCGACTGGTTTCAGCGTCGTAGAACAGGTTGCTCAAGGCAACATCCGAGTTGGTATAGCGGTTCAGGGCAAAGCACACCAAGCCGAGTAAAAGCCACGCGACGAAGTTTTGCAAATAACGTGATCGTTGACTCATGCGATAGTACTTTCAGTTTGAGTGACCTAAATCCGACAAAGGGTGCAAGCCCTCAAAGCGAGGTTTCAGGATGTCGTGGATCTCGTCTCCAGACAAATCACTTAGGCGAACTGGATTCCATTTTGGTGATTTGTCTTTGTCCACAAGCAAAGCGCGCACGCCCTCCGGGAAGTCGTGGTGTACGCAGCAGCCGATGGAGGCCTGATATTCAAGCCGCAATACATCAGCCAAGTCTGCGCCCGCATGGCGTTTCATCAATTCATAAGATAATAAAGCCGAAGTGGGAGAGCCGTTTACATATGCTTGTGCAGCTTTGGCTAGCCAAGCAACTTCGCTTTCTTGAAGGCCTCGCAATGACTGGTCGATGTCTGCCAGTGAATCGTGATTCATTACTGCATCAATTTCTTCTGCGTGTATGTGTAATAAACCGGCAGGTGCGTCCACCTCAAATGGTTTCAGCAATTCGGATAATGCACGATTGTCTAGGTCCAGCTGCCCTGTCCAGTTGGCTTGTTCAATCGCCTTGAGTACGTCTGTGAATTGTTCGTGAGGCACCACCGAATCAGCCCAATCACCCAATAATGCATCGCCCGCGTTGATGATTGCGCCGGTCAGGGCCAGAAACAAACCCGTGCGCTCGGGCATGCAATGCAAGAACCAGGTGCCTGCCACATCCGGGTACAAACCAATGTGAATTTCCGGCATGGCAATGCGTGCATTGGGGCTGACCACGCGGTGCGATGCGCCTACCATCAAACCGACGCCACCACCCATCACAATGCCATGTGCCCAACACAAAATGGGTTTGGGGTAGGTGTGTATGCGGTAGTCCAAGCGATATTCACGTTCGAAAAACGCCTCGGCTTCAGGCGGTACTACGCCTGCCCCTACACGCTTGCTGGCGTGGTGCAAACTCACCACATCACCGCCTGCACAAAAGGCCTTGTCACCGGCTGCACTGAGTACCACACCTGCGATGGAATCGTCTTCAGCCCACGCTTTCAACTGCGGATCGAGCAGGTCGATCATTGGCAATGTGAGCGCATTCAAGGCTGCGGGGTTGTTAAGAACGGCGTGGCCAAAACTGTGGCCACTGGCGGTGATGAAAGTACTGAATATGACAGGTGCTGACATGATGTGATTGGAATGTAAGGTGTAAACCGACTGCAAACAATACACCGATTCCAAGTACAAATAAAAAAAGCCCGGCGCTTTCACACCGGGCCTTTTCAGCTACCAAGTCAAATTAATGGTGCAAATCAAAACGATCGGCATTCATCACTTTGTTCCAGGCGGCCACGAAGTCGTTCACAAACTTCTTCTCGGCATCTGAACCTGCATACACTTCGCACAGTGCACGCAGTTGCGAGTTGGAACCGAAGCACATGTCGGCCAGGGTACCTGTCCACTTCACTTCGCCTGTCTTGCGGTCACGGCCTTCCAGTACACCGTCGGCGCTGGTTGACTTGCTCCACTTGGTGCTCATGTCGAGCAGGTTGGTGAAGAAGTCAGTGGTTAATGCCTCGGGGCGCTTGGTGAACACGCCATGTTTGGCACCACCCACGTTGGCGTTCATGGCACGCAAGCCACCCACCAACACAGTCATTTCAGGAGCGGTCAAGCCCAGCAAGCTGGCCTTGTCGATCAAGCGCTCTGCTGCTGTACCTTCCAGACCTTTGCGGGCGTAGTTACGGAAGCCATCTGCTGTTGGCTCCAGCACTGCGAAAGACTCCACATCGGTTTGATCCTGAGTGGCATCTGTACGGCCCAAGGCAACTGGCACCTTGATGTCATGACCGGCTTTCTTGGCTGCAGCTTCAACACCGGCTGCACCTGCAATCACGATCAGGTCAGCAATCGAAATCTTCTTGCCGTTGCCTGCATCGTTGAATTGCTTCTGAATGCCTTCCAGTTGCTCCAGCACCTTGCTCAATTCGGCAGGGTTGTTGGCTTCCCAGTTTTTCTGGGGAGCCAAGCGAATGCGGGCACCGTTGGCGCCGCCACGCTTGTCGCTGTTGCGGTAGGTGGAAGCAGAAGCCCATGCTGTGCGAACCAGTTGAGGAATGCTCAAGCCGCTGGCCAGTACTTTGGCTTTTAGTGCAGCAACATCAGCCTCATCGGCATGTTTGTAATCTGCAGCAGGCACTGGGTCTTGCCAGATCAAATCCTCTTTAGGTACCAATGGGCCGATGTAGCGGCTCTTTGGGCCCATGTCGCGGTGGGTCAGCTTGAACCAGGCACGTGCATACGCATCAGCGAACTCGTCTGGGTTGGCCAAGAAGTGACGAGAAATCTTCTCGTAATCCGGGTCCATGCGCAGCGCCAGGTCGGCAGTGGTCATCATGGGTGCGTGGCTCTTGTTGGGGTCGTGTGCGTCCACCACTGTGCCTGCACCTGCGCCGCCTTTTGGCTTCCACTGGTGTGCGCCAGCCGGGCTCTTTGTAAGCTCCCAGTCGTACTTGAACAATGTTTCCAGGTAACCCATGTCCCACTTGGTGGGGTTGGGTTTCCATGCGCCTTCGATACCGCTGGTGGTGGTGTCGCCTGCATTGCCCTTGCCATGTTTGTTGATCCAACCCAAACCCTGCTCTTCAATGGGAGCGCCTTCAGGTTCTGGGCCGACCAGTGCCGGGTTACCAGCACCGTGCGCCTTACCGAAGGTGTGACCACCTGCTACCAAAGCCACGGTCTCGTAGTCGTTCATCGCCATGCGACCAAAGGTGGTGCGAATGTCGTGTGCTGAAAGCTTGGGATCGGGATTGCCATTGGGGCCTTCAGGGTTGACATAGATCAAACCCATTTGTACGGCGGCCAAGGGGTTTTCCAGTTCGCGCTTACCGGTGTAACGCTTGTCGCCCAGCATTTCAGTTTCTGGGCCCCAGTACACTTCCTCTGGCTCATACACATCTTTACGGCCGAATGCGAAACCAAAGGTCTTGAAACCCATGGTATCCATACAGTAGGTACCCGCCAGTGTAATCAGGTCAGCCCATGACAATTGCTTGCCGTACTTCTGCTTGATGGGCCACAACAGGCGGCGCGCCTTGTCCAGGTTGCCGTTGTCGGGCCAGCTGTTCAATGGCGCAAAGCGCTGCATGCCGGTGCCAGCACCGCCACGGCCATCGGCGATACGGTAGGTACCAGCGGCGTGCCATGTCATGCGAACGAAGAACGGGCCGTAGTGACCGTAGTCTGCGGGCCACCAGTCTTGAGAATTGGTGTAGAGCGCTTCGAGATCTTTCAGAAGGGCGGGTACATCGAGCTTCTTGACTTCTTCCACGTAGTCGAAGTCTTCGCCCATGGGGTCAGCCAATGGGGAATTCTGGTTCAACAATTTAATGTTCAGTGCGTTGGGCCACCAGCTTGCGTTAGTGGGTGTGCCGGCAATCGCTGTTTTGGGACCATCGCCCGTGAATGGGCACTTTGCATCATTTGACATACATCTCTCCTTTGTTGCCGTTAATTATTAACTGCTGAATTCAGTGTAGGGTGCTAAATCCTATCAATCAAGTTGTTTTTATAAATTTACCCTATAGGCAGGGGCAATTGATATTTTTGACCTTCAGCATGTCTTCAATATTAATACCGGAAAAAAAGTTGGTCACTCCTCATCGAAGGAGTCATACTTCTGGCAGAGAAAGTCGATCAGTGCACGCACTGCGGGCAGCATGCCGCGCCTCGATGGAAACACCACGTGAATGATTTCGCGACGCGGAGACCACTCTGGAAGCAATTTGACCAATCGCCCGTCGGTGACTTGTTCGGGCACCATCAGGTTGGGCAATTGAACCACCCCAACCCCCGCCATCGCACTGGCCCGCAGGGCTGTCATGTCGGTCGTTACCAGTCGGGGAGAAAAAGGCACGACCACTCGCTCCCCACTGTGATGGGTCAGACACCACTCAAAGTTGTTTTGTACATTCCCCTGTGTTTGCCCCAATCCCAGGCTTGGCCAGTTTCTTAAATCGTTGGGGTGTTTTGGCATGCCTATTTGCTGAATCAACCGGGGTGCTGCCACCAGACACAGGCCTCGATCCGACAGCACCTTGAGCACCAAGTCGCTGCTTTCCAGCGGCAGTGGTCGCACACGTATGGCAAGGTCAACTCCCTCGGCCACCACATCCACCCGCCTGTTGCTCGCTTCCATGTGCACTGTCACTTGCGGATGTTTCACCAGAAATTCTGCCAGCATGTCGCCAATGTGAGCATGCAGCAATGCGATGGGACAAGTCATGCGGATCAGGCCACGCGGCTCGGAGTGATTTTGTTCAATCAATTCTTGTGCACTTTCGGCCTCAATCAACATGGCCTTGCAGTGCTGATAGTAGGTTTTTCCGATTTCTGTGATGTGCAACTTGCGGGTGGAGCGATACAGCAACTGTGTTCCCAGCCGTTTTTCGAGCTCGGCGATGCGGCGACTTATTTTTGATTTCGGAACCCCCAAGGCGCGTGCAGCCGCTGAAAAACCCTGATGTTCAACTACTTTGGCGAAGTAATACAGGTCGTTCAGGTCCATGGATGCGTGCCTTATTGTTCTATAAGCAGAACGATTTGTTGAAAATTTGCCTGCTTATCAGTAATTAAGTGTTTGATTAGCATATTGCCATTAATCACTGTCAATATGAAAAGGAAGACAACATGAGCAAGCCATACATTCGTCTCGATAAAAACAATGCCGCGGTGCTGTTGGTTGATCACCAGGCCGGTTTGTTGTCGCTGGTGCGTGACATCGACCCCGATCGTTTCAAGAACAATGTGTTGGCCCTGGCCGATTTGGCGAAGTATTTCAAATTGCCCACCATTTTGACCACCAGTTTTGAAACTGGCCCGAACGGCCCCTTGGTGCCCGAGTTGAAAGATATTTTCCCCGATGCACCTTATATTGCCCGTCCTGGCCAAATCAATGCCTGGGACAATGACGAGTTTTTGGCCGCAGTCAAAGCCACCGGCAAAAAGCAATTGATTATTGCGGGTGTGGTAACCGAGGTGTGCGTTGCATTCCCAGCCTTGTCGGCCCTTGAAGAAGGATATGAGGTGTTTGTGGTGACCGATGCATCGGGTACATTCAACGAACTGACACGCCACTCTGCCTGGGAAAGAATGAGCAATGCAGGCGCGCAGTTGATGACCTGGTTCGGCGTGGCTTGTGAACTGCACCGCGACTGGCGCAATGACATTGAAGGATTGGGTGCCTTGTTCTCTAATCACATTCCAGACTATCGCAACCTGATTACCAGCTACACAGCACTGACGAAGTAAGCGCAAACCGTTATGATTTTGACATGAACAAAATCAAGCGAATTGAACTTCGAAACGCCGACCTGGGCGAAGGCATGTTGGTGAAACGTGCTTTGCCCAGTCGCCACCAGCGCATGGTGGGGGCATGGTGTTTTCTGGACCATGCAGGGCCAGTGGAATTTGCCCCAGGCAAAGGCATGCACGTGGGCGCACACCCGCACACCGCATTACAAACTTTCACCTGGTTGATCGATGGTGAAGTGCTGCACAAAGACAGCCTGGGCAATGAGCTGATTATTCGACCCGGGCAGGTGAACCTGATGACCGCAGGGCGTGGCATTGTGCACACCGAAGATTCGGTGGTGAATGGTGACCGATTGCATGCTGCACAATTGTGGATTGCCTTGCCGCCCGAACTTGCTGATTGCGAGCCCGATTTTGCCCATTATCCGGAATTGCCTGTTTGGCATTCCGAGGGTGTTCAATACACCTTGCTGGCTGGTAGCTACGGCGGCGATACTGCGCCCACCGCGGTGCATTCGCCCATGCTTGGCATGGACTTGTTCAGCCTGCACGGCGGCCAGGCCACGCTGCATTTGAACCCGGAATTTGAGTACGGATTTTTGCCACTGACCGGGCAGGTGAGTGTGCAAGGCGAGACTTACACACCGGATGAGTTTGCCTACTTGGAACCAGGTTCAGAGAACCTTGAGATGACCCTGAGCACCGATACGCGCGTCGTGTTGCTGGGCGGTGTGCCTTTTGATGCGCCTGTGCAAATGTGGTGGAATTTTGTGGGCCACAGCAAAGACGCCGTTGCGCAAGCCCAGCGCGATTGGGAGCTGGGCAATTCGCGTTTTGGGGATGTGTGCGACCAGGCTGCCAGCACCGGTGTTGCGCCACGCCTGGCTGCACCAGCACTGCCCTGGAAACAAGGTTATTAAAGCCATTTCAGGGTTATCCATAGGCCACGCTGACAGCTTGCATTTGGGCAGCCGTGTTGAAGTCGATTACAGTAGAAGTATCGACCGACACGGAGTGCCCCATGGATTTTTCCCTGACCCCTGCATTGAAATCACTTCAAGATGAGGTGAGGACTTTCATTGCCGAACAGATCATTCCTCTGGAGAAAGACTCTCGTCAAACTGCGCACGGACCTTCTGAGGGACTGCGTGAGGAATTGGTGAGTTTGGCCCGCAAGGCAGGTTTGTTGACTCCACATGCGTCCAAAGAACTGGGTGGGCGCGGCTGGAGCCATATTGAAAAAGCAATCGCTTTTGAGGAAGCGGGTTATTCCACACTTGGCCCCACCGCCATGAATATTCATGCGCCCGATGAAGGCAATATTCACTTGCTGGAAGTGGTGGCCACACCTGAACAAAAAGAACGCTGGCTCAAACCCATGGTGCAGGGAAAAATTCGCTCATGCTTTGCCATGACCGAGCCCGCGCCCGGTGCAGGTGCTGACCCTTCCATGATGCAAACCACCGCAGTGAAAGATGGTAACCATTACGTGATCAACGGTGACAAGTGGTTTATTACCGGCGCGGAAGGGGCAAGCTTTGCCATCATCATGGCGAAGATGGAAGACGGCACAGCCACCATGTTTTTAAGTGACATGAATGCCCCCGGGATTGAGTATGTACGCACCATGGATGCAATGGACGCCTGTTTTACTGGTGGGCATGGCGTGTTGAGGTTCAACAAATTGCGTGTGCATGAAAGCAGTGTATTGGGTGAAATTGGAAAGGGGTTTCGATATGCGCAAGTGCGTTTGGCACCGGCACGTTTAACGCACTGTATGCGATGGCTAGGCCAAGCGCGCCGCACCCACAATATTGCACTGGACTACGCCCGGAGGCGACAGGCCTTTGGTGTTCAGCTAGGAGCTCATGAGGGGGTCAGTTTCATGTTGGCCGACAATGAAATGGATTTGCACACGGCACGCTTGCATATTTGGCACACCGCCTGGATGCTGGATCAAGGTGAGCGATGTAATTTTGAATCAAGCCGTGCGAAGGTGGTGTGTTCAGAAGCCGAGTGGCGGGTCGTGGATCGCAGCGTGCAAATTCTGGGTGGGCAGGGCGTCACAGGTGAAACCATCGTAAGCCGCATTTTTACCGACATGCGCGCATTCCGGATTTACGATGGCCCCAGTGAAGTGCACCGCTTCAGCATGGGCAAAAAACTGATTGCAGGCCTGGACAAAAAATAAGGAAAAACCATGAGCAACAATGATCTGTTTTCAATGCAAGGCAAATTGGTGCTGGTGACTGGTGCTTCGAGTGGTTTGGGAAAACACTTTGCACAGGTGCTTGCCGGTGCAGGGGCAACCGTGTTGTTGAGTGCGCGCAATGTTGAAAAACTGCAGCAAGTGTTGGATCAAATTCAGGCAGCCGGTGGCAAAGCGTTTGCGGTGGCCATGGATGTCAGCAAATCGTCTTCAGTGAACACAGCCATGGCGAATATTGCTCAACAACATGGTGTGCCCGATGTGTTGATCAACAATGCCGGCCAGTCGATTGCCAAACCCATGCTGGAGCAAACCGAAGACGATTGGGATCAAATACTGGATACGAACCTGAAAGGTTGCTGGCTGGTGGGCACTGAATTTGCGCGCGCCTTGGCTGCTGCTGGTAAACCAGGCGCGATTGTGAACATCGCCTCTATTTTGGGTGAACGTGTTGGTGGGGAGGTGGGGCCTTATGCAATCTCGAAAGCGGGATTGGTGCAGGCCACAAAGGCTATGGCGCTTGAGTTGGCCAGGTACAACATTCGTGTGAATGCAATTTTGCCGGGTTATGTGGCTACCGATATGAACAGTGAGTTTTTGGCCAGTGAATTGGGAGAAAAACTGCGCAAACGAATCCCGATGCGGCAATTTTGTGAGCTTAGTGACTTGACCGGGCCCTTGCTGCTACTGGCATCGAACGCAGGTGTAGGCATGACGGGTGCTTGCGTCGCAGTAGACCGTGGCCATTTGGTCAGCGCTTTGTAAGGCGCTTGGACATGAACGACTTTCAAAAAGCATCGCTTGAAAAATTTCTGGCAGGTGCACTGGCCGCAAACGGAGTGGAAGTTTTGAAATCTTCATTGCTGTCAGGAGGCGCAGTGCAAGAAAACTGGGCGCTCGATCTGCTGGTGAAAGGTGGGGCTTTTGATGGTGTATTGAATACGGTTCTGCGCAGCGACTCCCCAACCGCGGGCGTAGCAATTAGCCATGGGCGTGCACAGGAATTCGCATTGCTACACACTGTATTTAACGCAGGTGTTACTGTACCGCAACCGATTTGTTTGTGCACTGACACAGCAGTGTTCGGTCGACCGTTTTTTTTAATGCGCAGAATCGGTGGTACTGCTGCTGGACATGTGTTGGTCAAGAACAAAACATTGGCCCCGGATCGTGTGGTGCTCACACGCAGGCTTGGGCGAGAATTGGCTCGAATTCATTCGATTGAACCGCCAGTCCAGGTACTTGGTTTTCTGCACTCATATGCTGAGTCTCCCGCACAACACCGCATCAACACGCACCGAGAATTTCTGGATCGACATCACATTGCATATCCAGCGCTGGAGTGGGGCTTGCGTTGGCTTGAACGTCATGCGCCCGAGCGCGGACTAATTACTTTGTCGCATGGAGATTTCCGCACAGGCAATTACATGGTCGATGAATCCGGGTTGACTGGCATTCTCGATTGGGAATTTGCTGGATGGAGCGATCCTCTTGAAGACATTGGCTGGTTCTGCGCAAAATGCTGGCGCTTTGGTCAAGACGATTTACAGGCCGGTGGTGTTGGTTTGCGTGAGCACTTTTACCAGGGTTATGAAGAGGAGTCGGGTCGAACAATTGACTGGGATCAAATTCATTATTGGGAAGTCATGGCTCATGTACGATGGGCGGTGGTGGCGATTGAACAGGCGCAGCGCTTTTGTTCGGGTAGGGAAAACTCATTGCTGCTTGCGCTGACCGGGCACATTGTTCCTGAACTGGAGTGGGAGATTTTGAACATGACGGAGCACAACTGATGCGTGAACAACCCACCGGTGAATCGCTGTTGCAGTGCGCGCGCGATGTCCTGAAAAATAATGTATTGCCTCTTTTGCAAGGGGATGCCAAGCGCGATGTATTGATGGTGATGAATGCAATGGGTATTGCGCAACGTGAACTCCAGAGGGCCTTTGAGCTGGATGAAGCGGATGAGCGGAAGTCCCTGATTAAGTTGATTGGCGAGCCTGTGTGTGATCTCGTGCAGGCCAACAGCGTTTTGGCAGCTCGAATTCGCAGCGGGTTTGCGGATCCCGGCAGTGTTGAGCGTGAAACGGTGCTTCATCATTTGCGCTGCGTTGGCAAACTTCGTTTGCAAGCGAGCAATCCTAAAATATTGAACCAAGCATGAGCAAACTTATATTGATGCGCCACGGTCAGGCCTCGTTCGGATCCGATCGTTATGATTGTCTCTCAGAGTTGGGGTGTGTGCAGGCGAGGGCAACTGGCCGGTGGATGAGGGGGAGCGCGATACAACCCACTCTTATTGTTCATGGTCCTCGCCAGCGCCAGTTTGAAACGGCTTGCATGTTGAAGGAACAAGGTGGCTTTTATGCGCCGATGCAGCAACAGGCTGAGCTTGACGAGTTTGCGGAAGGGGAGGAAATCTTCAAAGCGGCGGAACTTTTTTTGGGCAGATCAATGCGGCAGGTGGATGGTCGCTCCAGGCTCGACGTACTGCGGGATTATGATGTCACCTGCAAGGCATGGTCTTTGGGGGAAATACAAATTGAGGGGCGTTCCACGATTAATGAGTTTCGTGGGCAGGTTCGACAGTGGTTCGACAATTTGATCGATCAGCCTGACTCGGCTGGGCAGCAGGTATTTGCCGTTACATCGGCTGGAGTGATTTCCGCATTGATTTGCGAAGTTCTTGATTTACCCAATTCAAAATGGCACTCACTGTTGCGTGTAATCGGGAATGCGTCTTTGACAGAACTGTTGTTCTCAAAGGGGCGCTACAGCCTGTCCTCGTTCAATGGTCTTGCACATCTGCCGAGCAATTTGAATTCATCCATGTGAAATTTAATGCAACAAATTTTTCTCGTTACACTCCCTTTCTTCGCGTTGATACTGTGTGGCTATCTGGCAACGCGCGGGCGTTTATTGCCAATGGCCGCGATTCCCGGTTTGAACGCATTCGTGCTTTATTTTGCCCTGCCAAGCATGTTGTTTCAGTTTGCGTCTAATTTGGATGTGCGCGAGTTATTCGATCCACATATTATTTTTGTCTATGTGCTGTCTGCAGTGTTGATGGTGTTTTTGACAATCGTTACAACGCTTCGAGGTGGTGCAGATTGGAACAACTCGGCGTTTGGAGCCCTGGTGGCCGCATTTCCGAATTCAGGATTCATGGGGATGCCAATTCTAGTTACATTGGTGGGGGCCGCGAATGTTGGACCGGTGGTGGTTTCTATTTCAATTGATATGATTCTCACTTCGTCTTTATGCATTGCATTGTCAAGGTTGGGGCAAAATGGCGATGGCCGCGCCATTGACGCTGTAAAAAAAGCAATGAGGGGCGTGTTGTTCAATCCACTGCCTTGGGCCGTAGTATTCGGCGCGATTTGTTCAGCCACAGCATTCCGTTTTTATGAACCAATAGACCAAATCATCAAAATGTTCGCGAACTCTTGTTCGCCAATTGCGCTATTCACCATAGGTTCCATGCTTGCAAGGCCGCCGGCGACAACTGTTTTGAAGACAGATTCAATCAGCAGATTTAAACTTGGTGATATTCATTTGATCGTGTTTTACAAGCTGATGTTGCACCCTTTGTTGGTGCTGAGTATCGGTTATTCCTACACTCGTCTGGGTTTTGGGTTGTCGCCAGAGGCGTTGACCGTACTTGTTTTGGTTGCTGCGCTGCCCAGCGCAAGCAGTATTACCGTGTTGGCAGAAAAATTTGAGGCCGATTCACGCAGAATTGCGCAGATCGTTCTGTTCTCAACCGCAATTGCGTTTCTTACTTTTTCGACTGCTGTGCGGTGGTTGATTTGACTCTCTTAATCTAATGTTATTTCAAGTAGGGATGTTGCAGCGCATGATTGACCATGCGTCGCGAATGGCTGAAGATGTAACCGCTCAGTTACATCTGTGTTGCAGTACTTCGCCCATCACTGGAACACCGCCATGCTCATCCGCTTTCTCCTTGCATCTTTGGCTGTCGCCAGCGCATTGTTTTCAACGCCTGCCATTTCACAAGTGAAGGGACCAGAGATTCCGCCCAACATGATTGGCAATGTGTCGCGGCAGCTGATGAAAGAAATGAAACCACTGGACAAGCCATTGCACATCAAGATTTGTATTTTTGACATCTTGGGCAAAGCGGGGCCGGTTTTCAGCATTGCGCAAGATGTCGCTTTGGAAGCGCGCAAATGGAATGTGTTCGCTGAGCTGATTCCGCACACCAACGAGACAGTAGCAGCAGAATCATTTCGAACAGGGCAATGCGAGGCGGTGGGCATTACCACCCTGCGGGCTCGTTTGTTCAATCAGTTCATGGGCAGCTTTGATGCCGTGGGTGCATTGCCTTCTTACGACCATGTAAAAACAGCCTTGCAGGTGCTGATGGGCAATGATGCGTTGTATGACCTGTCAATTCAAGGCAAGTATCAGGTGGTGGGCATGGCCCCGCTGGGCGCAGCATATGTGATGGTGAACGACCGTTCAATCGATTCAATTGAAAAGGCTGCCGGCAAAAAAGTCGCTGTAATGGATTGGGACAAAAGCCAGGCCAAGATGATTCAGCAGTTGGGCGCGCAGGCGGTACCCAGCGACATTACCAACTTTGCACAAAAATTCAACAATGGTGTGGTTGATATTGTTGCAGCACCGGCTGTGGCTTTTGCTCCGCTTGAGTTGTACCGTGGCTTGGGTACAAAGGGCGGTGTTTACAAAATGCCCCTGTTGAATGTGACGGGTTCGGCGATTATCAACCGCACACGTTTGGAGAAAGAAATTCCGGACCTGGATGATCGCCTGAAGAAAATGCGCAAGTTTGGTTTGGGTTTTATCGACCAGGCGCTTGACGCCGTGAAGACGATTGAAAAACAGGTGCCTGCCAAGTACTGGATGAACGTGACACCTGTGGATCAGGAAAAATACAATGTGATGATGCAGCAGTCGCGCGTGCAACTGACGCAAGAAGGCGTGTACGACAAACGCATGATGAGCCTGTTGAAAAAAGTGCGTTGCCACCACACCCCCAGTGCTGCTGAATGCAGCACCAATGTGGAGTGATGCGCCGGCCTTATTTCTGCTGCACCCTCGGTTATAAGGTTCTCCCATCACCGCAAGTGGCCCCGGTGGCCGTGACATCAAAAGCTTCGCTCACCCCTTCAAACGCTTCTGGAGAGCCAGCCGGTACTGCAACGCCCCGATGCTTGATTCGATATTTACCGGCCGGGGTGTTCGCTGGAATTTTCCATTCAGCCAAGGCGGTGGATACAAAACCAGCCAGCGGGACAGGGCTGAGGTAAGGCGTTGGATCGGAGGGTTGCCAGCGGAAAATAAGTTCGGGCGAACGGTCATGGGTAAAACTTTCCCATTCACCTTTCGCATTCATTCGCTCCACTTCCACAATCGCCAGTCCACGGGTTTTCATATTGCGTGGGTGCGCACTTTGAAATTGTGCAGTCACTGTGTTGCCAGCGGCAACCGTGGGTGTGGGTTGCACCAGCACATCGCCAAATGCCGCGCCGGGAGCCTGGTCAAACGGCACGTAGGGTGGGCGCGGAATCGGGTTGCTGGTCACCGTACGGGGTGGGCCAGCGGGCGGTTGGCTTTGTGCGGCCAATGACATCGCCAGTCTGCGGCTTTCCTGCTGAACAGCAGCCAGTGTCCAGGGGCCGAATTGGGTGGATGCGCCTTCATATTGCTGGATTGAATACTCTTCGCGGGTGGTCAGGTAATTCACAAAGTCATTGCTCAAGCCACTGATAATGACTTGGTCAATCCCTTGTGGTTCCAGCACTTCAAGCACGGTTTGCCGAATGCGCCGACCGGCCATGGTGGTGATTTCCCAAGGCAAACCCAGCACAGCCACATTGCCGATGGTGAACAGTTGGAAGGGCAGAACGTTGTTGCTGAAATTCAACGGTGGGCCAAGTACAAACAACACCGGTTTTTCGGCCTGGCAGCTAAGGCTGGTACCGGCAGGTACGGCATCGAAGGGAAGATCATTGAAATTACATAGCACGGCAGTGGCCAACACTTCTGGTGGAAGTTTGCCAGCCGAAAGCGCAGCCAGGTCGCGCGTCAGGCGGGCAGGGTCTGTGCGCGCAGTGCAGCTTGCACCTTCTACGGTCGGCCCTGGCCCGTCTTCAGCGCCAGCACCAAATGAAACGCCCATGGCGGCAGTACATGTTTTCTTCACTGCAGTGTTCAGCGATTCAGGGTGGTGCAATGAATTCAGTACGACGGGATCCGTAATCTCCACCTCGTCCATTTTCACGTGGAATTGGGCGAAGTTCACACCCCCACGCACCAGCTGGTTGGCATCACGGTACAGGGTGAGCGCACGCGCAAGTTGTTTGCTGCCGTTGATCTCAACGGCTTTGAGCTCATCTGTCGAGCCGCCGCGTTCTTCAAAAGGTTTGTCTTTGAAGAAAATATTGGGGCTGCTGTCACCTTCATCGGTTTGTGCAAATGCAGCCACAAAAGTGTCTTTCCCGGCCGGTGCCTCGTATTGTGTACCCATCAATTTTTCAAAGGCCAATGCAGCCCAACCTTTGTTGTCTGAGGAAATCAATGGATTGGTGTTCCCTGTGGTTGTAGGGTGCACACCAAACCAGTTGATTTGCCCAATGGGTGTGCCATTGGCACGGCGCAATTTCAGCAGTGCCATTTCCTTGTTCACATTCTGGCTTTCACCGCGCTGGTTCAAATACTGGTTGCGTTCCTCTTGAGGGTTTTGATCGTAGGCAATCGCAGAGCGATTCACATTGGCATTCAACAATTCACCATTGTTGACCAACAGGCGACCTGGCTCTGGGTTGGCTTGCAGGTTGGCATGTGCACGTCGAATGGCTTCCACAATGCCGTCAACGATGAAGTTGTAAACCTCCTCGTCATGCCCCAAACGGAACGCATTGAACGCGGTGAAGTGCGCATAGCCACCGGGCCCGGCGTGGGTGTGGGTGGCGTTCAGCATGATGTTCTGTTCGTTGTAGAACGGTGCCAGTTGGGCATCGGCTGCCACCTTGTTCAAAACCCCTTGGCGCACCGCATGGAAGATCATGCCGAGGTCGTTGACCACATACACCACGCGATTGCCGTTGCATGGTGAACCAATCACATATGCGCGTGAAAACTGGCGGGTGTGCAGTCCAAGGCTCGCTTGGGTGGGGCTTTCATAACCCATCATCACAGATCCCGCGGCGGGGCCTGTAATGTCTACGATACCGGTGCCCATGGTAAACGCGGTGTTGTTTTTGCAAGCGCCACTGTTCAAACCTGTGCTGGGTTGAACATTGCTGTTGGGCGTGCTGGCTGGAGAAATTGAAGGGCTGTCTTGCCCCTCACCGATCAACAGGTTTGGATCGGTAAGCGCACATTGCAAACCCGCGGTATCAACAAACTGATTGTTGCCGGGGTTTTCACTGGGGTTGGTGCGATTGTCGGTTTGGACCAGATCGCTGCTTTCGCCAAGGCAGCCTGCCAAAGTGGCTGCGGCCAGCAAAACGGCAACAGCGCGAGCAGTGCGATGCAAATGAATGTTCATTGTGAATACTTGTTGTGTGTGTGTCTCCTTTGATTCTTACTGCTTCGTTGTTGGCACAGATTCAGGCCAGGGCTTCATGTGACGTACTGTGTCGTGTAACCGACACTAGTCACTTTTGAAGCCCTGAAGCGGGGGCGCTTAAAAAGTGTTGTTCACCAGTACTTCCTCCAGGCTGAGCTGGCCGGGCTTTGGCCAAGGTGTTTTGGTGCCTTTTCCAATGGCCACCATGGGGCCCATCACATGATCAGCAGGCAAGTTGATCAACTTGGCCACCGCTTCAATGTCAAATCCGATCATCGGGCAGGAATCCAGGCCAATGCCTTTGGCAGCCAGCATCAGCGTTTGCATCGCCATGCCTATGGATCGTTGGGCTTCATCGCGTTGCAACCAATCGCGGCCATCGTGGAAAGGTCCCATCCAACCTACCAGTAGGTCGGCTACTTCTTTGGGTGCTTGTGTCCAGTAACGGGCGGGTTCTTTTTGCCAAGCCTTGGTGTCTGCGGTCATGATGACCAGCAAGGATGAATCCGTGATTTGAGCCTGATCGTTGCCCAGCTTGCGCATTTCTGCGCGCAAGGCTTTGTCGCGTACCACCACAAAACGCCAGTGCTGAATATTGAAACTCGTTGGTGCCTGAATGGCCGCTTCGAACAGTTTCTTCTCGTCGTCTTTGGAGACGATGTGCTCGGGATCGAAGGCCTTGATGGCTCGGCGTTGATAAATTGCGTCAAATAATTCCATGTACTGCTCCTTGTGTACTACTGGCGAACTGCATAAAAAAAGCCGGAACCCTGGAGGGGGAACCGGCCAATAGTGTACAGGCTAAAAGGGGAACGTCGCTTATTTGGCCAAACGACGCGCCTGTGACACTGCGTAGCTGCCTGCCCGTGCTGCAAGCAAAGGATCATCCGATCCTTCGATGCCGGTGGGCAATACCAGTGGGTTGAAGTTGATACCGTCGCAAGCGGACTTGTCTGTCACTGCAGTTACTTTCAGGCGACCGGCCACTACTTTTTTGCGGTCGTCAGGCCATGCCACAGTGGCGTTGTCGGTTGGGTCACCTGCCTGTGCCAATTGCAGCACCATGTCGAATTCAACTGGAATTTGTGACACACGGCCTTTCAGTTCATCTTCAAGAAACACCTTGGCGTGTGTAGCCAATTTATCCTCAGCAATGAATTCCTGGCCTGTCACGGGCACAAACATCCACTTTGCAAACTGGGTTTTTCCAGCGGCGTTGGTGAATTTGAATGCGTTGGTACTCCAATAATTCACAGCAGCATAGCTTGCAGGTACGCCAGTTTTGGCAACCCATTCCATTTGTGGTTTGAAGTCGGGGTATTTCGCAGCAGCAGCAGCAATTTTCGCAGGATCAGGCTTCTTGGTAGCGGGGTCGGGTTTGCGCGCTTCCAGGAAGGCCAAGAATGCATCGGGTGTGGCCGCTGTAAAGAATGGGGCGGAAATGTTGGCCATCAACCATTGTTCGCCATTTGGCAAATCAAATTGGGCGGCCAGGCCGCGTACGCCTTTGCCGTTTTCAGGCGCATTGGGATTGCCGCCACCCACGGAGAAACGCAGGGTTACTGGCACGGGCTTGCCGGAAAAAGCAGATGCTTTGGAAATAGCCGAAGCTGCCTTGTTGCCTGTGAATGTGCCCGCTGCGCAAACGCCGCGAGCGCCTGAACGGCGCGAACCTGCGTGCGTACCAAACACACCTTCAAGGCCGTCCACCAAATTCACTGCGTTGGCTGGTTCGCTGGGAATTGCGGTCTGCGCGACCGCTGCTTGGGTACCAAGGGCGGCCAGTGCCGCAACAACTGCCATACCGATTGCTGTTCTCATTTCCTGCATCCTTCTTTTGATGGTCATCAATCTCGCAATCCACCCGGTTGGCCGGGTGGTCTAGGCTATAGATCGTTGATGCGGTGCAAAAGTTACAGCGTCACGAAAAAATAATTTATTGGCTTGGGAGCAAATTCTTGATCACCGCCTCGGCCACTCGCTGGTTCATGTAGCGAGGTACGGCATAAGTGAAGCGCGCCTCCGCAATCGCAGACTTGGCCACTGTCGGAATATCGGCCGCTTTCAGCGCTGACAATTGGGTCGGGATTCCGAATTTTGCATTCATCTCGCGAATACGGGCGATGAAGGCGCGGGCCAGGTGCACATCGTCTGCCCCTTTGTCACCAATGCCGCACGCGCGGGCCAGAATGGCCAGGCGATCGGCACAGTTGGGCAATGAATAGTCCAGTACATGGGGCATTACAATCGCGTTGGCCAAGCCATGGGGCGTGTGGTAGAGGGCGCCAAATTTGTGGGCAATGCCATGCACGTAACCCACTCCGGCTTGTGTGAAAGCAATGCCAGCCAGGTGCGATGCCCGAGCCATTTTCTGGCGGGCTTCCAAGTTGCTGCCGTCTACAACAGCAGTTTCAAGGTGCTTCATGATCAGCTGGGTTGCTTCCAGGGCTTTTTCATTGGTTTTCCGGGTGGCATTGCGTGATACAAAGGCTTCCACGGCGTGGGTCAAGGCGTCCATGCCCGTGGCCGAGGTGATGTGCGCAGGCAAGCCGGTCATCAGCGATCCATCCAACGCGGCGGCCGTGGGCAACAAGCGAATGTCCATGGCGGCTACTTTGCGTTTGTTTTCTGTGTCGCTGACCACGGCCGCAATGGTGACTTCTGCACCCGTACCAGCGGTAGTGGGTACGGCAAACAAGGGGATCATGCCCTTGTGCACCCGCAGCAAGCCGGTCAGTTTCAACACGGGCTTGTTGTTCTTGGCGCGTGCGCCAATCATTTTGGCGGCATCAATCGGGCTTCCTCCGCCCACTGCCAAAATGGCCTGGCAGCCGTTTTCCATCAGCATGCGGTAACCGGCTTCAATTTGCTCCACAGTGGGGTTGGGTTCCACGCCGTCATACACCGCGTACTTCACGCCTTGGGTATCAAGCTCGGCTTTCATTTTGTCCAGCACGCCCAGTTTCACCAGTACCGCGTCTGTGACCACCAACACATTTCGGTGCCCTGCATCGGCCATGTGCCGAATCAATTCAAGCGAGGAGCCAGTCCCTTCGAACATGCGGGGCCATTTGAAGGGCATTAAGGCAGTGACCACTTTGAAAATGGCCATGTAAATGCGAAGCGCGAACACTTCCAATGCATGCAACATGCGGGTGTCTCCTAACTTTTATTGTGGGGTTAACAGTTGTTACTATGATTGTACAAAGAGTAGGCAGTGAAGAGGCAGAGGAAATATTCCACTTTTCTTGACGATCGGGAAAATTTCACGAGCCCTTTCGGTCAAGCTAGCCGCACTGTCAACAACAACATTCAAGAGACATTGTTCATGAAGCACCGCAGTACACCCTTGATTGCCGCTTTGGCCACTTTGGGCATGGCCTCACCTGCATGGTCACAAACCGAAAACCTGGACACCTTCGTGGTCTCGGCCACCCGCGAGGCACGCGACCCGTTTGAGGTGCCAGCTTCGGTCGACAAGATTAACCAGAACACTCTGGAGAAAGCGGCGAGCTTTCAAGTGAATTTGTCGGAAACTCTGACCCGTGTGCCCGGCCTTGTGATCAACAACCGCAACAATTTTGCGCAAGACCTTCAAATTTCAATTCGAGGTTTTGGGGCGCGGGCAACTTCGGGTGTCCGTGGTGTTCGTCTTTTCTCCGATGGCATACCCGCTACCATGCCGGATGGTTCCGGCCAAATTTCCCACTTCAGTCTGAGTTCAACCGAGTCCATCGAGGTGCTGCGGGGGCCGTTTTCCTCCCTGTATGGCAATTCTTCGGGCGGCGTAATCTTGCTGACCACCGAGAACCCGCGTGTGGGCACTGAGCTGGAGGTGAACCAGATATTTGGAACCGACAGCACCCGCAGAAGCGGTATCAAGCTGAACAAGGGCAATGAGGAAGTGGGCATTGTGATAGATGCTTCCACCTTTCGGACCGATGGCTATCGCGATCACAGCAAAGCGCGTCGAGACAATTTCAACAGCAAAATGGTGTGGAATTTAAGCAGCGACACTCGCTTAAGCTGGGTTGTGAACTACGTGGATATTCCTCTGGCGCAAGACCCGGCTGGCCTGACTGCTGCGCAACTGGCCAGCAACCGCCGGCAGGCGGGCACCAACACGGTGGCCAACAACACCAACAAAACAGTGGAACAAAGCCAAACCGGTATTGTGCTGGAGCACAAGTTCAGCCCCAGCACCAATGTGACTTTCAGCCCTTATTACGGGGACCGGAAGATTCGCCAGGTGTTGGCCAGCACTGCGGTGATTGATTTGAAAAACGAATACAGCGGAGCTGACCTGCGATTTGGGCACCAAACCAGTCTGTTGGAAAGACCTTTGTTTTTGAATGCGGGCTTGACCGTCGGTGAACTGGAGCAGGCTCGTTTAGGCTTTTTTGGTGCCAGCACCACACCCAATCGGGATGAGGCCAACACGGCCAGCCAGTTCGATCAGTACCTGCAGGCGGAGTATTTTTTCACCGACAAGTTCAGTGTGCTGGGCGGGGTTCGAAATTCGTCCATTGAGATTGAGTCCAATGATCAATTCTTGAGCAACGGCGATGGCAGTGGCAGTAAAAAGTACGAAGAGGTCACCAGCAATTTGGGTTTCACCTACCGTTTGCAACCCAACATCAACACCTATATTTCTTATGGCGAAGGGTTCGAGACACCCACCTTGTTGGAAACTGCTTTTTTGTCAGTCGCACCCCCCAGCCCGAATTTCAATTCCCAACTGGAGGCCGCAAAAAGTGAGCAGCTTGAGGTGGGTTTGAAGGCGAAGTTTGGTGACACCAAGGTCAACGCGGCGATCTACTCGGTGGATACTGAGAATGAAATTGTGGTGCTGGCCGCAAGTGGTGGGTCTACTTCCTTTCAAAATGCCGGTTCGACCAGTCGCGAAGGTGCGGAACTGGCCCTGCAACATGCTTTCAACAGGCAATGGCAAGCCAATGCGGCGGTGAATTACATTCGTGCCACCTACGACACCTCAGTTAACAGCATTCAGGCCGGCAACAGCCTGCCCAGCATCCCAAAAAAAACCTTCTTTGGTGAACTGGTCTACAAGCCTTCAAACCTGTATGAGGCAGCCACGGAATTGCGCTATGTCGACAAATTGTTTGCCAACGATGCGAACGATGCCTTCGCCCCTTCCTACTCGGTGGTGAACCTGCGTGCCAGCAAGGACTGGCCGTTGAATGGTGGCTGGAATGTGCGCACGTATGCCCGTGTGGACAACGTGTTCGACAAGGAATACATAGGGTCAGTGATTGTGAACCAAGGGGCAGGGCAGTTTTTCGAGCCTGCCAGCGAACGCCAGTTTTTATTGGGCGTTACCGTGGGTTTGAAGTGGAAGTAAGCACTCATGTGACTGTCAGGTAACTTTAGAGCGCCCACACCACTCCCCGTGGCTTGGGCGCTGTTAGAATCTGACACACATAATTTTCACAATCAGGTTTGCCGCCATGTCCACTGCACTCAGCCTTCGTCGAATCAGCCGTATGTCCAGCAATGGCTGGGATCGTTTGTTCAAATCAGAATCCATGGTTCGCGCGGGTTTGCAGCCGTTTGAAATTGTTCATCAAAGCGGTATTCACAGCGTTCGCCATTACCTGCCCTTGACTGAAGAAAGCATCACCGTGGGTGATGACACGCTGCCAGTGAGCAAAAAGCGCAACGCAATTCCACTCGTTCTGATCGCACCCCTGGCCGTGAACATGTATGTGTACGATTTGCTGCCGGAGCGCAGTTTTGTTCGCTACCTGATGGCGCAGGGATTTGATGTGTACCTGATCGATTGGGGCAAGCCCACGCGCAAACAGGCTGGTTTAACTCTTGAGAATTACATCAAGGAATTTCTGCCCGCGTGCCTGAATGCCGTGCGTGAACACAGCGGTTCCAAAAAGCTGAATCTGCAGGGTTGGAGCATGGGTGGTGGCATGGCCTTGGCTTACACCGCTTTATTCAAAGACGAAAACATCAACAAAGTGGTCACCTATGGAACGCCCATTGATGGCCACGCCAACGGTGCCATCGGTCAGCAATACAAGCGCTTGGCACACTTGTTGAAGTCTGCTCGAATCAATTTCAGAAAGGTACCCGCCAAATTGCTCTACACGCCGGGCTGGGCCAACGTGATCGGTTTTAAATTGCTCGATCCAGTGGGTAGCCTGAAAGGTTACTGGAACCTGATTTCACAGTTGCATGACCGTGAGTTCGTGGCCCAGCATGCCAACCAGGCGGCATTTATTGACAGCCTGGAGGCCTACCCTGGTGGTGCATTGCGAGACTGGTTTGCGAGCATTTGGCTTGAAAATGAAACAGCGCACGGCCACTTCAAAGTGGGCAAGGCCGTGGCCAATTTCAAAGACATCACCTGCCCGGTGTTGGGCATTGCAGGCAAATCGGACAACCTGGCCAATGTAGCTTGCTGCAAGCCGATCACCAAGGTTGTTGGCTCGGAGAAGTCTGAATTCTTCATCGGCCCAGGCGGCCACATTGGCATCATGAGTGGGAAGGAATCGCCCAATACCATTTGGGCGAAAACCGTGAGCTGGTTGAATAGCTAACACTGTGCAGCCACCTCCGCTTTTGGTTATAGTGAACCCACTCAGCACCAAAAGCAGTAGGAGGTGGCATGCTGAAACTCAGACGAAAAATTCTTCAAGCCAGCGCGGGCCTTGTGTTCGCAGGCCCTATGTTGGGTCAACGCCAAGTGCTGGCGCAAACCCCCGAATGCAATCCCAACCCCACACCCCGTCAAATTGAAGGCCCTTATTACACGCCTCAAACTCCCCGGCGCAGCAATTTAATCGACGGTTTGCCCGGAGAAATTCTGGTGCTCGAGGGCAGGGTATTGTCCACCGCCTGCCAACCTGTTGCCGGTGCAATTGTGGATTTGTGGGGTTGCGATGCCCAAGGTGTTTACGACAACACAGGTTTCAAACTGCGCGGGAACCAAATCACGGATGCTCAAGGGCGGTTTCGGTTTGAAACCCTGATGCCCGGTTCATATGGCAATTCCAGTTTTCAGCGCACACCGCATTTGCATGTGAAAGTGCAAGGCCCCGGCACACCATTGTTGACCACTCAACTTTATTTCTCGGATCAACCTTTGAACCAGCGCGATAGTTTTTTCAATCCAGCCTTGCTGGTGAAGATTGAACAAAAGGTGCAACAACCCAAGCTGGCCTTGTTTGATTTTGTGGTGCCTGCGCAGGCGAAGGGATAGTTTGAATGGCAGTACCAACCAAAAGTTTGCTCACCTTAAGTACCCTGCTGCTGGCCGCCGGCTGCGCAACGCAAGCCGACGTAAATACAGCGCCCACTGTGTGGCTGATGGGGGAGGTTCACGACAATCCACTGGCTCATGAAGCACGGTTCAAGCTGATCTCGGACAAAGTGAAAGCGGGCTGGCGCCCAGTCATTGCCATGGAACAGTTTGATCGCGAACACCAAGGCCTGTTGCGCACTGCGCAAGATGAATGCAAAACCGCAGCCTGCATCACTTCCAAACCGTGGGCGGAAAAGTGGCAGTGGGAACTCTATGAGCCAATCATTCAGCTGGCGCTTGATTACCAACTGCCTTTGTTGGCGGCTAATGTGTCGCGCGAGGACGCAAACCGGATTGTGAAGGGGGGCTATGCCGCTGCACTGGACCCAGACACCATCGCACACTATGAATTGAATCAACCGCTGCCCACAACAATGGCTGAGCAGCATCGCCGAAATATTGTTGAAGGCCACTGCAACATGCTGCCACCTCATGTGGCAGAGAAAATGATTCCTGCACAGGTGGCTCGCGATGTCTGGATGGCCAAGACAATCGCGCAGCAAGCCGAACAGCGCGATGTGGTTTTGATTGCGGGCAATGGCCATGTTCAAAAAGATGTCGGCGTGCTGCAGTGGTTGCCCGTTACACTACAACGAACAACAACTGTGTATGGTTTCGTTGAGAATTCGCAAGCGGGTGGCTCTGAGCAATTCGATGTACTGGCGCAGGTGCCGGCGCATCCCCGTGAAGACCCTTGCGAGGCATTCAAGGCCATGATGAAAAAATAAGCCACACGCTGGCAGGGGGCAAACAAGTGGGTAGTTCATTGCATTGGCGGTGCGCTGGCGCGCTCCTGCTCGGCGCAGCGGCGTTTTATGCGCAACCATTGAAAGCCAATGGGTTCGAAGATTTCGATGACGCTGAATTGATTGATCACATCGCCGGCAGTGTTGCACGTGGCTACGGACGCATGTATGGCTATGGCGTCGATTTCAAATTGATCGGAAAAGAAACGCCGCACCAATCGCCCTTGCTGGTCCAGTACAACGCCCCACTGAAACGATGTACTTTTTTCATCAGTACCCGCGATAAAACTTGGCACAGCTTTGAGCAATACCTGGAATTTTTTGAAGGTTTGCCCAAGCAAGTGGTGTACGAGGCTTTCTTCGCGCATGAATCAGGCCATTGCGTTCAAATGCGGGAGCAAATTGATTTTGGACCTGTTCGGCGTCGTCACCGTGAGGAATTGTATGCCGATGTGTTTGCCCTGTCGCATGTAGAACGTTATTACCCCAAGCACCGCAAAGCATTTCAAGAGGCGCAGTTGAAAATGCGCCGTGCTGCGTTGGGCATTCAAAACGAATATGACTTTTACAAAGAATTGCTGAAGTTACATTACAGTCCCGGCCTTCAATCGGCATTGAAAGTGAAAAATCCGCACGAAAGAGCGTACTCAATTGCCAAAGCGGTGGATCTGTTGTGATAGTTTGTTATTGTGATAAGTAATTAGGCTTAATCCCAAGGAAGCACAGGAGCAGTAAACATGGATCAAATGAAATTTGGCTTGGCACAGAAAATCAAGGAAACAACCGTTAGTCGCCGGGGCTTTTTGCTCACTTCGCTGGCAGGCGGTTTCGCGGTGGCCTCTGAGCCTTTGTTTGCCCAAGCGATCAAAACAGACACACAGGGCATTACCGCCGGTGAAGTGAAAGTACCTGTCAAAGATGGGCAAATTCCAGCGTATCGTGCAATGCCTGCCAAAGGTGGGAACTTCCCGGTCATTCTTGTGATTCAGGAAATTTTCGGTGTCCACGAATACATTCAGGATATTTGCAGGCGCTTGGCCAAGCAAGGCTACTACGCGATTGCCCCCGCAATGTTCAGCCGTGAAGCTGATGTTTCCAACATGAGTCTCGATGCAATCCTGAAAGAAGTAGTGCCTGTGGTGCCCGATGCTCAAGTGATGACCGACATCGATTCCACCGTGGCTTTTGCCAAGGCCAGTGGCAAAGCCAACACTGCCCGCTTGGGGATCGTGGGCTACTGCTGGGGTGGCCGTACTGTGTGGTTGTATGCCAACCACAACCCTGCTGTAAAAGCGGGTGTGTCTTACTACGGTTTGCTGGCCGGTTTGAAAGGCCCCAACAAGCCCGCAGACCCGGTGGATGTGGCGGCAAACCTGAAAGTGCCTGTGCTGGGCCTGTATGCCGGTGAAGACAGTTTTGTGCCCGATGAAGTGGTCGACAAAATGCGAAACGAGTTGGGCAAAGGCAACAGTGCTTCTGAAATCGTGGTGTTCCCTGCGGTAAACCATGGTTTTCATGCGGATTACCGACCCACTTATGACAGACGAGCGGCCACGTATGCCTGGAAACTGACTTTGGACTGGTTTAAAGAGCGTGGCGTGTAAACAAGGGTTCGGATGAGGGGGATTTGAGTCAAATTTGCTGAATTTATCCCGGATTGTCTTGGATTGACTTAGACAAAGATGACTCAATTCGCTCAAGCGTTTACACTTGAAGCACCCCAATCGTTTGGTTAAAACTCTAAAAACATGAAAACTGAGAATCCTTTAGCGCTAGACAATCAGCTTTGTTTCTCTTTGTATGCCACCTCCCTGGCAATCACCCAGGTTTACAAGCCGCTGCTGCAACCCTTGGGCCTCACTTTTCCACAGTATTTGGTCATGATGATCCTGTGGAAAGAAGATGGTGTCAGCTTGATCAACGTGGCGCGCCAACTAGGTCAACAGCCAGGCGCACTGACTCCAGTGATCAAACGCATGGCTGAACAAGGCCTGTTGACCCGCAACCGAAGCGCTGACGACGAAAGACAACTGCAAATTTATCTGACCGACGAAGGCAAAAAGATTCGAGAAAAGGCATTGGATGTTTATGCGTGTGTAGTTGAGCAATGTGGTATGACACCCATGGACATTCATCGACTGAAGTGCGAGTTGGATGCCTTGCGCGAACGCCTATTGAAAGCTTGATGGCTTGCCCGCAATTAATTATTGCGATAACATTTCTACTCATAGGCGTTTTTTATTGAAACGTTTTGTTAAATAGTTACCGCGATAACTATTTGCTGCTTCATCCACCCAATCACAGGAGAAAACAATGCAAGTCGTGTACTCAACCAAAGCCACATCCACCGGCGGCCGTGAAGGTGGCTCAGCCACCGACGACGGGCGCTTGAAAGTGCAACTGAGCACGCCCAAGGAGTTGGGTGGTGCCGGCGGCCCCGGTACCAATCCTGAGCAATTGTTTGCTGCCGGTTACTCGGCCTGTTTCATCGGTGCGATCAAATTTGTGGCCGGGCAGGACAAAATCAGCTTGCCTTCCGAGCCTGAAATTACCGCCACAGTCGGTATTGGTGGCAACCCGAAAGGTGTTGGTTTTGCAATCACTGTGGACATGAGCATCAAGCTGGACGGCATGGACAAAGCTGCAGCCAATGCGCTGGTGGAGAAGGCGCACCAGGTATGCCCGTACTCCAATGCAACCCGTAACAATGTGGATGTAAAGTTGACTGTGGTGTAAGCGCTCACAGGCTGTGAACCGTTTGAAAAGCGGTGGGCTTGAAAAGGCCCGCCGCTTTTGTTTTTTGTAGGGAAAATTGAATGCATAAGCACTATGCCAAACCCGCGTGGATCAACAATGCTGAGGGCGATGTACGCTGTTCAGGGTTTGAGTTGGAATTTGCCGGGCTTGACTTGCAAACCGCGGCCATTGCTGTCGCGAGGGCTGTAAAAGGCGAGGTGATCAAAGACACCCAGGCCGAGTGCAGGGTAAGGCATCCGCAGTTTGGTGATTTCAAGATTGAACTGGACTGGAGCTTTGCCAAAAACATGGCGCGCAAGCGGCTTGAAGAGCAGGGGGCAAGTGAAGATACCGTACTTGCACTGATGACCGATCTCGCTCGGCAAATTGTGCCACTCGAGGTGGTGTGCCCACCTATTCCAGTTGATCAACTCCAGGTGCTCGATGGTATGGTGAAGGCCTTGCAACAGGCCGGTGCCTTGGGTACTTCTGATTCACTGATTTACGCATTTGGCGTGCATATCAATACGGAATTGCCCGCCCTGGATTCGAAAACATTGGTGCCTTACTTGCAGGCCTATTGCGTGTCGCAGTACTGGTTGATGAAGGCACATGACGTGGACACACTGCGTCGCTTAACGCCTTACATCGACACCTATCCCAAAAAGTACATCCAGGAGGTGATGACCTACACGGCCGATACACCATTGGAACAAATCATTGACGATTATCTGGAATACAACCCGACCCGAAACCGGGGCATGGATTTGCTGCCTTTGTTCAAACAGATCGATGAAACGCGAGTGTTGGCTGCGGTGCAGGATGAACGTGTGAATGCTCGCCCAACATTTCATTACCGCTTGCCCAACTGCGAGATTGAAAAGCAGGGTTGGGGTTTGGCCGAGAGCTGGAATATTTGGTGTGTGGTGGAACACCTCGCCGCGGACCCGATCACATTGAAGTCCATGTGCGAACAATGGACGGATTACAACGAGAACCTGATCAACTTGAAGGAAGAGCCTTGGCACCAGCAACTGGCGACCATTCACGAAAACCTATTGTCGGTGTGACCGGCAATGCCAAATGGTGGTCACCGTCGTGGTTCAGCATTCGGTTGGCAGTGTGGCTGGCCGGTGGTAAAGCCCGACGCATCAGCGTGAAGCACCCGTGGCCGATTTCGCAAATTGATGCCTTGATTGTGAGTGGTGGTGATGATATTCACCCCTCCCTGTATGGCGAGGAGGAAGCACCCAAAGCGCATTACGACCCCGATCGCGATGCCTTGGAGCAGGCGCACATCGCCTGGGCTTTAAAGCACCAGTTGCCCATGCTGGGCATTTGTCGGGGCACCCAGTTGATCAATGTCAGTTTGGGTGGCAGTTTGCACATCGACATTCGCGCAAAGCGAAAGTTAACCTCGAACAGGGGCACGGTGTTGCCACGCAAAACAGCGGCCTTGCGGGCCAGCAGTTGTTTGGCCTTGGTAACCCGGGCCAGCCGTTTGCGCATCAACAGCCTGCATCACCAGGCGGTAGACCAACTGGGCGCAGGTGTTCAAATTGTAGCCCGCGACCTCGACGGCTTTGTACAAGGCATCGAGCCCACCGGCCCTTGCCACTGGCTGGGCGTGCAGTGGCACCCAGAATATTTGTTGTACCGCCCGCAGCATCGGCGCCTGTTCAAATGGCTTGTGCAACAATGCAAGCAAGCTTCCCTCCGCGTGTAATCCATGTCGTATCTCTTGCTGTTTGCCTCCGCCTTTTTTGCGGCCACCATTTTGCCCTTTTATTCCGAAGTGGTTTTGTTTGCCATGATTCGCGCCGGTGAACCCGCTGGTTTGTTGCTGGCCGTGGCCGCAGTGGGCAATACCCTGGGTTCGGTGGTGAACTGGGTGCTGGGGCGTTACCTTTTGCACTTCCAGCACAAAAAATGGTTTTACTTTAAGCCTGAGCAAATCGAGAAAATGCAGGCCTGGTTTCAGCGCTACGGGGTTTGGAGTTTATTGTTGGCCTGGATGCCCGTTGGAGGTGACCCGTTGACGCTGGTCGCCGGTATTATGCGAGTGAACCTGTGGTTGTTTATTGTGCTCGTCGGTATTGGAAAAACATTGCGTTATGTGGCGGTGATTTATTTTTCTGAAATGTCGGTGGCCTGGTTTTAATCAAATTCAAACAAGAAGGAAATGGTGTTGTCATGAACCCGAGTGATTTGCCCAACCTGGATGCCAACTGTTTCAAGCAGCCTGATCGTGACCTGCTGGGCGACAGCTTGTTGCACCCGCCGCGGATTCTGATTTTATATGGCTCGCTGCGTGCGCGTTCATTCAGCCGTTTGGCAGCCGAGGAAGCTGGGCGCTTGCTAACCTTGATGGGTGCCGAGGTTCGGTTTTTTAACCCGGAAGGTTTGCCTTTGGTGGATGAGGCGAATGAGCAACACCCCAAAGTGCAAGAACTTCGTGAGTTGGCAGATTGGTCGGAGGGCCAGGTGTGGAGCTCGCCCGAGCGCCATGGTGCCATGACAGGCGTGATGAAAACGCAAATTGACTGGTTGCCCCTGACCGGAGGCGCCAAGCGGCCTACACAGGGCAAAACCCTGGCTGTGATGCAGGTGTGCGGTGGTTCGCAATCGTTTAATGTGGTGAACCAGTTGCGCGTGTTGGGTCGATGGATGCGCATGATCACCATTCCGAACCAATCTTCGATTGCCAAAGCATTCATGGAGTTTGATGAGAACAATCGCATGAAGCCTTCGCCGTATTACAACCGCTTGGTGGATGTAATGGAAGAGCTCATGAAATTCACCTTGCTGACGCGCGGCCATGCGCAATATTTGGTGGACCGCTATTCCGAGCGTGTAGAGTCTGCAGAAGAATTGTCCAGACGTGTGAATCAGCGCAGCATTTAATTTTGAATAGGTAGGCGAAACACTGTGTTGAAAACATTGGCCTGTTTTGTTTTACTGATCAGCCTGGGCGCAGCCCATGCAGGCAGCGCTACAGTTGCCGCTGCAGCCACTTTGCGCTACGCGCTGGACGAAATTTCCCCCCAATTTACCAAAGCCACTGGGCACAGCTTGAGGGTGGCGTATGGTTCTTCGGGCAACTTTTACAGCCAGATTAAACAGGGTGCGCCGTTTGATGTGTTTTTGTCTGCCGACATGGTTTTTCCCCAAAAGCTGGTGGATGAAAAACTGGCTGCATCGCCGGCATTGCCCTACGCCGAAGGACGTTTGGTGTTGCTGTTGCCGCGAGAAAGCCGCTTGAAACCCGATGGCACTTTGGCAGACTTGGCCGCCGCATTGAAGGATGGACGTTTGAGCAAATTGGCCATTGCTAACCCCACCGTGGCACCTTATGGCATGCGTGCACAAGAAGCGCTGATGCATGCTGATTTGTGGGCAACGGCAAAGCCACGCTTGGTGATGGGTGAAAACATTGGGCAAGCTACGCAGTTCGTGGCATCAGGTGCAGCACAGGCCGGGCTGGTGGCGTTGTCGCTAGCCCTTGCACCCGAGCTGGCTGAACGCACCCAATATGCCTTGCTGCCCCGTGAATGGCATCAACCTCTGGTGCAGGGCATGGTGTTGATTCGCCCAGATAACCCGGCTGCCAAGGCATTTTCGGATTTTATGAACACAGCACCTGCTCGCGCGGTGCTCAAGAAATACGGCTACGACGAGGTACTTGGGCGATGATGGATTGGTCTGCGTTTTCGCTGTCCATTCAATTGGCCCTTAGCACTTTGCTGGTGTTGTTGCCCGTGGGTTTGCTGGTAGGGCGCTGGTTGGCTCGCACAGCGTTCAAGGGGCGCACATGGATTGAGGCTGCTATTTTGCTGCCTCTGGTGCTGCCACCCACGGTGATGGGTTACTACCTCTTGGTCGCTGTAGGTGGTGGCTCCCCAGTTGGGCAATGGCTTCAAAATACCTGGGGCATTTCGCTGACCTTCAATTTTTCAGGCCTCTTGCTGGCCTCGGTGTTGTTCAATATTCCATTCATGCTGCAACCCATTCAGCGCGCATTCGAATCCATTCCCCACAACTTGAACGAGGCTGCACAGGTGAGTGGTTTAAGCACCTGGGCCATTTTCACCAAGGTGGAATTGCCTTTGGCCTGGCCCGGTATTTTGTCAGCCATGGTGCTGACCTTTGTACATACCTTGGGCGAGTTTGGTGTGGTGCTGATGATAGGCGGCAGCATTCCTGGCGAAACCCGAACCTTGGCCATTTCAATTTACGACAGCGTGCAAAGTTTTGACTTGAATGCAGCCAACACCATGTCGCTGGCCCTGTTGATGTTCTCGCTGGTGGCGGTGGCCACTTCGCTGTTGTTGTCTGGCCGAAAAAGGCGCAAGCCATGAGCGTCACTACGAACAGGCCAAGTGAATTGCTGGTCGACATCGAGCAGCAAAAACCCATGCCCCTGCGCGCAAATTTTTCTTGCGAGGCCGGGCAATTGCTCGCCTTGGTGGGGCCATCGGGGGCGGGCAAATCGTCCATATTGCGTGTACTGGCGGGCTTGATGAAACCAGCGAGTGGTCGCATCGAAGTGGGCGGGCAGGTGTGGCTTGACACGCAGAAGGGTGTTTTCCAAACACCCCAGCAGCGTCGGGTAGGTTTGGTCTTTCAAAATTACGCCCTGATGCCTCACCTAAGCGCTGCTGCCAATGTGGCGCTGGCCTTGCAACACTTGCCCAAGGGTGAACAAATTATTGAAGCGGTGCAGTGGCTCAAGCGCGTGCGTCTGACTTCCGATGAAGCCATGCGCAAACCGGCACAATTGTCGGGCGGGCAACAGCAACGCGTCGCGCTGGCCCGCGCCCTGGCGCGTCAGCCCCAGTTGTTGTTGCTGGATGAGCCTTTTTCTGCGGTGGATCAAATGAACCGTGAAGGCTTGTACCGTTTGTTGGCCGAACTGCGGGCCGACCTGAATATCCCGATTGTGCTGGTCACCCACGACTTGAATGAAGCCCGTATGCTGTGCGACAAACTGGTGGTGCTGGACCAAGGGCAGGTGCTACAGGATGGCCCAGCCTTTGATGTGCATCGAAGACCCCGCAATTCCAGGGTGGCTGACCTGGTGGGCATTCAAAACCGGTTTCACGGGGCATGGCTTGGGCCTGGCCAGGAAGCCGGCGTGGGGCATTTGCAATGGACCCGTGCGCTGGATACCCAGCAGGCAACTCTTTCCAACAGCTATCAGCTTCGGGTGAAAGACAAAGGCAAGATTCCGCCTGGTTTCCCGGTGAACTGGGTGGTGCATGCCGACGGCCTGGCCTTAAAGCCGGCAGCATACAATTTGCAGCGAGAGGGTTTTGTGGTGTTGCCTGTGCATGTTCAAGCGCACCGTGACCTGGGTGAACTCAGCTTGATCGATTTGGCCTTGGATGTGGCGCCGTTCGAGACGCTGAAGATGGCTGTGTCAGGGGCGCAGCGTTTGGGTCTGAAAAAGGGCGAACCCTGTGTGGTGGAAATGGATTTGGGATTAATCCACATCATGCCAAAAAAACACCGGCAGCAATAAATGGCAAGAGTGCTTAGGTAAAGTACGAGGTCAAGTTCGTAACTAAGTAAGTAACTGATTCACTTGGTGAATCTGAAAGTGTTGACTTGAAGTATGAAGGTTTGGAGACAATTCAAACTTACAATACAAAATGAGCAAAACACTTCAGTCCGCGCTGGCGCTTAGCACGCTTGCGCTTCTTGCCGGTTGCCTGGGTGGCAATGATTCCAGCATTCTGGCTGGGGGCGATGGCCCCACGGTCACCAACCCCAACGAAGAGACGCCGATCGAACTGGAGCCGGGTGACGGTATTCGGGTTTTATCCAATCGCGCCGACTTGATCAGCGACGGCAATGCCCTGGTTGAGATTACCGCCGAAGACCCCGCCAATTTACAGAATGTGAAAGTGATGCTGGGCTCCGTGGATGTGAGCGACCAGTTTAAGCTGCGCGAAAATGGCCGCTACATGGGTCGTATTCAGGGCCTGGCCTTGGGTGAAAACCGCATCATGGCAGTGTTGAGAAACACAGGCCGAATCGTGACCACCATCACCAATCACCCCAATGGCGGGCCGGTGTTCTCCGGGCCGCAAGTGCAACCCTGGACCTGCACTAACGAGGGTTTCATAGATGCCCAGTGCAATCAGCCGGCCGTTTTTAGTTTTTCATATCTGCCCGCCAACAAGCTGCAACACGTGCTCACCAATTCCAATTTTCAGGAACAGGAGTTTGCGCCCACCTTCCTGCCTTACGATCCTGAAAATCCGCCGCCTGCCAGTGAAATCGCGATGACCACGACCGACAGCGGCGTGACTGTGCCCTTCATCATTCGCACCGAACGGGGTGTACAAAACCGCGATCGTTATCAAATCCGCACCCTGTTCAACCCGGCTGAAGACTGGCAACCCTGGAAACCCCAAGCGCAGTGGAATGGCAAAGTACTGATTCACCATGGTGGCAATGTGGGCGTAACTTATGGCCCAGGCAACCCGCCCAATGGCGACATTTCGGGTACAGCACCGGACGGCGCCGAGTTTTTGCTGGGCGATAGCATTACTGTGGCTTTGGGGCGCGGCTTTATTGCCACCTCCACAGCCCTGGCCAATTTGGGTCACAACGTGAATTTGGTGACTGCCGCTGAATCGCTGATGATGGTGAAAGAACGGATTGTTGAGCAGTACGGCGAAATCCGCTACACCATGGGCACAGGCTGCTCGGGAGGTGCGATTGCCCAGCAACACATTGCCAATGCCTACCCTGGTATTTACCAAGGCATTATCGTGCAGTGTTCATACCCCGATGTGTGGACCACAGCCACGCAGTTTGCTGATTACAACTTGTTGAATTCTTACTTTGGCAATCGCTACCAAGGTGTGAATGAAGCAGAAAATGCCAATCAGTTTCCCAACTTCAATCAAAACTTTTTGCCCTATGTGCAATGGAGCGCGGTCTACGGCCACTTGCCAATCAACCCAGTGTTGTCGGACAACGCATTTTTTCCAAAAGCCTACCCATATGCCCAGAATTGCCGTGGTTTGAATGGCGCGGCCATGCCCTACGATCCAGTCAACAACCCGGGTGGTTTGCGTTGTGGTTTGATTGATTACATGAGCACACAATTTGGCTTTAGAACGCCCGATGTGTGGAGCGCCAATGAGAAGAAAATTGGTCGTGGATTTGGTGGTATTCCCTTGGACAACGTGGGTGTTCAATACGGTTTGGGTGCCTTGAAGCAAGGCACCATCACAGCCGATCAGTTCTTGGATTTGAACCGCAACATTGGTGGTTTCGATGTGGACATTCAACGCGTGGCTAACCGCACCGTGGCAGACCCCTTGGCTTTGGCAAATTCCTATAAAACAGGCGCGGTGAACACGGCAGAACATTTGAGCAACATACCGATTATCGACCTGCGTGGCCCCGATCCCGGCATTGCGCACGATGCTTTCCACAGCTGGCAAATGCGCGCGCGTTTGAATGCCACGCAAGGGCACTTTGACAACCATGTCATTTGGTTCGGGCAGTTGGTGCTGGCCGGTGACTCCACCTACAGCACCGAGGCCTTGCTGGTGATGGATCGTTGGTTGAGCCAGATTGAGGCCGATGACAGCAACAAGCCCTTGCCTGAAAAAGTGGTGGCCAACAAACCGCGCGCAGCCCGCGACAAGTGTTTGTCAGCGCAAAGCATTTATGCAGACGATGGTCCTTTTGTCCCAATGAGCGGTAACCTGTTTTATCCGGACCCGGTGCTGCCCATGGCCAATTCAAGCAGCATTCCTAAGCCTCCCCCCGAGGCAGGTCAAATTTTTGATCAACTCAGCAATCAGGTGTGTGGTTTGGACTTCTCGGCCGTGGATTCCTCGGGCATGTCTGCCCAGCTGACCGGCCCCATTGCGGAACTTCAACATGTGCTGGTACAAACCCGGTTTGGTACACCGCGCACAGTGGCGGGCGATGACATTCGCACCTTGGCCAACAAGTGCGTGCTCAAGCCAGTTGATCCGGCTGATTACGCAGGTGCGGTGTCTATTCGGGATATGGCTGCTTTCGTGGCGCAAGTGAAAGAGATATTTCCGCAAGGTGTGTGCGACTATACCAAGCCGGGAGTAGGTACACAGCCCACACAAACCTGGTTGCGTTATGGCACTGCCACCGAGAAGTTGATCGGAGGAACACCCTTGCCAGTAAAGCCCGCCAATTCAAGGCAGGGTTGGTCAGCGCCTGCTTTTAGAAATGTTAATTCACAGTAATTAATTATTTATCAATTGAGCGAACAGAGGGGGCTTTACCACGGTAATGCCTCCTTGTTTTTTTTCGGACTCGGGCAAACTGCTTGTATCGAATCCAGTGACCCCATTCCCTTTGAACTCTGAACAAATAACTCCCGATGTGTTGGAGCACAGCCCTGTTGGCCTGATGCAGGTTGATCACACAGGGAGAATCCTCTCCCTGAATTCCTATTGCGCCGATATCTTTGGTTACTCGGTTGCAGAATTGCTGAATCAGCCTTTTGAAATGCTGCTGCCGCCTGAGTTGAGAAGGGGGCATTCCAGCCTGTATCAGGAATTCATACAGTCCTCAAGAGGCCGCATGATGGGGCAGGGCACCGGGCAAAAATACTTTCCCGCCCATCACAAAGGGGGCCATGAAATTGCCGTACAAATTGGTTTGAATGTGAATCGAAAAGGTGCAAGGCCTGTGGTGATTCTGGCCATTGTGGACGTGACTGACAAAGCCAGGTTGTTGAATGAACTCAAGCATGGCAACGAGCGCCTGCGTCACAAAACCAAAGAATTGATGCAAGTGGTGCGCCAGCAGAACCACTTTTTGAATGTGGTCAGCCACGAGCTGCGCACCCCTTTGAACAATTCTCTTGAAATGTTGAACCAGCTGTCGGCCACACAACTGGATGAGGACCAGGCGGAGTTGTTTCAAGACCTGGACAAAGCCAATATTGATGTCACCCGCAGCGTAAAAATGCTGATGGATTACGCCGATAGTATGTTGGGCGAGTTGCAACTGGAAGAAGAGGAATTTGACTTGCGCGCGCTTTGGCTGGACCGCTTGAGACTTGTGCAGCGTGCGCACCCCGGTCAAATCCACTTGCTGCAATTGAGTGAGGAATTCGATTTTGACCCTTTGGTGCTGGGCGACAAAATGCGCATTGGTCGAATGATGCATGGTTTGATCGACAACGCCATGAAGTTTTCTGATGCCCACCAGATCAAGGTGCACATTGCCTTCAAAGCGGAGCCCCAGGCTCAACTGTTCTTTGAGGTCAGCGATGATGGAATTGGTATGGCCGATTCATTGATTCAATCGATAGGCCAACCTTTTGCCAATCAATCGGTGCGCCGCACCCGTGGGGGCGGTGGCATGGGGGTGGGTTTTTACCTGACCAACAAATATCTTGAAATGATGGGCGGGCAGTTTTCACTGACAAGCCGGGAGGGCGAAGGCACATGCAGCCGTATTCAACTGCCACTTAAGTTGATGGGCCGTGCCAGCGCACAAGCGATGTCTGCCGACAGTGCAGGGGGTGATTTGCCTTTGAGTAATTTGCGGCTTTTGCTGGTGGAAGATGACCCTACTGTGGCGAAAATCAATGCCATTCGACTTCGCAAACTGGGTGCCCATGTGGTGGTGGCTGGCAATGGTCAAGTGGCCGTTGAAATGCTTCAGGACAAAAGCGTGAACATTGCTGCAATCTTGATGGACTTGCACATGCCGGTGATGGATGGGTTCAGTGCAACGCGCCACATTCGGGACATGGTTGAGTATGTAAAAATTCCAATTGTGGCGGTTACTGCGGGTTCGCGTTTGGCTGAATATGCACGTGCCATGGCAGCAGGCATTGATGCCTTTTATTCCAAACCCTTTGAGCCCAATGTATTGATTCAATACTTCAAGGCGCGTGGTGTGATTCGCTAGTACAATGTAATTTTATTACTTCGGGTTTAACCCGGCATGTGCATGAATTTACTTGATCGAATCCGCATGGAGCTGGACCAGTTTTCCAGTGCTGAACAGGCAGTGGCACAGTTGGTGTTGAAAGACCCCAGTGGTTTTCAAAAAATGCCTGTGACTGAACTGGCCAAACGTGCAGGTGTCAGTAGCCCGTCGGTGGTGCGGTTTTGCCGCTCGCTGGGTTACGAGGGCTTAAGTGATTTCAAGTTGAAACTGGCCGCCAGTTTGAATGCAGGTGTGCCATTCATTCACCAGTCTGTGAAAGCTGGCGACAACGGTGAAACCCTGATTCAAAAAGTACTCGACAACGCCATTCACACTCTGCGCACTTTCCGAAATACAGCCCCAGCCAAACCCATCGACAAAGCCACGCAACTAATTGCAAAAACAATTTCCAAAAAAGGCCGGCTTGTTTTCTATGGGGTGGGCAATTCAGGTTTTGTGGCGCTAGATGCCGAGCACAAGTTTTTTCGAATGGGTTGCACAGCGCATGCTTACTCCGATGGGCATTTGCAAATTATGGCTGCATCCATGTTGAACAAGGGCGATTGTCTCATCATCATTTCAAATTCGGGCCGCAGTCAGGATTTGCTGGATGCCACGCAAATTGCACGTGCCGCCGGGGTAAGTACGATTGCAATTACGGCGTCGGGTTCGCCTTTGGCACAGGCAGTGCAGGTGCATATTCCAGCCGATCACGGTGAGTACTATGAGCAGTACAGCCCCATGGTGTCGCGTTTGTTGCACCTGTGCGTGGTGGATGTGCTGGCCACGCAAGTGGCCTTGCAACTGGGCGATTCAGTTCAGAAAAACATGGCACGCTTAAAGAAAAACCTGATCGATAGCCGTTACACCAAATAAGCCGGATTGGCGAAATTTTCTGACAATGCTTCGAAGCCTGTTTCACAGGCAATCAGGCTAGTGTTTTCGAAACCTGGCTTATTGGGAAATTTCTCGTCGGCCTGGGCTGAGCACACCAGCAACACATTTCCCTGTGCACCGCCAAAGCAGGGCATGGTGGGCTTGGCCAAGGGCAGCTCAATGCTTTCAATGTATTCGCCGCGTTCGCTAAAGCGGTCCAGTCGGTAACCCTCCAGAATGGCAACCCAGTAGCTGCCATCGGCAGAAAAGCAAGCGCCATCGGGTCGTGCTGTTCCTTCGGAATATTGTTTGATCAATTGCCGATTGCCCAATGCACCAGTTTCAAGCTCGTAATCAAATCGCCAAATGCATTTGTGCCGTGTGTCGCTCAGAAAAACCGAGTCCCCCTGGGGCGAAAAGGCAAGGCCATTGCCCACGATCAAATCGTTTATCTTCGGCTTGGCTTGTCCCGCCTCAATGCAATACAGGGCGGCAGTGGCCGGGCTGCGGGCATCTACCAGTGTGGATATCCAGATTCGGCCGGCTCGGTCGGCGCGGCCGTCGTTGAAACGATGTTTGCTTGAATCGTAAGGAGCATTCAATTTCAGGGTGCAGGTGTCGTCCTCGATCAGCCAGCCGCCTTGTCTGCCCAGTGCCACCCAAGTGTTTTTAGTCTCTGTGGGCAGCACACAGCCTATTTCATCGGGCAAATGCAAGGTATTGAATAACGTGGTGTTGTCCAATGCTGTGTTCAGCACATCGCTTTGATTCAAGCGGTAGAAGGTGCGCGTGTTGATGTCCACCCAAGCCCATCCGCCATGCGCATACCGTGGGCTTTCGGCCAGGCTGCAGGCAGGCAGTGGCAGGGCTTGCCAATTCATCATGTCGCTGAATTTTTCAGGAAATGGTTGATCAGGTGTGCGGTCACCGGGTTCTCTGCAGGGGCGTGGCCGGGTGGCACGCTGTGTTCCAGTTGCTCTGCAATGCCTTTGCCCAATTCAACGCCCCACTGGTCAAAGGGATTGATGTTTTGCATGGCGGCCAGCGCTGCGGTGCGGTGTTCCCAAAGGCACAACAGTGCGCCAAGCGAGTAGGGTGTCAGCGAATCGAGAAACACCATTTGAACTGGACGGTGTCCTGGGCAGGATTTGAAATTGGTGGCGGTGTTGTTGAGCTCCTCGGGTGAGTTCAAGCGACCCACCGAGAATGCTTCAGACTGCGCCAAGGCATGCGAGAGCAACACTTGGTGCGACTGGACTTCATCATGATCGGGTTGCACCACTGCGATCAATTCAACCGAACTGGCAATTTTGCTTTGGTGCAGCATCTGGAAAAAAGCATGTTGCCCATTGGTGCCCACATCGCCCCACAAAATCGGGCAGGCGGGCTTGTCGAGCAACTCGCCTTGGTTGTTCACGCCTTTGCCCAGCGATTCCATCCACAGTTGTTGAAGATAGGGCACCAGTTGGCTCAGGCGGGAATCGTAGGGGCTTAACATCAGCGAGGCGGCACCGTGTTCCAGGTTGTACAGGTCGCTTAGCGCAAGAAGTGTGGGAATGCACTGGCTGGCCTTGCTTTGCAATACGTGGCCGTCCATCAAGGCAGCGCCTTCAAGCAGTTCATTGAACACCGGGTTGCCGTGCACCATGCGCACACCAATTGATACGGGGCCCCACAGTGAATATCTGCCGCCTACTGTTTCACTGAATTCAAACACCCGGTCCGCTGCCACGCCTAACTCGATGGCTTTGTTGGGTTTGCAGGTTGCAGCCACCAGCGCCTTGGGGCGGTACGCTGGGCCCGCAGCATCCAGCCACTTGAAAATATGCTGTGCGTTGTGCAAGGTTTCACGGGTTGAAAATGATTTGCTGGCAATCACGACCAAGGTGGTTTTCGGGTTCAATGAGGCCAGCGCAGCTTTCATTTCATGGAAGTCCACATTGGCGACAAACCGTATGTTCAATGCGGGTGCTGCACCCAGATCCAGTTTGCTGAACACGTCATTCAACAGCCGAGGGCCGAGGTCTGATCCACCAATGCCCAAATGCAACACGCTGTCGTAGCGTTCACCATCGGGCGTGGTGTAACGGCCTGAGCGCACCTGGTCGACAAAGCTTTCCATGTGTTGTTGCACTTGCCTGGTCAGCGCCAACTCATCACGACCATTCACCACCAGCGAAACTGGTGAATGATAGGCCTGCATGTTGCTGGCTGCACGCAAGGCCCAATGGCCTGCAGGCCGGTTTTCCGTGCCGTTGACCACCTCGCCACTGAACATGCGGCGAAGGAAGGTGGACAAATGCTGATGTGCCTGCGTTTTTTCAAAGTTCAACACATGGCTGGCGCTGTAAAGTTGCCGATCCAGATTGATGTGAACAGGGCCGACACTGCGGGAAAGATAACCGGGGTTCAAGGCAGATGTGTTCATGAATATGGCAATAAAAAAAGGCGTTGAATAATCGCTTCAACGCCCAGTTTCGCATGACTTCAAGAAGGTGTGTTTACTCTGCCCACAAATTTGAATCAGGGTGTGTTTTGGGGTTCAGTCATGAATCCAAGTTTCTCGACGCCCGAGCGTTGTGCAGCGGCCATCACTTGCACCACTTTTTCGTACTCCACTGCTTTGTCGCCCTGAATGCGTAACTCGGGCTGTTTCTCTTGTTGCGCCACAGCCTGCAGGCGAAGCTCCAGATTTTCAAAAGTCAGTGCCTCGTCATTCCACATCAGGCTGCCGTCGCGTTGCACGGTGAGTGTGACCACATCGGGTTTCACCTCCGTGGGTTGCTGGCTGGCCTGCGGCAAATCAACTTTCACCGAATGCGTAATCACCGGTACCGTGATGATGAAAATAATCAGCAGCACCAACATTACGTCCACCAGCGGCGTCATGTTGATTTCGCTCATTTCCTGCTGATCGTCGTAAGAATTGAACGACATGGCTTACGCCTCCTTTTTCAAGGGCATGGTGCGTACGGCAGAGTCTTTTTGCATGGGTGACCCGGTCAGGAAGTAGGCATGCAACTGGCGCGCAAATCGGTTCAACTTGCTCAGCAAGCCTTTGTTGGCCCGGGTCAGTGCGTTGTAGCCCAGCACCGCTGGAATGGCCACGGCAAGGCCGAATGCAGTCATGATCAGGGCCTCGCCCACCGGGCCTGCGACTTTGTCGATGCTGGCCTGGCCGGACACACCAATGGCCACGAGCGCATGGTAAATGCCCCACACCGTACCGAACAGGCCAACAAACGGGGCTGTGGAACCCACGGAAGCCAAAATAGACAGACCGGATTGCAGCTTTTCGGCTGCTTCATCCATGGCGCCGCGCAGCGCTTCGCTGAGCCAGTCGGCCAGGCTGATTTGCCCGTGCAGGTCGTCTTTGTTCGTGCTGTGATGGTTTACTGCGGCTTGGCCTTCAATGGCCATGTGGTGAAACGGGTTGCCTGTGTCCTTGCCCAAAACCTGAAGACCTTCGGCAAAGCTGTGGGTGTGCCAGAACTTGTCCACGGTGCCCACATTTTTGCGCAGGCGATACAGGCGAATACTGCGGGTGATGATGACGTACCAAGACGCAATAGACATGATCAATAGCAGCAGCGCCACGCTTTTGATGACCCAGTCACCTTGAGCCCACATGGCGGCCATACCGTAAGGGTTGTTTTCCATTTCAATAAACCTCGCTTGAATTCAATGTTCTCAGTTATTCAATACAAAAGAAACTGGTTGTACATACCAAAACGGAATCGGTTTGTCGCCACGCTTGGCGGGCACGTACTTCCAGGTTTTCACAGCCTGAAGGGCTGCGTTGTCCAGTCGCGGAAAGCCGCTTGACCGGTTCAATTTGATTTCTCCCACGCTGCCATCGGGAAGAATGTACACATCCAGCATCACCCGGCCCTGCTCACCCAGCCTGCGTGATAAGGCAGGATATTGGGGTGCCGGGTTGTTCAGGTGCGCGGCGTCCGTGCGTGGCGGCGTTACAGGTGCGGGTGCCTCGGGTGCTGGCGTGGCCTGTTGAACAGGCGCAGATGGCGGCGCAGGTGGAGTTGGGGCCGCTTGCTGTACCGGTTCCTGCGCCACTTCACGCACGGGCTCAGGCTTTGGTGTTGGCTTGGGCGTCGGTTTGGCGACAGGCTTTGGCGTGGGCACGGTTTTTGGTTCCGGCTTGGGCGGAGGTGGTACAGGCTTGGGTGGCGGTGGTGCAGGCTCTGGTTCAGGCGCCACCAATACACCCACCACGCTGGGTGGCGTAATGACTGGTTCACTGACGCTGAGTTGTTGCGCGGCCCAAACTAAACCCAGCAAGTGCAACAACACCACACCGGCGAAGGTGACGGCGTTGCTGATTGTTTGAGTGTTGTTGCTCAAAGGAGCACTCATTGGAACGGACATGGTGTTCAACGTTGTGTTCATTGAGTCAATTGCTTCGATCTTGCTTGCTGACTATTGAATCAGCAAGCAATTTTCATGCACTCCAATTTGTGAATGAGAATTAATATCAAAAAGAGTGTAGCAGATCTTCACGATTAAAATTCAACCGACAGGCTCACATTGACTGTTCTTGGTGTGCTGGTGCCCACGCGCACGGCACCGAATGAGTCGGTGGTGGTGCCAGCCTGTGCAAAGTTGTACTCTTCATCGGTGATATTTTTTAGGTTCAGCTGTACTTTCCACCCGTCCGCCTTGTAATACGCCAAGGCGTCCAGTTGCGCCCAGCCATCGTATTTGGCCCGGTTTTCTGTAGATACAAACGAACCGGTTTGGGCAAACACGCCAAGCCCCAGCCCCAAGCCCTTGTATTGGCCGCGCTGCACTTCATACACGCCGAACAAATTGCCAGAATGTTCGGGAATGCCGGGCAGGGCATTGCCTTCCTGGCCAGCCAAAGAAGGATCAACCGCCACGAGTTGGTTGTCCAGATAAGCGTAACCGGCAACCACGCGGAAAGAGTCATTCACCTTGCCGATTGCTTGAATGTCAAAGCCCAGGGTTTGGGTTTCGCCCAGGTTGGTGGACCATTGTTCCCCTGCTGGCAAACCAGACGACGCCGGGTCGGTAACGGCCACATCGGTTTTGCGCAAATCAAAAATTGCGGCGGTAATATCCAGCTGCTTGTTCAACAACTGTTTTTTGATACCCAATTCATACTGCTCGGTGCGTTCCGGGTCCAGCGGCGCGCCGCCAATACCGTTGCCCGTTGCGGGGTTAAAGCCAGTGGCGGTGGTGGGGGTGAAGCCTTTGGCCCAACTGCCGTAATACGACAAGGTGTTGGTGGCCTTGTACACCAGCCCGAATCGGGGGGATACATCGTCGCTGTCCACATTGGCTTGGCGATCTTCAAATTGGGTGCTGCGCAAACCGGCCAGCAGGTTCCATTTCTCGCCAATTGAAATCAGGTCTTGAATCACTAAACCTTGTTGGCGCGCACTGCTTCCACCTTGGGTGAATGGGCCAACGACCACACCCCCAGGTGGAATGCCGCTGTATTGCCCGGTATTGACGTTGTAAGTAATTTGGGTGCCAGATGCAGAAATGGTGTTGTTCACAATGCGTTCATAGTCGCCTTGTAACAGGAATTTGTGGCCGATGGTTTGCCCAAACAATGTGCCGCCATCAAGTTGCCACTGATACTTCAGCACCATGCTGTCGCTTTCGCCCTGGCCACCCTGTTGCGAAGCACGAATGGCCACATCGCCATTGTCTGCAACCACTTGCATATTGGGGCCAAGTGCTCTCGGGCTGGAGTCAAACAGGGTTTTGTCGACGCGTGTGCGTGAATAGTTGGCAGTGATCGACGAGCCATTGTCGAAGAAGTGTTCGGCCAGCAGGGCAAATCGGTTGTAGTCGCTTTCGGTATTTTCGTTCCAGCCGGGAATGCCGTAGAACTGGGTGCCGTTCAGGCGACCGCTGTAGGAATAGCCCGTGGCATTGTTGCCGTCGAGTACCTGGCCACGGTCTTGGGTGTAAGTGTCAGTGATGTATTCGTATTGCGCTGTAACCAGTGTTTGTGGACTCAGCTTCCAGGTCAACGAAGGTGCCACAAGCTGTCGATCCCGGACCGTGAAGTCACGGTGACTACCGCTGTCTTCAGACGACACAATGAGTCGGTAGGCAAACGTATCGCTCAGTGGCCCGGTGAAATCGGCTTCTACGCGGTAATAGTCGTCGCTGCCCGCAATTACTTCGGCGGCCCGGTACTCGGTGAATTTTGGTTTTTTGGTGACATAGTTGATGACACCGCCTGGTTCGCCCTGACCATACAAAATTGATGCAGGGCCTTTCAAGATGTCGTAGCGCTCAATATTGGCGGTTTCTGTGGTGGCAATGTTGGTGGCGTTGAACACGTTGTTGATGCGTGCACCGTCTTTGTAAAGGGATTGGGACGCATCGAAACCGCGAATCGAGAATTTCTCCTCGCCACCATTGCCCTGTTTGAATTTGGTGACACCGGCTACGTTGCGCAATGCATCTTCAACGTTGTTAACTTGCTGGTCTTCCAGAATGTCGATGGGAATGCTGATGGTGGTCAGCGGTGTGCTCATCGGGTCCGCTTCGAAGCCCAAGGCCGTATTGGTGGTCGGTTCTTTGTAAACCCGCTCAAACCCGGTGACCTGCACTTCTTTAAGTGTAGTCGCCTCATTTTGTTGAGTACTTTGTGACCATGCAGCCGGGTGACAACCTACAGCTGCGCCAATCGCCACGACCAGCGCGCGTTTTTTCATGACAGCAATCCTTTGAGATAAAAGATGCACTGGCTTGCGGCGGCTGGCTGGTGCGGGAGGGTCTTTCCGAGCGAGGAAGGCCTACCGGTGAGGATGCCAACTGTTGCGAAGAAGGAGATTGAGCGGTAGACCCACGGCAATCTCACTCGGAAAGATAGAAACGAGAAGTGTTCTCATTATTATTTGGCTTTTCGATTTTGGCAAGTACTTTTTTAAGAAGCGCACCAGAAAAGGGTTTCGGCCCCCTTGGCCCGCGTTGTACACTGTAGATTGAGTTGATTTTTGAATGCAAGGGAGAGGAACAATGAAAGGTTCGAGCAAAGTAATTGCGGCACTGAATGCGCAATTGAAGAATGAATTGACTGCGATTAACCAGTATTTCCTGCATTCGCGCATTTTCGGCAATTGGGGCCTGGATGTACTGAAGAAAAAGGAATATGAGGAATCAATCGGTGAAATGAAGCACGCTGATTTGCTGATTGAACGCGTGTTGATGCTGGATGGCCTGCCCAATCTGCAAGACCTGGGCAAGTTGATGATTGGCGAAAATACACGCGAGATTCTGGAAAGCGACTTGAAAATGGAAAGCGCGGCTCAAGTGACGATCAAAGATGGCATCAAGGCGTCGGAAGACGAGCGCGATTATGTTTCTCGCGACATTCTGAAAGAAATTCTGGAAGACACCGAAGAACACATCGATTGGCTGGAAACCCAGCTGAGCCTGATTGACAGGGTAGGTTTGCAGAATTACGAGCAATCCATGATGGGTGTTTCAGAGTAAATGTTCTAACGATTTTCGAATTGTGTTGAAAAAATACTTGATTGTAGTAATGCGAATCATTATTATTACTTTCAAGTTCAACGCAATTTGAGGTCAACCGTGATCGTCTGCATTTGTGCCAACGTAAGCGACCGTACCATTTCTGAAGCCGTGCGAAGCGGTTGTGGTTCAGTGGACGACATCACCATGAAAACGGGCGCCTGCTCGGGCTGCGGCCAGTGCCGCATGCACTGCCAAAGTGAAATTGATGCGCACAACACGCTGATTCAAGTCAGCGAAATGAGCCAGCAAACGGTTTGATTTTCCAATTCAATCGCTCGGCTTAATTTCCCACCTTAGCTTCCAAATTTCAAAATTCTCGCGGCTGCCCTGCCGTGGCTGGGCTCACCCAAAGCCTGTTCGGGGCTTGAGTTCCTTGATTCTGTAAATCGTCTTTTCGCGGCTTGCCGCGGCAACACAGTGCCTGCCTCGTGGCGAAACTGGTCGAAATAATCCAGCCAGGGTTGAACCTTTGAATTCGCTTGGGTTTGGCCTCCACATTGTTCTACGAATTCCTGATCGGTACGCCTGGCTTTGTAATCGGCCAGGCAGTCGGCCAACATGCCAACTTGTATGTTGTGAATGGAATGCGGGTTGAACTGGTATTTTAGAAAACCCGGGGTGCTGGAGCAGACAATGTCTATTTTCAGGTTGGGTGCATTCTCGCGTGTCATGTGCAACACATGTGCGAAATTTGCGTCGCGTTTCAAATTCATTTTGCCCAGTGTTTCTGGATTGGCCAGTTCTACTCGGCGAATTGCAGTGTCATTGACAACGACATCAAGATCATGGGGAAGGGGGAGTTTGCATGTGGCGTTGGGGTGTTCAAGTGCATGAAGGTGCATGGCGGCGCTACCTACAAGGGTGTAGTTGCCGCGACCGCCTAGCAGGGTGTCGAGGGCATGAACCAGTTTGCTCGCGTTGACGCCGGGGAGTGCGGATTCAAGGGCTGAGGCAATCTGGATGGGTAGGGTTTGGTTTGTTTGATTACGATCTGGTGAGGAATGATGGGACTGAGTACGACCAATGGCTGATGAAGGGTTCATTTTGATGAAGTGCTTTGGGTTAATCGAAGTAGGTAGCCTTCTCAGCCCAAGAGTTCAACTCTCAATCGAGATAGATAGTTTCTGGCGCGGCATGCATCAAAAAATTTTGATGTGAGATATTCCATGCATAAGCCCCCGCAAGCGTAAACACCAGATAATCTCCGAGAGCCAATTCCTGAACAGGTAGTTGCTGGTGCAGGCGGTCTTTGGGTGTGCACAGCTGCCCCACGATATTCACCGTTGAATTGCGTACAACCCCAGCCTGTCCGTTGCGGTGCACCCACACCGGGTGGTTGTGGTTTTGTGCCGCAGGGGTCCGAAAGTGGTGTGTGCCGCCTTTTCCAATCGCAAACCACTGCCCGTGGCTTTGTTTCAGGTCGATCACTTCCATCACGTAGTAGCCACAAAATGCGCTCACGTAGCGGCCACACTCAAACCGGATTTGCCGTGTTTGCATGTCGTGCTGCCTGATCAATTGATCAAGCCCTTGGCAAAATTCTGGCCAGTCGAACTGTTCATCCACGCACTGATAGTTCACACCAATCCCGCCGCCCACATTGATCACCTTGCAGCGAATGTGCCATTGCGATTCCCATTGCCGGGTGATTTCGAAGTACCGTGTAATCAGTTTCAGGTGATTTTCGACTGACAACTGGTGTGACATGGAATGAAAATGAAATCCTTCAAATTCAAGTTGTGGCGATTCCTGAAGCAATGCCAGCGCGGTGCCAAGGTCGCAGGGGTCGAGCCCAAAAGGGGTAGCCTGCCCCCCCATTTGAAGTTTGCTGCTTGCGATGCCTTCCAGCGTAATATTCATGCGCAACATGATTGTTTGGGTTTGACCCGTGTGGGCGCAAAGCAATGCAAGGCGCTTCAGTTCGGTCAGGCTTTCCACATGAATGCAGGCCACTTGTTGGTGTAGCGCCTGTTGCAAATCGTCGGTGGTTTTGCCCGGTCCGCCAAAAATCAGGGGTTTGCCGAAGTGCTGTTCATTCAAGTGGCCCAATTCGCCCGCAGAGGCAGCTTCAAAGCCATCCACATGTGGTGCGAGTGTTTCAAGTAGCCGTATATCGGGGTTGGCTTTGGCTGCGTAATACAGCTCGCAATTGCGGGGCAGGTGCCGTTTCATGTGTTGTGCATGCGTGGCCAGCGCTGGCAAGTCGTACACATAGGCACACCAGGGTTGTGTGCTGGAATTGGCTTGTTTAGTAAGCAGTGTGTTCAGTGTGTTTGTCATGTTGCGCAATCAGTGGGTGTGAAAGGAATGTGTAATCGGAAAGGCGATCGGCCTTTTTGAACAAACGTGTTTTGAGGTTGTTTTTCGATGCCAGTGCCTGGCCTTGCAACAAACCGGAAAGCGCCTGTGGTGTACCCAAGGCATGGCTGGTTTTTTGAAGCAAGGCGGCCAGCATTGCCCATGCCCGTTGTTCCAGCCCCGGGGTGTGTTGGCAGGCGTGGAAAATCATCTCGGCAATGTTGTTGACCAACAGGCAATAGCTGACCCTTTTCCAGCCTTGGTCTTCGGAATAATGCACCGAGGCAATGGCGCGTTCCGAGAGGCTTTGCAGGCGATCAGAAGGCCAGTGTTGTGGAATCAGTTTGGTGCCTTCCAGGTCTCGGATCCACACGCGCACGGGCAAACCGTTTTCCAGCGCCAGCACGGTGTTCTGCAAATGCGGTTCAAGCACCACACCGTGCTTGAACAACAGGGTGAGTGTGCCGGGCACCAGCAGATTGAAATAGCTTTGCAGCCAGTTCAGTGTGAATTCAGTTTTTTGCAAATCATGTTGTTCGGCGTGTTCGCAAAGCAATTGCGCCAGTTGGCTTTGGCCCACCGTGTCCCATGAAGCAAGCGTGCCTGCCATGTGAATGTCGGTGTGCTGGCTTTGAAGTTGTTCCCTGAAAATGATGCCGAAACTTTCTTGCAGGCTTAAGATTTCTTCGCTGCCGGCAGTTGTGCAAGCCTGTGACAAGTCTAGTGTGCAAGCCGCTGGTTCACGCAACATCCGAAAACCGGGGTGTGCATGCTCAACATGTTCAAAGGTGTTCGCAAGAAGCTGGGTCATGCCCACTGCACTTTCAAGTTCATACCATGCGTTTTTGCGAATGCAGTTTGTCAGCCGCACATGAATGGAGCATTTCAAAAACACATCCAGTTCAGGGTGGTACAAAGTGCGCACGGATGAAGTAGGCCACACCACTTTGCCCAAGGGTCCAAGGTGGCGAATCAGATTATTCTGGCTTGCTTGTTGATAAATTCTGGAGCTCACAACGAGGTTCACTTCCCAGGGGTGACAGGGGTACAGGTCAGCGCGTCCAGTCAGGGTTTCAGACACTTTGTTGATCACAGGGTTGCCAAGTTCTTTCAGCAAAACCGGATCAATTTCAAACCAGTGCAACTGGAAGGCAGCACCCACTTCGGGTGAGCATTGCAGCAGTTGATCAGGCTCCACGCCTGATCGGCTTTTCGGGCTTGGGTGAAACGGATGACCCCACAGCAACGATTGTTCTGTGTGTTGGAGGGCGTTGATGTGGGGCACGTTTGCGTGTGCCAAAAACCGTTGCATGTTGTGCAGGCTGTTGTGTATTTGGGCTTGCAATTCAATGTTGGGTTCGGTTTTCGTGAGCATGGCCATGTGGTTAAGCAGGGCTTCAATGGCAGCATGGGTGCCCAGCACTTGCCAGGGTTTTCCCATGGGTTTTCCGAACAGTTTGGATCCCAGTTTGATCTGGTTCAGTGCGCCCCGGGCTTGCACTTTGAAGGCGATTTTTAGAAGTGGGTAAGCCATGCGAATTCTCACGGTTTCACCTTCGAGTAAATCGCTTTGCAAGGCTTTGGGCAGGTCGCCTTGTGCTTTCCAGTCGACCAATTGTTGTGGCACTGCGAATTCACGCAAATAGCAATTCAGAAGATGGTTCAGGCTGTGGTGTTCGGCTTGGTGTCGCTGAATTCGTTGTTCAAATGTGGGCATGGGTTTGATCCTGTTTTTTGAATGTGGTGAACAAGTGGCATGGCTGCAAGGCTGGCCACTGCGGAAAGTAGAAAAGGCGAAGCAAGGTTCAGGTGGTTAACTGCAAAACCGGCTGCAATACCCGCGGCCACGCCAGCCAGTTTCCCCACGCTGTCGAGCGAACCAAACCAGGTGCCAGCACGTGCTGCCTGAAACGACTTTGCCACCAGTTGGTGAGTGCCGTGATAGCCCAACCAAATACCCATGCCAAACAGAACACGCGCCGCTGCAAGGGCCAGACCGCTGTTGAATTGCCACTGCATACACGCTGCAATGGCAAGGGCCAGCATGCTGAGGTGGCAATTGAAAGCCCATTTTGGCAGGCGCTTTTTCAAGAGCGGTTGAAGAAACAAGTAAACAAGGTGGGGCAGCACGTACAGAAGGGCAACGGCAGTGGTGCTTGCAACGCCCGGGGTTGCATAGGGCAGGAAGTACGGAAAGGTGACCACCATGGCAAAGCAGAACAGGGCTTGCAAGCTGCACACCGCAAGGGCCGATGCATATTGCACAGGGGTGGCTGTGTTGGTGGATGTGGTAACTGAGTGCGTACTTGAAGCTGCTTTCGATGAATGCGATGGCTGTGAATCTTTGGGCAGCGTACAGGCACACAAGGCACCCAGCATGGGCAGGCTTGCCAACACAATGTACAGCTGTTGCAGTTTGAAGTATTGGATACCCACAGCCAGCACCAAAGGCGCGGTAACCAGCGCCATGCGTGCGCTGAATTGTGTCCAGTTCAAGGTGTTGGGCAGCACTTCACGCGGCATGGTGGTGGCCAGGTAAGAATTGGCTGCAGCCAATGTACCGCCCATCAAGCCTTGCAGGGTTAATGCCATGACCAGTTCCGCCACTGAACTTGAAACACCGACCCACACGAACGCGATGGACAAACCCGCCAGCGCACGGATCAGCGAGAAGCGCCTGCCGAAACGATCAGCCACTTTGCCCCACAACGGACCGCTGAGTGCAGTCAACAGTGTGGGCCAAGCAAACACAAAGCCGATCCAGGGGCTGTTCGGCGCTAGCCCCAAATCAGTGAACAGAACGGGCAGGTACAGGGGCATGCCCAGCACGGTGAACGCGGCCAGAAAATGGCAGGCCAGTACGGCAATCAGCACACGGTTCATGGCAGGTCTCGCAGGGGGTTGGGGCCGGTCATGCCGTAAAACTTGTTGACATCGCTGGCACCGCATTCCTGTTTGCTCAACAGGCTTGCACTTTGCAGTAGGTACTTCACAGGGTGCATGCGTGCGCACAGCAACAGTTCGTTGGCCAGGTCGATGTCGCACCCCTCTTTGCGCAGGCTGTGCAAGGTGTGTTCGATGGCACTGCGCAAGGTAAGCAAAGCCTGTTGGCGATTTAGTGCACCGCTTTGCGCAAGCCCATCGAGTACAGCAAGCAAATTCAGCTGCAGGGTGATGGTAATGAACATGTGGGCCAGCGGTGCTTCGTCGTTCACCAAAATGCGTGCGTCTTGCAGCATGTGCACACTGTGCCCGTGGCTTGCCACAGTTGTTTCAAACCGTTGCGGCCACAGGCGTGCGGCGTCGTTGTCTTTCATCACCAGCGTGGGCGGCTGCCCGGGGCGCAACGACAATACCGAGTTTTGTTGATTCGATTCCAGCGCAATGCCGTGTTGAATCCACAAACGCAGGTGCACACCTATCATCAAGGTGCAGTAACTGGCCCACCAGCTTTGCAAGTTTTGCCCATGTTGCTCCAGGTATTCAAGCAGGTAAGGTTTGCCGCTGGGCATGGGGCTGCACAGTGTGGCCACGGTGGCCAGCGTTTCATCTGGCAGTTCGGGCGGGTACTGGCGGTGCAGAAAACCCGCAATGTTCAGGTTTTTGTAGCAACCGGTGAATGATTCATCCACATGCCGGTACAAACCCTTGATCCCTTCGTTCGTTTGCTCAATCGACACAAGTGCACGCGCAAACCAGTCACCGTCTTTCAGGGTGGATGGCTTGATGTAGCGAATATTTTTCTGGCCCAACGTGGCAATCGGCATGGGTAGTTTGATGTGTGAAGCCGGGTGGTTCAGCGCAGCCACGGTGCGCACCGACAGCGTGGGTTTGACGGGCAAATAAGTGTGTGGTGCTTCAATGCTTTCCGGTATTTCCTGTGCAATTGCGGCGCGCATCATGGGGTGAACTGGCAGCAATGCGTGGCTGTTGGCAAGCGATTGTGGCAAGCCCACTTGTGCCAGTGTTGGCCACCATGCAGGCTCTGTGCCAGTGCGTTCCAATTCGCTTGCGGGCACTGCAAACCAGGCCAACTCGAAAGTTGGGTTGAATTCCGGTGAGTAGGCTTTCAGCTCGCCGGTTTGCATGCCGAACTTTGCTCGCGCCGTGGGGTAATAAGGGTGGTCGAGAAAGCTGGCCATTTGATCGGCGTGCAACATGCGTTCTGCCCAATGGCGCAGGCCCACATGAAAGCCAAGCTGGTGCTGTTGTTCGGTGTAGGTTTGATCGCACAACATGGTTTGCTCAATGGCAGCCTGCACTTCCAGTTCATAGTTTTGGTACAGGGCTTTTGCTTCGTCGGGCAAACCTTGCGCCAGAAAACGGATCCATTGCCGTGCACCCTGTTGTTCAATCCATTGACCGTGTTGAAGTACCTCCCAATGTGGGTTGATGGCCCGGAAGGTTTGCATGCTGTGGCTTTCTTTCACTTCAATTCGGCAGGGTTCAGGCAGGTGCTCAAACACCAAAAACTTGCGACCTTCGCTTGATTCAATACGCCCCATGCTCAGTATGTTGCGAACGTTTTCCCGCAGGCAGGTGTTGATTAGCCGTAGCGCAATTCGTTGGTTGTGCAAAGTGCTCATTGAACGCTCCAGGGGTTGCGTTGCTGTATGTCAGTTCGAAGGCGTTGAAGTTCGTTGTCGGAATCCGCTTGATAAGTGAATACGCCAATGTAGTCTTTGTTGGAGTTGCTGATCTGGATGGTTTCCCCTTGCTGCTTAATGGCGCGGTACTGCACGGCTGCATTGTTTTCAATACGCGGTGCCACGCGCAAGGTGCCTGCATGTGGGGCAACCAGGTAATCGATTTGTGCGAACCTGGGTTTTACGCGCGGTACTTCAATTTCTTGCCCAAGGTGGGTTTGCAGAATGGATTTGAACCAGCCTTGCTCCACCAACTGATCAAGCAGGAATTCACGGTTGTCGCCAATGCTTCGGTAATTGATTTCCACCAGCACCGGGCCGCGTGGCGTCACAACGAATTCGCTGTGGCACGCCCCAAGCCCCACACCAAACTGCGCAAGGGTGTGTGCCATGTGGGCGCGCCATTGCACCGTATGCGGCCCATTCCATTGCGCTGCGGTTTCGACAAAGTAAGGTGGATTGGACAGGCTTACATCAAACCCGCCAATGGTGTGCAGCCGTTTGCCATCGCCCAGTGTTTCAAGGGTAATCAATGGGCCTTCCATGAATTCTTCCAGCAACACGCTTTGCGATTCATCCAGCTGCGCAAGGTGTTGCGTCAGTTGCGCGGGTGTGTCGATGCGAACCACATCTATTGATGCCACCCCTTGGGTGGGCTTAACCACCAGCGGGTATGGCCATTCGCTGCGAACTGCGTCGGTGCTGCGAATGGTTTGGCTCCAGATGGTGGGCAGGCGAAGCGATTCAAGCCGCTTTCGCATCCAGTGTTTGTTTTTTGCGTGGTAGCAAACCTTTGAAGGTTTCGCGGGCAGGCCCAGCAGTTCAGCCACCATGGCTGTGCAGGTTTGGAGGTGATCGCTGTTGGAGAACACGGCGCTTGGTTCAATGTTCAGTGCGGCAATCAGGTCGATTATCGCAATCGGGTTGAACACATCGCATTCATGCACACGAACATCGGTAAGTGCTTGCTGGTGGGCGTGGCCGTGATCGGTCAGCACAATTAGGTCGTGACCCAGTGTTCGGGCTGCGGGAATGAATCCGTCGACTACTGCGTTGTTCAACACATGGGTCAGGAAAACTAGGGTGGGTTTCAATTCAGGCTCCTTGAGGAACATCATGGGGTGTCTGGAAAGGTTGAAGCTTGGTTCGCAGTGCATGACCGAAGTGGCTTCGGTCTTCGCCACACAGAAAAAGTTTGCAGTCAAGTTCTTGCCAGTGCCGCAGTTGGCTTGGTGTTCTTGGGTTGGGGCAAAAGGGCACATCGGCGTGTTGGCAAATTTGATGCAGCTTGTTCAATGCGTCGAACACCACTGGGTGCAGCGGGCTTGGTCCAAGGCCCATGTTCAAGGCAAGGTCCAGTGCACCTTCCATGACAAAGCTGACCTGCCCGGTGGCCAGCATCTGGGATAGGGCATTCAAGCCGCTTTCACTTTCAATCATGGGCACCAGCAATGTGTGTGCGTTGGCCTGCGCTATGTAGTCGCTTAAGGGCAGTTGCCCGTAGCCTGTCACTGTTCCGCCTGTAATGCCGCGTGTGCCGAACGGGGGGAATTTCATGGCTTTGGCAATCGCTTCAATTTGATCTGCATTCTCTGCGCGTGACAGCACAATGCCCATGGCACCCGCATCCAATACCTTGCCGATGAAGTTTTGGCGAATTTCTGCAATGCGAACCAGGGGCACGCATTGGTGGTGGCGGCAGGTTTGAATGCATTCGCGCAGGGTGTTTTCATCGAGCAGCACGTGCTCGGTGTCGATGATGACGAAGTCGTAATTGCACTGGGCAATCATGTCGATGATCAACGGGGAGGGCAGGGAGTTCAGCAGGCCCAGCTTGGGCGATGTGTTGGATGCTGCTTTGGTCAACAAGTAAGGATGGATCATGTGTTATTTGTAAATGATAATGATTAATATTAGCATTAAATAAAACGGCGCTTCAAAAAAATTAACAATCCATCACTCGGTATGGGGGTGAAGGCGCGAATACAGCGGTGCGGTACAAGAAAAAAATGTCTTTTTGAAGGGCTTACAAAAATATCGTTGTAAAAATAACGATAATGAGAACGATTTTTATTATTAAAAGGAAGCAGCAATGTCATTTCGTCGTGCGCATGCCGATTCGCGCCAAGGTCCCCGTATTTCAATTCTATCCACGGCTGTGGCCCTGGCCTGTATTTCCCTGGGTAATGCTGTGTTCGCGCAAAACCTGGCACCGGTCACCGTCCAATCGGACTGGTTAGGCCCACCCACAGAGGAAAGCGTAAAAACCTACACGGGTGCGCGCACGGTGCTTGAGAAAGAAGACCTGGAAGAGCGTGGTGCTTTGAACCTGGAAGACGCTTTGCGTCGTGTACCGGGTGTTCAGGTGTTGGATGAAACAGGGACCGGCATTTTGCCCAATATTGGTGTGCGTGGTTTGAATCCCTTGCGCAGTGAGCGTTTACAAATTCTGGTCGATGGTTACCCGATTGCGATTGGCCCATACACCAACGTGGGCTTGTCGCTGTTCCCGGTTACCTTGCCCAGCCTTGAAGCGGTGGATTTGGTGCGTGGCGGTGCGGCTGTTCATTACGGCCCCAACAACGTAGGTGGCGTGCTGAATTTGGTGACCAAGCCCATTCCCGCAAAAACCAGTCAAACGTTCCGCGAACGCCTTCAAATTTCCGAAGAAACCGGCAACATGCTGACTGACACGTACTACCGCATTGGTGGTTTTGTGCGTGAAGACATTGGTTTGCAATTTCAGGCCAATATTGTGGATGGAAAGGGTCAGCGCGATCGTTCCGACACCGAAGTGCGCAACTTTATTGTAGATGGTGAGTACTACCTGAACCCGAACAACGATTTCAAGGCGCAGTTGCAGTACTACGAAGTGAAGGCTGAATTGCCCGGCGCATTGAGCCCTGCAGCATATGAACAGAATCCGAATCAGTCTCAACGTCCATTTGATGCTTATGATGCAGACATGTGGCGTGCCACTTTCACTTGGAATCACAGTTTTAACGAAGATACCAAATTGACTTGGCGTAATTTTGCACACCAGGCCGACCGCACCTTCTTCTTCAGTGATCCCATGGACCCTGCCTTGCCGGTGACCAGCGTCAGTGAATCGCCAAGAATTTTCAGTGTGCACGGCACCGAGCCCCGCATCACCCGAAAAATTGGCAATCACACCATTATCGCGGGTGCACGATTTGTCGAAGAAGATGTGCGATTTGATGTAACGCGTACAACTTTGGCCACAGGCGCGGTGAATCCATTGCGCAGATGGGATTTCTCAACCACTGCAATGGCGTATTACCTCAGCGATTCAATCGCTTTGATGGAAAATCGATTAACCGTTACCCCGGGTATTCGCTATGAGGACGTGGAAACCAACTACAGGGATTTGAACACGGGCGCACAGTTTCAGAATAACCCCGATGAATGGTTGCCTGGATTGACTGTGGGCTACCAGGCCACGAAAGATGTGTATGTGTTTGCCAATGCGCAGCGCTCGCTGGTGCCGGTGCAAACTGCGCAGGTTACCCGCGGTGGTGATGTGGGCAATGAAACAGCCGAGAACTATGAGATTGGTTCACGCTGGCAAATTAACCCGCAGGCCAATATAGCGGCAACCTTGTTCCGTGTTGATTACAAAGACCAAATTGTTTTCGATTCAGGCGCATTCCGCAACTTGGGTGAAACACGCCAGGAAGGTGTGGAGCTGGAAGGTCGCTGGAACCTGGACAGTCAAACTGAACTGGGCATGAGCTACACCTACCTGGACACGGAGCAGTTGTCGGGTGCAGACCGAGGCAAGAAACTTCGCAATGCGCCAACTCACCATATTGGTGTTGACGCTGTACACAAGTTTGGCAAGTGGACTGCCAATGCGAATGCCTTGTATGTTTCTGAAAGTTTCAGTGATTCAGCCAACACTCAGGTTGAAACTGCCAATGGCAGCGCCGGGGAGTTGCCCGCTTACACCTTGGTGAACATGCGCGTGGGTCGTGATTTCCCAATTGGTCAGGGCAAAAATATGAACCTTGGTTTTGGCATCAATAACCTGTTTGATGAGCAGTACTTCTTCCGTGGTGTGGATGTGAGTACCATCGGCCGGGTGCCTGCACCTGGACGTATGTTGCTGGTTGAAATGCAAGTTGATTTCTAGTCATCGTTAAGCGCGACATCGAAAAACCGGTGATGAAGCAATTCATCGCCGGCTTTTTTTATTGATTACCACGTTGCTTGTCGACTTCGACAGACGCCACTCCACTGGCATTGTTCCCCCAGCTTCGCCGGATGTAAGTGACCACTGCTGCAATGTCGTTGTTGCTCAGTTCTACTCGATAGGGTGGCATGCCATGTGGATACGGTATGCCTTGTGTGCTGGGTGAAAAACCGCCATTGAGCACCATGCGTATGGTGTTGACCGGGTTGGGTGCAATCACATTCACATTGCTTGCCAAGGCCGGAAATTGATTGGCTTTGCCTTCGCCTTTCTTGCCATGGCATTCGGCACAGGTATTGGTATAAATGTTCTCTCCTCGAACCATCAAAGGTTGCAAGGTGCGTTGCCCAAGGCCTGTTGATTCTTTTTCTGATGGGGCTTGTGCAGGCAGGCTTTTCAGGTAAACCGCCATGGCTTGGGTGTCGGCAGCCGTGGCAAATTGCAGGCTGTGCGCAATGACCTCGCTCATGGGGCCATAGCTTGCCGCATGAGAATTCACGCCAGTTTGCAAATATTGCGTAATGTCGGCTTCGGTCCATTTACCCAAGCCCTGTGCGGGGTGATTGTTCAGTGCAGGTGCGAACCAGTTCAACACCGGGATGGTGGCACCGCTTAAATTCAGTTTTTCCTTCAATCCACCCAAGGTGCCGCGTGGTGTGTGGCAGGCTGCGCAATGACCCAGACCATTGACCAAGTAGGCACCACGATTCCAAAGCGCGGTTTGTGTGGTGTCGGGTTTGAATTCACCTTCGGTGAAATAGAGTGCACGCCACACCGCCAGCAGTGGGCGTTGATTGAAGGGAAATTGCAATTCAGGCTGCGGTGTTTTTTGGGCAATGGCGGGCAGGCGTTTCAGGTAGGCGAACAAGTCATCTACCTCTGCACGGCCCATTTTGGTGTAGTCGGTGTAGGGAAATGCAGGGTATAGATAATCCCCGTTTTTTGAGATGCCGCTGTGCATCGCTTTGTAAAAATCGTCGGCAGTCCACCTGCCCAGTCCGTGTTCAGCATTCGGTGTCAGGTTGGTGCTGTAAATTTTCCCAAAGGGTGTTTCGATTGCACGCCCACCCGCATAGGGTTTTTTGGGGTTGGCAGTGTGGCAACCGGCGCAATTGCCCAAGCGTGCCAGATAGGCACCGCGTTTCTCTTGTTCAGACAACACATTCAACGCAATCGGCTCGGGCGAGATATTGTTGCTGCCTGGCACGGCTGTGGCAGTGTGTGTGCCGCACTTCAGCGGAAACTGAATGCTGTCGCTGGGAGCTGCTTTGGGGTTTTCTGGCATGGGCTGTGCCGCAAGGTATGCGGTGGCCGTGTTCAATTGCTCGGGGCTGAGCGCTTTCACTAGCGCATGCATGCAATCGGGGTCAGCGGCTTGGCGCTGACCGTTGCGCCATTTGCCAAGTTGCGCATTCAGGTAATCGCGCGGCAAACCCAACAAACCGGGGGTGTAAGGTTCTACCCCGGTCAGTGCTTGCCCGTGGCAGGCAGCGCAGGCAGGAATTTTTTTGGATGCAACGCCATCGAACACAAGTTGTTTGCCCTGTTCAAGTTCTGCGGGCGTTGCGGTACTTTTTGCAGGCGCAGGGTAGGGCGGGTTTTGCGCAGCAAAGTACTTCGCCATTTGCAGCAGGTAGTCATTCGACAAATGCTGAACAATGCCATTCATGGCCGCATGTTGGCGACTGCCTTCCCGAAACGCTATCAGCTGGTTGTACAAATAACCTTCTGGCTTGCCAGCAATGCGCGGGTAGTAACCTTCCGCGCTGGCGCGCCCCTCGGCACCGTGGCATGCTACACAGGCTTGAACGCGGTTGGCCATGTCGACTGCGACGGGTGTTGGATTGGACTGTGCATTCGCGGCAATGCTGGCGAGCAGCAAAAGGGCGGTGGTGGCAAAGCGGGTGATCATGGATACAGCTCGTGTTGAATGTCAGGCGATTATACGCCTACAACACGAGCGAGCGCCTATCTCGACAGGGCAAGCACCCATGCCAACACCGCAGCCAGCATGGCAGCGGCCATGACCCAAAGCACAAGTCCGAAAGCAAGTCCTTCAATGGCAGCCATTGCAGTTGCGCTGAGCAGCAATGCCACAATGCCGGTTGTGCGCCTTGCGCCAACAGACTTGAGGCCGATTGAATTGCAACGCCCTGCCCAGCGGTGATGATGGCAATGTGCCTGCTGTGAAAGCGCGATCAATAGCAACCCAAAAAAAAGCAGCGAAAAAGCCAGCGCAAGTTGTAGGTTTAGTTGCATTGTCCAATCTCGCTGGGCTTCGCGTACTTGGCTGTCGCGCTGACCGACAGTTTGTGGGCGGTGAAGACACCGCTTGCAACCATCAACATTAAACCGATGTCGATGGCCAGTGAATTCATATCCCCTTGAGCCATGGCTTGAACCAGTCCACCTGTGTTGATCTGGTTGAGCAACCAGGCCAATGCACACAAGGCGGTAAAGACGACCGTGGGTGGCAGCCACTGGCTGCTGTAGTGCGATTCGGCTTGGTTTTGCAGGTGTTTGTATCGGAAGGCACTGACAAAGGCCCAAACGATACTGAGTACCCACACGCCATAAAATGCCCAGGTCTCGACAGTGGCCCTGCTCTCGATGTGATTCGGCAAAAGCTGGTTTGCAACAAGATAGGCGGCGGTGGCAATCATCATGCCTAGGGTGCCGCCCACGGTCAGTGCTTGAACCACAGTGAAGCCTGGCAGTTTTTTCTTGTGATGCTGAATACGGCGAGACTCGAGCCAAAACAAGAACCCCGTATGAATCATGATGCAACCCAACAAGCCCCCCACCACGTAAAGCACTCGAAGTGCAGTGTGGTCAAACTGGATGAAGTGCAGGCCGTTGATCCAGTGTGTGAAGCCCTTGATGGGTTTGGGCGCGTGTGCATGGAGCAGTTCACCGGTGTGCAACAGCATGGTGTCAGCATGTGTGCTCATGCTGATGCTGCGCTCGGGAAACACCCGGCGAATTTCAAGTGTGGCGTTGCTGTCACCCAAGTTTCGAATATTGATTGAATCAGCACGCGCGGTTTCGCCCAGGGCTTGGCTCCAGGCCATTTCCCGCGCTTGAACCAAAGCCGGTACGCTTTTCAGTGCAGCGAGTTGTTGCTCGGCGTCTTCAACAAAACCACTGGGGGGCATATTCACAAAACCACTCATGGCTTTCTGCGAGGCGGCTTTGTCACCATCAAATGCGGCCAGTGTGGCCCACGGAAAATAGATGGAAAAAAAGATGAGCAAACCGGTGAAAGTGATGAGGAAGTGAAAGGGCAATGCCACCACGCTGCTCAGATTGTGCAAGTCGAGCAAACTGCGCACGGTGTGTTTGTTGGGGCGAAACAAAAAGAACTCAGCCAGCAGTTTTCGGTGAATGACAATGCCGCTGATCAACAGCGCCATCATGGCCAAGCCGGCAATGCCCAGCAAAAAATACCCCACGTTATTCCAGGCAATATTGAATTTGTAGTGGAAGGGAAAAAAGAAACCGCTGCCACCCAAGGTGTGTTCATTGGAGACCACTTTGCCTGTGTCTGGATCGATGAAATAGGTTTTCAAGGTTCGGTCGGGTTCTACGATCCGAATTAGTGTCATGGGCGTTCGCTCGGTGGGCAAGCGCAGTCGAATGTTGTCGGATCCCGGCGCCAGTTCATGGGCCTTCAGCAACACTGTTTCAAGTTGATTTGGGCTCAGTATGCAACATTCGCCAGCAATACTGCGGCTTTCCGGGTGCATCCAGCGGTCGAACTCTTTATCGAATACAGTGAGCGTACCCATCCAGAACACAGCGAATAGCAGGAAGCCAACGAACAGCCCAAACCAGGTGTGAAACCAAGCCATGTGTTGACGAACGGAAGGTGCTTTCTGCTTGCTCACGGCCGGGGATTACCAAGGAAAATAAATCACGATTGCGCAAAGCAAACCAAACAGCAGTCCTTTGGCACTTAGCCAGGCCAGACTGGCTGTGCAGTATATCCACAGCACCCAGCAGGGCATGGCAAGGTAGGCCAGCAGCAGGCTTAGGGTCATGGCTTCGCTTTGTTCCATGCCAGCTTTGAACAGCAAAATGGCCAATGCTGCCGCAAGCAGGTTGGCTAAAACCAAGCCTCCAGGAAAAGCCAGCAGCAGGCAAACAATTTGCCGACTGCTGATTTTTAACCAGTTTGATTTAGAAACGGTAGTTTGCACTGAAAACCACCTTGCGTTCGACCCCATAGAAACAGTCGCCACGGTTGTCAAACCCATAAGAGCCAGCACTCATGCCTGCTGTGCAGCCAAGCGCGTCTTGCAGGGTTAGTGCACCTTGGTCTTCAATGTTCGGATTCATGATGCTGTTTGAAAAAAACGCTGGCTGGCTATCGGTGTTGCTGGCTTGCGATCGAGGGTGAGAGAAGATTATTTGGTCAAAATCAGTTTGCCCTGGGCAGTAATTCGCAAGCGATATTCGGTGTTGTCATGAACAATCGTCCTTTCTCGACTACCCAAAGGAAACAAGGTTTTTGTATTCAAAGGCGCTGCGACCGCTGGCTCAGTGTGACTTTCAGGGGCAGTGCCAGTTTTCAGCGTAGATTGGGTGTTCATGGTGGCCCGAAATAAAGTGGATTGTCTGCGTTGAATGAATCGAAGTGTAGCGGATTGTCTTATTAATTGCAAATCATTCTCATTAAGATTATCATATTCCTTGTTTTTGATTGATCCAAAGGTTTTATCTCCTCATGATGTATTCGTGGTTCGACGCAACAAAAAAAGGGATGGTTGCTGGCTTGGCGCTGGCAGTTTGCAATATGGCCGTGGCCGCTCCCACTGATCAAGATGTGGTGAAGGGTTATGGTCAATTGGTGTATGCCAATTACACCGATTCAGTGAATGCTGCCCAAAAAATGCAAGCCGCCATTGATGCATTTTTGAAAGCACCTTCCCAGGCTGGCCTGGAAGCGGCCAAAAAAGCTTGGCTCAATGCGCGCGAGTTTTACGGGCAAACCGAGGCTTTCCGTTTTTATGGTGGCCCGATTGATGATGAAAACGGGCCTGAAGGGCAAATCAATGCCTGGCCGATGGATGAATCGTATGTGGACTATGTGCAAGGCAATGCACGCAGTGGTTTTATCAACAATCCAAAATTCAAGATTACCCGCGATGCCTTGATCGAAGAAAATGAGCGGGGTGGTGAAGAAAACATTGCCACAGGTTGGCATGCCATTGAGTTTTTGCTGTGGGGTCAGGATTTGAGTGAGAATGGCCCTGGCAAGCGGCCTTACACTGATTATGTGAAAGGCAAAGGCCAGAATGCAGAACGTCGCGCTGCTTATTTGCGCGAGGTTACGGCCCTGTTGATCCACGATCTCGAAACAGTGCAATCGGCTTGGGATCCGAAGAAGGCAGATAACTTTCGCGCCAGTTTTGAAAAGGATGGCAAGGAATCCATTCGGAAAATCCTGGTGGGTTTGGGTTCACTCTCGCGCGGAGAGCTGGCCGGTGAACGCCTTGAAGTGGCTCTGTTCAGTCAGGATCAAGAAGATGAACACTCCTGCTTTTCTGACAACACCCATCGCGATGCGGTGACCAACGCGCAAGGTATTTTGAATGTGTGGACTGGCACTTACAAACAGGCCGACGGGGCCATGTTGAGGGTGCCTTCACTGGCCGAGTTGGTGGGGGCCCGTGCACCCGAAGTTGCGAAGAAAACCACGCAGCAAATCCAGAACTCAGTGGCAGCCGCAAGTGCCATTCAAGCACCCTTTGACCGGGAAATTATTGGTGGTGCAAACGCGCCAGGCCCGCAACGCGTGAAAGCCACCGTAGACAGCCTGGTTGAGCAAAGCACCCTGCTGGTTGAATCAGCCAATGCAATTGGCATTACGAAACTTACCCTGACCTTGCCATGATGAAAGTAGCTGTTTGTTTGGCAGGGGGAACCCTGTTGCTTACCGGGGTTGCATGGGCCGCGGTTGAAGGAATGACTGCGCGTACAGCCGGGGATGTCACCGTGTTTGCCGATGGCCGAAATGCGTTCTCATTTCCCGCAGCGAATTTGCCTGATGATGAACGAACCCGGTTTGCCATTGGTAATTCGTTTTTCAAACGCAACTGGGTGCAGGCCCCGGCATCGACCACTGCGCGTGACGGACTGGGCCCACATTTTATTGCACGTTCCTGCGGTGGTTGCCATGTGCAGGACGGCAGAGGAAGGCCGCCCGAAATTCTGGACCGCTTAAGCACGGAACAGCCGGTGGACCTCTTGTTCCGCCTGTCCATCCCCAGTACCGATCCCAAACATGGTGTTGTGCCCGATCCTGTGTATGGCGATCAGTTCAACAACGCTGCAATTGCCGGCGTGAAGCCTGAAGGCAAGGTGCACATTCAAATCACCGAAGTACTTGGCAAGTACCCGGATGGCACACCCTATGTGTTGAAAAAGCCGAACTATTCTTTCTCTGATTTGGGTTATGGCCCCATGCACCCTGATGTGATGGTGAGCCCGCGAATTGCGCCACAGGTGATTGGCTTGGGCTTGCTGGAAGCGATTGAAGAAAAGGATGTGTTGAACAATGCCAAGCGGCAGGCGGCACTGCCCGGCCCAATCAAGGGTGTGCCCAACCGGGTTTGGGATGCGTATGCACAAAAGGACATGTTGGGCCGCTTTGGCTGGAAGGCCAATGTGGCTACGCTGGCGCACCAAACCGGCGGCGCTTTTCTGGGCGACATTGGCATCACCAGCAGTTTGTTTCCTGCCGAGAATTGCACACCGGCCCAGAAAGACTGTGTGCAGTCACCCAATGGTTCCGAGAACGGCGAGCCTGAACTCAGCGACAAACTGTTCAATGAGATTGTGTTTTATCAAGCCGTGTTGGCACCACCCGCTCGTCGCAATGTGAATGATGCACAGGTGTTAAAGGGTCAGAAGTTGTTTGAGCAAGCGCAGTGTGCTGTGTGCCATCGCCCTTCCTACACCACGGGCAAAGTGCCTTTTCCGGCTTTGAGCAGCAAAGCGTTGGAAGGACAGGAAATTTGGCCCTACACCGATTTGTTGTTGCATGACATGGGCGAAGGCCTTGCCGACAATCGCCCCGATTTCAAAGCCAATGGCCGTCAGTGGAAAACACCGCCGCTGTGGGGTATCGGGCTGATTCCTGATGTGAATAACCACATGCGTTTGTTGCACGATGGCCGCGCCGATGGCGTTGAAGAAGCCATTCTCTGGCACGGCGGTGAAGCCGAGCAAAGCAAGAACCGCTTCATGAATTTTTCGGCTGAAGATCGTGCAGCACTGATTCGTTTTGTGGAGTCTTTGTGATGAATCCCCAGCATCAGCATGAATTGAAAACTGGCCTGTTGCGCGGACTGGTCTGGGTGGTGTTGGCCTTCGTGTTGTTGTTAGTGCTGAATTTTGCCAATTCTGCCGTGGCTGCAAAACCCGTGGACAGAAGCAACATGCTGTTTCCTTACTACGAGGTGGCTGAGGTACTGAACAGTGTGGCGACACACCACCATGCCAAAGACACCGCCGCGTTAACTGATCAACTCGAGGCGTTGAGTGTGGCCACGGCGCAATATTGCAAAACGGATGGGAAAACGCAGCCTGCCAACATGCAACAGTTACAGGCGCAATATGCCAAAGCCTACCTGGCCTGGTTGGAACTGTCTTCGGTGGTGATGGGGCCGATGCTGGACAACAACACGGTGCGCCAAATCGATTTTCGACCTTTGCGCCTGAACTTGCTTGAGCGTGCAATCAAAAAACAGCCACAAGGCGCGCAAGCCATGGCCATGATCGGAAGCCCGGCCAAAGGTTTTCCTGCCCTTGAGTATTTGTTGACGCAAAATAATTTCAAATCGGGCACCCCCCAGTGCAATTATGCGCACGAGGTCGTGCTCGACATTGAACGCACTGTGGCCGGTTTGAAGTGGGACGACGCACAGGCGCTGGGTGCAGGCATGCAATTGTATTTCAACCAGTTGGTTGGAGCCACGCATAACCTGGCGTGGGAACGCATGGAAAAGCCGCTCTTGAAGAACAAGGATGAAGCCGGTGCAAACGTGACGCCTGCAGGACATTGGCCATTTTCAGAATTTCAGCTGACCGAAAAAGCATGGGCCGCACAGTGGCAGGGCATCGAACATTTGTTGATGGTGACTGGCCAAACGGTGCCGCAGGCCGATACGCAAGTGATACCGCTGGAGGCTTATTTGCGCGGCTTGGGGAAAATTGAACTGGCCGACACCTTGGTGAAGTACAGCATTGCTGTGGATGTGGCCATGCGGTCCAACGACATCACAAAGCCGGCCAGTGTTCAGCAGTCAGTGAAAGCACTCAAGGTGCTCAAGGGGTTTTTGGAAAGCGAGGTGGCCAAGGGTTTGAAAGTGTCTATTCAGTTTTCATCTTCTGATGGTGATTGATTCAGTGTTCAATTCGCGTCGACAATTTTTGCTTCAAAGCAGCGCGTTGGCCTTGAGCATGGCCTTGCCCATGTCTGCTGAATCTGCAACCCCTACTCGTCAGGCTCGTTTATTGGCAGCCTGGCAACTTCCCAATGGGGGCTATCAGGTGGGTGTGCTCAACGCCGCCGGGCTAGGTGCAGCGCTTTCTTATACCGTAACCACGGCAGTTGATTTGCCCACACGCCCGCACGGTTTAATGCACCTTCAGGGCGATGACTATTTGGTGATCGCTCGCCGCCCAGGTGACTGGTTGTTGCGCCTGAATATTCGCAGTGGTGAAACCTCGCGCGTTTGGCAGGAAGAGGACCGGCATTTGAACGGACACAGCGCTGTGCATGGTGATTGGCTTTACACCACAGAAACCGATGTGCTCGGCGGTACGGGTGCCTTGGCGGTTCGAGACCGCCATACCTTTGAGTTGCTGGATGTGTGGTCCACACTGGGCAAAGATCCCCATGAAATGGTGGTGCTGCCCAAGGGTGGGTTGGGCATTGATGAACCTTTTTTGTTAGTGGCCAACGGCGGAATACCCACGCATGCGGACATGGGCAGAACCCAGTTGAATCAACTGCCCATGGATTCTTCCGTCGTGGCCATGAACCCGCGAACAGGCAAGGTGTTCAATCAATGGGCCTTGAGCGATACGCGACTCAGTTTGAGACACATGGCGGTTCATGCCAGTGGTGTGGTGGGCGTTGCCATGCAGGCACACCACAGCACCGCTGCCCTTCGGGATGCTGCGCCGGTACTGGCTTTGCTTGATGAAAACGGACTGCGCACGGTGAATGAATCAGCGGGGGTGAATGGCTATGCGGGTGACATTGTGGCCACCCCGCAGGGCTTTGTGATCAGTTGTACCAAGAATAATTCTGCCGGGCAATTCGATGTGCAAGGCAACTTGTTGCATTCACAGGCTGCGAACGCCGCATGCGCACTGGCTGCCGAAGGAGAGCAGGTGTGGCTGGGTAGCTCAGCCAATCAGTTCAGCAGGCCATTGGAGCTGGACAATCACTGGCTGCTTATTTAACCCGCAGTGCCCAAGCCTTGATGGTTTGTCCCTGCTTGAAACCAAACAGTTTGTTGCCACCCACGGCCACTGCCAAAAACTGTTTTCCACTCACTTCGTAGGCGATCGGTGGTGCATTCACGCCCGCTGAATTGTTGTGTTGCCACACACGTTTGCCCGTGTTTGAATCAAGTGCGAAAAACTCACCACTGCCTTCACCTGAAAAAACCAAACCTGTTTGTGTGCTGAGTACACCGCCAATCAAGGGTGCATTCACTTTGTGTTGCCATACAAGTTTGCCAGTGTCCAAATGAATGGCTGACAACAAGCCGTATTTTTCTCCGTCTTCAATTGGTGACATCGAAGAGTATTTCAGCGCAGGCTTGTTGCCTTTCGCTTTCAGCTCGTGCAATTGATACTTCACCGGCCAGTGAATACCGGCGATGAACACCATGCGGCGTTGTTCATCGACCGACACAGGCGACCAGTTGGAGCCACCAATTACACCGGGGTAAATCACATTGCCTTGTTCAGTGGGCAGGGTAAACATATTGTGCTGCGGTACGAAGGCCTCGCTCTTGAACAACAATTCACCCGTGATGCGATTGTGCACATAAAACCAACCAGTTTTGCCTGCCTGGCCTACAGCTTTCACCGCCTTGCCCTCATGCCTGGTGGTGAACAACACCGGTGGGCTGGCCACGTCGTAACCCCACATGTCGTGCGGAACTTGTTGGTAAAACCATTTCAGCTTGCCGGTGCGCACATCCAGCGCCACCAAGGAGGCGGTGTACAGGTTGTCTCCCGGCCGCGATGAGCCTTCCATTTGCGGCGAAGGGTTGCCCGTGCCGAAATACAAAATGCCATTGTCCCGGTCAATGGCGGGTGTGCTCCAGGCTGATCCGCCGCCGAATTTCCAGGCATCGGGGTATTGGGCTGCTTTGGCTTTTTCTTCCTCAATATTGCGCGGTAACACCACGCCATCGAAGGTGGCCTTTGTGAATTTTCCCTCCCAACCTTGGTCGGGAACCGTGTCAAATTTCCACGCCATTGCGCCGGTGTTAACATCGTAAGCGGCCATGAAACCACGGCGCCCGTAGTTGCCCGCAATACCTACCACCGCACCGAGTGGCGCATCGGGATCGGGCGAGTCCAGGTGCAAGCCATAGCCCACACCGGTAATGCCCACAATCACCTTGCCATCGAACACCATGGGCGCCATGTTGATGCCTGCACCAGATGCACCCGACACTTCCAGTTTTCCGCCCTGCGTGTCCAGTTGCGAACCCAGGGTTGCGGCATCTTCCTGCACACCTTGTTCGCCCTTGGTAACATCAATGTCCCAGAGCTTTTGGCCACTGCGTGCATCCAGTGCCAGAAGGCGGGAATCGACTGTGCCCATGAATACCTTGCCATCACTCACGGCCACGCCCCGATTGGCGGGGCCACAGCACATGGGTCGGTCTTTGATCCTGTCGTGTGTGTAACGCCACAACAATTTTCCAGTGTCGGCTTTCAAGGCCACCACATGGTTAAACGGCAGCGACACAAACATGATGCCGTTCACTACGATAGGTGTGGCTTGAAAGCTGGATGACACACCCGTGTCGAACTCCCAGGCCAAGTCCAGCTGCCCGACATTGCCAGGCGTAATTTGCGTGGACGGACTGTGCCGCTGATGATCCCAATTGCCGCCAAATACCGGCCATTCTTTGCCTGAGCCGGCAAGCGTGGCGGTGCAAATGAGCAGGGAAAAAGCGGCGGCGAAGGCTTGATGCAGCATCATGGTTGTCGTTTTGGATTGGAATTGCCCGAAGATGCAAGCAAGGATCAATCCACTGCTGTTGTTGCAAAGTGGCGCACCTGAGTTGTCACAAAAGTGTCATCCAAGGCGCAGCCGCTTGCGTGTATATTTCGCGTACCCGATTCTATTGGTAAATGATCATGAAGCAACAACTTGAGCTGTTGAAAGAAATTGAACACAAGCTCGAAGAATTGAGCAAAGACAAGGACCTGAAAGAAAAACGTCCGCTGGAAGTCAAAGAGATCAAAGGTTTGCGTTTGGTGGTGTCGTCGATTATTCGCCGCATGGCCAGCTAAACCGGGCCAGACTGCCTATTTGTACATTCGCACCTGCCGTGCAATCAACAAGGCGATCACGTTGAATACAATCGCGACCAAGCTGCACAGCCAGTAGTTTTGAATCAAGCCCTCTGGGCTGCGTGTAATCAAATGCCCGCCTACCAATGCTGCAAGCCCCATGGCGGCCGATTGCATGGATGAGTTCAGGGTCATGAATGTACCCCGGTTTTTTGGATTTGCGGCAGCACTGACCATGGCCATACCCGGGATCATTCTTCCGCTCACAAATACAAAAAAGCAAGTGGTGATCACCAGAATGGCAGTCATGCCCATGCCCTCGGTTTGCGTAATCAGCGCCATGGGAATAATCGCGAGGCTTGCGATGATTTGCAGCATTTTCAGTTTGCCGATTCGGTCACTGAGCTTGCCAATAATTTGCGCACTGAACAGCGTGGCCGCACCACCGGCCAGGTACACCAAGGGAATGTCCGAAGCGGATAGGCCAGCATTGGTTTGCATGTAAATCGTGATGTACGGGATGATTGAAAAACCCGCAAAAATCATGCAGAAGGAAAAGCAAAACGCCAGCAAATGATTGGGGTCGCTGAGTACTTGCCCAATGCCTTGCAAAGGTCCCGTTTCTTCGCGTGCGTGCAAGTGGCCCTGCAATGTGGGTATCACATACCAGCCTGCAACAACCAGCAAGAAGCTGATACCAGCAATGCCGAAAAATGGCGTGTGCCAGTTGGAGTTCGCTGCCACATAAAGCCCCAGAGGAACGCCCATCACGGTGGAAACCGAGAAAGAAGTCATGATGACGCCCATGGCTTTGCCCCTTCGGGCAAAAGGAACTACATCGGCCACGATGGTTTGAATCATGGCCGATAAAATGCCGCCAAAAAGCCCAGCCGCAATTCGGGCCCCCATCAGCGTTTCATAGGTGGGGGCAAGACCGCAGGCCAAAGTGGCCACAGCAAACAGAGAATACAGAATCAGCAACAGCCGGCGTCGCTCGAACCTGTCGATGTACAGAGAGGCCAACAAACCTGAGGCACCCGCAGCAAAGGTGTATGCCGACACCAGCAACCCGAATTGAGCATCGGAAATTGCAAAGGCCCGCGTAAGCTGTGGGCCTAGCGGCATCATGATCATGAAGTCGAGGATGTGGGTGAATTGTATGCCCGCAAGAAGCAGCAACAAGGCCCACTCGCGCTGGGGAGTCATGTTCACTTGGCATGCTGTGGGGCTATTCATGTACTGCGACCTGTTGATGTTCTCTTGTGTTTGACCTTGAGTTTAACGCGCTAACTTAATGACCCAGCGCGGTGAGTGCATAAATGCCCATAGTCATGGACACGATGGACACCAGTGTAGTGAGCGCGATGATGTTGGCGGCCAACTTGCCGTCGCCGCCCGCGGCCACGGCCATTGCGAAGCTGGCCGCAGCGGTGGGGCTTGAGAAAAACATCCAGAGAATGATCAGGTCTCGTCCTTCAATGCCGATGGCCCATGCAGCAGCGCAGGCCAGCACAGGCAGTATTGCAATTTTAATGGCGCTTGATTGCGTGGCTGACATGCCCGAGGCCTTGACCCCGGCCAATGAAAGTGTTCCACCTACACAGATCAGTGCCAGTGGGAGAGTAAGCCCGGCAAAGTATTCTCCCGACTTTAACAACCACTGCGGAATGTAAAGCTGGATTGCGCTGGCCAGCATGCCCAGCACCACCGCAATAATCAGGGGGTTTTTAAGCAGTTCCTTGCCCACAGCGGCTGGGCTGAATTTCAGGGTGGGGCTGTAAACGGAGAGGATCAACACCGACAGCACGTTGAACAACAAAATGGTAAAGCCAACCAACACGCCGCCCACTGACAGGCCGTAGTCGCCGTAGTAACTGGCCACCAGCGCGAAACTGACCACACCACAATTGCCCCGGAACGCGCCCTGAACAAACACCCCGCGTTGACCATAGGGAACAAAGCGGGTGGCCCACCACCAGCTGGCCAGAAAACCCAACACCGTTGCAGCACAGAGAAAAAGTACCAATTTTGCATTGAATGCGCTTTGCAGATCAGCCTGCCAAATGGACAGGAAGAACAGCGTGGGCATGGTGGCTTTGTAGGTGAGGGTTGATGCGGTTTGAATGAACGAGTCGTTGATGAGATTGACTTTGCGCAACAGCAGGCCCATGAAAACCATGGCAAATACGGGGGCGGTAACTCCCAGAATTTCTGAGAGCACATTGGCTTGGTTCATGTTGACAGGCGTGTCTTGAGGTAGCCGCTATTATTTCATTGCTGAACTGTGGGTCAATTGTGGATGACCCTTGGGACGGGCGTGATTGGCCGGGTTACAAGGGCGTAGAACATCATGACTGATAAATTATGCAAATAGTTGCATAATTTTGTTGCACTGCACAGTTTTGACACACGCAAACGGGGGGTTAGCTGCCCTGAATTTCGTTGAGGAACAGCTCCAGTGCGCGCGTTCTTCCAATGTTCAATGGGCGGTAGCCTGCAATACTTTCGACATAAGCGCGCACTTCCGCACTGCGTAACCAGGGCAGCAAAATGTCCACTGCCGGGTATTGCAAATCGCTGTTGTGCAACACCAAAAAGTACCGCTCTTTGGAAACTGCCCTGAATTGCAGGCCGTAATGATCAGCCGCAGCTCGAATACCCAAGCCCAAGTCACCGTGTCCCGCTGCAATCGTACAGGCCACTGCCAAATGGGAGTTTTCTTCGTGAAAAAATCCCGGCAAGTCTTCTGCCTTTAGGCCGGCCTTGGTAATCAAGGCATCCAGCTGGTGGTGGGTGGATGAGGCCGAGTTGCGGTTCACCAGCAGGGCACGCCTTTGGGCCACATCCTCTAGAGTGGGGGGCTTGGGGGCTGGGCGGCTCATCCAGCCGATGTCCCGCTCGAACAGTTCAATCACACTGAGGTTGGCACCACGCAACCAGCGCCGCATGATGTGATGAACATGGGAGTGTTCTTCAAGACCAACCGGCAAGTGGCAGCCTGCTACGCGCACTTCACCGCGGTGCAGGGCCGAGAGTGCCGCAATACTGCCCGACCAGCGCAGCGACAGTTGCAGTTTTTTGTACAGCGCGGTGTTTTGAAACAGGTTTTGAAGCACCAGGTCGTCGCTCAGCGCAAGGCTGATCCAGGGCTTGTTCTGATCAACGCCCAGCCATTCGGCGTTCAGTTGCTCGCCCACAGTACCCAGGTCGGGGGCCACGCGCACATTGCCTTGTTCCACCATCCAGATCAATTTGTGACCAAAGCGGGTCAGGCATGCCCCGGCCCTGCCGTGTGTGGCCACTAGGTCCTCGCCCAGCATTTGGTTGTATTGCTGTATTTGCGACCATAGGGTACGGTAGGAAACGCCCAACACCTTACAGGCCAGTGAAATGGAGCCTTTCGAGTCGATGGTTTTAAGGGTATTCAACATGCGCTGGTCCAGTTCAACAAACTGGCCGTCGTCTTTTTTCCAGCGCGCGGATATTTTTAAATTGAGCATTTGCGGATACAGGCATGTCGATTGCTTGCATTCTGACAGATTACAAAATGCAGGAGACAAGTAATCATGATGTTCAGCGGTACAAAACAATCGATTAATAAAATGACTCCGCTAGGGGTTTTCTTGAGCGGTTTCTTGCTGGTGAGCAATTTCTTCGCCAGCCCGGTTCTTTCAGCACCCGCAGAGCTTGGGGCAGTCAAAGGCGATTTGACTGGTGGAGACCCGCTGGGTTCCATGCAGTGGCCTGACATGAAAGGCCAGTTCTTCGATGCCGATGCAAAAACGGTATTTGATTCTCGCATCAAGGTTACGGTGCCCTTGTTCGCCGAAGATGCCATGAATGTGCCAGTCTCATTCGATGCTTCCGCACTCGGTAAGGTGAAAAAAATCGTGGTGCTGGTGGACAGAAACCCGATTCGAAAAGTGTTGGAGTTCATTCCCGAGAAGGCCAAGCCTGCCCTGAATTTTCGCTTCAAGCTGGAGCAAGCCAGCCCCATTCGCGTTGCAGCCCTGACTGAAAACGGTGTGTGGCATGTGGGCTACGCCTTTATTGAAGCGTCTGGCGGTGGTTGCACTGTGCCCGGCGCAACACGGGCCGATGGCAGCTGGCCACAAACCCTGAACAAGGTGGCTGGCAAGATGTTTGATGCCAACCAGTTGCGGGATGATGCACGCTTGCGCGTGCAGGTGTCGCACCCCATGGACACGGGCTTGGTGGCTGGCGTGCCCGCTTTTTACATTGAAGAAATGATTTTGCAAGACAAGAACAAACAAGTGCTGGCCAAGCTTTACCCTTTTGAGCCTGTGTCGGAGAACCCTTTGTTTTCGTTTGATTTTGACAAGAAACCGGTGGGCCCAATCAGCCTGGTAGGGCGCGACAACAACGGCAACCGAATTGATGCAAAGGTTACCCAATGAATTTGTGCAAAGCTGTGCGCGCAATATTTGCCGCATCCACGTTCATTGTTCTTGTTGCCCCTGCGCTGGCTGAGCTGCCCAACGTTGCCAAACCAACACCTGACAAAGCCACCCTTGATTATGGTTTGAAAGCCACCAAACTGGCGGGTGGCTGGTATGTGATTGCGGGTGCGAACGATGACTTTTCTCAGGCCAATGGGTGCAACATTATCAACACTGGTTTTTACGTGGACGACTCGGGGGTGTACGTCATCAACACCGGAACCTCGCGTATTTATGGCGAGCAACAACGGGCCTTGATCGATTCACTCAGCAAGAACAAACCAGTGAAGCAGGTGGTGGCACTGAACCTTCACCCGGATTATTTTTTGGGCAATCAGGCTTATCCGAAAGAGGCGCTTGCCGCCACGAAGTTGACCCTACAAGGCATCAAAGCGGAAGCGGCTTTGTATGAAACCAACTTGTACCGTTTGTGTGGCGACTGGATGAAAGGCACTGAAAGCGTATTTCCCGTGCAAACCATATTGCCGGGTAACTTCAATAAACTCGGCGATAAGACAATTCAAACCCTTGAATTGAAAGGTCACACCGATTCAGACCTGGTGTTGTTTGACCCGGAAAGCAAAGTGATGTGGGCCGGTGGCCTGGTGTTTTACAAGCGAATTGTGACCACGCCCCATGCCAAGTTGAAGCCTTGGATTGAAAGCCTGAAAAAACTGCAAGCCATGAAGCCCAAGGTGGTGGTGCCTAGCCACGGCCCCTTGAGTTGGGGAACTGAGGCGATTGACCAAACTCTGGATTACTTAAGTTGGCTGGACAAACGACTGACCGATGCAGCCAATATGGGCGAGGAAATGAATGATGTGATGAAGAAAGGTGCCCCCGAGCGATTTCGAAACTTTGCAGCCTACCCGGCTGAGTTTTACCGCAATGTGACCAATTTGTACCCCCTGTATGAAAAGCAGGCTATGGGTGGTTTCTGAGCGGAGAGAGTAAGGGTAAACGCTGTACCAAGTGTGTCAAAAAAGGACAGTTTGTGTGTTGCTGAACAGGTGAGCTGTTGCAATGTCACAAAACTGTCTCTTTTTTTGCTTATCGCGATCAATGAAATCACTCTAATGAGGGTGATTTCATAAATCACTGATTTTATTGAATAAAAAAATTATTTAGATGAAATCTTCTACTTGGCATGAAGCTTGCGCTAAGTTTTCGTGGGTAGCCCTGACTCTGCAAACGAAGGGCGAGAACCTCAAAGTAACGGATGATGAGAGGAGAAACAAATAATGCGCAAAACTCTGCTTAGCGCGATGGTAGCAACCGCACTGGCGATTCCAGCAGTGGCCTCGGCCGCTGTGACAGACGCAATGATTCAAAACGATGCCAAATCCACAGGCGATATTCTCTCCTGGGGCATGGGTACAGAGGGTCAGCGTTACAGCCCATTGAAAGACATTAACGTATCGAACGTTGGCAAGCTGGTTCCAGCCTGGTCATTCTCGTTCGGTGGTGAAAAGCAGCGTGGTCAGGAAAGCCAGCCTGTGATTCACAACGGCAAAATGTTCGTGACAGGTTCCTATTCACGCATTTACGCACTGGACGCCGCCACAGGTGAAAAACTGTGGAAGTACGAGCACCGCCTGCCAGAAGGCATTATGCCTTGCTGCGACGTGGTGAACCGTGGCGCCGCCCTGTATGACAACCTGGTGATTTTCTCGACACTGGATGCCCAGTTGATCGCCTTGGACCAGAACACCGGCAAGGTGGTTTGGAAAGACAAGATTGACGATTACGCCGCGGGTTATTCCAACACCGCTGCACCCATCATCGCCAATGGTTTGGTGCTGACCGGTGTATCGGGCGGTGAATTTGGTGTGGTAGGTCGTGTTGAAGCACGCAACGCCAAGACTGGTGAAATGGTTTGGATGCGTCCAACCGTTGAAGGCCACATGGGTTACACCTTCGACAAAGACGGCAACAAGAAGGAAAACGGTATTTCCGGTACCACCAATGCCACCTGGAAAGGCGACATGTGGAAAACCGGTGGCGCAGCCACATGGCTGGGCGGTACCTACGACAGCAAGACAGGCCTGGCCTACTTCGGTACTGGTAACCCAGCACCCTGGAACAGCCACCTGCGCCCCGGCGACAACCTGTACTCCACTTCCACAGTTGCGATCGATGTAAAAACCGGCCAGATCAAGTGGCACTATCAGTCAACACCCAACGACGGTTGGGATTACGACGGTGTGAACGAGTTTGTGACCTTTGACATGAATGGCAAGCGTGTAGGCGCCAAAGCCGACCGCAACGGTTTCATGTACGTGAACGACGCCACAACCGGCAAACTGGAAAACGCCTTCCCATTCGTGAAGAAAATCACATGGGCCAAGGGCATCGACATGAAGACAGGTCGTCCGATTTTCGATCCAGCCAACCGCCCTGGTGACCCCACCAAGATGGACGGCAAGAAAGGCGAGACAGTGTTCTCTGCTCCATCCTTCCTGGGTGGCAAGAACCAGCAGCCAATGGCTTACAGCCCTGACACAGGTCTGTTCTATGTTCCTGCCAACGAGTGGGGCATGGAGATCTGGAACGAGCCAATCACCTACAAGAAAGGTGCAGCTTACCTGGGTGCTGGCTTCACCATCAAGACATTGCCTGGCTTTGACTACATCGGCGCCCTGCGTGCGATGAACCCCAAGACCGGCAAGATTGAGTGGGAAATCACCAACAACGCGCCTCTGTGGGGTGGTGTTCTGACGACCGGCGGCAACCTGGTGTTCTGGGGCACTCCAGAAGGTTTCCTGAAGGCGGCTGATGCCAAAACCGGTAAGGAAGTCTGGAAGTTCCAGACAGGTTCCGGCGTGGTTGCTCCTCCCGTGACCTGGAAAGGCAAAGACGGTCAGCAGTACGTGGCTGTTGTGTCTGGTTGGGGCGGTGCTGTTCCCTTGTGGGGCGGTGATGTAGCCAGCAAGGTGAATTACCTTGAACAAGGTGGTTCCGTGTGGGTATTCAAGCTGATGAAGTAATCAGTTTGTGAAGTACACCAAACTGCCCCATGCGGGGTGGTTTGGTGAGTAGTGAAGTAGTAGAGCGTTTTAGAAGTGTTGTCATTTTCACCCCCAAGTTTTCTGCCTGCTCCGCAGGGAACTTATTGACGCAAACGGTTTGATCGAATTGCTCCTTGGGACCTTTTTCTGGCATTGATTGGGAGCTGGAAAAAGTTGTGGCGGTTTGAGAGTCTCCTAAACGAATGCGTCTTTTCTGCCCGGCCTTGTGCCGGGCATTTTTTCGTCTACAGCTTTTAGAACTTGTACGACACCTGACCAGAAAGAATGAATGCATCGCCTTCCGCGGTACCCAACACACGGGTTTGTTGGCCAGCAGCTGGGTTGCCTTCGGTGCTGTCAATTTTCGCCTTGTCGGGCATCACATATTGGAATGCCACATCAAAGGTGGTGGCTTTGTCGAACTTGTACTGTGAACCCACAGCAAAGGTAATTCGGTCCTCATCGGGCAAGCGAACCTTGCGGCGTTCATCGGGCACTGGCGTGATGTCGTAAGCCACACCGGCCTTCAAGTTGATGGTGTCGCTGTATTTGTAAATACCACCTACTGCAAAGCGCCAGCTGTTCTTCCATTCGTAATCCTGAACGCTCAATGGGGCTGCACCCGCAGGCGCGTTTTGTCGTTGAAAGTCCAGCTTTTGAATGGTGCTCCATTCTGTCCAGGTCGCATCGGTCAACAGTTGCCACTTGGGTGTCAGCTCAGTCACTGATGAAATGGCCAGCGAGGCAGGCAGTCTGATCTTGGAAGTGAGTTCACTGTTGGCAAAGAGAGTTGCAGCAGGGCCTGCGGCTGGCCGATTGTCGAATGTAACATTGCCTTCCAAATCTTGCTCAATTGCTGAACGGTATGCGACACCCACGCGTGTCGCAGCCGTGACCTGTCCCATTACGCCAACGTTGAACCCGTAGCCCCAACCATCGCCGGCAATGGTGGTCAATCCTTCAGTACCGCCAAATGGCGCGTAGTTGACTTGTGAACTGAGTTTGGCGTCCAGTTTTTGTGCCGAAACACCTGCGCCCACCGACCATTGATCATTTACCTTGAACGAGGCAGAGGGGTTGATGTTCACTGATTTGATGTCGGATGTTACACCTTGAAAACGACCGTACCAGTCGGGCTGGAAATCAGTTTTTAAGCCAAAAGGTGTGGCAACAGACAGACCGAAGTTGATTCGATTATTGAAAGGCACAACAAGGTGAAAGTTGGGAATATAACCTTCATCGCCAAACTCGCCTGCACTGCTGCCCAAGGGGCGACCTGGTGCAGCAGTACTGCCCTCGTTATTCACCTCGCCGTTCAGGTCAATGTAATGCCCACCCAGCACCACTTGGCGTTCTTTCAGGCGGCTTATGCTGGCTGGGTTAAACCAGGCTGCGCTGGCGTCTTCGCCAATGGCAGCTTTGCCTGCATAAGCAACACCAGCCCCGCTGGCGTTTTGTTCAAGCAGGGCAAAACCAGCGGCTTGGGCCGTTGTGCCCAGGCCAAGTCCAATGGCTGCAATCGCACAATGAATGATTCGAAATTGAAAGGGAGTGTGTGTCATGTCGTCCTCGTGGGTCCGTTTGTAAGAATGGAAATTTGCGAGGGATATTGTAGGTAAAAATACGAACGATCGTGCTAATAAAATATAGAGTTTTTCTCTATAAAATCTATTAAAAATTAGTGATTGTTGATTACTCGAGCTGTTAGCGCCGGTTGGGCGGACGCAAGGTTGATTGCAGGAAACAAGTGTTTGATCAAAAAGTTGAAGTGAAGGTAAGTGTCTATTGTTTTGCCAGCGGATTGGTCAATTGTTTTCAAGCATTGAATCAATGAACTCCCCGCTTCTTTACCTTCGCTGCAGTTTTGGGGTTCGGTTTTCTTTGGCTGGTACAGTGTATTTCCCAGCGCGGTACCCGCGTAGGCACCAGCAACAGAGGCCAGCAAAGAGACCAAGGCCAGTTGATCGCCACGCGAAATGGCCAGAAGGGATTTTGCAAGGTAAACATGACCCAGCAAGCGAGCCAGCGACTTGACCGTGTGGCTGATTGACCCGCCAATCCCGATGATTACCGCCATTTTGGGAGAAAATGCGCCGGGTGCCAGCACTGAGATTTGAGCGGCCAGGCCCATGGTTTTTGAAAGCTGGGTGAGCACTTGCCGAACTTTGGGTTGATTTGTGTGCGCCAAAATGGCGTTGCACAGCACGGTGTCCATTGTGTTGCGTACTAACCCCGACACAAAGTGGTTTGCCACTGGTTGTTGATAGGTGCAAAGTTTGTTTTTCCAGCTGCCATAGCCTTCACGAATTGAGTTTGCTGTTTTTTGAATCAGTTCTGCCTGATCGGTTCGCATGTTGAGGAGTGTTCCGCGCCGAGTCGCTTGGTGCGCAATGTTGGCGGAGCGAACGATGCTTGGTGGAAAACTTGAACGACGTGTTGAGGGCGGTGTTGAATCCAGAGTTGGGAGTGACTGCAAACTGGAGGGCACTACAAGCATTTTGAGACGGGAAAAAAGTGAAGGCAAGCTAAGTGGACTTGCTTTATGTAAAGTTCCTTATTGATTCAATGGCACCGCTGCACCACTTTGAGAAAACTTCCATGTGGCCACTGCCAGCATTGCGATTGTTGTAATCGCCAATACAGATGCACTGAACAGCAGGCTAAATTCAGCATGACTGCTAAATGCATGGCGCAGCAAATCGACACAATAGGAAAACGGATTCAGCAGAGACACCCAACGAGCCAAGGCAGGCATCGGGTCGATTGGGTACAGCGCACCGCTGAAGAAAAACACAGGAAAAATCACGAAATTCATCATGACCGCAAAGCCATCAATTGACTTGGCGAAGGTGCCGCACAGCACACCCAGTGCAGCGCAGCTAAGTGCTGCAAGCGCAGCGCCCGGCATCAGCACATGCAGTTGAGGCCACAACGTTCTTCCTACCCATGGCAGTACATCCTGCAGATCAAAACCCAAAGGAAACAGCAGCGTGTACAAACCTTCCAGCGCCAGCAGCAGTACGATCAACAGGCCCATCTGGACCAATGCACCAATGGCTGCCCCCAGGGTTTTTGCGATCAAAATGTGGTGGGTTTTGACTGGGGCGGTCACTAGCAATCGCATGGTGCCGGCGTCTTTGTCCAGCGCGATGCTTAGGCCGCCCACCATGCCGCCAAACAGCAAGGTCATGCCCACAATGCCTGGCAGCAAGCGGGCTGTGTAATCTCCACCAGCCAATGCCTGCATGCCGCCACCGATAATCCACAGCCAAAGCACGGGGCGCACCATTGCTGCGGCCAAGCGGTCACGTTGCTTCAGCAGTTTCTGGCTTTCACGGCGAATCACAGCCCAATAAAATTGCATCAGCATACGCGGTCGGCTCCACCATTCATTTTCCACACAAACCAGTCTGCCAAGGTGGCAGTGCGCACACTGGTTACGCTTTGATCAGGTAATTCGTCCAACGCTTGTGTGGGTGTACCAAGCCAGTTCAGTTCGCCTTTGTTCAAAAAGCCAACCCGGTCGCAGCTGCTGGCCTCGTCCATCAAATGAGTGGCCACAAATATCGTCAAGCCATCCACGGCCTGTAGTGTTTTCAGTGTTTCCCACACCGTGTTTTTGGATGGCACATCAAGCGCGGTGGTGGGTTCATCCAGAATCAGCACGCCGGGTTGATGCACCATGGCGCGCGCAATGTCCACCAGCCTTTTTTGCCCGCCGGAGAGGCTTCCTACAGTGCGGTTCAGCCAGGTTTGAATCGGGAAAATGGTGAACAGGTGCGCAAGATTGGCTTTCGCTTGAGCCTTTTTCAAACCTTGCAGGCCTGCGGCAAACATCAGGTTTTCTTCCACGGTCATGAAACGATCCAGCGACACCGACTGGAATACAAAGCCCAGATTTTTTCGAGCCAGGTCTGCGGCCCTGCGGGTGCTGTAACCCAGCACGGACAGTTCACCTTCATCGGGTGCAATCAACCCTGCGATCAGGCTGATCAATGTGGTTTTACCAGCACCGTTTGGACCAAGCAAGCCAAACATTTCACCCGCTTCCAGATCCAGGCTGACCTTATTCAAGGCCAGGCGATCGCCCCAGGAAAACTGAAGATTCCGCGCGTGAAGTCGTGTGGTTGTATTGGAGTTCAAGTGCCGTTTTTGCTCAAATGCAAGCTGTTGTGATCGCTGCGATACCATACCACGGGCACCTCAGCCGTATCGGCAAGGGTTTGTTGTTCCTGCTTTTGAATTTTCAGGTAATCGTTGGGATCATCGCGCCGCTGTGCAGCATCCACAAACGCAATCACCTTTTCGTGTTCCGGTGACTTGTGGCACACCGGGTCAGCGTTGGTGGCGTCGCCTGTAATCAGGTAGGCTTGGCACCGGCAACCGCCGTAATCCTTCGCTTTATCGGGGCAGGTGCGGCAGGGCTCTTTCATCCAGGCATCGCCACGATAGCGCGTGAAGCCATCGCTTTCATACCAAATGTGTTCAACCGTGCTGGTTTTAACATTCGGAAATTCAAAGCCAGGCAGCATGCGAGCGGCCTGGCAGGGCAGGGCGGTGCCATCCGGGCTGATACTGAGAAACACATTGCCCCAGCCGCTCATGCAGGGCTTGGGTGTTTTCTCGAAATAGTCGGGCACTACAAACAGCAACTTCATGCTGTTGCCCAGTTTTTCGCGCCATGCGGCCACGCGTTCTTCTGCATGTTTCAGTTGATCATGGGTTGGAATCAGGGCAGCCTTGTTTTTAAATGCCCAGCCGTAGTACTGCGTGTTGGCCAGTTCCAGATACTCGACACCAAGCTTGACGGCCAGCTCGATGATTGAATCAATGTGGTCCAGATTCAAGCGATGTAGCACCACATTCAGCACCATGGGCCAGCCGGCTGCTTTCACAGCGGTGGCAATTTCAAGTTTTTTTCCAAATGTTTTGGTGTCGCTGAGCGCGTCGTTGGCAGCTTGTGTTGCATCTTGAAAGCTCACTTGAATGTGGTCAAGTCCAGCCGCTTTCAAGGCATCCAGCCGGGCTGGTTTCAAGCCGATACCCGAAGTAATCAAGTTGGTGTAGTAACCCAGTTCGTGGCCATAGGCCACCAGTTCTTCAAGATCTTCACGAAGCAAGGGTTCGCCACCCGAGAAACCGAGTTGCACCGCGCCCAATGCGCGCGCTTGCTTCATGGTTTCTTTCCATTCGGCGGTTGTCAGCTCATTCGTGTTGGTTTTGTAGTCCACTGGGTTGTAGCAAAACACGCAGTGCAGCGGGCAGCGGTAGGTCAGTTCAGCCAGCAACCAGAGCGGGCCAGCCGGCCGTGTAGTGAGTTCGCTCAAGCCTGTCATGCGTCCAGCCAGTTGCGGCGCGTGGCCTCTTGCAGCATGCTGCGCACATCTGCTTCCAGGCCCGTCGCGTTGAATTTCGTTTCAAGCGCAGCGATGATGTCCCCAACTGTCCGGTTGCCGTCGCACAACAACAAAATTTCGCTTGCGGACTGGTTAAGTTTCACCATGCCCTCGGGGTACAGCAATACGTGGGTTTTTTGCGCCTCTTCGTACTGCAGTCGGAACAAGCGGTTCAGCTTGGGGTACTCCGGTAAAGTTGGATTTGTCTCGGTGTTCATGGTTTTTTCGGTTTTGTTTTGACGGGTTTGTCAGGATAAGCCAGCGCAATTGCGTCTGACATGCTCCACAACACATCCAGTTTAAATTGAAGAATTTCAAGCGCACGTTCCTGCTGCGCGCGCGTCTTGAAATAATTCAAAGTCACCTCCAGACCGTGTTCCACATCACGCTGCGCAAGGCTGATCCGCGAACGGAAATAATTCAAACCTTCAGGAGCCACCCACTTGTAGTCTTTGGGCCAATTGCTCAAGCGCTGCTTGTGAATTTCTGGCGCGAACATTTCGGTGAGCGATGAACAAACTGCCTCTTGCCAGGGTGCACGGCGGGCAAAATTCACGTAGGCATCCACTGCGAAACGCACACCAGGCAGCACCAACTGCTGGCCCCACAGTACGTCCCTGTCGATGCCAACAGCTTCGCCCAATCGGCTCCAGGCTTCAATGCCACCAGCATTTCCTTCCCAACCATCGTGATCGAGAATGCGTTGAACCCAGCGGCGGCGGGTTTCGCGATCATCGCAGTTGGCCATCACCGCAGCGTCTTTCTGCGGAATGCATACCTGGTAATAAAACCGGTTGGCCACCCAGCCACGCAATTGCTCACGGCTCAGTTTGCCTTCGCGCATAGCCACGTTGAAGGGGTGGTGAATGTGATACCTGTCGCCCTTGGCGCGCAAGCGTTCTTCGAACTCTTTCTTGCTCCAGGCTTTGTTGCTGCTCATGCCAGAATCTCCATGCCATCGTAAGACACTTCAATTCTATTCTCGGCCAGAATAGTGCGCTCGTCGCCATGCTCGTACAAAATCGGGTTGGTGTTGTTGATGTGAATCAGGATTTTACGTTGGTGTTCAAATTGACGTAACTGGCTGATCATGCCCGAACCGCGCTTACCGGGTTTGTCAGTTTGCGGCAGGTGGCCCATGTCAGCGGCCATTTTTTGCGAAAACCCTTGCGTGACCATTTCGTCTTCGGTCCAGAAGGTGCCGTCCACCATCAACACATCGGCCTGTTGCATGTAGGGCAGAATATCGGGCGTAATTTCTCCAAGGCCGGGGGCGTAAAACACTTTTTTGCCAGTGTTGGTGTCTTCAATCAACAAACCGATATTGTCGCCACGGCGTTGGGCGTAGCGGCTGGGGGAATAGGGGGGCGCTTTGCTGATTAGCGGGATTGATTTGATCTTGATGCTGTCCAGCGGGCTGATGGAGAAAAATTCATCGCATTCGGTGCACAGTGGGGTCCACTTCACGCCGCAATAAAACCCAAGCGTAGGCACCAAGGGTAAACCGTTGGTCAGGTCTTCCCACACAGCTGGGGTTGTGAACAGGCGCATGGGTGTTTTCCCTTCGCGCATCATCAACAGGCCGGTGGTGTGATCAATTTGCGCGTCCATCAAAATGACTGCAGATATGCCCGTATCGCGTGGGCCGCGGTTGGGTTGCAGTTCAGGGGTGTTTTTGATTTGCGTGAGTATATCGGGCGATGCATTCACCAATATCCAGTTGGTTGACCCGTCGGATATGGCAATCGACGACTGGGTGCGCGCGGTATACCCGGGCGCTCTGGCCCGAACGGCCTGGCAGTTGGTGCAGTTACAGTTCCACTGTGGGAACCCTCCGCCTGCTGCGGAACCCAGAACTTTGATTTTCATAGTTGCTTTTTTCAGGGGTAAAAAAAACCCCGCTAGCCTCAAAGGCTATCCGGGGTCGTGCGAACCGTCAAATTAACGGTTGGCGATGTACATGGTGATTTCGAAACCGAAACGCATGTCAACAAACGATGGTGTAGTCCACTGCATGAAATATCCTCCTTATGCTTTTTAAAATGCACCCCATCCCGAAGGGATTTGGTGAAGAACCAGGCTTGCGCCATGTTGTTCGTCCTCGATTATTTAAATAGCAATTCCTGTGCCTTGCACAGGTATTTGTCGGGAATTTTATGATGTGGAAAATAAGGGTGTTCTGGGTGTTGCAGATTGAAACAAAAAGCAAAAAGGCGCGAACCTTGTGAGTTCGCGCCTTAGGATAATCGTTAACGGAGGGTGGTTAACGATTAGAAGAACAGGATTGCGCCAACTGCGATTGTGTCGGATTCGGCGTCTACTGGTGCAGCTGAGGTACGCTGGAACTTCATCTTGTTGGTGATGTATTCACCAGCAAGGGTCAGGCTAGGTGTCAGGCTGTGATAAACGCCCAGAACCATTTGCTGGTTTTCATCCAAAATACCTGCGGCGTTCGCTGCCGCGGACCCAAAGCTGCCAACAGTGTCGTTGCTGCTTGCATCCAGTGTAGATACACCATAGTTGATACCAAACTTGGTGTTGCCTACTTTGTACGTTGCTTGTAACAGGTAGCCTTGCGAATCACGTTCCTGGCCCATGGCATCAGCACCGCCCAGGCCAATTACACCAGTTCCCAGACCTTCACCCGAGAAGTAGTTACCCACCAAGCCCAAGTTGCCAAAGTTCAAAGCGGTACCAGCTTCGAAGCCGTTAATGTCGCTTTGGTTTGCTGCTGTGTCACGTGATTGGTTGATCAGCGCAGCCCACAGTTTGCCGCTTGTACCCAGGCTATAGGTGGCCATACCTTGGAAGCCCGTGTCGCGTGATCCATTTGCGCCAACTGCAGTGGTGCCTTGGATTGGTTGGAACACTCCACCACTCAGAGTCAGATTGCCAAAAGCTGGGGCTGTGTAAGTCATTTGTGGCTGGAACTGGGTGTATATGTAACCCTGGCCAATGCCGCCCAGTGTGGTGTTGATGGCTCCGTTAAGGCCTGCGCCGCCGCCCACTGCCAACAGAGACATGTCGTTCAGAATCGCATTCTGGCCGAAAAGACCAATGTCGCGACCGAATTTGAATGTACCCAGCGATTCATTGCCGAAAGTCAGGAAAACACGGCGGTTGTCGCCTACTGATTGACCGCGTCCACCAGAGAATGTTCCGTCGTCAACTGAAGTACCTGGGTCGATTGAAATTGTGCCGCTGATGTCATAGCCCTGTTGCTTGGTTTTTGCGGTGAACACAATAAAACCTGGCAACAAACCATTTTGTACGTTGTTAGTGTCCTGTCCGGTTCCTGCCAATCCACACACGTTCAGTGCGGTGCCATTGGCCACGACTGCGCCCGCGCCACCTGACCCAATGTTGTCGCAGCTTGTGCTGGTGTAGTAAGCGTTTACCGAGCCGGAAATGTCCATTTCCCACTCGCCGGCCTTGAAGCCGATCGCGTGTGCCGAGGTCCCCATTGCTGCCAAGATGGAAGCTGCTACTAATTTTTTGCTGATCATAAGATCAACCCTCCAGTTTTAGTTTTTAAAGGTTGTTGCTTGTTTGTCTTCTAAAGCTCGCCAGCACACCGCAGAGTAGCGCTGGCTTGAGGGGACTAGGGCAAAAGACATGCCAGTGTTTAAGTTATTGATTTTATTGAAATAAATAAAAATGTAGGGCTTTTGATGACAGGATGAGGCAGTGCAGTTGCTTTGCGCCAGGCGGTGCGCTTTGAAACAGAATTGTGTGCGGCTGGAGCAAGTGAATGACAGTTTTGTGACAACTGTTCAGTTGATTTGTGCCAAAAAAAACCACCCTACAGTGGGGTGGTTTTTTAAAGGCAAAGTGTTGTTTGCTAAACGCGATTTTTTACTTTGAATTCAGGCGCCGGTAAATTGTGTTTCTGGAAATACCCAACATTCTTGCAGCTGCGCTGACATTGCCTCTGCAGGTTTCCAGCGCGTCTTGAATGGCACGGGATTCAAGGTCGTCCAGATTGATCGGATTTTCAACTTGAGCCCTTGCGGTGGCCTGTCGTGAACCCAGGTAACCTTGCGCCCGTGCATCATAGGCACGGGTGTCATAACTGTCTTCCTTGAAGCGTGGTGACTGCGCAAGCGCGTTGATATTTTCCTCCCGGCTGGCGGGTTTTGGGCTGTGTGTCCAGCTGTCGAACCGACCTTCCCTGAACTTACTGAATGTTTGGTCGAGGTTATTGCCTTTGCGAGCAACGGCCGGCCGGTGGTGAACCTGCACCTCAAATGTGCTTGGTTTGTTTCTGCCCGGTAACGCTGGCGAATTGTTGTGAACCGGTGTTGCGATTTTTGTTTGTACTGAAAAATTACTGCGCACGCTGAACTGTGGGCGTGTGTTTGCCGCTGGTGTTGTTGCGCGGGGGTGTTGTTGGCGCTCTTCTGTTTCAACGGGTTCTTGAGGCGCTGGCTTTGCGGTGTTGTCCAGTCGCAATGCACGCCATTCGTCGAGAAAGTCATCGGGCAGGTGGTCCCACTCAATGGTCTCTGCTTCATCCGTCATTACGCTGGCGGTGCGCAAAATATTGGTCAGCTGGCGAATATTGCCCGGCCATGCGTGAGTGGTGAACGCTTTCATCACCTCGCTAGACACCCGAATGCGCGGGTTGTGCGATTCATTTTCCAGAATGCGCTGAATGATTTTTTGTAAGTCAGTGCGCTCGCGCAAGGCGGGGAGACGAACGACCAGGCCATGAAGCCGGTAGTACAAGTCTTCGCGGAACTGTCCTGCGGCGATTTGATCGCGCAAGTTACGGTGCGTTGCGCAAATCACCTGTAGATTCACTGGAATGCTTTTCTGGCTGCCCAGTGGCGTCACTACCCTTTCTTGCAATACTCGCAGCAATCTTGCTTGCAGTGAAATCGGCATGTCGCCGATTTCGTCGAGAAACAGAGTGCCGCCGTTGGCTTGTAGAATTCGACCTTGGGAACCTTTCTTTTTTGCGCCAGTGAATGCACCGTCTTCGTATCCAAACAACTCGGATTCAATCAGCGTTTCTGGGATGGATGCGCAATTCACCGCCACAAAAGGCTTGTCGTGTCTTGGCGAATCGTTGTGTATGGCCTGCGCAAGAATCTCCTTGCCAGTGCCAGTTTCACCCAGAATCAAAATGGGAATGTCCTTGTCGATCACCTTGCCCACTTTCTCGATGATCTTTGCCACTTGCGGGTCGCCCGTGTTCAGGTACTTCAGGCTGGAGAGGTGATGGCTTTTTTGACAATGTGTGTTTGCTTTCTGGGGGGCTGGTGCATGGTTTTGAACCACGGCCGCTTCAGAGTTGTTTTTCACCAAACCGACAGAGTCAAAAATTCTGCCGCGGCCTACACTGCCCAAGCTGGCACGTGCGGTGACCTGGTTGCCATTGTGCAAACACAGAATGAGCGGAATGGGGTTACAGGTCCGGTAGTGGTCGATCAAGGCCGACAAAGGCATGCCAAAAAGAGAACTGAAGGTGTGGCTTTTCAGCGCATTGGCGGACATGCCAAACTGAACCATGGCCGCTCGGTTGGCAGCCAGAAACTTTCCCGCTGGCGAGAACGCTGCTGCGCCTTCCACCACAGAACCGAGGAATTCGCCACGTTGGTGAAACTGAACAATTATCGCGTCTTGAAACGAGCTGTTGAACAAATGGTTTTCAATCATTTGTGCGGACATGCGCACCAGGCCCATGGTGTGGCGGTGGTAGCTCCGGTAGTCGCCGGTGACATCAAGCACACCGATGGCTACACCGTTTGGGTCGAAAATAGGCGCCGCTGAACAGGTCAGAAACCGGTTCACATCCAGAAAGTGGTCTTGCCCGTGAACCACGGTGGGCAATTCCTCGATCAGTGCCGTGCCTATTGCGTTCGTGCCCTTGTGTTCCTCACTCCATGTGACTCCTGGGGCCAAGGCAACCTTCTGGGCCTTCACCAAGAAATCATCGTCACCCAGCGATTCGATGATGGTGCCGCTGGCATCGGTCAACAGCACCATGCTGTGCGTATTCACCACCTGCTCGTACAGGGTTTCCATAAAAGGAAGGGCGCACGACTTCAGCCGATTATTTTTCTCGATCAATTCCTTCAGCGCACTACTGGGCGGTGGGGCCATGTCCACTTTGGAGGTGGTGTCCAAACCAGCGGCCGTTGAACGCTGATGCGCACGCCGAATGAATTCGAGATGCCCTTCCGTGCCCGGGTCGATCAGTTCAATCACTTGGGCGTTGGATGCGAGGCTGCCTCCATCCCGCTCAGATAAGAATGCCATCATGTCTCCTGCTTCTTGTGGTGCTGCGTTTTATAGGTATGGTTTTGGGTGCAACTTGAAGCGCTGAATGTTTTTGTTTGTATTGATATTTCAGCTACCACGTTGCCCAATGCAAGCACTGTGCCAACTCAATTCAATGTGTTTCAGAATGAAACACATTCTGATGAAAATTAGCACAGATTATGCTGGGGCACCATAGAATTCGCGATTTGTCACAATTGGTAAAACTAATTCACAAATCCAAATGGATAGGGTGGCATGGGGATTGCAGTAGCTACCTTGTGTTGAATCATTCTTAGAAAGACAGGAGTTGTGATGTTAGTTCGTAAAGCCTTTGTGGCAACCATTTTTTCAATCGCTGCTTCAGTGGCATTGGCTCATGGCGATGTAACCCCGCAGGTTGTGGATGTGTCCACGCTGAAGCCTTTGGGTGACGACATGCTGGAGGCCAATCCTTACACAGGCGACAAAGAGGCCATTCGTGTGGGTAGCTCGGCCTACAACCAAAACTGTGCCCGGTGCCATGGCCTTGAGGCGGTGAGTGGGGGTATTTCCCCCGATCTTCGTAAAATGAACACTGAGTGCGATTCTTTTGCGGGCAAGAAAGCCAAGGAGCAATGCAAAGTTGAAATCGACACTTACTACCGCAATTCGGTGCTGGGCGGCAAAGTTCGCGGTGACCGTGTCTACATGCCAGCGTTTGCAGGTATTTTGAGTCAAGAAGCCATTTGGGCCATCAAGGCGTATGTTGAAACCCGCAAGTACGAATAACTCGACTATGGTCATGCGGAGCGGGTTTGTTGGCTGAAACAACGAGCCGCTCCAATCTATTTCAGCATCAATTCAAAATAAAAAGTGCGCCCAAGGCACGGTCATCAGGAGACCTTATGAACGCGTTCGATTCAAATTTTAAATTCCCTTTGATTAAGTGGTTTGGTGCTGTTGCGCTGGGCTTTTCCTTTCAGCTTGGCGCTGCCGCACAAGAGTTAAACGACTGGGCCAAGGTGCAGGCCTCTGGCGTATTGACTGTGGCGGTGTATAACTACCTGGCACCTTATTCTCACGAAGGCAAAGGAATTGATGTGGATATCGCCAAAGCCTTGGCGACCAAGCTGGGTTTGGGTTTGCGGGTGCGTGCTTTTACTGAGGATGAAGAGTTTTCAGACGACATTCGAAACATGGTGACGCGTGGCCACTACCTGGCTGGAGCGCCTGCGGATATTTTGATGCATGCACCCGTTGATGCCTACATTATGCAGAAGGAGGACCAGGCCCTGTTCTTCTCTCCTTACACCCGTGACGATATTTTCGTGGCGCGTAATGTGAAGAAGTTGCCCGCGCTGGACAGCCTGAAGCCGTTCTCGGAGGCGGGCAATAAAATTGGTGCCGAAGCGGCTGCTTTGCCCAGCATCATGTTGGCGGGTGCCGATGGCGCAGCTTATGCCGACAATCTGGTGAATTTCAAGACTCCCAAAGAAGCGGTCGACGCGATGGTGAACGGTGAGTTGGTGGCGGTCATGGCCACTCGGGCCGAGCTCGAGTGGGCTTTGCACCAGCACCCGGACAAAAAGGCTGATTATTACGTGTCCAAGGTTCCGCACAATTCACTGCCGCCCAAGGGTTGGGTAGTGGGTATGGCTACCAAGAAAAGCAACAAGGAGTTGGCGGAAAAACTGACTGTGGCCATGAATGAGCTGAAGGAGAGCGGTGAGCTGGAGAAGATTTTTGCGAACTATGGCGTGAAGTACATGAGGCCCTGATCCGGCTGAACTCATTTCAGATCATTTCAATGGAAGGCCTCGCAACAACATGCGGGGCTTTTTTTGTTGGAACAGTTGTTTCACTTTGAAACAGTTGTGTTGCATGGGGAAAACCCCATGTGCAAAAACTCGGAAAAATGTTGCCGGTACGGCGGCAATATTTCTTTTCAAGTTGGCAGGCTTATTGCATAAGTCAGCACCGTATGTAGTGCGAAGAAACCAATAAACCAAAAAAGCGAGGAACAACGGGATGCAAAAATCTCTTCACATCACGCCCGACAAATGCACGGGCTGCCTTCAGTGTGAAATGGCGTGTAGCTATGAGAACTACCAGGTGTTCAACACCTCACTGTCGCGAATCAAGGTATTCGACTTTCACCACACTGGCAAGAAAGTGCCTTACACCTGTACCCAGTGCGATGAGGCTTGGTGTTTGCATGCTTGCCCGGTTGAGGCCATTACCATGGACAAAACCAATGGCGTGAAAGTCGTGTCCGAAGACACTTGCGTCGGTTGCAAGGTGTGCACAATCGCCTGCCCGTTTGGCACTGTCAACTATGTGCAGGAAACCGGCAAGGTCCAGAAGTGCGACTTGTGTGGTGGTGATCCCGCTTGCGCGACCGCTTGCCCAACCGGAGCCATTACCTATGTGGATTCGAACTGGACTGGATTGGACAAAATGAAGCAATGGGCAGAAAAGCTGAGCAACCAGGCTCACGCATAAATTGTTGACCATTGAATAGAACAGAGAGAAGGGAGTAATACAACATGGCATGGACCGGTAAAGTACTGCGCGTGAACCTGACAGCGGGCACCTGCACCAGTGAAGACTTGAGAATGGATTGGGCGAAAAGCTATCTTGGCCAGCGTGGTTTGGCCACCAAGTACTTCGTAGAAGAGGTCAGCGCGAAAGTGGACCCACTTTCACCTGAGAACAAAATCATTTATGCAACAGGCCCATTGACAGGCACCATGGCATCGACTGGTGGGCGGTATTCCGTCATCACCAAAGGCCCGCTGACAGGAGCGATTGCCTGTTCAAACTCTGGCGGTTACTTTGGCAATGAGCTAAAGAGCGCGGGTTGGGACATGGTGATCATGGAAGGCAAGTCCCCCAAGCCTGTGTACCTGTTGATTGAAAACGAAAGTGCGAAGTTGATGGACGCTTCTGACCTTTGGGGCAAGAGCGTGTGGGACACCGAACCCGCCATCAAGACCAAACACCAGGACCCGCTGATGCGTGTGTGTTCCATCGGCAAGGCCGGTGAAAACCAGGTGTTGTACGCAGCCATCGTGAACGATTTGCACCGTGCGGCTGGCCGTTCTGGCGTTGGCGCTGTAATGGGTTCCAAGAACGTGAAAGCCATTGCGGTACGTGGTACCAAGGGCGTTGGCAATATTTCCAACCCCAAGGAATTCATGAAGGTGACCTACGAGAAGAAAAAAATTCTTGCAGAGAACGCTGTAACTGGCACAGGCCTGCCCACCTACGGCACGCAGGTGTTGATGAACGTGATCAATGAAATGGGTGCGATGCCCACCAACAACCACCGTGATGTGCAGTTTGATGGCGCCAAAGACATTTCTGGCGAGAAAATGCACGAACCCCGCAAAACCGATGGCAAGGCCAACTTGGTGACCAACCAGGCTTGTTTCGGCTGTACGATTGCATGCGGTCGCATTTCCAAAATTGACGAAACCCACTTCACCGTGGAAAACAAGCCGCAATACCATGGCGCTTCAGGTGGCCTGGAATACGAAGCAGCTTGGGCATTGGGTTCATCCAACGGTGTAAATGATCTGGAAGCACTCACCTATGTGAACTTCCTGTGTAATGAGCACGGTATTGATCCGATTTCCTTGGGTGCCACCATTTCGGCTGTGATGGAACTGTATGAAATGGGTGTGTTGACCGAAGCCCAACTGGGTTGCAAGGCCCCGTTTGGTTCAGCAGAGGCGCTTGTGAAGCTGAGTGAAGATACCTGCAATGGCGTGGGTTTTGGTGTGGAAATTGGCCAAGGCTCCAAGCGCCTGACTGCCAAGTATGGCCACCCCGAATTGTCCATGAGCGTGAAGGGTCAGGAATTCCCGGCATACGATTCCCGCGGCATTCAGGGCATGGGCTTGACCTACGCCACTTCCAACCGTGGTGCCTGTCACCTGCGCTCATACACTGTTGCGTCTGAAGTACTGGGCATTCCTGTGAAGACAGATCCTTTGACAACCGACGGTAAGCCAGCCTTGGTCAAGGCATTTCAGGATGCCACGGCTGTGTTCGATTCAGCCGGTATTTGCGTGTTCACCAGCTTCGCCTGGACACTGGCTGATGTGCAGCCCCAAGTGGCAGCGGCCTGTGGCGATGAATTCGACATGGCCAACCTGGAAACCATGGGCGAGCGCATCTGGAACATGGAACGCCAGTTCAACCTGGACGCCGGTTTCACCAAGGCCGATGACGACCTGCCTGCGCGTTTGAAGAAAGACGCTGCCAAGGTTGGCCCTGCCAAAGGCCTGGTCAACGGCATCGACAAAATGCTACCCGAGTACTATGAACTGCGTGGCTGGGACCAAGAAGGTCGCCCAACCTCTGCCACACTGGAGCGCCTGGGGCTATGACTGTAACCACTCCAACACGGCACGTTATCTTGGGTAACGGGCCTGCGGGGGTGGTCGCTGCCGAGCAAATTCGCAAGCAGCGGCCTCGCGATTCAATCGTCATGGTGGGTGCCGAACCGGAACCCCCATACTCCCGCATGGCAATTCCTTACCTGCTGATTGGCAAGGTGGGTGAGAACGGTACATACCTTCGCAAAGACCCCGATCATTTCAAAAAGCAGAACATTCAGGAAATTCGTGCACGCGCAACCAAGCTGGATACATCCGGCAAAAAGGTGCATCTGGACAACGGCGATGTACTGGAATACGACAAGTTGCTGATTGCGACTGGCGCACGTCCAATTTCGCCACCGATTCCCGGTGTTAATTTGCCAGGCGTACACCCATGCTGGACCCTTGAAAACGCAAGGCAAATCATTGAGCTTGCCAAGCCGGGTTCGCGTGTGTTGCAAATGGGTGCTGGCTTTATTGGCTGCATCATCATGGAAGCACTGGCTTTGCGCGGCGTGAAGCTGACGGTGGTCGAAATGGGCAACCGCATGGTGCCACGCATGATGACCGAAGGCGCGGGTTCCATGATTCGCGACTGGTGCATCAAGAAAGGCGTGAATGTGCATTGTTCAACCAAGGTGGAAGCCATTGAAGTGGGCAACCAGGCGGAGCAACAAGGTTTGATCAGCAAGATTGGTTCCGCCCTTGGTTTCGGCACGGCAGTGGCCGCAAAAGATGGAGCACCTTTGCGTGCAAAACTCTCAAACGGTGAAGTGCTGGAAGTGGACCTGGTGATTTCTGCCACGGGTGTGAAACCCAACCTTGATTTTCTGGAAGGCAGTGGCTTGCAGGTGGATCAGGGCTTGCTGGTGGACGATCATATGCAGACCAATATTGCCGATGTGTATGCTGCTGGCGATGTGGCTCAGGTACGGGATTTTTCTACCGGCGAGAAAACCGTGAACATGATTCAACCCGCTGCTGCGGACGATGCGCGTATTGCCGCCCAGAACATGATGGGGCAGGGCACGCAAACACAAGGTAGTTTGGCGATGAACGTGCTGGATACTCTGGGCTTGATCGCTGCCTCGTTTGGGCAGTGGTGGGGTGCAGAAGGTGGGCAAAGCGTTGAACTGCAAAACAAGGACGAATTTTCTTACATGCGTTTGGAATTTCTTGGCGATGTACTGATTGGTGCAACCAGTTTGGGGCTAACGAACCATGTTGGCGTCATGCGGGGTCTGATTCAGGGCAAAATCCACTTGGGTGAATGGAAAGACCATTTGCTCGAAGATCCTACCCGATTAATGGAAGCCTATCTGGCTTGCGCTCAATCACAAAGTACATGGAAATTACCTTCAAGCTCTTTGCAACATTGACCGACTATTTGCCAACGAACCGCGTGGATAACGCGGTTCGTCTGCAAGTGAACAGCGGCAGTACCGTGCAGCAAATCATCGATCAATTCCACTTGCCCGAAAAGTTGACCCACTTGGTGTTGGTTAATGGCGTGTACGTGGACCCGGCAGATCGAGCCACCAAAGTGTTGACTCCCGACGATGTGTTGGCCATTTGGCCACCCATTGCGGGCGGTTAGTTTCGCATGGCCATTTTCAACACCGACAAAGCGCTGGACATGTCGTGCACCGAGCGCGAGTTGCGTCGCTGGGTACACATGATTGCTGAACTGTTTCCGATGATTTCAGAGCAGGCGGATCATGCGGATTTTGAAGTGCAGGGCGGCACAGCGCGCATTGCGTGGAAAGAAATGCCCGACCGTGTGATTGCTTTGGTGCGATTGAAACGCATGGAGGTGACGCTGGCGTTCTCCGATGGTGTGTCAGCGGATGCAAGGGCGCATTTCTCGAAACAGTTTCAGATGCACACCTTGCGGGGTGGAGGCTGACGGTAGATGCTGGTGCTTGGTGCTTGGTGCTTGGTGCTTGGTGCTTGGTCAGGCTTGGGTGCAGTACCGATTGGCCTAAGCAATGCTTCTGATTCCGGCTTGATGCTTCTGGCTTGGGGCATGCGAAACGCGAACGCGTCTTCGCATCGGTTCCTTTAGGAACCGCCCCGCGCTGCGAAGCCGCCGGGAAGCCTTGCAAAGCCGGCCAGCCGGTACTGCACCCAAGCCTCACCTGACCACACTGCACACCGCGCACCGCTAGTCTCCGGCGCTAGTGGGTATGCACCTGAGCAAGCCAGGCAAAAGGGTATGCACCTGAGCAAGCAGAGCAAAAGACCAAGCGTTTTTACACATGGATCACGGGCACAGCTTGATCGTAAACGACTCAACGCCCCTGTCTTCAAACTTCCCAAAGTCAATGCATTCGCCTGTTTCGTGAGTCACCGCATCCAGCGCACAAAGCGTCCAGTTGTCAGGCGTCAATTCGGAATTGGCCAGGGAAATGGCAGGTACAGCCACCGGCGATTCCGGCGCCCATCGATACCAGCCGTTTTCAAGAACAGCATTCGGTGCCGGGTCAATGCCAGCACCACTGCCTTTGACAAATGTTTCTTTCAACACCAGTTGTTCATCTTTGAGCTGCCAGTGTTCGACCCACTCGGTTTTTTCCACAGAGTGGGTCCAGCTCAGGGAAAACAGCAAACCTGCCAGGCAGGCTGCTGATTTCCCGGCGATGAATACACACAGGCTCATGCGGGGTGCAACTTGCCTTTCAGTACACGTACATTGCGCCAGGCCAGGTAGCCGAACACCATAGACAGCACAAAGCCGATTTCATCGGTGATGGGCAAGGCTGCAATTAGTGAGAACGAAGCTGCCATCGCCAGTACTCGCATCCATACCGGTAATTTAGCGCCCAAGTGGCCAATGACGGCAGCGCCCCACAGGCTGATTGCCAGCACTGTTTTCACCACGATGTAAATCACCGCAGGAATGTAGCCAATTGATTCAGCCAGAGGTCCTCCGTCTTGCAACATCAGCGAGGGTGTGTAAACCGCCATAAAAGGAATAACAAAACCTGCTGCAGCAATTTTCACCGCTTCGATTGAAATGGTCAGCCCGCGTTCTTTGGCAATTGGGGCCGCCGCAAAACAAGCCAATGCCACAGGGGGTGTAAGGTCGGCCAGAATACCGAAATAGAACACGAACATGTGGCTGACAATCAACGGTACACCCAGCTGTTCAAGCGCAGGGCCTGCAATGCTGGAGGTGATGATGTAGTTGGGAATGGTCGGAATACCCATGCCCAACACAATGCAAGTGAGCATGGTCAACACCAGCGACAGGAACAGACTGTTTTCACCTACGCTGACCACAAATTGACCAAAGGTATTGGCTGCACCGGTCAGTGTCATGGTGCCAATAATAATACCCACCATGGCACAGGCCACACCCACAGGCAGGGCTGATTTTGCACCATCTGCCAAGGAGTCGCGGCAAATTCCCAGCGTTTCGCGTCCGCCTTTTCGACATGCGTTAATGGCAATCAATGCCAGAATGGCGCTTGCAATCACCCAGATGCCAAACTGCAGAAATGCAGCACACACCACACCCAAACCCATCCAAAACAGCACGCGAATCACCATATTGGGCAAACCGATTGCAATGGATGCGCCCAAGATGAGCACCACAGTGAATGCTAGGCCTACTGTGCCAGCGAACAAAGGTGTGTAACCACCCACCAGCAACCACACCAAGGCAATCAAGGGCAGCACCAGGTACCATTGGTCCTTGACGGCTTTCCACGGATTCGGCAGGTCTTTTTTCTCCATGCCTTTCAAGCCACGTTTGCCAGCTTCCAGATGCACCATCCAGAACGCGCCAAAGAAGTACAAAATAGCCGGGATGATGGCGGCTTTCACAATTTCAGAATACGGAACACCTAGCGTTTCAGCCATGATGAACGCCACCGCACCCATAACCGGCGGCATCAATTGCCCACCCATGGATGCGGTTGCTTCCACACCGCCAGCAAACGCCGCTTTGTAGCCGAAGCGTTTCATCAACGGAATGGTAAATTGACCTGTTGTAACCACGTTGGCTACACCTGAACCGGAAATTGTACCCATGAGTGCAGAGGACACCACCGCAACTTTGGCTGCACCGCCTTGCGCATGGCCCACCAAGCCCAGTGCAAAATCGGTGAACAGTTTGATCATGCCGGCCTTCTCAAGAAAAGCACCGAACAAAATGAACAGGAAAATATAAGACGCCGACACATAGGTAGGGATGCCATAAATACCCTCTGTGCCGTAGGCCATGTGCTCGATGACCTGATGGAAGTCGTATCCCCGGTGGTCAAATGGCGCTGGCAGGTATTGGCCAAACAGGCAGTAGGCGAAAAATGTGCCGCAGATAATCGGCAGGGCAGGGCCCATCAGTTGCCAGGTGGCCACAAAAACTGTGGTCAATGCAACAATGCCCAGGTAAATATCCAACTCGGTCGGGTCGCCAGCACGAAGCAGCAAAGGCTCATATTCAATCCACTGGTAACCAGCAATCAGGAATGCAGACAGCGCAAGGACCCACGCGATGATTTTGTAGGGTGCACTTTTTTGTAGCGCAATCAGGGGGAAGGTGAGCAGGAGCAAAAACCCCACGTGGAAGGCGCGTTGCACTTGGCTTGGAAAATCAATCAAATGGGCGGCTGTGGCAATTTGAAAGATCGAGAAAAATACTGCGATCCAGAACAGCAGTCGACCTTCGAACGAACGGGTAAAACCTGCAGAGGTTGGATCGTGAAAGCCGGAGGCTGCTTCAACAGGTACGGATTCAGGTGTGGTAGACATAAAGTTGGGTGTCCGCAAATGGAACAAATGATGATCTGATGGATTGACTCCGCACCCCGGAGAGGTGCGGCGTGGTCATTAAATGCAGTTACTTGATCAAACCTTTTTCTTTGTAGAACTTCTCGGCACCCGGATGCAGTGGTACTGGCATGCCTTGCAGCGCATTTTCAAACTTGATGGCCTCAGCTGCTTTGTGGGCGGAGCGCAGTGCTGCCAGGTTTTCCCAAAGCAGTTTGGTCATTTGATAGGCGGTTTCGTCAGATACTTCGGAGTGCGTGATCAGGAAGTTCACGATTGCCGCAGTGGGAACGTCTTTGGTTTGACCCTGATAAGTGCCAGCAGGAATGGTGCCGGGTACGTAAGGCGCACCCAGTTTTTTAACCACCTCGGGAGGCACTGCTACCATGTTGACTTCCATGGATGATGAAAGATCTTTCAGCGATGCGACACCCAGACCAGCCGACTGCAAGGTGGCATCCAGTTGACGGTTTTTCATCAACTCGACCGATTCTGCGTAAGGCAAGTACTCGGTCTTGCCGAGGTCTTTGTAGCTCATGCCTGCAGCACCCAAAATGGCACGGGCATTCAATTCAGTGCCCGATTTGGCGGCACCCACTGATAGACCTTTGCCCTTTAGTTGGTCCAGGGAAGTAATGCCAGACGATTTGGATGCCACGATTTGAACGTAGTTGGGGTAAATGGCAGCAATGCCACGCAGTTTGTTCAGTGGGGCTTTGAAGCCTGCATCTGCATCGCCTTCCCAAGCCAGCTTCACGGAGTCGCCCAATGAAATACCCAGTTCGCCGCGACCTTGTTGCAGCAGGTTCAGGTTTTCAACAGATGCTTTGGTGGCTTGTACCTGGGTGCGTGCACCTTTGATGTTGTCGCCGTACACTTTGGACAAGGCAACGCCAATTGGGTAATAAATACCGGATGTACCTCCTGTCAAAATATTAATGAATTCAGCTTTGGCGGGTGTGGCGGCAAGTGCAAGGCTTGTCAGAGCTGCAGCCAGAATGGCGGTTTTAGCTTTGCGGAGCATCATGCGGAATTCCTCCTGAGAAGTGGTTATGTTTCTGTTTGTGAATCGAATATCCCCGAGAACGCCACAGGTTGCAAGGCAAAGCTGCTGGTTTTTCCGCAAAATACGGGAAAATACGAATGAGGAAAACGTGGGTATCTTTACTTGCCAAAACCGGGTGGTTTTCTTCCAAAACCTTGGCTCCAAGCCCAAAAAGCCAATTCGAAGTCTGTTTGTACACCCAGCTTTTGACGAATTTGTGACAGGTTGTTGCTCACGGTTTTGCCGCTGATTCCCAAGCTGACCCCCACCTGCTCAATGGTGTGCCCCTCGACCAGCAGCCGTACCACGTCCACTTCTCTGGGGGTTAATCCGCAGGTCAGTGAACTCGCCAGTTCTTGCGTTTCCTGGTTGGGCTGTTGCGGATTTTCCTGGGCGTGCTGTGGCGCGGTGCTGGTGAGCACGCCCTGGCTTTGAACGTCACTGGATACAAATGTTTGTTCGCCCAGCGCCATTCGAATGCCCTGAATCAACTCCTCGGGTTCGCTGGACTTGGTCACGTAGGCCCGCGCACCCTGTTCCAGTGCCTTGGAGGCCACCACCGGGCTGTCGTGCATGGAAAGCACCACCAAGGCCAGTTTGGGCCATTTCAATCGAACCCGTTTAATCAATTCCAGCCCACTTTGCCCTGGCATGCTGATGTCCAATACCAAGGCATCGCAGGCCTGGGTTTTCAGCAAGGCAAAGGCCTGGTCAGCATTGCCGGCCTCGCCCACTACGATCAGGTCGTTTTCAGAATCAATGAAGCGTTTGTAACCCGCGCGAACTGCCGCGTGGTCATCCACCAGAATTATTCTGGATTCAAGCGGCATGATTGACCTCCACAACCGGAACATGGCAACGCAACACAAACCTGTCCATCTCGGTGTTCCAGAAAACGCGGCCTTGCAGGCTGGCCATTCTCTCGCGAATACCGGTCAGCCCCAAAGAGGGATTGATGGGAGCAGACGAGGCAACGCCATCGTTTTCCACAATCAAGATGAATTCATGGGCTTGCTCATCGAAACCTGCCAATACTTTCAACTTTTTGGTGTTGGCATGGCGGGCCGCATTGGTGAGCGCTTCCTGCAAGGTGCGGTAAACGGCAATGGGTGCCTCTTTCGGCAGGGCCGGGGTGTTGGGCGCCCAGGCAAAGTCAACGTACCAGCCATGGCGCTTGGCCCAATTGTCCAGTAGGTCCAGCGCTGCATCGCGAAGTGAAACTTCAAGCAACAGGTGCGGTTTTAGTTCGCGCAGCGAACCGCGCAGCCAGCCCATCATTTCCTGCGCCTGGTCGTGTACGGCCTTCGCTGCTTCTTGCGTATTCGCCTGGGTGCTTTTCACCAGAAAAGCAGAGTTTACCGAAATGGAAGTCAGTGATTGCCCAAAGTAGTCGTGCAAATCCTGTGCAATCGCTTGGCGTTCACGTTCTTGAAGGTCAACTACACGGTTTAGCAACTCTCGGCTTTTCTTCTGCTCGGTATTCAGGGTGTGAATCAACTGTGAAACGCTGTCGTGAATTCGTTTGAATTCCTCGATCCTGAATTCTTCAGTGTTTTCCAAGGTAGGAGTTGGTCTTGTTGGGTCGCGCTCCGATTCTTCATAATCACGCAGCCATTGAACCAGTTGCTGCAAAGGTTGGTTCAAGGCGGGCCGAAGGGAATACCACACCACCACGCCGCTGCCCGCTGCCATCAGCAGCAACATGGTGCTGATTAAATAGAGTTCTCGTCGGGTTTCCCGGCGTTCCCGTTCTGCTTTTCGTTCGGCCAGTTGTTGGCGCAGGCGCTGTAGCTCCAGATTGCCCAGGGGTTCTGCATTCGAAAGCCCGCGGTGCAAGTCATCAACCAGTTCAGAGGCGGCCGCATACTCGGTTTGCACGTCCAGCCGGCCCATGGTGAATACCACCAACACGCAGCATGCAGCCCAAAGGCCAAGCCAGGTGAGCAATCTTCTAACCAGTAACTCGCTTAAACGCATGGGTTAAATTGTTTGTTTGAACAGCCACAATGTGCACCAGAAATGGCTTGTGTAGAAGAGGTGAAATCCTTTTCGGGAAAACTTCCCTGTCGGAATCTGGCAATATTGTGGAATATAGCTAAGACAAGTCGCGAGGTTGCCTGGCCATTCTCCCTGGCGCGCAGAGCAGGCCAATCGCGAGACTTCACAATTACAAATCGAAATCAAAGGGCTGTGTATGTTTGCGCGTCAACATTCGTATTGGTGCACTCGTGTTGTTGCACTTTCAGTTTTATCTTTCCTCGTCCCGGTGTACGCCCAGCAGTTGGAAGAAATCGAAGTAATTTCTACGACTCCCCTGCCTGGTGCTGCGATATCAGTTGATCAAGCACCTTTCAGCGTTAAAAAAATAGACTCTCTGGAGCAAAATTCGAGCAGGGAATCCATCAGCCGCAGTCTGTTTCGCGGCATCAGCGGTGTTCAGGTGACTGACAACCAAGGCAATCCGTATCAGTCTGACGTGACCTATCGCGGTTTTTCGGTAACACCCTTGTTGGGGACACCGCCCGGCTTGTCAGTGTATGTGGATGGCGTGCGCCAGAATGAAACCTTTGGCGATGTGGTGCGGTTTGATGCCATACCCCAGTCGGCTTTGAAAGAAGTGGCCGTGCTACCAGGCACCATGCCGCAATTCGGTTTGAATTCGCTGGGCGGAGCCATTGTGATGCAAACCAAAAGTGGTCGCGATTTTCAGGGTACACAAGTGGATGCTGAACTGGGCGATTTCGGTCGAACCCGGTTCGGCGTTCAAAAAGGTTGGGTGGATGAGCCCACCCAACGCGATTTTTATGTGAACTTTAATTCATTTAACGAAGATGGTTGGCGGGTGCTGTCACCGAGTTCTGTCATGCAGTTGTTCGGCAAAATGGGCATTGTTTCCGGTGACACACAGACCAATTTCAGCTTGGCGCTTTATGAGTCTGACTTGAACGGAAATGGCGTGGTACCTCGCAGTTTTTACGACCAGAATCGTGCCCAGTCGTACACCTATTTTGACAACACTCAAAACACGGGTGGGCAGTTTGCGGTGGACTTCACGCGCTACTTGCAAAGCGGAGCTGAGCTGACAGCGAACGCCTATTACCGCAGCTCCAAATCGACCACATTCAACGGCGATGGTAACGAAAACGAAGACTACCGCTTCGGTGTGGCCGAGTTCGAACCTGACCGTGCAGAAGTAGAAGGCAATCTGGGCCCGGGCACTTACAACGTGACTTGCAGCGCACCGGCATCCACCGCTTATGCGCCGGGTACAGTGACTTTTGATGAAAACGACCCTGCTGCCATGGAACCTGACAGCGCCGATTGCCCCGGAGCAAATAACCGCGGTGTATTGAATCAGGATGTGGTGGGATTGGGCTTGCAGTATGCCTTGGCACCATTGGGTGCGCACAAGGTGTTGTTGGGCACCCAGCTGGAATTCGGAAAATCGGATTTCAGGCGCAGCTACGCCCTGGGCGTTTTTAACAACGACCGCACGGTGCGTGAATTGTACGCACCGATTGAGCAAGTGAATGTGGAGGCGAATAACCGCCAATTTGGCGTGTATGCCCAAGACGTGTGGAGTTTGAATGACAGAACCACGGTTTTATTGGGTGGCCGCTACAACCACGCCTCGGTGAAAACCACAGACCGTTTAAGCCCGGTTTTGATCAATCAGGAAGGCGAGGCCAGCCCGGGCTTGAACAACGATTACACCTACCAGCGTTTTAATCCGTCTATTGGAATTGCTTATCAAACGGCTGCGCGCAGCACCTGGTATGCCAGTGCAGGCACCAGCAACCGGGTACCCACACCGGTTGAACTGGCTTGTTCTGACCCGGAATTTCCGTGCCTGTTACCGAATGCAATGGCTGCCGACCCGTTTCTTGAGCAAGTGATCACCACCACGGTTGAGGGTGGCTATCGAACCCGCTGGGCTGGCGGTAACAACCAATATGGTTTCTCTTTCAATATATTTCAGGCCAATAACAAAAACGACATTTTGTTCGTCACCGATGGTGCGGGTTCAGGTGGATTTTTCCAGAACTACGGAAAAACCCGCAGACAGGGGGTTGAACTGGATTTTGACTGGGAAACACCCGTGTGGAATTTCGGTGCCAGCTACCAGTACCTCGATGCGACGTTTCAAAGCGCAGCCCGACTGGCCAGCGAAGGGAACAGCAGTGCAGTGGATTTGAACGGTGACCCGGCAGTAGAAGGTGGTTTCATTCAAGTGCAACCAGGCAACAAAATTCCCGGCCTGGCAGAACACAATGTGAAATTATCATTGGGTTACAAGGCCAGCGATGCGACCACGCTGTTTGTTGACATGCAGGCGCAAAGCGAGCAGTACGCGCGTGGCAATGAAAACAACCAGCACCAGGCTGGCATCGTGAATATTCCGGGCGATGGGCCAGTTGAGTTTAAGGACAATGGTCGTATTCCCGGTTTTGCCGTATTCAATCTGGGTGTGAACCATGCCTTGAATAAAAACCTCACATTGATTGCACGTTTAAACAATGTATTTGACCGTGAATATTTCAATGGTGCTTTGTTGGGCGGCAATATTTTTGATCGCAACGGTGCCTTGGTGGACGATGAAGGTGACATTACTTATGAATCTTTTTTGGCGCCAGGTACCCCCCGAAATGCGTGGGTGGGGGTCAGTCTGAAGTTCTAGCATTTTGAGGCAAGGCCTGAATCAGCTATCCTTTCGGGGTTGTGTTGACTCAGGCTTTGCTTTCACATGTCTTTGAACGTTCGAAATGTTACCTTTGCAGCTGCTTTGTTTTTGCTTGCGCCGCTTGCCCATGCCCAAGCGGGAGATTGCTGGCAACAACACCGTGCCACGGTCTATGAGTGGACTTGTGCGGGTCAAAGCCTGCCCGCAGAAGGGCAGGATTTTGCACTGTCGATTGTGGTGGTTGATTCGCCCAAAGCCTTGATGGTGATTGATTCCGGTGCAACTGCCGCTGTGGGCGAAAGCGTAGCTGCAGCCATTCGTTCCAAATTTGGCACCAAGCCTGTGTGGGTTTTGAATACGCAACCCAAGCCTGAACATGTGTTGGGCAATGTCGGTTTTCGTGCTGCTTTTGCCAGCACACTTGCTCCGGGCGAGAATTTTTCAAGCCGCGTAGTGGCCGGCAAACGCACTGCTGATTTGATGCGCGAGCGTTGCCCCACCTGCATTGAAAACTTTTCCGAAAGAATGGGAAGCGATTCCGTGAAAGGCACGGAGTCCCTGGTTCCGGGCCGTATTTTACGAACCCAAACAGGTCACCTGGGTTTGTTGCACAATGATTGGGTGCCCTGGAAGTTTCGCTTGTACAAAGACCTTGAAACCGAAGAGGCTTTGGTGTTGCGCAATCAGGAACTGAAATTGTGGTGGGTAGGCTCGGCTGTTCAAAACAGGGACATACCCGATTTGTACGATGGCAATGTGGTGGAGCGAATCAATTTTTTGGGTCGCTTGAAGGCGCGAATGGCGGCTGATGACACAGTATTGACTTCATTTGGCGTTTTGGGCCGCGACTGGATAGAACGCAACCTGAACTATTTTGTGCGTGTTCAACAAGCAGTATTGTATGGGCTTGAGGATGGTGTCAGTGAGGTGGAACTGATTGAGCAGATTAGTGCGCAAATTGGTGAGTTTAAAAACATTGTTTATGTTCAAACCGACCCCAATGTGAATGCCAAAGCACTTGAAACACATCAGTTGAACATTCAACGTATTTTCCGCCAAACAGAGCCATTTGCTTTTTAGAGCCTCTGCTGGAATGTAGCTTGCTAGTAGTCTTTCGAACTGTTGCAAACTGGGACAGGCAAATAACAACACAGGGACTACTTGCATTGACTACCAACAAAACACACACCCTGTTTTTACTGTGGGTGTTGCTGATCAGCCTTACCGGCTTTGGCCTGTACATGACTTGGCACAAAGGCCTTTTTCAATGGATTATCCTGACTGACAACACCCGTATTTGTGTGGTGATCGTGCTGGCATTTGTTGTGGGCAGTGCCCTTGCAGGCTGGCGAAGCATTTATTTGAGTAGGCAGACCCAGTATTTTGAGCAAATTCGTGGTGGCTTCTCCGACTTCAAACTGGGTCAATCCATTTGCCACGATTACCTCACTCATCCCCTGGCACACCCTAGCGAAGGTCAATTGATGGCTGAGGTGATGGCGGAACGCGCACGTGGTACGCATCAGGTGGGCTGGTTTGTCACGGGGCTTATGATCAAGTTGGGTTTGTTGGGTACTGTGGTTGGTTTCATCATGATGCTCAGTAGCCTGGAAGGTTTGGAGCAGCTTGATATTTCGGACATCAAGACTTTGATGCAGCAAATGACCCAGGGCATGGGTGTGGCCATGAACACCACCTTGGTGGGCTTGATTGGCAGCATTTTGTTGGGTGTGCAGTTTTTGATGCTCGATCGCCACGCCGACAAACTGATTGCAGCCACAGTGGACTATGCACACCGAAACGTGAAAGCGAGCTGAGCAGCATGCCGCTTTTCAATCACAAGCCAGACTTTGAACTGGACCCGTTCACCGACCTGATTTTCAACGCTTTGTTGATTTTCACTTTTCTGTTTCTGATGGCCTTGTTGCTGCTGAACCCGCCTGCCAAAAGCGGAATTATTGATCCCAAGGCCGAGTTTTTGGTGACGGTAAGCTGGCCAGACAACGACCCCAACGACATTGATGTGTGGGCCGCTGGACCCGCTGGAGCGCAGGTGTGGTTTATGCGCCCCCAAGACGGCTTGCTGCACCTGGACCGGGATGACCGCGGCCTGGCCAACGATACGCAGGAGATTGAAGGGCAGGTGTTTGTGAACCCCCTGAATCAGGAGGTGTTGACCATTCGGGGTCGCCCCCCTGGGGAATACATTGTCAACCTGCACTACTACAAAACCGAAAACAAATTGCCCGTGCCTGTGAACATTTATGTTGCAGAAGTAAACCCGAAATTGAAAGTGTTGCATTACTCCACAGTCAACCTGCAGCAGGAGGGCGATGAAGCCACTGCGGTTCGGTTCACGATTGATGCGAATGGCACGGTGAGTAACATCAATCAACTTGAAAAATCTTTGGTGAAGGCAGACGGAAAATGAATGAAGTGTTGGTGGGTTTGGGCATAGCCTATATTTTTCTGGCGGCGCTGTTGCTGTTGGCCCTGGTGTATGGCCGAATGAACTGGACAATCAAGCTGGTTCTGATTGTGGTGTCCGTGGGCTTTTATTGGGTCAGTTACATCAACTGGCAAAATGCACAGGGTTGGCCCAGTCAGGCTGATCTGCCCAAGCGGTTTTTGTTTTACGCGGTGGTGGTTGAAGAACCCGACAAGACAGAGGGCATCAAAGGACGCCTGTTTGTGTGGGCCAGCGACCTGGCCAATGACAGGCCTTCAGACACACCGCGTGCCTACGTGCTGCCGTATGACAAAGAGTTGCATGTAAAGCTGGATGCTGCGCAGCGCCAGATGCGAAACGGCAATTTACAAATTGGGGAAGTGGGCGGCGAATTGTTCGATCCACAAGCCACGCGTGACAACACGCGAATTGCAGACAAGAAAATTGATCTGGAATTCACGGATTTGCCCGATCCCCAGCTGCCGGAGAAATAAGCCATGTTGAAAATTGTTGGTGTGGCGATTTTGGCGCTTGGTTTGGTTTCGTGTTCCAGGGTGGGCGGGGGTGAATACTTTCCGCTGAATGAAGGTTTGCAGTGGCACTACAAACTCGATTTTGTGATGCCCGACGGAAAGAACAAAAAAGACTTGATGATTCGCAGCATGGGGCCGTCCAGTTTTAAAACTGAGGAAGACGAAATCCAGGGCATGGTGCGTCGAACCTCGGATGGCACGGACTACCTTGTTCAGGAACGGGAAGACGGCTTTTACCGTGTCGGGAAACGTGTCATTGTTCAAACGAAGCCGCAGGCTGATAAAGCGCCACGTCTGATACTGCCCAAAGGTCGAAATCTGCGGGTGGGTTACACCTGGACGATGGACACCAGCCCATATGTGGCGCACTGGATGCCGCCCTTCATTGAGGCGAACGCCAGTATCAAGCCATTTGATATGGTGTATGAAATCGCATCGCTGGATGACACTGTGGAAACGCCTGCGGGTGTATTCCAGAAATGTGTGCGCGTGGACGGCATGGGCAAAATGGTGTTTTATGCCGACGCCAGTGCGGGTTATCAGGAAATTCTGATTAACCACAGTGAATGGTATGCGCCGGGTGTGGGGCTGGTGAAACTGGAGCGCGATGAGCCTTTGGACACCAGCATCATGAAAGGGGGCAAAGTGACCATGGTGCTCAGCAGTTTCATGGATTAAGTGTTACTTGTTGAACAGTCCTTCAAGTACCTGGTCGCAGAAGCGTTCACGCTTTTCGCCATTGCCTGTGACAGTGCAATGTTCAATCAAGACCTGGTCACCTACAAGGCTATGCGATTCCACGCGATCGGCATAAAGAAGAATTTCTTCAGTGTCCAGGCTGAATTTGGAATCCAGATCCATCTGGTTTAAATCGGGTCTGCGCCAATGCACAGTGAACAGTGGCTGGTTCTGAAACACTTCGCCTTTCTGGTTCTGTAGTTCCGTCACAGCTTGTACTGACAGCACAGGGTGGCTGTTGAACTCTTGCGGGTAGTGGCGTTTCATTTCCCGCATGATGTTGTAAGCGTCGGTTGCAAAGAGGGTCACGATTCGATTGCGCGTGACAAAGGTGAGCTGCTCAGTACTCAATCCCCGAATTTCCACAATGTTGCCATTGGCCATTTTGTCCATCGAATCGGGCGGGGGCGGGCTGCAGGCCGCAATCAGGGCCGCACAGGCCAGCAGTGTGGCGTGTTTGATATGGCGCAACGTGAGGCGCATTCGTGGTCTCCAGTGTTGTGTTGTTGTGCCAGCAGTATAGGGGGTAAATGTTGTCACCGGGCTTACATAGAGCCTAGTTCCCTTTCCACATAATGACCGGCCATGTCGGCCAAGCCTTTCGCGAGGTCATCGAAAGAAAAACTCGGATTGGGGTGGTTCAAGTAACGAATCATGGTGGCGATGCCACTGTTGATGAAAATGTAAGTCATGGTTTGAAGATTGTTCAGCTGCAAAATTTCCGGGTGCTTGATGGCATGCTGGATAAACAGGTCGGCCAGTGCCCGGTATACGGGGCCGAAAGGCACATGCTTTTCCATCAAGGCTGATTCACGGGCACAACGCAGGTAAAGTTCGTCGTCTTTTCTCAGAAACTCGGCAGTTTGGGCGATCAGTTCATACACTGCATCGCGCAGTGAAAGCCGAACAACGTTTGTTGTGGCCCCCTGAATTACCCCGACCAGCTCTTTGGAAAAGCGCTCGCCCATGGCGCTGAAAATCGCCTCTTTGTTTTCAAAATACTCATAAATTGATCCCACCCCTACGCCTGCATATTCCGCGATTTGCCGCGTTGTTGCGCCTTCCGCACCATGTTTGGCCAAAGCGATGAATGCACCTTGAACGATTGTTTCAACCGTGTTCTGTGATCGATTTTGTTTTGGTTTTCTGGTCATGAAAAAATCCGAATTGAATCCGAACAAACGTTCGTTTTAATATGACATTGTTCAATGTCACGGTCGCTATGTCAAGCGCAACAGGATTCAAGCATGTTCGGAAGAAAGATTACCAAGGGTGCCAACGCAGTGGTCACTGGCGCGGGCAGCGGCATTGGCCGCGCTTTCGCGCTTGAAATAGTTCGCAGGGGGGGCCGCGTGGTGTGCGCCGACATTAGCCTGGAACGCGCACAGGAGACCGTGGAAATGATCATGGACCAGGTGGCAGGCAAACTGAAGAATCCAGATCTGGTGTTCGTTGCGCAAGCCTGGGCGGTGAAATGCGACGTCAGCAAACTAAAAGATGTTGAAGCTCTGGCCTTGCAAGCCGAGGAAATTTTTGGTGGAACCGAGGACAACACCGCCATTGATTTGGTCGTGAATAACGCAGGTGTTGGCGCTGGTGGCAAACCGATTGGTGAAACCACGATTGAGGACTGGAAGTGGACCATCGGGGTCAACCTGTGGGGTGTTATTCATGGTTGCCACGTATTTGCGCCACGTTTGCGTAAAAAGGGTGCTGTAAGAAAGTGCGGCATCATCAACGTAGCGTCCACGGCCAGCTTTGCTGCTGCCCCTTTGATGAGCGCATACAACGTAACCAAAGCAGGTGCTTTGGCATTGACTGAAACGCTTGCTTCCGAGATGGCTGGCACTGGTGTGAATGTGACCGCACTGTGCCCCACCTTTGTGAAAACCAATATTACGAAAGACGGCCGGATTGATCCCGCGTCGAACCAATTGGCCAACAAACTGATGGAGTGGACCGGTGTGTCTGCCGACGGTGTGGTGAAAGAAACATTGAACGCATTGGACAAGGGGCAGCTGTATGTGTTGCCCCAGCTGGATGCCCGCATGATTTGGCGCATGAAGCGCTTGATGCCCCGCAGTTACACGCGCGGTGCTGGTTTATTGGCCCGTGTGGCCGCAAAAGCTTTTTAAGGAGTACACATAATGCCTCAACTCGATCTGGAAAAAACTCTGCGCCGCATCAAGGAGAATCAATGGGCTTTGGCCGACATTGACTGGGATGCGCCGGGCCGTGAAATGATCACGGAAGAACAGTGGCCCAAGCTGAAAGCTTTCATGGCCGACCTGACCTGGATTGAACACATTGGTGCGCGGGGTTTTGCCGCCATGGCCAAGAAAGCGCCCAACGACACCTTGAAAGAAATTTATACCTGGTTTCACGCAGAAGAGCAGCGCCATGCCAATGCCGAACTGGCCTTGATGCAACGCTGGGGCATGTTGGAAGAGGGAGAAATTCCCGAGCCCAACATCAATCTGAGATTGACCATTGAATGGCTGGACAAGTACAGCGACGACATGCCCTTGAGCGTGTTGGGCAGTGTAATTCCAATGCTGGAAGTGACGCTGGACGGTGCCTTGTGCAAGTTCCTGCTGGATGAGGTGAAAGACCCTATTTGCCATGATGTGTTCAAGAAGATTAATGCCGATGAAGCCCGTCATTTGGGTGTGGATTTCCATGTGCTGGAAATGATGGGACATGGCCCTATGTACCGCCTGGCGTTGGAGTCGATTGCGACAGCCATCAACCCAAAGCTGCTGTTGGGTGTTGCAGTGTACTTCCCGTTGCTCAATCGCATGCGCGACAACATTGTGACCATGGGTTTGAAGGAAGAGAAACTGTACGAAGCCATGGCCAAGTTTGAAAAATACGGTGGTGAAACGCCGGAAGGCCGGCGCAACCCCTGGTATCAGGTGATGCGCCTGCATGGAAAATGGGTGATTGATCGCAAAAACCGTTTTTACCATGTACCCGTGGATGCAGCCGTGAGGGCCTCCAACTACATCCCGAAAAGCTGGTTGCCTGAGGTACCAAGCTGGGTGAACAAATTGACTTGGCACACCACAGCTTGATTGAACTGGAATTTGAAATGAACAACAAAACTCTAAAGCCTGCGCAAGCCCTGAAAGCTGCGCAAATGTCGCGAACCACGGTGCGCCGCAGTTCAAGCAAAAGCGCTGCTGCAAAAAGCGGCGAGCATGTGTTCGACACCTTGATTATTGGTGCTGGTTTCGCCGGCCTGGGCACTGCGATCAAACTTCGCGAAGCGGGTGTGACCTGCCCCGGATTTTTCGATCCAACGTGACTTAATTACAATGGTCTCTCAGCCAAGTGAGAGACGAAATGAAACGAGCCCGATTCAGCGATGAACAGATTGTTCGAATCCTGAGAGAAA
>Ga0114984_1000002_pt1 | contig 156445 bp, 142 predicted proteins | sample Shrwel1BS1Day1_FD_96987 | JGI IMG/M metagenome (GOLD analysis project Ga0114984, IMG submission 96987) | Subsurface microbial communities from deep shales in Ohio, USA - Utica-3 well 1 S-1-Day1 | ecosystem: Environmental > Aquatic > Deep subsurface > Shale gas/oil reservoir > Produced...
CGCCCCCGCCATTGCTGCTGGAGCCGCCACTACCAAATGAGTTGTACGAAGGAGAGTAGCCGCCGTAGCCGTAACCACGACTGCGATAACGACATGCTGGACATGCAGCTGCTGCAGCAGCTGAACTATGACCGCGAACTGGAGCTGTGCATTTAGCCATGTTTCATCCCCTCGTTTGATTCAACTGTTTAAACCTGCGGAATAACCTGATGGTGCGCTCTAACGTTGAAAGTAAGCGGCCGACAACGGCGCCGTCGATTTTGACAAAGCACCAGAGCAGCACCGCCGTTGGCGGTCCGCTTGACTGACGGGTTGGGCTTTCATCACTGAGCTAACGAGTCAGTCCGCACCAACTTGTAATCTTGCGAGAGTGACATATCGGCAGCCAAATTGATGATCTCAATTTCATATTCGCCCAGTTCGTTAGGTGTATGGTCTCTCAGAAACAAGGATGGGTCGCAGTGGTCATGCGGATTAAGGTCAGTGTCAATCAAAGGAAACGAAACAGGCAAGGGGCCTTTACTGCCTTTGATTGTCACTACTCCCAAAATTATCAGAGAACCGAAGCTACTCGGCTCTGAGGTTATGCTGCCAATCGGAAGCCGTCTTTGCCCACTAAGAATTCGGAAGTGATTTGCAGTCTCCAGTTTGCAAATTGCACGACTGCCATCATTTAGCGCAAACGTTGTGCTGGACATTAAACACAAAATGGCAAGCGAAATTCGATCAGTCTGAGCATCCCACGCTTGCTCATTAAAATTAACCCCTTGAGCACGCATAACTTCCTTCATTTCTTGGTGAAAGTCTCGAACATGGAAGGCAGGCCGTGAATGAATGAAGCCAGTAACATATTGCAGGGCGGCGAAAAGCTCTGAACCACCCTTGCCTGTTCGCAACGAACAAGTATCGGTTTTCCTATCGACTGAGAAATTTGATTCAATCTTTTTGATAAGCGAAGAATGACTCACTTTAAATTCGGCTTTTAGCCTACGCTCATCTGAAAGACGAGTCTGAGAAAGGAATAAGCGATAGATATACGTTGGGAACGGCGCATCCAGATTTAAGGGCTTTTTCCCCGAAATATACTCAACGAAGAATCGCATTGAATCAGCCATCGCTGTCAGAGATTGCTGTGCAATACCTCTATCACGTGCATCTGGATGGGCTACAAAATGTGCAACCTCAAGAAAGACGGTTCTTGTGCCAGCATATGGCCGTAGCTTCATAAGTAGACCATCGATGTCATTTGAATCGAACTGCCCGCTTTGGATGCGAGAAATGGTCTGGTTAAGTTTGGCGAGGTCTTTAAGTGGCAGCGTCATATGGTCACTAGTTGTTCCGTCTGAACTTGCGCTGTTGTCATATGAGCCCAACGTTTGAGCTGAGGGGCCGTAGCCGGGAAGGCGCTTGGCCCGCGCAGCGGATGATGACACTGGCCGGTGCGCGGGCCAAGCGGCTTGCCGGCGGAGGTCCCGCTCGAGCGAAGGGTTAGCCGTCACTCGTGGACTGCTGAATGGCGATCCGAAGGCGAGATGAGAGCGCGACGTAGTTGAGTGCGGCCTCGGTCGTGGGAGTGAAGTCTCTTGCACGAGAGGCCTGATTCCTCAGTGCTCTCAAGTCATGGAAGAGCGCTAGGTCTTCGGTTGAAAGGAGGCCTCTACCGTTGAGTGCGCGGACGATTGCTGCCGGAGAGTTCGACTCGGCGGCCGTTACCTTGATCTGACGCTCCACCGCTGCACGCAATGCCGCCAGCTCGACTTGCTGCCAAGCCTCGAGGATGGCGGAGCGAGGATTGATCTCGACCAGCTGTAGCAACAACGAACCGGGTTCTGGCTGGGCAGGAGAGTCAGGGCGACGCGGCTGAGATTCAGCGCTTGTGCGCAGTTCCTTCAGTTCCCGCTCGAACTCTGCCTCTACTGGACCAGCCTTCAGACGCTTCACAAGCGGCAAGAACTGACGAATTTCCTTCCGAAGCAGCGCCACCAGGGCAACGGCTGCGAGCGGCCAAGCAAGCGCCTCGAGGATCTTGGAGATGAAGGTGAGCCAGTCCACATGCGCTCCTCGTGTGTGACGGCTAACTTGATTTATCGAACAATAACGGCGATATCCATTTATTCGAACATCACCCCTGAGGGCACCTCAACCGAGTGAGCCTTTTGTATAGCTTAGCGACTGACAAATATACTGTGGAAATGAACAGTATAACCAAAAACCAAAACTCGCCACGTTTGCTTGACCAATTGCGCACAGCGATTCGTTACAAACACTATTCCTATGCAACGGAAAAAGCGTATGTGTACTGGGTTCGGTTTTACATTCGCTTTCACAACTTGCAACACCCAGCTGAAATGTCAGCTTCTCATGTTGAAGCGTTCTTGCAGTACCTAAGCGTTAAGCGAAAAGTTTCAGCATCAACACACAAACAGGCATTGTCCGCATTACTTTTTCTGTATCGCGAAGTTCTAAAGCAAAACCTGCCATGGCTGGAGCAAGTGAGTCGTCCAACTACTTCCAAGCGTTTACCTGTGGTCCTCACCCGTCAAGAAGTCGCCTCTGCCTTTAGTAATCTCGAAGGAGTCCACTTATTGGTCGCCAAGCTGCTGTACGGCACTGGTATGCGAATTATGGAAGCGCTCCGCCTGCGTACAAAAGACATTGATTTTGAGCACAACTGCATCATCATCCGATGCGGTAAAGGAGACAAAGACAGAGTCGTTATGCTTCCGGCTTCACTTGCTGACTCTTTGAAAAATCAGTTGCAATATGCAAATGTTGTATGGAAGGGTGACAGAGCCAATTTGCTACCCGGTGTGGAGCTTCCTAATGCACTAGAGGTCAAGTATCCCCGTGCTCCCGAGAGCTGGGCATGGTTCTGGGTATTCCCTCAAGAGAGAACTTCTAATTGTCCAGTGAGCGGCATTCACCGCAGGCATCATTTATATCCACAAACTTTCAGACGAGACTTCAAGCGCGCACTTGAAAGTGCTGCCATTCACAAACCAGCATCACCTCACACACTGCGGCATAGTTTCGCAACGCATCTTCTTCAATCCGGAGCTGATGTTCGAACTGTTCAAACATTGCTGGGTCATAACGACCTAAACACAACGATGATTTACACGCACGTGGCGAATTGTGTCGGTGGAGTGGCCAGTCCTTTAGACTCAATTTCCTGCAGCACCATAGCTACCGCAGGCCAACACCAAAGCCTGCTTTTGTAAGGCATGTAATTTAATTAGTACATAAACTAAATTAATTGTCATACAACAGCAAGCAATCCACTCCCCTCACCCCAGTGCTTAATAAATAATCAACCGCTAAAACCCGCACCCATCCTCGTTATCAGCCACACAGCAAAAAACACCACCCCTCATTTGCGGGAATAAAAAAACCGGACCACCCCGCTACGAATGGTCCGGTTTTCAGGAAGAAAAAATTATTGTTTTTATGCGGCCACTGGTGCCTTGGTCACAGCTTTGCTCATGCGTGCACGCACTGCTTTTTTCACTTCGGGGTTGGGGTTGCGCATGGCTTGATTAACCTTCTCCACGAAAGCGTCGATCTCTTTCATGAAGTGGCTGTTGTCATGGTCCCAGGGGTGGAAGTCGGCGCGGAAGTAGTCGAAGAAGTCGCTCATCGCGTTGCGGAAAATGCCTTCCTTGCCCAGCAACATTTTGGCAACGGCTTTGTAGCCTTGCAGGTGCTTGCCCTTGGTGTTGGGGTCGGCGAATACCAAGCGTGCGTGGAAGTACATAATCACTGGCCAGAAAATAACGGTGGCCAGCACCATGCCAAAGCGGCGAATGAAGCGGTTGTATACGTTGTCGGGAATCACGGTGTTCCACACGTCGTAAGCCACAGCTTTGTGCTCGGTTTCTTCGTACGCGTGCCACTGCCACATTTGCTTGAAGCCTTCGTCCGATTTCTCGCCGGTTACTTTTGGATCTTTCAACACGGCGTCGGCCATGATGGCGGTGTAATGTTCCAGCGCAATGGTGCCCGCCAAGGATAATTTTTTGCCCAGGCCTTTTTGCAAACCACCCAGCAGTTTCCACAGCATTTTGTCCAGCTTCAAAGCGGGCACACCACTGCGGTCCATCATCTCGTTGTATTCCTCGTGCTCGCGGCTGTGCAGCGCTTCCTGGCCGATGAATGCGGTGATGGCTTGTTTCAGTTCGGGGTCGGTCACCTGGTCTTTGTAGGCGCGCACGGAGTCCATGAACAAACGCTCGCCTGCGGGGAACAACACCGACAGTGCGTTGAAGAAATGGGTGACGTGCTCACCGGCTTCGTGCCAGTTGTTGATGCGGGACTCGTCAAGGTTGATTTTGACGTCACGGCGCACTGGAATGACTTTCATGGTGTACTCCTTTGGTTGCAGCTATTTTTATACTTTGGTACTAACGATTACATTGCTCAATGTATCAATCATTTTCGTCATTAACAACTGTAAACGTTAGAAAAACACTCTAAATTTCAAACGAGCGTTTGTTTTTGGAAACACAGCAAACCATTGATTCAATTGCATAAATTATTTTGCAGTGCAATATGAAATCAGGTTCTTTTACTGGAAGTGTTTGTTCCACAAGGCCTTCCGCACCTTGTGGTGTGCGGTAAAATCGAAGTATTCACCAGTTCATTGAGAGGTATTTATGAACGCGCCAAAACCAATTTCGGTACAACAGCCGCGCACCGTGGAACACATCGTGGTGGGCCAACCTACCAGCGATGGTGCGGGCGTGAAGCTGACCCGTGTGATTACGCAAAACCTGCAGCGCAGGCTAGACCCATTTCTGATGCTGGACAACTTCGGCAGCGACAACCCGAACGATTACATTGCGGGCTTTCCAAACCACCCGCACCGCGGCTTTGAAACCATCACGTACATGATTGCCGGGCGCATGTTGCACGAGGACAGCAAGGGCAACAAAGGCTTGCTGGAAAACGGTGGCGTGCAGTGGATGACGGCCGGGCGCGGTGTGTTTCACAGTGAAATTCCGCAACAGGAAGAAGGCGTGATGGAGGGCTTTCAGCTGTGGTTGAACCTGCCCGCGAAAGACAAAATGTGCACGCCCTGGTATCGCGATTTCAAGAACAACGACCTGCCCCAGTTTAAAACCGCCGATGGTGTTGCGGTCACCGTGATTGCAGGCAACAGCCATGGCGTGGAAGGTGCGGTAAGCCGCGAGGGCACGCAGCCTTTGTACCTTGATTTGCACTTGCCTGCGGGTTCGAAATTTGTGCAAGAACTGCCTGCGCAACACAATGCGGTGGTGTTTGTTTACCGAGGCGAAGTGAAGGTGGGCAGCCAAGTGGTGGGCGACAAGCGCATGGCGATTTTGAAGAACGAAGGCGATGGCGTGGTGATTGAAGCCAGCGCCGATGCCAAGGCATTGCTGATTGCGGGCAAGCCGCTGAATGAGCCAATTGCGCAGTACGGCCCGTTTGTGATGAACACTGAACATGAAATTCGGCAGGCCTTGCAAGATTTCAGGGAAGGCACGCTGGCGTAAAAAAAGCCCGGAGAAATCCGGGCTTTTTGTTTGGCGATTGAGTTGCGATTGAGTCGAACTTGGGTCGCGCTTACTGCTCAATCACCACTGGTTTTTTCATTTTCACCCAGGCTTCTGCCTTGGGCAAATAGTTCTCCTCGATCACATTGCGCTTGATTTTCATGGTGGGGGTCAGGAAGCCGTTTTCCATGGTCCACAGGTCTTTCACCACCACAATGCAACTCAACTTCTCATGCGCTTCAAGCTGACCATTCACATGGTTCAGCAACTCGGTCATTTCACTTTCAACCCGTGCGGCCTCGGATGGGTTTTGCTCCACTTGTTTGTGTTCTTCAAGGGGTAACATGACAAGCGCAAAGGGCTGTGAAAACGAAGGGCCTGTAACGCACACAGCTTCAATCAATTCATGACCGTTCAAGCGGTTTTCAATGGGCACAGGTGCAATGTATTTGCCTTTGCTGGTCTTGAACAATTCTTTCACGCGGCCGGTAATTTTCAAGCGGCCTTGGTCGTCGATCACGCCCATGTCGCCTGTTTTCAAAAAGCCGTCTTCGGTGTACGACTGCGCAGTGAGTTCGGGGTTTTTGTAATAGCCCAGCATGTTGCAGGGGCTTTTTACCAGCACCTCGCCCACTTCGGAAATTTTGCATTCCACGCCGGGGTAGGTGTTGCCCACGTAGCCCACACGCACCTTGCCGGGCAGACTGCAATGCGAGTAGGCAAAGTTTTCGCTCATGGCGTAACCTTCGAGCAAATCAAGCCCCAGGTTGCGGTACCACGACATTAGCGCAGGGGCCAAGGGTGCCGAGCCACTCAGCGCCATGCGCACTTCAGCAAGGCCCAATTTTTTCAGCAAGAACTTTTTGAACAACCCGGAAAGAATCGGGATGCGGAAAATAACTTGCTGCACACCCAGCGGAATTTTTCCGCAGATGCCGTTGTAAAACTTGGTCCACAAACGCGGCACCGAGAAAAACAGGGTTGGCCGTGCGCGTTGCAGGTCTTGAATAAAGCTGTCGAGCCCGAACGAGAAGTACACATGAAAGCCATAGAACAGCGAACCGGTTTCCAGAATGGCGCGCTCGGCGGCATGGGCCAGCGGCAGGTAGGAAATCATTCGATCGGTGTTGCTGAAGGTCATCACCTTCGAGGTGCCGCGCAGTGCGCTGATCATGGCGTTGAAGGAGATCATCACGCCCTTGGGTTTACCGGTACTGCCGGATGTGTACAACATGGTGGCCATTTCGTCTTTGCTGCGCTTCACCGGGTTTGGGGTGGGTGCAGTGGCGGCCACAATGTCGTCCCATTTCTTGGCGTGAGCCAACTGGGGCGCCAAGGGCAAAGTAATGGTGGGCATGCTGGTGGGAATGCCCTTTTCAACCACGCGCCACAACTCGTCCATCTTGCCGATGAAGATCATTTTCGAATCGCTGTTGTCCAGCACATATTCAGCGGTTTCAGCATTCAGTGTGGGGTACAAGGGAATGGACACATGCCCTGCCCGCCAAATGGCGAGGTCGGCCATGATCCAGTGCGCACTGTTTTTACCCAGAATGCCGATGTGGGTTTTCTCGGGCAGGTTGAGCGATTGCAAGTACGCAGCCATTCTGTTCACCTGGTCGGCCACTTGGCCCCAGGTGTAGTCCACGGTTTTTTCAGTTGAAAAAGGCTGGGTGAAATAAACCTTGTTGGGTTGGGTGGCTGCCCAATGGTCCAGGCAATCCAGCAGGGTTTCGAATTTCTCGTACTGCGCTGCACTCATGTGTTTGTCTCCGGAATTATTTCTGTTCTAACTACTGTTTTATAAGTTGATACAAGAATATCAGCCCGGTGGGCCGCTTCATTAAAAATTCATATTCAATTTGTCAACCTGTGCCCCTTCATGCGAGTTATTGCATGACATTGGCACGAAAACTTCGCACAGCCTATTTTCATCTGGAGTTCTCAATGAAAACGCTTGTTTCAATCATCGCACTGGGTACCACGCTCGCATTTTCCCAATTGGCCCAGGCCGGGGACAAATACCGGGAGCCCCGCATCGACATCAACATCCTGATTCCATCAGCGTATGCAGCCTTTGGATACGATGATTACTACGATCATCGAGGCAGAGACGACTACCGCTATGGCAAACGCTTTCGCGACCGTGATGACGACGATGACGACGACGATTGGGACGACCGCTACGATGATGACGACGACGATGACGATGACGATTGATTCTCGCCAGCGCTCAGGTACTAATCCGGCACTAATTCGGTACTAGCTCAAAGCCTCCTTGTTTTCCAGCAGAATTGCGGCACCCAAGCCGCCACCTGCACAACTGGACACCACGGCATAGCGCTTGTTCTCCACCTGTAACCTGCGGGCTGCGGTGGTTAGCAAGCGAATGCCTGTGGCTGCAAACGGATTGCCCAGTGAAAGTGAGCCACCCCAGGTATTGAGCTTATCGATCGGCAGTTCGCCAGGCACTTTGCCTTGGTAGTACTCATCTGCAAATTCACGTCGCTGCATGCAGGCAATGTTCACCAGCACTTGGGCTGCAAAAGCTTCATGAAGTTCCCACACGTCAATGTCGGTCATGCTCAACTTGTTTCGGGCCAACAACGCTGGAATGGACACCGCTGGCCCCAGCAACATTTCTTCTTCCAGGCTTTTTACTGCGGCCAGTTGATAATCCACCACCTCGGCCAAGGGCTGTAAACCCAGTTCAGCTGCGGCTTCCTGGCTTATTACCAGCAAAGCGGCTGAACCATCGGTAAACCGGGATGAACCCGCGGCGGTAATCACGCCACTATTGCTGAAAATAGTGCGCATGGCGCTTAGCTTCTCGATATTACTGTCCTTGCGCGGTGTGTTGTCTTGTGTAATGGGCTGTTTAACACCTGGCACTTGCACAGGAATGATGGTGCCATCGAAGTGGCCTTGGTTCAGTGCCTCAATGGCCAGCTGGTGGCTGCGCACGGTGAATGCATCACAATCCTCGCGGCTTACTTTGAACTTGCGCACCATTTGTTCAGCACACACACCCATGGTTTTTCGGGTGGTGAAGTCGGTGCCGGTGGGCATCTCGGGTTTCAAGTCGGCCGGGCGAAGGCTGGCCAGGTTTTTGAGTATGTTTTTGGCAGATGAATCTTGCCTTACCTTCATGGCTGCACGCCGAATTTTTTGCGAGTAGCGAATGGGTATATCCGAAAAACTTTCCACGCCTGCTGCAATGCCCACATCAATTCGACCCAGGGCAATCATGTCGCATAAATTGGCAAAGCCCACACTGGCCGACAAACCCGCCATGGAGGTGGTGTACGCCGGAATGGTCGCAGGCAGCCCTGCACTCAACATGCTTTCACGCGCCACATTCGAAGTTTCAATTTCATGCAACACCGTGCCCATGGTCACCATGTTCACACGGCTTGCGTCAATACCGGTTTTGTTGACCAAACCTGCAATGGCTTTTCCACCCAGCTCATAGGTCATAAGCTGGGAATAGGCACCACCCGAATCAAGAAACGGGGTTCGCACACCATCCACAATCACTGCTTTGCGAATTGACTTCATTTGAAGCGCCCCACCATGTGCAAGGTGCCATCTGCTGCGGCCAGACGAAGTTGGGTGTAGCCTTCAGAGTCCTTCGCTGTACTGGTTTGCACCTGCATGCCCGGATTGGGCAATGGCAGAGGTTTGATCCATCGCACATCGAGATCGGCCACGGAGTAACCGGCGTTGTTCAACACTTCCCAAGTGCGGGCCAATTGCCCGAAGCCATGCAAAATGCAGCTTTTAAACCGCGTACGTTTGCCCACCGCCTTGATGGTGTGAATGGGGTTGAAATCACCCGTCAACATGGCAAAGGCCAGGCCGTCTTCCTCCTCGGCATCCCAATGGCCTGCGATGTTGAAATCATATTCTTCGCGCTTGGCAGGTTTGCTTTTGCCAGCAGGTTTTGCACGGGGCACGGTGGAGTAACTGTCGATGACGATGGCCAGTTCGCCCTTGGGGTTGCTGGCCTGCACGCGGGTGTGAATGCGCACTTTGTCGCCATCGTCGCTCACCTCCATCAAACTGCCGCGCAGGGCAATCGCTCCGCCACGATTCAGTGGCTTGTGAATTTGCATGCGCAAACCCTGGTTTAACAGCGACAGCAAATTGTAGGGGGCAAGGCTGCCCAGCTTGGCCAACATGGGCATGGCCCAATGGCTACAAAAGTGCGCAGGCATTTCCGTGCTGTAGCGATTGGCGGGTGCGCCTGTCCAAGCCACATATTGGTCCAGCAGCTCATTGTTCAGTACAGGCACGTGCATGCTGTGGTGCACAGGCAATTCCGGCAAAGTGCTGGGCCGGGTAATAGGGGTTGCATTGCGAATGGCCGCCCAGCCCATGGACCGAATGTTGGGCCAGTGCAAGGCAAGGTATTTCAATGGATAGTCTGCCAACATGGTGTGTGTAGTCCTTTTCTTTTTTACAAGCCCAACTGCTTGCCAATAATTTCATTCATGATTTCATAAGTGCCGCCGCCGATGGATGCAATTCGATTGTCGCGATACAAACGTTCCACCAAACTTTCGCGCATATAGCCCATGCCACCAAAAATTTGCACGGCTTCATAGGTAATAAAGTCGGAAGTTTTGGTGGCAAAGTTTTTGGCCATGGACACTTCTTTCAAGGCGGGCTTGCCCGCCTGCATGCGAGCAGCCACCCGGTAGGTGAATTCGCGGCTGGCTTCCAATTGAGTTGCCATGTCGGCCAGTTTGTGGCGAATCACCTGGTGTTTGCTTAAAGGCTTACCAAAAGTGCTGCGGTTTTTGGCGTAATTCAAGGCCTCATTCAAAGCCAGTTCCGACAAGGTATTGGCATAGCAAGCCAGGCCCAAACGCTCGGCCTCGAAGTTGGTCATGATCATCATGAAGCCACCGTTTTCAATGCCGATCAAATTGGATTTCGGCACTACCACATTGTCGAAAAACAGCTCGGCCGTGTCGCTGCACCACCAACCCATTTTTTTCAATGGCTGGCCTGTGGTAAAACCGGGCATGCCTTTTTCCATCAACAGCATGCTGATGCCGCCATAGCCATCACCGCCGGTGCGCACAGCCACGGTGTAATAGTCAGCGCGAATGCCCGATGTAATGTAGGTTTTAGAACCGGACACTTTGTAATGGTCGCCACAATCCACCGCGCGGGTTTTCAGGTTGGCTACATCGGACCCACCACCGGGCTCGGTCACTGCCAATGCAATGATTTTCTCGCCACTCAACACTTCAGGCACAATGCGCGCCTTCATCTCGGCGCTGGCCCACTTGGCAATGGGCGGAAGTGCAATGCCATGCGACATCAGGCTGGAGAAAAAACCACCGGAGCCTGCACGTAACAGTTCTTCGGTGGCGACCAGGCTCATGAAGTAATCACCTTCAGAATTGCCACCGAATTCTTCGGGATAGCCAATACCAAGGATGCCAGCCTCGCCAGCCAGTTTGTAAATTTCGCGGGGAAAGGTGCCCGCCTCTTCCCACTCATTAATGTGGGGCGTGACATGACGTTCAACAAAGCGGCGAATATTGCGGCGCGCTTCCTCGTGGGTTTCATTGAAATAAAGGGTGAACATTCTGGCCTCAAATTGAACTGGTGTATTTATCTTGTTGCACACATTCAATTTGGCCTAGGGCAAAGCCGGACACAATGGGGGTAAATAGCGACAGAGTGTCCTAATTTACCCTGCTTTGCGCAATAAACGCCTGGGGCGACATGCCAAACCAGCGCTTGAAGGCACGCCTGAAGTTGGATACTTCTTGATAACCCAAGCTGAGTGCCACGGATTCAACCGTGTTGTTGCTGACGAGCAAGCTGAATTTGGCCTGCCGGGCCAGCTCAGAATCGCGCAGGGTTTGGTAGCTGGTGTGTTCATCGCGCAGGTAACGCATCAAGGTTCGGGATGACAAATGAAAATGGCTTGCCACTTGCTCGCAAGTCCAGATTTGCCCAGGGTTGCTGCGCAGCAACTCGGTGACCCTGGCCGCCCAGTTACTGGGTCGCCTTTGTTCCAGCAACAACTGCTCGCAGCGGGCCAAAGCCATGGCATGGGTTTCAGGATCGGCCATGGGGTTTTGCATTAGCGCCAAGCCATGGGGAATCACGATTTTTGTTTTCGCTTTGCCAAACAGGCAAGGTGCATGCAAAAACTCGGGATACTGATCTGCATATGGTGGGGCAGAATACGCCAGCTCGACTCGAATTGCAGGTTTGGAATTGCCAATGATCATGCCGAGGTGGTTGACCATGGTGGCCAGCACGGCTTCACAGAAAAAGCGCCCCACTTCGTCCAGCGCGATGCCCATGTTGATGATCACCGCAAAGTGATCGCTCGCAATGTGGCCTTCCATGCGGGCGAACCCACCCCGTATGTCGTGAAACTTTTCAGTCGCTTTCCAGGCATGGCCCAAAGTGGGCGATGAAGCAATCAAGGTACCCAACGGCCCATGCGCAGCCAGGTGCAAGTTTGCCCCCCAGCGCAAACCCAAGGCCGGGTTGCCGCTGAGTTGCAGTGCGTTGCGCACAATCACCGCTTGGGTTTCTGCATCAATGTATTTGTTCAGTTCAAGCAGATCAGCCGGTGCAAGGCGCGTGCCTTTCAACAGCAGAAGCTGACCCTTGTGGTCCAGCCCCTGCTCACGCGCCAATGTGCGCGTGTAGGCTGTTGGAAAAACAACCTTGTTGTTGATGTCCCGAGCAATCACACGGTTGCGGCCAGGCGGGCACCTTGGTTGATTGCTTCCTTGGCGTCCAACTCGGCGGCCTTGAATGCACCACCAATGATGTGTACTGGCTTGCCCAAGGCGAGAACTGATTCTTCCAGCTCACGGTTGGGGTGCTGACCTGCACACACAATCACGTTGTCGACTTCCAGCAAATGCTCGGCACCATCGGGGGTTCGAATGCGCAAGCCTGCATCCTCAACGCCGATGTATTCCACACCCGACAACAAACGCACGCCCTTGGCTTCCAGCGCAGCACGGTGGATCCAGCCTGTGGTTTTACCGGGGCCCGCAATTTTCTTCGGCTTGCGTTGAAGAATGGTGATTTGGCGTGTGGCCTTTTCGGGATTGGCTTTGACACCGGCAATACCACCACGCGCTTTTTGATCGCGATCAATTCCCCAGAATTCGCAGAAATCTTCAATGCTGGTGGAAGGTGATTGTGCAACACCATGCTCATTTTCGTGATGCGTAAGAAATTCTGCTGTATCCACACCAATGCCGCCACCGCCCACAATGGCCACACGCTGGCCCACCGGCTTGCCGTGCTTCAACACATCGAGATAACCCATTACCTTGGGGTGATCAACACCCGGCAGGCTGGGCACATTGGGAATAATGCCCGTGGCCAGCACCACTTCATCAAAATCTTTCAAATCATCAGCACTAACCCGCTTGCCCAGTTGCAGCTTCACGCCTTCCTTGTTCAACATGGTGCTGAAGTAACGAATGGTTTCGTGGAATTCTTCCTTGCCGGGCACTTGCTTGGCAATGTTGAATTGCCCACCAATTTCGCGGGCTTCATCAAAAAGAGTCACCGCATGGCCTCGCTGTGCAGCCGTCAGCGAGAACGACATGCCGGCAGGGCCTGCCCCCACCACCGCCACTTTTTTCTTCGTGGTGGTTTTGACAAAGATCAGTTCCGTTTCATGGCAAGCCTGTGGGTTCACCAAACAGCTGCAACGCTTGCCGCCAAAGGTGTGGTCAAGGCAAGCCTGGTTGCAACCAATACAGGTGTTGATTTCATCCACCCGGCCTTCTTTGGTTTTCAACACCCAGTCGGGGTCGGCCAAAAACGGGCGGGCCATGGCGATCATGTCTGCATCACCGTTTTGCAAAACCCGCTCCGCATCGCCCGGCATATTCAAGCGGTTCGAAGCTGCCACTGGAATGGACACCACTTCCTTGATTTTGCGCGTGGCCCAAGTGAATGCGCCACGTGGCACCTGCGTGGCGATGGTTGGAATTTTTGCTTCGTGCCAGCCAATGCCTGTATTCAAAATGGTCACGCCTGCTTTTTCCAGCTCGCGGGCCAGCAGCAGGGTTTCTTCAAGGCTTTGACCATCGGGCACAAGGTCAAGCATGGACATGCGGTAAACAATAATAAACTCCGCACCTACTTTGGCGCGAATGCGGCGCACCACTTCCAGCGGGAAGCGCATGCGTTTTTCGAAAGTGCCGCCCCATTCGTCGGTGCGTTCATTGCCGCGCTCGGTCAGGAACTGGTTGAGCAAATAACCCTCGGAACCCATCACTTCCACACCATCGTAACCGGCCATTTTTGCATAAGCCGCGGCATTGGCAAAGCCATCAATTTCCTGCTCAATTTCAGCGGGCGTCAATTCACGGGGTGTGAATGGAAAAATGGGAGACTGCTTAGCCGAAGCCGACACCATGTTCACGTTGTAGGCCTGGCGACCTGCGTGCAGCAATTGAATGGCAATTTTGCCGCCTGCAGCATGCACGGCATCGGTCACGGTGCGGTGACGAATTGCATCTTGCTCGCTGGTCATGCGGCCAGCACCGGGCCACAGCACGGCAGTTTCAGAAGTGGCAAAACCACCTGTGATCATCAAGCCCACGTCGCCTTGCGCGCGGCGTGCAAAAAAAGCAGCCAGTTTTTCTGGTGGCTCTTCTTCAAGCCCAGTGTGCATGGAACCCATGATGACGCGGTTCTTCAAGGTGGTGAAACCCAGGTTCAATGGCTCAAGTAACTTGGCGTGTGCTTGATTTTGCATAACTGCTGGCATTTCAATACCTCGATGGTTAGATCAATAAAACATTACAAAGTTATTCAAATATTACGTCAATTAGAAACAAATTAAGGGGTGGCATGCACTTTCACGCCGCATGTGCCAGCCGGTATTCCTTGGGGGTTTGGCCGCACCAGCGTTTGAATGTTCGGCTGAAATTGGATGCATCTTCGTAGCCCAAGGCATGGGCAATTTCTTCAACGGTGGTGTGGGTGTGTGCCAGCAACCAGCAGGCGCGTTCTTGCCGCACTTCATCCAACAATTGCTGAAAGCTGGTGCCCTCGGCCTGCAGGTGGCGCATGAAGGTGCGTTCGGTCAGGTTTTCCCTGGAAGCCATACTTTGCAAGGTGGGCATGTGCCCTTCGGTTTGCTGCAACAGCATGCGCACACGCTGGGCCAGGGTGCCGCCGGCTTGAAGACGCTGCAACTGCAAATCACAATCGCGAAGCAAGCGCTGCAAGGCTTCATCATCGGCAGCCAGGCTGGGGCTGTTCACCAGAGTGCTGCCCAACACCACACGCAACTGCGCATGACCAAAGCTGTTGTGTTGCGCAATTCGCTGATATTCATGGGCCCAGGGCGGGGCTTCAAACGGCCACTCGATTCGAAGTTGCGGTGGCAGCTCTTGCCCGGTCATCGCTGTGAGCAACTGCACCAAACCACCAAGCAACTGGCAATGCAGGTACTCGCGAACCGGGCCCAAATCAACCCATTCTTCAAGCACTGCGGCAAACTCGGGCTCACGCTCAAACTTCAAATTGGCGAGGTTTTGGCGCAAGCCAGCATAGCGCTGCAGCAGTAACATGGCACTCGGTAAATTCTTGCTGGCAATCATGGCTGCACCGAGCGTGCCGTGGGCCGATGCCGGTGTTCTCAAACCCACCTCCAAACCCAGCCAGGGGCATTGGCTAAGTTGCACGCCACGCTCAATCAACTGGCGCATTTGATCAAAACTCATGAACTGGTTGCTTTCGTGAAGCTGCTGCCAGTTCAGCGGCAAACCGGCCAGAATTTCTTCGGGCAAATGACCGCGACGCTGCAACTCGGCGCACAGCAAACGCGCGTACACCGGGTGCAATGCAGGCTTTAAGGCTGCGACTGATTCATGCAGAGATTGGGTCAAGTGTGTTGTCTCGTGGTGTTTGTTGTTGTTTTGTTTTTGTCACTTTATGACGATCTTATGCCACCCTGTGCGGTGTTGTCCATCGCCTTGCAGGCCTAAGATAAAACCATCCTGAACCACCTGGTGCACTACAATGACATCGAACACCATGCCCGCAACCCACTACAAAGATCCCAAGAAATACTTGTGGCTGCTTTCTGTAATTGCGCCCTTTGCCGCGCCGCTCGGCCCGATCATGTACCTGTACACCGGCCACACGCAGTGGCTGTGGGTGTTCCTGGCGTTTTTCTATCTGGGTTTGCCCGTGCTCGATTTTGTGTTTGGCGAAGACAAACAAAACCCGCCTGAACAGGCCGTGCCCGAACTGGAGAACACCACTTACTACCGCGTGATCACCTACCTGCTGGTGCCCATTATTACCTTCGGTTTTTTGTTCAACGTGGTTTTTCTGGCCACGCACGATTTGCACTGGCTGCACTGGTTGGCCGTGGCCATTACCACAGGTTCGCTGCTGGGCTTTGGCTTGAACCTGGGTCATGAAATGGGCCACAAAAAGCGCAAGCTGGACAAAGCACTGGCGCTGTTCACCCTCTCACTGGGTGGCTATGGCCACTTCTCAATTGAACACAACCGTGGCCACCACCGCGATGTGGCCACACCGGAAGACCCGGCCACCTCACGCATGGGTGAACACATTTACGAATTCATGTTGCGTGAAATTCCCGGGGCATTCAAACGCGCCTGGAGGCTCGAAAGTGAACGCCTGGAACGCGCAGGCAAAAGCCGCTGGAATGCCGGCAATGAAATGCTGCAAGCCGGTGCCATGACCTTGGTGATATACACCGCTCTGATCGCCATGTTTGGCTTGCCCATGGTGCCCGTGTTGGCCGTGGTGGCTTTTTGGGGTGCATTTCAGTTGACCAGTGCCAACTACATTGAGCACTACGGCTTGATGCGCCAGAAGTTGCCCAATGGTGAGTACGAGCGTTGCGCCCCACACCATTCCTGGAACAGCAATCATTTGGTGTCCAACCTGGTGGTGTTTCAATTGCAACGCCATTCAGATCACCACGCCAACCCGGCGCGCAGTTACCAGTCGCTGCGTGATTTTCCGGAGCTGCCCAGTTTGCCATCGGGATACTTTGGCATGTTCCTGATTGCCTATGTACCACCCCTGTGGTTTGCCATCATGAACCCAAGGTTGCTGGAAGTGGCTGGCAAGAATGCGCAAAAAATCAACATTCACCCGCGCAAGCGTGCACGACTGATTCAGCGTTATTCGCTGGCGGCGTAATCAGCCAGCCTGATTGATCTGCTTGCCCACAGCGCCCTCTAGCAGGGCGCTTTTTATTTCAGCCGGAATAATTTGCTTGGTGAATTCTTTGGCATCGACCAACACATAAGTGGCTTGTGAAGTGGCCACCAAAGCACCGGTGGCTCTATTCACAAACTCAACAGTCAAGGTGAAACTCGTATTGCCAAAATGGCTGGGATAAACGCTGGCTTTCAGCACCTCATCGTAATGAGCCGGGGCTTTCCACTCGGTGAGCAAACGCACGACCTGGGTTTCATAACCCAGGCGCACCAGTTCCGGATAACCACCCAGCGCAGCCCGCAAATATTCATTCACCGCCAAATCGGTGTAGTCACCATACCTGGCATTGAACACCACACCTTGCGCATCGCATTCGCCATAACGCACACGAAACAAGAACTCAAACGCCTGGCTCATTGATGCACTCACACAGGTTGGGGAACAAGGGCTTGGGCAAGGTGTTCCTGACGTGCCCGTGCGTTGTATTCGGCCTGTTCAAGTGCGGGCACGCGCGACACGCCACGAATGAGATCCACGGCTTTTTCAGCCATCATCATGACCGGGCCATTGGTGTTGCCGCCAATCAGGCTGGGCATCACAGACGCATCGACAATACGCAGGCCTTCAAGCCCGTGTACACGCAATTGCGGATCCACCACCGCCATGGAGTCGGTGCCCATTTTGCAGGTGCCAGTGGGGTGGTAAACAGTGTCTACGCGGTTGCGCAACACTTCACGAATTTCATCGTCGGTGTGCACGTTCTCGGTGAATTTGTCTTTCACGATAAACTTCGCCAGGGCCGGTGCATGCATGATCTTGCGGGTCAGTTTGAAACCTTCAACCAACTCATCCAGATCGCGCGGGTCTTTCAAAAAACCAATGTCAATCAAGGGTGGCGTGTCCATGGTGTTGCCTTGCAGGGTAAGGCTTCCGCGGCTGCGCGGGCGCAACAAACACACGTGGCAGGAAAAACCGTGGCCCATGTGCATTTTGCGGGCGTGGTCATCCACCATGGCCACCACGAAGTGCAATTGAACGTTGGGGTCTTTCAGTTCGGGGCTGGTTTTTAGAAACGCACCACCTTCAGCGAAGTTGCTGGTAAGCGCACCCCTACGATGTTTGCGGTAGCGGAAAATTTCACGCAACAAACGAATGCCGCCGCGAATCGACAGGCCAAGCGTATCCAGGCTTTTCGTGGAGTAACCAAAAATAAAGTCGGGGTGATCCTGCAGGTTCTTGCCCACTCCCGGCAGGTGATGAACCACATCAATATCGTGGCGAGCCAACTCGGATGAATCGCCCACGCCGGAAACCATCAACAATTGCGGCGTTTGAATGGCGCCCGCGGTCAAAATGATTTCCTTGCGTGCTTTCAGCACAGTAACCTGACCGTTGATGGACACCTCAACTCCTACAGCACGCTTGCCTTCAAACAACACACGCTCAACCATGGCCTTGGTGTGCACAGTGAGGTTTTTACGGTGCAAGTGCGGAAACAGATAGGCACGCGCAGCGCTCCAGCGTTCACCATTTTTTTGGGTCACCTGATAAATGCCCACGCCTTCCTGACCGGCCCCGTTGAAGTCGTGATTGATTTTGAAGCCTGCCTGCTTGCCAGCCTCAAGATAGATTTGCTGAAAGGGATTGTCGGAACGCAAATCAGCGACGTTCAGCGGGCCGCTGTTGCCGTGGTAGGCATCACGAATACGCTCGTTGCATTCGCTGAGTTTGAAATAAGGCAGCACGTCTTTGTAAGACCAGCCGCTGCAACCTTCTTCATGGGCCCAACGATCATAATCAGATGCCGTACCACGGATGTACACCATGGCATTGATGGCTGATGAACCGCCCAAGGTTTTGCCGCGCGGCTGATAGCCCTTGCGGCCATTCAAGCCAGGCTGCGGTGTAGTTTCAAAGGCCCAGTTGTTGATTTTGGTGGGCAACATGGCCACTGCACCGCTGGGAATATTGATGAGGTTGCCGGTGCCGTCGCCGCCGGCTTCAAGAAGGCATACATCGAGTGCTGAGTCTTCGCTGAGGCGACCTGCCATGGCACAGCCACCGGAACCACCACCCACCACGATGTAGTCGTGTTCTATCTTCATCTGCTCCTCCTGATTTTCAAACCCGCTTGGATCGGGTTTTGTGATTTTCTCACTTGATCATAGAGGAAGCCGGGCAAAAAGAAACGCCCTGAAGCTCACAAAAAATTGATAATTCCGGTCAAGCGATGCGTGTGATCTTCTCGGGTGCAGCGGGTGCACTGCCCACCGCATTTCCAGCCAACTGGTTCACCTGTTCCAAGGCCTCTTCCACCTCTCGCATCACGCGCTGGGTCAATTCCTCAACCGTGGGAACGTCCTGCACCAAACCTTGCACCTGACCAATCAACTGCACGCCCTGCGTGTGATTACCTTCAATGGTGGCTTTCTTGATTTGAAGCACTGCTGCGCCATAAAAAGTCACCGTGAGCGTTTGCTCCAAACCCATTTTGAAGACGTCTTTGAGGATGCCCAGCAAGGGCTTGTTCATTTCACGCGCCGCCAGGTAGGCGCGCCACATGGCACGCACGGGATTGAATGGCTTGGACATGATTTTTTTGGAGTTGGGGGTGGTCATCACCCGGCAAGGAATGCTGTCAAAGTTCTTGCTGTAAATGGTGTCTTCCACTTCCTTTTTCACAATCAGTTCTTTGGTGTTGGCATGCACCGGGCTTTCTTTCGACGCGGCCCAGCGCGTGCCCATGGCCACACCGTCAGCACCCAAGGCCAAGGCTGCCACCACACCGCCGCCCGTGCCAAAACCACCGGCTGCAATAATTGGAAGCTTGGTGACCTGCCGGATTGCGGGCACCAACACCAGTGATGTGACAGCACCGCCGTGCGCTGCGGCCTCGTGGCCAGTCACCAACAAGGCATCTGCACCCGACTGCTCGGCCTTCAAGGCATGTTTGGCATTCACCACAGTCACAATCACTTTGCCGCCGTAGTCATGCACACGCTTGCACACATCTGCGGGGCTGCCCAGGCTGAAGTTGATCACGGGTACCTTTTCATTCAGGGCCACTTCAAGATTTTCACGGGCACCCGGCATGATCAATGCGCAACCAATGCCGAAAGGCTTGTTGGTCAGGCTTCGAACCTTGCGAATTTCAGAGAGGGTTTGCTCGGGCGTCAAATGCCCAATGGCCAGAATGCCCAGACCACCCGCGTTGGCTGTGGCAGCCACCAGATCGGCATTGGCCACGTAGGTCATGCCGGGGCACACCAGTGGATATTGAATGTTGAACATCTCGGTGATGCGGGTTTTCATGGGCTGTCCGTAGATCGAGTGGGCCGGGTCGGGCAATCCAATGAATATTACATCAACCGAGATATTCTGATAAGCACTGTAAGTATTCGCTGAGCTGCTTTTATCCCAGTGTCTTGGTCAGGTCACCCAACAATGGCAAACCACCGAGCAAGCCACCCTCGGCACCACTGGTCGAACTGATGGATGAGGTCAAACCACCCAGCAGATCACCCCCAAGCACATCGCCCAACAGTGGAATTTCGCCCAAGGCACTGCCGCCACCAAGCCCGCTGGTCAAATTGTCCAGCGCACCGCCGAGGAATGGAATATTGCCCAAGGCAGAACTGACATCACCGCCCAAGGAACCCGCGAGATCACCGATCAGGTTAGTGACTGGTGCAGCGGGTGTGCTGGCACCGACCGACGACACCGCATCGCCAACGCCGCCCAACAAACCACCCACGGTGTTCAGCAAGGTGTTGCCGCCTTCTCCGATCAAGGCCAAAGGCGTGGGGGCCAAACCTTCTTGAAGACCACCCCCCAAACCACTAAGGACACCGGCCAAACCACCGTCGTTGTTACCCGTGGCCACCGAATCAACCACACCACCCAAAGTGCCTGCAATGTCACCCAGCACCGGCACCGGGGCCAACAGTTGGCCGACGCTGTCGCCCACGTTCACCACGGTGCCCACCACGCCGCCAACACCACCATCGGTATTGGGGCCTGTGGTTCCCAACAGGCTGGCCACCAAATCAGACACGGGTGCTAGGGGTGTTCCTTCACCGAAGCCGCTCACCTGGTTGGCGGCCACACCCAGCAGGTCGGTCAAAGTGCCCAGACCCATGTCGAGCACGTTGGCCACTGGTGCCAAAGGTGTGGCTTCAAGCCCGCTGGTCAAGCCATCGGTCAAGCCTGTCAAAATTCCGTTCAAACCGCCGTTGTTGTTGCCCACCAAAGTGGATTCGATCACGTTGCCTACGGCATTCACCACGTCGCCCACCACGGGCACGGGCTCGGTCAATTCACCCAGATTGTTGGTCAGGTCACTAATGGTTTCTGCCAGGCCACCCGCATTTTCTGCAGGCAAGGCGCCGGGATTTCCGCCACCGCTGCCACCACCGCCGTTGTCATCGTCTGAACCGCCAAATACAGCTGCAGCACCCACTGCACCTGCCAAAGGCAGAGCACCCAGGCCTGCGCCAGCCCCCAGCAGGCCAGCACCAAAGAGACCACTCATTTCACCGGTGGCTTCCTGACCATCCAGCACTGCCGCCTGGTTTTCTCCATCAAACTCGGACACCAAGGTGACATTGCCCAAACCATCGCCAGCATTGGATGTAATCACCACCTGACCGTTGGGGCCTGCATCGGGGTCAAAACCCAGTGTGGCTACACCACCATTAGAGATTTCGAGGAATGCCGGAATTTGTTGCTGTGTGCCCGGAATGCTGAGCACTGCAATGGAGTTGCTGGTGGAGCGCAACACGTCACCCGCTTGCAACACCATGTCTTCGCGAAGAGGCGTTTCAATGCCGTTTCGCTTCACGAACACGTCGCCGTCGATATTGGTCACAGAGGCTACTACTGGGTTGTCAAAGTTCATGGTGTTTTCCTTGAATCAAGCAAAGTCAGCGTTTTGAACCACGATGGATTCTGCAAATGCTGCGGACGAATTAATGGGAGAGGAGGACTGCGAGAAATCAGTGAAATCCCTTGGAGAAATCGCGGCTGTGGCCGCATCAAACTGGCTGTTCATGCCAAACAGCGAAAGATCAATTTGCGTGATTTGCGACACAATGCTGTTGAACAAATCGGCGGGAATTACAGTAGAGGCCAATGACAAATCTGTGCTGTTCATGCCCGGCAAAGTGTCCATACTTTGAACAGAACCCATTTCGTTCGACATGTGAATTCCTTGCTGATATTCCGATTGATGGGGGGGTTAACTATTTTTGGTTAACCTTTACTAGGTAGCGAATATACCCAACATGTCAGGTTTTTACTTACACGATGTAAGGGTTTTTTGTAAAAATTGTATTAAAACCACGAAAGAACCCATTTAGGGGGATCAAAATTGGGGGGATTCTGGAAGGCAAATACGTGGGGTAGAACACCGCAATCGAATGAAATTAAGGCATCATTCAGCATCCAAATTTTTTGCATTCAAAGGGAAATCAAATGGCTCAATTCGAGAATGTCACTGTGGTGAAAGCCGCCAATATTTATTTCGACGGCAAGGTCACCAGCCGCACAGTGTTGTTTGCTGATGGCACGAAAAAAACATTGGGTGTGATGCTGCCCGGCGACTATGAATTTGGCACCGCAGAAAAAGAAATCATGGAAATTCTGGCGGGTGATATGGATGTGTGTTTGCCAGGTGAAAGCTGGAAAACCATTACGGGTGGCCAGTCATTCGAGGTACCGGCCAACGCCAAATTCCAGCTGAAAGTGAAAACACCCGTGGATTACTGCTGCAGCTACATCAAGTAATTACGCAGGCACCACAAACCGCCCGAACTCAAAACTGCCCGACCGTGCGGTGGGAGCAGTGCCGGGGAACAGCCAGTAAGGCTGTGCCTCGGAAGACGGCACCACATTCGGAAAACGATCATCCACCGGGCTTGGTCCGGCAATGCTTTTTTCCTGCACCATGGAAATGTATTGATCCACCACGTATTCCTGCGTGTTGCCGTTGATGATCACTTCTGCGCCAGTTCTTTTGGCAAAGTCGGCAAGCCCGCTGATGCTGGAATGCTTGGGCTCGTAAGCGTCCAGGCTAACTCCGTTTTCACTGGTCACCAACAAACCCTGCCCGGTGTGGGCCACAATCGAGTGATTCCCCTCCGTGTGTCCTTTGGTGCGAACAAGCGCGACTGAGCCATCGCCCAGCCACACGCTGTCATCCAGCAATTCAATGCGTTCAGGCGCAATGCCTTGCGTGCCTTGGGGGCAGTACCACTGGTTCTGCCAGGGAATCAAAGCCTACGCACTTTCCCATTCCTCCCGCATCACCAACAGCTTTGCGTTCGGGAATATCGGCGTTTGCCCATTGGCTCCAAGCCAGCGGCTCACATTTTGCGTGTGAAGGTGATCGTAAGTGATGTAATCCACATCTTCAGGGCGCAGCCCGATGCTGGCCAGGCACTTCAGGACGGTGGAGGTTTTCTTCAGCACCATCGCTTCCATAACGCCCACCAGGGGGCCGGCTTTGGCATCCAAGTGCGCGAAAAATGGGGTGGCACGCTGGTGTTCCCAATCGGATGGGCTGACCAACAGTGTTTTGACACCCTCACTGCTGGAAAACTGAATGACAAACAAACGGTTGCATAGGTGCACAAAGGGTGTGGGCAAACCGAATGCATTCAGATAAGCAAATTTGCTGGGATATGGCACGCGCACCAACTCGAAGGTTTTGTAGAACAGCACCTGGGGTTTGGCCAGCATGTCGCGACGAAAATCCTTTGCGGCCTCGCGCACATTGTCCACACGTTGCATGGGCCGCAAAGCATCGCGGGTGCCGTCGAAGTGACTGATGCGAGTGAACATGATCCCTGCCCCTAATCTTAGGTTGCGCTTTCTGAAACAAGCTCACTATAATTTGGACAAGAAATCTTGTCAAAAGTGAACATTGAATGAGCAAAACACCCACAAGGGCTTATGGAGGCGTGGCCGCCGAACAGCGCGCCGAGGAGCGAAAGGCACGTTTGCTGGCCGCAGCGCTTGAACTGTTTGCGCGGCAAGGTTACGCGCGCACCACAATTGAAGCCTTGTGCAGCGAAGCCAAAGTAACAGCGCGCCACTTCTACCAGTTGTTTGACAGCCGCGAGGCGATACTTCGCGCGCTGTACGACAATATCATCGCAGATCTTCGTGCAGGCGTGTTGAAAGCCATGTCCGCGCCCGAGCTGAATTTGTCGGAACAAATACCACTGGCAGTGAGCGCCATGGTGCATCACTACCTGGAAGACAGCCGACATGCCCGAGTGGGCGTTCTTGAGGTGGTAGGTGTGAGCCCACAGATGGAAGCACGCCGGCGCGAAGCCATTCATGACATGGCCGGTTTGATTGAAGCCTACCTGAACAATTTGGTGAGCAAAGGCGAGCTGCCCAAACGCAACTACCACCTGGTAAGCGTGGCCTTGGTGGGTGGCATCAATGAGTTGCTGGCCGAGTGGCTGATGCTGGAGAACCCACCCGATATTCCCGAGCTTAGCGAAGAGATCATCAACATTCTGAATGCCTTGATAAGGGGAGCCGCGCGATGAACCGCGTCGATTCCAGGGGTGTTCGTGATGCCTTGGTGTTTCACGCCGCATTTTTTGCAGTTGCCATTCCGGTTGCATTGAACACCACGGGCAACACCTTGGGCGTTGCACTGCTGGTGTTTGCGGTGGCCTACAACATTGCGCTTCCATTGGCTGGCATGTTGAGGGGGCATGGCGAATGGGTCCGCTTGTGGAAGTTTTTGCTGCCGCTGTCCATTGCCCTGCCCTGCGCCGACTGGATGCTGGTGGAGCGCATGGGCACATTGACCTTTCCCGATCACGGAATTGTGCGCTTGGGTGGAGCGGTGCCCGTGTATTTCATGGGCTTGTGGATCATGCTGCTTTGGCAAGTGTGCTGGCTGGCACTGGCCACCTCAAAACCCTACCCCGTGGTGGCAGCACTCTCGCTGGGTGGGTTCCTGATTTGGGAATGGGCTGCACGCCCCATGAACCTGTGGCATGCACAAGAGGTGCTCCAGGTGCAGGGCTTTGCGCTTTACCCCCTGATTCCGGAAATGTTGCTGGCCATGGGCGCTCTGTGGCTGTGGAACTTACTGGGTAACAAATCCACTTTTCAACAAATTACTGGTGCACTGGCCCTGGCTGTTTTCTATGCGGGTGCGCTGTCACTTTCACTGCTTTGGGTTGGTTAACCCTTGTGGCGTGGTCGTTCCCAACCGGCTTTGAGAGGGTCTTGAAGCCAAACCGTCCATGAGCCTAATCGGAGCCTTCTTCAAATATTTGTTCAATGAATGGACAACGGCATTTAAAGTAAAACGTTCTTCACGTTGAAGCTGTACAACATCAGCAAAGCCCAATATTCAGGAGAAATTCATGTCAAGAAGCGCGCTGTACTCACCGAAACAACAACGCGGCATGGGCCTTCTGGGCTCTGTTGTGCTGGCAGCGGGTGTGGTGGTGGCCGGTTTTTTAATGGCCACTGCGGTGAAGGAATTTCGCAAGTATGATCAGTTCATTGAGGTGCGAGGCCTGGCCGAGGAAGTGGTGAAATCGGACAAAGCCAGCTGGAATCTGTCTTTCTCGGTACTTGCAGAAACACCGCAAGCCGCTGGTGCGGCCTGGACCAAACAATTGGAGAAACTGGAAAGTTTGGTGCTGGGCATGGGCTTTGAGGCCAGCGACATTCGCCGCCAACCGGTGACCATTTTTGAAAACGTAAACCCAAATGGCGCGCCGGTTGAACCCGGCAAACGTTGGCGTGCACAAGGTGGCTTCGTGCTGGAGACCGCCAAGGTGGATGCGGTTGAACAAGCGTCGCTGAAAAGCGATGTGTTCTTGAATGAAGGTATTTTGATTGAATCCAGTTTCATTCAGTTTTACTTCACAGACTTGAACAGCATCAAGCCACGAATGCTGAAAGCAGCCACCGACAATGCCAAGGAGGCAGCACAAACTTTTGCAGCCGATTCAGGCGTGAAAGTGGGTGCCTTGAAAACAGCCACTCAGGGACTGTTTTCAATTTCAGCGCCATTGGGCGATTACGGCGGCGAGAACACTGTGATGAAAAAAATTCGTGTGGTCACCAAGGTTCAGTATTTGGTGGAGTAAATTTCAGCGAGGTTTGGCCTTACTCACCCATTCACTCAACGGTGTAGCCGCAGCCCACAATTCATGGCCTGCATCGTTGGAGTGGATAGAATCGCCACTGTTGTACTGAGGCAGGAATGTAAGGCCACCAGGCGCTTCCACTTCACCATTGTAATCCGCCACGCCATCACACTCGCCACTGTTCAAGATCCAGTCGTTCAGCTTGGCGCGTTCTCCGTTCAGGTTGGCTTGCGAAGATTGCGCACCGGGAATCCAGGTGGGGCAGTACACATTGATTTTCTTGGCATGTGCCTTGGCGATCACTTCCTGGTAATTGGCGATAATTTCATCGGCACTTCGGCTGGACAAGTCATTGGTTACCCACACCACCACCGAACTGACACCCACGGTGTCGAACACGTCGCGTTCCAACCGAGTCGCACTGGCGTTTTGCAGCGTGTCGCCGCCGATGCCACGATTCACAATCGTGTCGCGTTGCCCAACCGGGATTTCATCCAGCATGCGTACCGACAAGAGATCGCTAATTTTCTTGAATGCATTCTGGCTGGTGTTATAACCATGAAAACTGGAGCTGCCCAAAAACACCATGGCACCTTTTGCGTCCCTGGTGAGCACCTCGATATCCCGCAGCGCATACACCGTGCAACCATTGCACATGATAGGCAAACCGGGAGGCGTGGAAAAACGGGTGTCATCGATCAAACCGTAACCCGCCCCGGAATCCTCAAGGGTTTGATTGCCTGAGCCATTGGGCAATTTGTAGGATTCAATCCAGGTGGCTCCGTACTCGCCCGGGTTGTCTGCACCCTTCACATACAGGCTGACCGCAAGATCATCCTGATTGCTCACTTTGAACGCAATCGGATCGCTGTAAAACGATTCGGTTTGGGGCGGAATGGTGGCGCTGGTTTGGCCGCAGTTGAAGGTGACTGCCTTGCTGCTGTTCAACTTCAGGTTTGCGCCTGTGGCGCCTTCACGCATACCAATGCTTGCGGCACCAATTTGCATGGGCTGATCGCTCAGGTTGATGAAACGAATACGCACCGCATTGCCACTGGCCGTGACACGGGCAATGTTTCGAACTGTTGTTTCCACAGGCGCCGTGCCGGTGACATGGGTAACACCCCATGCTGACATCCACCGCGCACCGTCAGCCGCATTCGAATTGCTGTTGCAAGACAAACCCGAAGCCTGCGTGTTGCTGCCCGAGGAGCGGGCAGAAAGATTGTCGGATTCGGATGAACAACCGGCCACGGCGAGCAGCAGTGAGCAAAGCAATTGTTGTCGTGTGCGTGTATTCAAAGCTTTTCCCCTGAAGTGGTCTTGCTGATACTTCAGGGTGGGCCTTGACAGATGCAAACCGGGATTAAGGGCTTACCGTAGCAGAACAATTACACTTCGTGTACGAACAATTCCCGCTCAAATCGGATTTGAGGCCAGAAAACGCCGTCGTCAGCGCGCTCGCCAGCGCCAATCACCATGATGGGGAACGCGTCGTCGCTGAGCTTCAACAATTTGCGAACACGGGCTTCATCGTAACCTTCCATCATGCAGGTATCAAAACCGTGCGCACGAAACGCCAGCACCAGGTTTTCACAAGCCAGTGCCGCGCTTTTTGCCGCCCACAATTCCACCTCGCTGCGGGTGTAGGGGCCGCGTGGCAAAGGTGCAATCAAACCACCCACATTGGATGCTGCTTTTTTCACCATGGCAAAACTGTTCAAAGGGCCGGGTGAATAATTGTAAGGAATTAACTGGTAATAACGGCGCACCAGTGTGGGCACTTCCGGCATCGGCCAGTCTTTGATCATTTTCTTGGAAAAGTCGCTGACACGGTCTACGCGCGCCACGCACACAATCAATTCCTGCGCGGTTTTTGCAGCCAACTGGCCCAGACAGGCGGTCACCAGCTTGGCTTTTTTCGCTGGCGTTTTGACAACGTAAAACTCCCACGGCTGCAAGCCTGACGAACACGGGGCCAACAAGGCCATGTCCAGGCATTCGTCTAACACCTCTTTGGGAATGGGTTTGTCAGTGAACTTGCGAACCGACCTTCGGCTTTCCACTACTTTTTTGAAATTGGCGGCGCTGATTCCCTTCGGCGCCGGTTCGTAATAACGTTGCTTGCCATCCACTTCAATGGTCTTGAATTTCTTTGCGGCTGCTTTCATGTGTTGCGTGCTCCAGACTGCTTGAATGTTGAACCCATTTTTTGATACAAACTTTTCATGCCATGCTCAAAGTCATCCATCAAGGTATACACCACGGGAATAACCAAGAGGCTCAAGAAAGTGGATGTCATCAAACCACCGATGACCGCAATCGCCATGGGACTGCGAAAGCTGGTGTCTGCATCGCCAGTGCCAATGGCGATGGGCAACATGCCCGCCGCCATGGCAATCGTAGTCATGATGATGGGGCGGGCGCGCTTGTGACAGGCGTCCACCACGGCATCCAGCCTGCTCATGCCTTTGTCATTGCGCGCCATGATGGCGTACTCCACCAACAGAATCGAATTCTTGGTGGCAATGCCCATCAACATGATCAAGCCGATCAGTGAGGGCATGGAGAAGCTTTTACCCGCAATCAACAGGCCCACGAATGCGCCCCCCAAACTCAGCGGAAGTGCGGCCAGAATGGTGACTGGTTGCAGGAAATCCTTGAACAACAACACCAGCACCACAAAAATGCACAACACACCTGTGAGCATGGCCAAACCGAAGCTGGCGAACAGTTCTTCCATCACCTCTGCATCACCGATATTGCGTTGAGCCACACCAGGTGGCAGGTTTTTGATGCTGGGCAGTTGCTGAACCGCTGCAGCCACATCACCCAACGGTTGACCCTGCAATTCAATTTCAAAGTTCACGTTGCGGGCACGATCGTAACGGTCAATCACCGAGGGGCCCGCGTTGATGCCCAAGGTGGCGACCTGGTTCAAAGGCACACTGGGCACTCCTGGCTTGGTGGAGGGCACTGCAAGGCGCTCAAGCACGCTGAGGTCGGCACGCGCTGCCTCGTCCAGACGAACCACGATCGGCACCTGGCGTTGAGACAAATTCAGTTTGGACAAGGCCGCGTCATAATCACCGACCGTGGCGACACGCAGGGTTTCGCCCATGGCTGCGGTGCTGACGCCCAAATCAGCCGCCTTGGCAAAATCGGGCTTGATCCAGACTTCGGGACGAACCAAAGCAGCACTGGATGCAATGGAGCCCAAACCGGGAATGGTGCGAAGATCACGCTCCACTTCCGCGGCGGCCTTGGACAACGCGTCACCATCATCGCCTGACAGCACCAACACATACTTCTCGCCAGACGCACCCAGCCCCACTTTGTAACGCACACCGGGCAGGTTGCTGAGCGCCTCACGCATTTGTGTTTCGGTCACTTGCTTGCGCACGGCGCGTTCACCACGCGGATCGAGCAGCACCGTGAGCGTGGCTTTGCGCACCTCGGCCTGACCGCTCATCATGAATGGATCCGTTCCCGCAGAACCACCTCCAATGGTGGTGTACACACTGCGAACGTATTCCACTTCACTGACCAGCTCACGGGCTTTTTCCGCAGCCTCGCGAGTTTGCTCGTACGTGCTGCCCGGTTGCAGTTCCAGATAAACCTGGGTTTGTGACAGATCATCGGGCGGAATAAAACCGGTGGGCAACAGTGGGATCAACATGATGGAGCCCACGAAAAAAGCACCCGCCGCAATACAGGTAATCCACCTGTGAGCCAGCGCCCAGCGTACCCAGTCCAGGTAGCGGACCATCATTTTCCCGGGCTCGTTTTTCTCGCTTTCGTGACCCGCTGGCTTGAGCATGTAAGCTGCCATCATGGGCGTCAGCATGCGCGCCACCACCAGTGAGGCGAACACAGCCAGTGAGGCTGTCCAGCCAAATTGAACGAAAAACTTGCCAGCCACGCCGCTCATGAATGCGGTGGGCAGGAACACGGCAATCAAGGTAAATGTGGTGGCAATCACTGCCAGACCGATTTCATCGGCGGCTTCGCGTGCAGCATCAATCGGGTTCTTGCCCATTCTGGAGTGTCGAACGATGTTTTCAACCTCCACGATGGCATCGTCCACCAATATACCCACCACCAGCGACATGGCCAGAAGTGACACCACATTCAGACTGAAGCCCAGGTAATACATGCCGGCAAAAGCCGGAATGATCGACAAGGGCAAAGCCACTGCAGACACAAAGGTGGCGCGCAAGTCGCGCAGGAAAAACCACACCACCACCACGGCCAGAAATGCTCCCTCGTAGAGCATTTTCATGGAGCTGTCGAAATCCTCTTTCACAGGCTCCACGAAGTTGAACGCCTCCACAATGGTGAGGTCGGGCCGCTGAGCCTGCAGATCAGCCAGCGCCTTGGCCACCCCCTGCCCCACTTCCACTTCACTGGCACCCTTGCTTCGCGTGATCTCAAAACCCACCACGTCCTGACCATTCAGTAAAGCCGCCGAACGCCGGTCTGCAATCGTGTCTTTGATCGTGGCAATTTCAGTCAGCTTGACCCGGCGACCATTGCTCAAGGAGATGGAGATTTCCTTCAGCTGATTGGCATTCTCCACGGTGGCGATGGTACGCAATGGTTGCTCGCCAACGCCCAAGTCTGCGCGACCACCCGCGGCCTCCAGCTGGGTGTTGCGCAACTGGCGCGACACGTCCAGCGCACTCACACCCAGGGCCTGCATCTTCAACGGGTCTAATTCAACCACCACCTGGCGTGTTACACCGCCCACCCGGTTTACAGCGCCCACACCTTTCACGTTCAACAGGGTTTTGGTGATGGTGTCGTCCACATACCAGGACAAACCTTCTTCATCAAAAGCTGTGGATGCAATGGTGTAAGCCAGCACCGGGGCACCGCTCAGCTCCAGTTTGTTGATCACCGGGTCGCGCAGATCAGTGGGCAAGTCTGCACGCACACGGGACACCGCAGAACGCACATCGTCCACCGCTTCCTGGGTGTCTTTTTCCAGGTTGAATTCAACGGTGATACTAACGATGCCGTCCTGAATCTTGGTGTAGATGTGTTTGAGTTGTTGCAGTGTGGCCAGCGAGTTTTCAATTTTGCGCGCTACATCATTTTCAAGCTGCGCAGGCGATGCACCCGGCAGGCTGGCAGTCACCAGCACCGTGGGTAACTCGATGTCCGGAAACTGCTGGATCTTCATGCTTGAAAAGCTGAAGAGCCCTGCCACCGTGAGCAGGAAAAACAGCATCACCGCAGGAATCGGGTTCTTGATTGACCAGGTTGAGACGTTCACTGAACCACCTTCACGAAATCACCATGGGCCAGGAAGGCCACACCGCTTCTCACCACCTTGTCACCAGGCTTCAAACCATTGAGCACTTCAATGAATTCGCCCTGGGCCCGGTTCACCTCCAGCTTCACGCGTTGAACCTGACTGGTTTTTTCATCCAGCGTAAAGGCGTAGGTAAACCCGTCACGTTCAATCACCGCGGTTTGCGGAATCACCGTGGCCGTTTGTTCACCCAAGTCAAACTCACCGCGCAAGTACATGCCAGGCTTCAAGCCCTTGGAATACGCACCGGGCAAATCGACATACACCATGCCATTTCTTGATTGTGAATTGATGACCGGGCTGATGGTACGAACAATCCCCTTGATGGGCTCTGCTTCATGGAGCACCTGCACTGCCATGCCCTCCTTGATGCGAGTCAACTCAGAATCCGTGACCTCCGCCTGCCACTCCAGGCGCTGTTGACGCACCAAGCGAAACAGCTCTTGCCCCGGGGCTGGCACTGAACCCAAGGTGGCCGTGCGCGCGCTGATCACGCCATCGTCCAGGGCAGTGACCGTGGTGTTGCGCAAACGAATTTCCTGTTGGGTTTGAAGCGCCTTGGCTGACAACAAACGGGCCTGTGCAGACTTCTCTGCGGCGATGACCTGATTGCGCTCCTGTGCACTGACCGCCCCTTGGTCGGTGATGTTGCGAATCATGTCGGCATTCAACCTGGCTTGTTCAAACAGGGCTTGCGCCTCGGCCACTCCCGCTTTGGCCTGTGCCAAATCGGCATTCACCGTTTGTTGATCGAATACGGCCAGCGTTTGACCTTTCTTGACCACATCGCCCACTTCAGCCCGCAAGGCATCAATACGTACACCGTTCAACTGGGAACCAATCACAGCCTCTTGCCAGGCCGCCACGCTGCCATTCACCGACAGTTTCAGCGGAATCGTTTTCTGTTCAATCAAAGCCAACTGAACCGACAAACTGGCTTTGCCGGGCGCTTGTGTGTCGCCTGCCACTTCAGGCTCGGCTTGCTCGGCGCTGGGTGAACAAGCCCCAAGCAGCAAGGTTGCCGCGAGTATGGCGACGGGGTATTTCCTTAAAACCATTGAAATGTTCATTTGCTGCAATCCTGTTTGCGTCGTTTGCTTTCACTTTCAAGCATGGCCTTGGCATAACCGGCCAAGCGATCACTCAAGGTATCAATGGCTTTGGCGTTGCCCATCAATTTGGGGCAAATCACATCGACCACATCTTGAGCCACATAAAAATTAACCGCCATGCCCATCATGGCGAAGGCCAGGCGTTGAATGTCCAGGTCGGGTTTGGTCAAACCAAAATAGGCGGTCAGCATGTTGACCAAGGCCATGTGCTGTGGCTTGATTTCCGCGTCTATTTCATGTTCCCAGGCACCGGTGGGTTCAATCATTTCGCGAAAGTGCAATTTCATCACCAAACGAAATGTTTCACCGTGCTTCAAAGGCTCCAGAAAATCCCGGAACAATTGCTTCAGCGCCTTGTCCACATCGGTGCTGTTCAAATCAGGAATGCCCTGCTCAAACGGCGTGCCGCACAGGGGCTCGGTGTAAGCCGCCCTGTAAAGACCAGCCTTGTCGCCAAAGTAATAGCGAATAGAGGATATATTGGCACCCGCCTTGTCGGCGATTTCGCGCGTAGAAGCACCCTCATAGCCCTTTTCAGCGAAGGTGATCAGTGCGGCCTGCACCAGCTTTTGCCGTGCGGACTGCTGCTTGTCTTGAAGCATGGGAAAAATCCAGAATTAATTCAATCGATTGATTTAAAAATATATCAAACGATTGATTAATCAGCAATCTGGAATTCAGATTGAGACGCGGTTTAGAGGACCTTATCAACCCAGCTGCAATACACTGAATGGCGGAGAATCTTTAGATTAAGCGCCACTGGCGTTTGGAAACTTGCTACTCTTTGCTTGTAATTCCAAAAACAACAATCAGGAGACAAGCATGGGCGTGGCAGAGAAAGGTGGTAACGCATTGCGCAAACTGAAAAGCGCGGCACAGAAAAGGGCATCCAGCCTGCCTGCAGGACACTTGATCAACGCAGTGGTTGACCAGGTGAATCAATTTGAAACCGGTATCAAGCAAACAGTAGATGGTGTTCAGGACAAGGTCAAAGGCTTGCAAGCCAACTTGTTGAAAATGTATCAAGCCAACAAAGAACTGGAGCAGGAAAACCGCGAGCTGCACAAAACCATGGTCGGGCTGGAGAAAGACAACGCCCACTTGACCATGCAACTGGACCGCACCCAAATGGAACTCGATGTGCTGAAGGCCAAGCTGGAAAACATTGGCAAGCTGGTGAGCGGCTACGAAGAGTCGATTGCTGCGGTCACCCGTGGCACCAAACCCAAGCGCAAATAAACAGAAAGACGAGCCCGCTGATGACCCGCACACCCATTCCACGTTTTGACGACAACTATTCGGAAGATGCGGCCAAAGCGCGCCGCGAATTTTTAACACAACAAACCGGAGCCAGCTTGCACCACACTGGCACCTATTCCCTGCCCCCTGAAAGTTTGAAAAGCAACACTGAGAACTTCATCGGTGTGGTGCAAATGCCGGTGGGTGTGGCAGGACCAGTGTTGATTCATGGTGAACATGCCCAAGGCTGGTTTTACGTGCCACTGGCCACGACCGAAGGCACACTGGTGGCCAGTTATAGCCGGGGCATGCGAATGGTGAGCGAATCGGGCGGCGTAAAGGTGACGGTGGCCGAGGAATATATGCAACGTGCACCGCTTTTTGAATTCGAGGATGCCCGCGCGGCCAAAAGGTTTTTGCAATGGATCAATGAAAACCTGGCCACGGTCAAAGCCGAAGCAGAAAAAACCACCAGCTTTGGCAAACTGGAGCACATTCAAACCTGGCAAGTGGCGCGCATGGTGTACACGCGTTTCAACTACACCACTGGCGATGCGGCCGGGCAAAACATGTGCGGCAAGGCCACGCATGCCGCCTGCCAATGGGTGTTGAAAAACAGCCCGGAGGCCATTCGTTACTTTGCCCTGAGTGGCGCCATTGAAACGGACAAAAAACATTCGCACATGAACCTGCTGCACAGCCGGGGCAAGCGTGTAATTGCGGAAGCCACCATCAAGCGCGAAGTGCTGCAACGGCTGGCACGCACCACTCCTGAAACCATTTTCAAGCAACGCCAGCGCAGTGCCATAGGCGCACAACTGGCAGGCAGTGCCTACAGTGGCCCACACTCGGCCAATGGCATTGCTGCCCTGTTCATTGCCACAGGCCAAGATGAAGCCAATGTGGTGGAAAGCCACACAGGCATGGTGTTCATGGACATTACAGCAGATGGAGATTTGTATTTTTCTGTCACATTGCCCTCTGTGATTTGCGCCACCAAGGGCGGCGGCACAGGTTTGGCAACTCAGGCGGAGTGCCTGAAAATGCTTGGTTGCGAGGGCACTGGCAAGGCGCGTAAACTGGCTGAGATTGTGGGCGCAACAGTACTGGCAGGTGATTTGTCTTTGCTGTCAGCCATTCTGGCGGATGAATGGGTTTCCTCCCACGACGCCTACGGAAGAAACCGCTGAAGAATGGCAAGGCAGCGCCGTGCGTGTGGCGCTGTCAGTAAAACACCAGCCGCTGGTGCAGTGCGGAATGACTTGGAATGTGTTTCAGTGCACACTCGTTTTACAATACAAAAACGAGGAGACACAATGCAGTCTGAGGCAGGATCCGCGCAGTTCAACAACTCATTGATCAAACGTGTAGCTGGCCTCGTGACGAAAGTCTCCGACGCCTTTGCATTTCCCCTTCGAACTTCTCATTACATTGAACTGGTCAACCCGCTGTGGAGCACCCACGCCCTGCAGGCACGGGTCGAGGCGGTTTGGGATGAGACCTCCGATTCACGCACCATCACACTGCGCCCCGGACTGAATTGGCGAAGCCACCGCCCCGGACAACATTTGCGCATTGGTGTGCCCATCGGCGGGCAACATTTCACGCGCACGTATTCAATCAGTTCAGCCCCGGAACGCAATGATGGCTGCTTCACCATCACGGTGAAAGCCATCGACAATGGCCGCATGTCGCACCACCTGGTTCGCAAGCTGAAAGTGGGCGATTACGTGCCCATTGGTGTGCCGCAAGGCGACTTTTACCTGCCCGATGCACAGCCCGTGCTGCCCCTGTTTATTACTGCGGGTAGCGGCATTACACCGATTATGAGTATGCTGCGCAGCCTGGTGCTTCAGGAGCGCATGCCCAACACCGTGCACATTCACTATGCCCCGCACACGTACGATGTGATCTTTGGGCGAGAACTGAAGGAAATTGCGGACAAACAAAAACTGTACACACTGAACCTGGTACACACCCGTGAGCCTGGCCAGAAGCCTGAAGACATTACAGGCAAACGCCCACACTTTTCCAAAGAGCAGCTCGAGCAACTTTGCCCCGACTGGCGAAAACGCGATGTGTATGCCTGTGGCCCGCAAGCCATGCTCGATTCAATTGAGCAACTGTATGAAGCCGAGGGGCTACGCAGGCAAGTGCACACGGAGCGGTTCCGCGCTCAACTGGCTGGCGTTCCTTCTGAAGTAAAAACCGGCGTGGTGAAGTTTCTGAACAGCAATGTGAGCGCCAATTCAGACGGTGAAACCAACCTGCTTCGCCTGGCCGAGGATTCCGGCCTTAACCCGGAACACGGCTGCCGAATGGGCATTTGCCACGGTTGCGATGTGAAACTGGCCAGCGGCTGTGTGCGCGATTTGCGCACAAACGCGCTGATCAATGAAACAGGACAAGTGATTCAGATTTGCGTGTGCGCCGCGGTGGGCGACGCAGAAATTGAAGTGTAAGCAACACGGGAAGCAGGAGACAAACATGGGCATGCCAAAACATTTGAGCGCCAGCGACATTGAAGAATTTGGTCGCGAAATGGACGCCATACGCAATCAAATTGCAGACTCGCTGGGCAGCAAAGACCGCGCCTACATTCTCTCGGTCATCAAATGGCAGCGCAGCCTGATGCTGGCCGGGCGTATTGTGGTGTTTCTCAGCTTTTTTCTCTTGCCGATGAGTGACTGGCCGTTCACAGGCTGGCCGCAATTCTGGGCGGTGTTGCTACTGGGCGCGATCATGTTGGGGGTATCGAAAAGCATTGAGAACATGGAGCTGGGGCACAACATCATGCACGCCCAGTTCGACTGGATGCGTGATCCCAATATTCAATCCAACACCTGGGAATGGGACAACGTCTGCCCTTCTGACCAATGGAAACACAGCCACAACGTAGTGCATCACACCTGGACCAATGTGCACGGCAAAGACCCCGACATTGGCTACGGTGTGCTGCGGGTTACCGACGACCAACGCTGGCATGCCAAGTACCTGTTCAACCCGGTGATCAATTTTGTGTTGATGATGCTGTTTCAGTGGGGCGTGGCCCTACACGATCTGGAAGCCGACAAACTGCTGGCGGGCAAGAAAAGCTTCAAGGAAATAATCCCGATGCTAAAACGCATTGGCTGGAAGGTGCGCCACCAGCTGTTAAAGGATTATGTGTGCTGGCCTGTTTTGGGCGCAGCAGTCACCGTGCCGTTCACCGTGTTTTTTGGCTTTGACATTGTGAAGATTGCTTTGGCCGGTTTTGGCTTCACCGTTGTGGCCAACTTGGTTGCCAACGGTATTCGCAATATTTGGTCGAATGTGATTATTTTCTGCGGCCACTTCCCGGCAGGTGTTCACCACTTCACCAAAGAAGAAGTGGAAGGCGAAACCCGCGCCGCCTGGTATGTGCGCCAGTTGCTGGGCAGTTGCAACATCACAGGCGGCAAGTTGTTCCATATTCTGTCGGGCAACTTGAGCCACCAGATTGAACACCACCTGTTCCCGGACATTCCTGCCAACCGCTATGCAGAAATGTCGCCCCGAGTTCAGGCCTTGGCAGCCCGGTATGGGCTGCCCTACAACAAGGGCAGCTTCACACGACAGTTTGGCACCACGACCTGGAACATCTGGCGTTTGTCTTTGCCGTAAAACTACATGGCCTGTGCGGTGCTGTACGCGAAAAACAGCACCAAACTGGCAGCCATTGTTCCGTTGAACCACTTCAAGCGCAGCGGGCTGTTGATGAAAGCCCGCAAGCGCGCACCCAACACAAGCCACAATCCCACACACAGCAAACCCACGCTGGCCATGATCACAGCCACCATCAACACGTCGAAAACTGGTGTGTTCGAGCTGGCCGGAAAAAGCGCAACTGCCGCTGTCGCCATGAACCAGGCTTTGGGATTCACCCACTGAAACAACACCGCATTAAAAAAGCCCAGAGGTTTTGAGCCGGGCTTCAGGGCATCAGCAGACGGTGAGAAGCTCGCGATTCGCCAAGCCAGATACACCATCATCAACAGACTAAACACCAGCAGCGCAGTGTGAAACCAGGGCAGGCTTTCAAACACCGCATTCAAGCCCAAACCCATGGCCAGCAGCATGAGCGGAAAACCCACAATAATTCCGAAAAAATGCGGCAGGCTTTTTCGCACGCCAAAATTCATGCTGGACGTCATGATCATCAGGTTATTGGGACCTGGTGTGATGATGCTCAAAAATGCGAACAGGGCAACGGCTTGGAAGTGCTGCATGGCGAACTCCTTTCGTGGAGTAACAATGGAACAGTCACTTTAAGAATTTTTGCATTTTCAGTACAGATTTAGGATAATGAAATAATGTGCAGTACAGATCAATCCTATAAAAATCTGTACTGCTTCTGAAATTTGACTTCTGTGCGGGTACCCCCATGAAGCTGGAACGTTGGCAGGTCATCACCGCGGGCATTTGCTCCCTTATTCTGACTGTTGGGCTGGCCCGCTTTTCTTACACACCCTTGTTGCCCATCATGCGCGATCAGGCAGGCCTGAGCGCCTTCGATGGCGGCTGGTTGGCCACGGTAAACTACATTGGCTACATCAGCGGTGCCTTGCTGGCCTCCACACTGAGCAACCTGAATTACAAATACCTGCTGTACCGCTTTGGCCTAATTGTGGCGGTGCTCAGCACCATCGGCATGGGATTGACCACGGATGTGAACCTTTGGGTGTTTCTGCGTTTTATCTCGGGTGTTTCGAGTACAGCGGGCATGTTGATTGCCTCAGGCTTGATCATGAACTGGTTGGCCCGCCAAAACCTGAAAACCGAACTGGGCCTGCACTTTGCGGGCGCGGGCATGGGTTTGGTGCTTTCTGGCATTGCAGTCATGGCCATGGTCGACCACCTGGCCTGGGACGAACAATGGTGGGTATTGGGTGTGGTGGGAGTTCTTTTCTTCGTGCCAGCCTGGATATGGATGCCCAAGCCCGCCAAGGCAGGCAGTGATGAAGCACAGGTGGCCGACGTGCCACCGCCCAGCGCCAAGTGGATGCGCTTGATGTTGGGTGCCTACTTTTGCGCAGGCTTTGGCTATGTGATTAGCGCCACCTTTATTGTGGCCATTGCTGAAACCTTGCCCGAACTTCAGGGCAAAGGCCCCTGGGTGTGGGTGGTGGTTGGTTTGGCTGCGATTCCCTCCTCGTTTGTGTGGGACCGCGTGGCGCGCGTCACCGGCGTTTTTGAAGCCCTGGTGTTGGCTTACCTACTGCAAATCATCTCAATTGTGATGGCTGCCATGATCGACGGCTATTGGGCCAACATGATCAGCGCTGTGCTGTTTGGGGGTACATTCGCAGGCATTGTGAACCTGACATTAAGCATTGCCGGGCGCCAGTTTCCCGCCAACCCCAGTAAGGCCATGGCACGAATGACACTCAGTTATGGCGTGTCGCAAATTGCGGCGCCCGCTTTGGCCGGTTTGATCGCTGAACGCACAGGCACCTATCGCGGCTCGCTGTACCTGGCGGCTGCATTGATGGTGGCGGGCGTGTTCATGGTGTGGCAACTGAAAAAGCAAACCGAGGCTTGAACCATGGACAACTCCTCTTGCAAATACGAAACACTGGCGTTGAACCTGCAGGCCTTGATTGAAAACAATCACTTTGCAGCGGGGTACAAACTGCCCTCGATTCGGAAATTGTCGGAGCAATGGCACTACTCCATCGACACGGTACAAAAAGCATTGAACCTGCTGGAAGACCGAGGCTATGTGCAACCTGTGGCCAAGTCAGGCTATTACGTGCAAGCCCGCACCCTGCCCAGTGCTGCGGCCTGTACGCAGGCGCCTGATTCTATTGTGCTGGAGCCACCGGTGAACCTGGAGGTGGCCAATCAAATCGCCATGCTGCTCAGAAGTTCCACCCGCGAAGGTGTTGCACCACTGGGCGTTGCATTCCCAGCCCATGAATTGCTGCCAATTGCCACCCTGCGTAGAAGCTACGCCACTGTGAACCGTACCCGCCCTGACCTGCTCACCTTGGGTAGCCACGTTGAACCCAATCAACCTGAACTGGTGCAACAACTGCAACAGCGCTTTGAGTTAATGGGCATGAAATTGAAACGCGATGAGTTGGTGATCACCGATGGGTGTACTGAAGCGCTTAGCCTCGCCTTGCAAAGCGTGGCCAAACACAATGACATTGTGGCAGTTGAGTCGCCCGGTTATTACTTGCTGCTGCAAATGATTGAATCACTGGGCTTGCGCGCACTGGAAATTCCGAGCAGTCCGGAAAATGGCATGTCGCTTGAAGCACTGGAAATCGCAGTGAAGCAAACCCGAATCGCGGCCTGTATTGTGTGCCCCACCGCCAGCAACCCCATGGGTTCTGTCATGCCCGATGTCAACCGAAAAAAACTGCTGGAGCTGGCCGAGAAATATGATTTTCCGATTGTGGAAGACAATGTGTATGCCGACCTGTATTTTGAACGGTTTCGACCACGGCCACTGAAGGCTGGCAAGCAAAGCGACCGGGTTCTCATGTGTGGTTCATTTTCGAAATCGCTAAGCCCATCGCTGCGAATTGGCTATGTGGCAGGCGGCAAGTACGCTGCACAGGTGTTGTCGAAGAAACGGATTTTAAGTGGCTCCACCAACCCGATCACACAGGTGGCTGTTGCGCATTATCTGGAGAAAGGATCGTTTGAACGGCACTTGCGCACCCTGCGCCAACAGTTTGAAACGCAGGTGCGAGCCATGGGCAGTTTGGTACTGAAACATTTTCCGCAAGGCACCCGAATTTCCGAGCCCAAAGGTGGATTCGTGTTGTGGGTTGAACTGCCGGGAGACATCGATACCTTAGCCCTGTTCAACAAGGCGATTTCCCGAAAAGTGGCCTACATGCCGGGCAGCGTATTTTCTGCAAGCGGCCTGTACAAAAACTGCGTTCGTCTGAATTGTGGCCACCCGGTGACAGACGACACTGCAGTGGCCATTGCAAAGTTGGGAGCCCTGTTTGAAGCCTCACTCGTCGCCTAGCCACACCACTTTGTACAAGTCGCGGCGGCGATCGAGGTAATTGCGAACAGAACCCTCGTTTTTCAGAATTTGAAGCTTGTCCAGGTCCACATCCACAATCAGGGTCATCTCGGTGTTGGGTGTAGTTTCCGCCATGATGGCGTCGTGTGGAAATGCGAAATCGGAGGGTGAGAACACCGCAGTTTGCCCGTACTGAATGTCGACATTGTCTACCTTGGGCAAATTACCAAAACTGCCTGAAATGGCCACATAGCACTCATTTTCAATAGCGCGGGCCTGGGCACAACGGCGCACGCGCAGGTATCCGTTTTTGGTGTCGGTCCAGAAAGGCACCAACAAAATTTGCATGTCTTTGTCGGCTAGCACACGCGACAATTCGGGAAACTCGGAGTCGTAACAAATCAGGATTCCGATCTTGCCAAAGTCGGTGTCAAACACAGTCAGCTTGCTACCCCCCTCCATCATCCATTCACGTTTTTCATGCGGTGTGGGGTGAATTTTGTACTGCGCCTCAACCGTGCCATCTCGGCGGCACAAATAGGCCACGTTGTACAAGGCACCATCTTCCATCACCGGCATCGAACCAGCCACCACATTGATGTTGTAGCTCACCGCCATTCGACTCATTTCGTCGCGAATTTGATCGGTGTAAGTGGCGAGGTGACGAATCGCCTCCAAGGAATTGCCATTGCCCGCCAAACCCATCAGGGGTGCGTTGAAAAATTCGGGGAACAGGGCGACATCACAGCGGTAATCTGAAAGTGCATTGATGAAGTACTCGGCCTGTTTCACCACGTCTTCCAAGCTGTGGAATTCGCGCATTTGCCACTGCACGCAACCCAGACGTGCGGTGGTTTTGGGCGCACCGAATAACATCGGCTTTTCAGGTTCGTAGTAAATGTTGAACCACTCCAGCAAGGTGGCATAGCCTTGCGATTCCTTGTCTTCCGGCAAGTAGCCTTTTAGCACTTGCTTCACCTCAAAATCGTTGCTGAGCTGAAAAGTAAGAATGGGGTCGTAAATGTCTTTGCGTTTCACTGCGGCAATGTACTGCTGCGGCGACATGTCTTTCATGTGGTCTTTGTAGCCGGGAATTCGCCCGCCCGCCATGATGGCGCGAAGGTTGAGGTTTTGGCACAATTCCTTGCGCGCTTCGTACAGGCGGCGACCCAAACGCATGTTGCGGTATTCAGGATCCGCAAACACATCAATGCCGTAAAGCACGTCACCCTTGGGGTCGTGCGTGGTGGCGTAAATGTTGCCGGTGATCTCCATGTAAGTGTGTTTGTCGCCAAACTTGTCATAGTCCACCACCACTGCAAAGGCCGCGGCAATCACCTTGCCATCGTCTTCAATGCAAATTTGACCTTCCGGAAATGTTTTTAAAATTGAACGGAACTTGGCTTCTGGCAAAGCACCGCCAGCACTGTGGTAAACCACCTCCATAATTCGCTTGATATCGGGGTAATCAGAGGCCTGTAAATTGCGAAGACTTAACTTGTGTTCTGTGTGTTCGTACTCCGTGTTTTCGATTTCTGTCGACATGGTCACTGCTCCATTCGTTTACTTTATGAACCTCCTTATTAGAACATATTTAGAAAATTGATGAATTTTTGATCAGTCCGGGCTCAATAAATCGGGTTTTACTGAATGGCGAGTTAAAAAATAATTCAAGACAATTAAACATCGATTTACGACGAATAATTTCTGAAGATGATTCACACCAAACGCGCACTGGGCGGCGTATTTGTGGCGCCCCATCATTTGGCTGCACAGGCTGGCCGAGATGTGCTGAAAGAAGGCGGCAACGCCGCAGAAGCCATGATCGCCGCTGCCGCTGCCATTGCAGTGGTATACCCACACATGAACTCGATTGGTGGTGACGGTTTCTGGCTGCTCAGCGAGCCTGGCAAAGCGCCAATCGGCATTGATGCCTGTGGCAAAGCTGCGGCAAAAGCCACACGAGCCTTTTACACCGAGCAAGGATTCGATGCGATTCCCAACCGCGGGCCATTGGCTGCGCTCACAGCAGCCGGCACCGTGGGTGGGTGGATCAAGGCGCAGGAGGTGGCCGCACAATGGGGCGGCAAACTGCCTTTGAGCCGATTGCTGGAAGACGCCGTGGTGCATGCACGCCATGGCGTGGCTGTCAGCAGCAGTCAGGAACGTTTAACCCGTGTGAAGTTCGATGAGCTTTCAACAGCACCCGGCTTTGCGGAGCATTTGCTGATGGATGGTAAGGTGCCTGTTGAGGGCAGCGTATTGAAACAAGCCGCCTTGGGCGACACCTTGGCGCGCATGGGCCAAGTGGGACTGGATGATTTTTACCGCGGTGAACTGGCTCAGGCCATGGCTGAAGACTTGGCCCGAGTGGGCAGCCCCATCAGTCTTGCGGATTTGAACAATCACCATGCGCAGTTTGTTACGCCTTTGCAAACCGAGCTGAACAACAGCACGATTTACAACATGACACCGCCCACGCAAGGCATGGCCTCGCTGATGATTCTGGGAATGTTCGACACGCTCGGCGTGCAACAGGCCGATGGGTTTGAGTATTTGCACGGCATGGTAGAAAGCACCAAGCAAGCCTTTCTGGTGCGCGACCGCTACTGTACCGACCCTGCTTACATGACGGTGAACCCCAGTGATTTTCTGACCCGCGAATCGCTGGCTGAGCGGGCGAAGAAAATCAACATGCAGCGCGCACTGCCCTGGCCCCAAGACCCATGGCAAGGCGACACCATCTGGATGGGTTGTATTGACAGCGAAGGTCGTACCGCCAGCTTTATTCAAAGTGTGTTCTGGGAATTTGGTTCGGGTGTGGTTTGCCCTTCAACCGGTGTGATGTGGCAAAACCGGGGCATCAGTTTTTCACTGAAAGAAGAGGCACTGCACAGGCTTGAGCCGGGCCGCAAACCCTTCCACACCTTGAACCCGGCCATGGCGCGTTTCAAAGACGGCCGCAGCATGGTGTACGGCACCATGGGCGGTGAAGGCCAACCACAAACCCAAGCTGCTGTGTTCAGCCGATATGCCTTGTTCAATCAGCCTTTGCAAACTTCGGTAACAGCACCACGCTGGCTGTTGGGCCGCACCTGGGGCGAGCAAAGCACAACTTTGAAACTGGAAAGCCGGTTTGATGAACAATTGATTGCCCAACTGCGAGACGCAGGCCATGTACTGGAGGTGTTGCCAGAGGCATTCAGTGACACCATGGGCCATGCAGGTGCCGTGGTGCTACACCCCAACGGCATGATGGAAGGGGCTGCTGACCCGCGTTCAGATGGCTCGGTGGCATGTGTTTAGTGTAGTTTTTAAACACCTTCGCTGATTCGTTTGAAATAAGAGGTATATGCAGCAGTACCTTCAGGCCACTGGCCAAGAAAGTGCTGCTGCCAGGCAGCTTGATCAAATTGAACGCGAACCTGTTCAACCCACACACCATTGAGTTGTGTGGATTGAAATACCAAAGCAGTGTTATTCAAGCGTGTCGCTGAAATTCGGGTGAACAATCCGTTCAGGCTTCCCGGTTCACTGGCCATTCCAGCCGCGCCGTTGTTGCTGATCAATCCTGTTTGCCCATTGGGCAGTGGCTCATGATGAAACGCGGCACTGCAAGTGTGGCTGCTAGCAAATACATTCACCTGCGCTTTTTCAAACAAAGCTGCACGCCATGGCGCTTCGTCCGTTTGCTTCAAATGAGCAGGGTCAAAACGCCAGCCTGCCAATGAATCGCCATCGCCATGCACCACAGCCACATTCAATTCACCCACGCTGTAACGTGCAAAGAAAGGTTTCTGTAACAACCTGTCCAATAATTCCGGCTGTTGTTGCGCGCACCGCTTCAGCTCGGTATGAATGAAGTTTGACCGGTCCACCACACCTTGATCCACATTCTCGGGATAGGCACAGCCACAATCAGCCACATCCAAAGGCTCGCCAAGTTCAGCTTCCACATTGCCCAAAATGCAATCGTGATTCAACACACGCTGGTTGATGTGAACAAAGTCTTCAAGCGATTTGTTGAACCAGTTAAAGTCGCCATTAAAACAAATGCGAACGTTACCCAATTCTTTCGAGGCCAGTTGTTCAACCGCATTCAGTGCAAAAGGATTGCCATACAAACCACCCACCACATACAACACATCGCATTGTGTAGCGGGTACCTGTGCAATTTTGGCCGCACCGTACTGGTATCGAATCGGGCAACTGCGCCCTGCCTTCTCAGTCATGATTCACTCATACAAATGATCAAGTTGCGCTTGCGTTAATTCATGGCTAGCGCAATCAAGAACTACTTCACCGGCTTTCAGGCCGATGACCCGTTGGCTAAGAAGGGGGACCAGGCTCACGTTGTGAACCACGGTAATCAGCGTGGAATTCTCTGTGGCCTTTACCAGGAGTTCACACACCTCATCTGCCGCTGTAGGGTCAAGCGCCGCTGTGGGTTCATCAGCCAACACCAGTTCGGGTTCTTGCATCAACATGCGGGCAATGGCCACCTTCTGGCGTTCACCACCAGAAAGCTTGTCTGCGCGTTTTTCTGCCAGATGGGCCATGCCCACTGCTTTCAATGCAGCTTGCGCACGCAGGGTTTCTTCATTCGTGAAAATTCGCGCCCAACTGCGCAAGCGCGGCATGCGTGCCAAACCACCCACCAAAACATTTTCCATGGCGCTTAAGCGCGCAACCAAATGCAGGCCTTGCAACACTTGGCCCACCTGTGCACGCACCAAGCGCAAATCGCGCTCACGACGAAGCGGAAACACGGTGTGGCTGTTAACTACAATGTGCCCGGTCGTGGGTTTTACAAACCCGTTTAAACACCGCAAAAGAGTTGATTTGCCCGCGCCGTTGCGACCCAGAATGGCTACCTTCTCGCCACGGGAAATGTGAAGCGAGTCCACTTTCAAAATGCGTCGCCCTGCGATCACCATTTCCAGATTTTGAATGTCGATGATGTTGGTGCTCATAGGAGGGCCGTCCGAATTCTGCGACTGATGGCATCAAATGCAGTTACCATCAACACCACCACAATCAGAATACTCGACAAGCGGCCCCATTGAAACAAGGCGACCGCCTCTGAAATCAGCAGGCCCAAACCACCCGCACCAATGATGCCAAGAATGGTGGAGTCGCGGATATTGTATTCCCACAGGTACAAATGGCTGCTCACCCACTGTGGCAACACATTGGGCCACACTGACCAGAAAAAGGTTTGCGAAGGGCTTGCACCCACCCCCTTTACGGCCTCAATCGAGGCCATGTCCAGTGTTTCTATCGACTCTGCAAACAGCTTGCCGTAGGTACCCAGACTGTGAAATGCAATCGCCAGAATACCTGCTGTGGGGCCAAGGCCCACAATGCCCACCAACACCAAACCAAACACCAAGGTATGAATGGAACGCGATGTGTCCAGCACCAAACGCGAGAACGCGGTAAGCACTCGCGGGGCCTTAATGTTTTTTGCGCTGAGCACACCGAAGGGCAACGCCAGAATTGCACCCAACAACGAGCCCAGCGTGGCGATTTTAAAGGTTGTCCAGGTGGCAAAACCCAGCTGGACCAGCCACTGCTTTTCTACTTCCTGTCGGTTTTCTGTTCGCAACACAGTGCCATCGTCGCTTTTGTATTCGTAAGCCGCGTCCCCCAACCACACATCAAGAAAACTGGGCCGTGCGAATTCAGTGGCGGTTTTAATAAAGTTGGCCACAGGGTTGCGCCCCATGGACAAATCGCCAGCCTTGGCCAAGCTGAACACACAGGCGAACACAATGAGCGCATACAAAAAGACCAGCCCGAAAAACCCGAGCCGGCCTTTGAGGCGCAACTTGAACTGCATCCAATTCATGGTGGTGAAACGGCCCTCTTATTTGGGCTGCAAGCGGCCAGTGGCCAGGCCTGCATCACGAATTGGCTTGTAGTAGCTGTTGTCTTTTTTCGCAAAACCCGTGTAACGCGGTGGCAACAAGTTGGGTTGATTCTTCAGTTCAGCACCAATGCCTAGCAGGGCCTCTTGCAACTTGGCTACAAAGGCCTTGTCTTCAAACAATTTCGAGCTGACTGCAAACGCATCGTTGGGCAGGGGGTCGGAAGTCCAGATGATTTTTGAATCTTCGGCCTTGATCAATCCATCAGCAATCATTGCATCCCGGTTGCGGTTGTAATCTGCACCCGCATCGATTGCGCCTTGGGTAACCTGGGTCTGAATTGCTTGGTGGCTGGTGTTGATGACTTTCGAGAAATACGTGTCGGGGTTAATGCCCTGCTTCTGAAAATAATGGAAGGGAATAAGATAGCCAGACGTTGAACCTTTGTCACCAAACGCAAAGGTTTTGCCCTTCAAGTCGGCCATGCTCTTGATGCCGCTTTTCGGGTTGGTCACCATGATTCCGAAATATTCTGGTTTGCCTTCGTACTCAATGGTGGCAACAGCTTGCGCTTTTGCTTCGTTGTTGGCCAACACATAGCCCCATGGGCCCATCAAGGCAATGTCGGTTTCACCATTGGCCAGCGATTTCGCCAGACCTTCCCAACTGCTCACCGTGCGCAACTTCACGGGTTTACCCAGCTTTTTTTCCAGATACTGCGCCAAAGGTGTGTAAGTGGCGTCATTTTTGTCTTTGTCGGGCTGGTAAAGGCCAACGCCAAATTGAATTACTTCTTGAGCAATCACCGGTGTGGAAACAAGGGCAAAGCTGAAAGCGCCGATCAGGGCTTTGGTCAACAAACGCATGGTCAGGTTCCGTAATGAAAATTGGATAATTAAAATAAACGAAATTCTCAACGCTTATTACGCTAAACAAGCCACAAAGGTTACAGGAATTTGATTTGAATTCGAGAGCGATTGCTGCGCCAGTGGCGCACTGGCGCCTAATTCGGTTGTTTGCTGGCCAACCAGGCCTCGTAACCACCGTCCATGGCTTTGGCCTGCGCATAACCCTGTTTGCGTAAAAGGCCAGCCACATGGGCTGCGCTGACATCGTCGGGACAGGCACACATGGTGACGATTACATCGGTTTTTGGCCAGGCTCGGGCTGCGGCCAGGGCACTTTCTGCATTGGCAGGCAACCAACCAGCCAATGGCTCGGCTTCTTGAACAATCGCAGGGCGAAGGTCGACCAGGCGAAGGTTGGACTGGCCAGCTTTAACCATGCCCAAAACTTCTGCGGCAGGCACTTTGGGCAGTTTCAATCTCGCCTGGAATGCATCACGGCGAGACAGTTTCCACATGAGCCAGAAAGCGCAAATCAGCGCAGCCACCAAGCCCACAACAAACAAATTGTCTTGCAAAGCAGCAAATACGGCATTGACCTGATCTTTAAACAACCAGCCTGCAAGTAAAGCTGCCATGGCCCACAAAAACGCACCTGCTGCCGACGCAATGGTGAAGCTGATAATGGACATTTTCACCGCGCCTGCAATGGGCGGTGCCACTGTAGAAAACCCAGGAATGAACTTGGCCACCACCAACGACCATGGGCCCCACACGCGAAAGCGCGATTCTGTCTGGCTGACACACGATTCAGGATTGATTGACAGTTTGCACAACACCGACAATACCCGATAACCATAGAAGCGGCCCGCCAGATACCAGGCCCAATCCGCAATCAGCGAAGCCGAGGTGGCCACGATTGCGAGCAACAAGATACCTGACCACTGGCCTGACAAGCTGGCCGACAGGATCATGGTGGGCACCGCAGGCACAGGGGCACCGAGCTGCTGCAACAGCACGTTGAAGAAAACCAAAACTTCTGTGGTTTCAAACAGAGACATGGTGATTACTGCCTTGAACTGCCCTGCGGACAAGATAGCGACATCATAAGCAATTTACAGAGAAGGTCGACAAGATTAGAGGAAGCACTCTCCAAATGAGGTCACTTCACGTCACAAAGTGTTGTTACCCTGACACTTCCAGTTTCAAAACATGAAGGAGTAAACACCATGGCAGACCTCGAACATTACAAGGCAAAATTGAATGCCCAGTTGGACGAGTGGAAAGCAGATCTGGACAAACTCAAGGCCAAAGCCGACGGCAAGTCGGCAGACGCCAAGAAAGAGTTGAATGAATCCATTGATGCACTTGAGGCCAAGCTGGCCCAAGGTCGTTCAAAACTTGAAGAACTGAAAGGTGCAAGCGCTGAAGCCTTCGAAAACTTGCGTGAAGGCGCAAACAGCGCTTGGGACAGCATCAAGGATGCCTTTGACAAGGCCAAGTCCAAGTTCTAATCAAACAGCGGGCCGTAGGCCTGCATGTTTAAAGCTGGGGTTGTGAAAGGCCCCAGCGATACGGTTTCTTCATAAAACGACTGACATTCGAACAAACCATTTCCGAATTCATCTTCCGTCAAAATATAGCCTAGGGAATTGTGCGTCAGGCCTAGCAGCATCATGGGGTTTTCGCTTCGTGCGCGAATTGAATCGGCCATGCCTTTTGACCCCTCGCCGGGAATGGTCACCAACTCCAGCACCTTTCCCTCGCCTTGTCCCAGTTGAATTCGAGTGACTGGCGTTTCCGCATACAAGGCCACCTGAGGCAAGTTTTCATAGCCTGGAATATTGGCTGCCAGCTCTTCGCCCAGCGGCGTGAAGTTGTAATAACCGTTGAAGCTGCGCAAGCCACCTGCCCCAACAAACAAAGGGTTGGTCACAGGCAAAAAAGCATTGGCATGCGCAACTTGCAAACCGCCCTCCACTTTCTTGCGCTGGCTTAAAACGTTCATGGCCGCTTGTGCAACAGCCACGCCCATGGCGTTGGCTTTTTCATAAGGGTCTTCTGCTGCGGGTGCGCGTGGCGAAGAGTCTGCAATCGCGCCATTGTAAAACAGCACGGTTGAATCGAAATTTCGCTCGAGCAATCGCAGCGCGCCGCCCACCCAGTCAGTGTGCACCAAGCGGTTGCTGGAACCCAGCACAGTGGGGTGTGCTGAGTAATTCAACACCGAACCCAACACCTCGCCTCGCGCTGTGCGGGCTTGCAACAAAGTCAGTGTGGGATCGGGCATGCGGGAATCATCAGGATCGCAGCGGCGGAAGTTGTTCAAGCGCGCCTCACCTTCCAGCACAGTTTGTGCAAAATCAACATAGGCTGGCTTAAGCCTGGCCACGGCTTCAGCAGCCGCCTCTGCAGCCAACTGGTACAAGCCGCCTTTCAATGCCGGGTCACAAGCTTGCGCGGGGTCGGCTTGTTCGCAACTCAACCAGCTGGCAGGTACGCCACCCCACAGGCCTTGCAAGTCGGCAGCAGAATGTGAATGGGTTTGTGCAAACAATACGTTGTTGGGTGGCACATTCGCAGCCTGCGCAACGGCGGCTTTCAGTTTGTTTTGAATCACATTGCCCGCACCTATCGCATCGATGGTGACAAACACCAACCGGTTCGCAGGCTCGGCCTGACCCTCCAGAACAAACACACGCACAAAAGTGCCATCGCCAATTCCATTGGCTGGTGGTCCACCGATATCGAAGTTCACAAGGTCTTGCGGACCATTGAATGCGAAGCCGCCATACCCACCCAGATTGAATTGTTGCAACTTGCCAACCAACGGCGTGCTGCTGGTGACCACACCCTGAATTTGTGCAGGCGTCGGGTCAATATTTCGCTTGGCTGAGGCTGCACGAAATTGAGAGGTATCGAGCAAATTCGGATTGCCACCACCGTTGCCACCGCCATTGCCACCACCGTTTCCAGGGGGTGGATCTACAATGACGGGTGGGTCGTTTTCATTGGTGTCGGTTCGCGATGCAGTTACTGAACCGTTGTCCGAGTTCAAACAAGCTGACAGCAACAGGCACAGAAAAACCACATTCCATTGAAGTGTTTTCATTGACGAATACTCCTTATTTCAATGCGGGGTTGAAGCCCCGTGATGTGCAAGGCAAACCATTGCACACATCAATTAATGCACCCTGTTTCCTCAAAAATGCGGCTTTCATGTCCATGTTTTTTTCTTCGTTGCGGGGGTGGCCGTGCGGATCGGCACCATAACCTGTGGTCATGGGTCGGTTGTCCAGCGGGGGCGGCGCACTGCCATTGGGGTTTGCAGAACCATCGGCATTGGTCATGGGGCCGCTGTCCCACACGGTGAGTGCATTGCCTGCATGCGGATATTTTTTGATGCACGGCAAACCGAAATACGGATGGTCATCCGGGTGCCTGCGCCCGAGAGACACACTCGGAAACTGCTCCTGTTCGGCACGCACAGCAGGATGGGCCTGCTTGAGCACCGCCGGTCCGCGCTGAGCGGAAGGACCACCCACCACGGCGGGGCATTGCAATGGCGCCTCTATGGTTCTCGCCATGATTTCCGCGGTGTTCATGTACACCTGGTGATCAGCAAACGCGGGGATCAACAACACACGCTTGTTGGGTCGCGTGCCAGGCAACTCCCGCCCTGGGGCCAAACTCCAGGCGTAACCATTGTTCTCACCCCGATCCCACAACATCTGAATCAGCGAGAGAATGAATTGCTGATCCAGCGAGGCCGGGTAAGCCTCGTAAAATGCGGGGGCATACGGTGCGAAGTCAACCGAACGCTGCAACAAGGTGGAGTACGCCATTCCGGGCACGCCCAGTGTTGCGGCCTGAATGTCGGGTGAAATCGCTGTAACCGGCCCACCATTAATGCCGCCTTGCGAATTGCCGTCGTAAAACAATTCGCTGCGGTCAATCAGGCATTTGCCGTCTTTCTGAAATGCAGGGTGAGTACAAAATCCATTTTCGGAAATCATCGCGCGACCCAGCATGGTGAAATTCAAAAAGCCTTGTTGCAAACGATCGGTGAGGCGATTGAAACCGCTGAAGTCAGTCAGCATCAACACCGTGCTGGCCAAATCGCCGCCCGCCGCATCCCAGAAGGGATCGTATTTGCGATTGTCATCGGGATCATCAGGCTGATTGCCCGTGGCCAAGCCGGCCCAATCCACCATGCAGAACAGGAAATTGTGGCGCTCGGCCATCACGCGTACATTCAAATCGTAGGTGTTGCCTTCGTCGCGCGAGCCCAGCAAACCATGACCATACAAAGACGCGCGCGCAGGTTCACCCGTGTCCAGGTTTTTGCGCGCAATGGAGCAAATGAACGGCACGCTGGCATTTGGCGTCAGGGGGTTTCGCTGAGGCAGGGCTGTGGCCGGGCTGCCAGTGGGCACCAGCGGATAGTTGTAAGTGCCACCCGACAAACAATTCGGGCTGGTGAGAAAACATGGCACATCAATGTGACCACGAATTCGTCTTGCGGTAATTTCACTGGCTGATCCGTTCTCCGGATTTTCAATCACGGCATCAATCGTGAAGTTGGGCGATTGCGCAGCTGTCGCTTCGATGGACACATCGCGCGCATGAATCAGGCGTTCAGTGAGGTTCCTTCCCGATGCCACAGTGAAGTCCCAGGCAAGGTAGAGATTTTCACGTTCAACACCGGCCAAGCCCAACACACTGAAAATATTTTCCATCAGCGGTTTGCGCGCATTTTGCGCAGCATTCGCCAGCGGCGTGCCATCCCGGTAGGCTTTGAATACCGTGTTGGGCTGGATAGTGTCACCGGCACTGTTTTTCAGGTTGCGCATGGCCACGATGTAACGTCGCCCCGGTTCCAGATTCTTGGCCACCCGAATGACAAGCGCGGGGCCAGGATCTGCGTTTGGCAAGCCCAAGCGCCCCCGCGTAATGTTGGCATCCAGCTCAGCCCAAATCAGTTGCTTTTTCAAAGTCAGGGTGTCAATCAACACAATGGGCTGATTGCGCTGCAAACTCGCTTCGATATTGGTAATAGGCACTGCCCCGGTTTTCTGCAAATCAAGCCCCGGTACACGTGTCAGAATGGGTTGGCCGGGAGAAAACCCGTCATTGCGATTCCAGTCAGTTGGATCGATGGGCTTGCCCGCAATATTCTTGGGCATGGCCAATGCATTCAAATTCACCCGCATCTTGGTGTCGGTTTGCGTATCTGCGGTTGTGAAGTAATTGTTCGGAAATGGGAACAGACAGTAGGCCGGGTCCAGCGGATCACAGCGCTCGGCACCCGCTGGTGCAGCGCCGGTGCCGGCTGGCTCAGTTCGTACCACGGGGTCTTTGGGGAACAAGGGAGACTCAACACCGCCGCCGTCCCCGCCATCGCCATCGCCATCACCAGGGTTGTCTGGATCTTCCGGATCCACCGGTGTGTCGGGTTCCTCCTCATTGGGATTGGTAACGGTGGGGCTGTCAGCCTGCGGCGAAGCTGAATCGCCCATGCACCCACCCAATAGCAAAGCCCAAGCCAATACAATGGCTCCACCCCAGATTGTCGTCCTCATGTCTCTCTCTTTTTTGCAAGGGGCCTTGTGTTCGACCCTTAAGTTACATTACTGTAACTAGAGATTAGTTTATGAAGTTGTAATACGTCTAGTGTAGTTTTTCCATAGTAAATTCAACGAGTTAACAATGTTAAAACCAGTGCAAACCCGCATGAAACCTGAGGAAAGAGAACGTCAACTGCTCGAAGTTGCGCAGCGGATGTTTGTGGAAAGGGGTTACCAAGGCACAGCCATGGAAGACATTGCGAGGGCGGCTGGCGTGACCCGGCCCGTGGTGTACAAACTATTTGGCAACAAGGACGGCATTTACCTTGCTTGCCTGAAGAAGGCGCGGGAAGTGCTGAACAGTTACATCATTGAGCGTGCTCTCGAGGGCAACGGTCTTCAGGGTCGCTTGCGCGGCGGTATTGAGGGTTATTTTTCATTTGTCGAATTCGAGAGGGACGCATTTCGATTTCTCTACGACAGTGGTGCAGCGGTGGCTGGCCCAGCGGCGCAAGCCGCAGGTCAGTTGCGCTTCGACACAGTGAACCGCATCGCTTTTTTACTGGACGATTTAAAAGGTGTTATGCCGGAAGAAGAAATTGTGGCCACTGCCCACGCTTTGTCTGGCGCGGGCGAGCAACTGGCCAAATGGTGGTTAACCCAACCCGCTTTGCCCAAAGCCACGGTGGTGAACACCATGTTTAATTTGCTTTGGGCGGGCTTGGTTAATCACCAACAATAATGTTTAAGGTGCAGGCGCACTCGAGAAGTCAAAGTTGTTGGTGATGACTTCACGGGGAGAATCTGTGGTGCCCACAAATCCGGGGTTAAAGTTGGCGGCAGCCATCTGTACCACCGGTGTTAAGTCCACTGGTTCTGCAATCGCCATCACTGTGTATTCGCCCTCCACACCGCTGTCGGCACTGAAGTTGAACACACCAGTGGCTGTATAGGGGGCCACCTGAGGCGCATCCACCGGCAAAGTGAATGAATACCCTGCGGTGTCACCCATGCCAGTCATCACACCGCCGGAATCAAATGTTTCGAATGACAACTGGGCCGAATTGATCAACACCGTAGCACCCTCAGTCAAGGTTTGCGTGATTTCAACAAAAGTGGCGGGTTTTACATCGTCCGTATTGGTCACGGTTCCTACAGCATCACCTTCTACAGTGGCTGGAAGCAGCGCAATTTCATTTTGATCACCCGCAGTAACCGAATCAAAATCCAAATTCACTAGCTGACCTTCAGGAACCACGACATCGGTGACCACCTTGGTAATAAAACCCGATGCAGTGAACACCAAATCGTAAGTGCCAGGAGGAACCTGGGACAAAACAAATCTACCGTTGGCGGCCAGGTCTGTTGATTCAATTGGCGCTGTGGCGCGCACCACCTCCCCATTTTGCTGCAAAGAAATACTGACGCCCTCGGGCACCAATGCGTCGGCCACACTGCCACGCACGCCAGACGACAAGCGTGGAATTGCAGTCAGCACTGGTTTCAGCAAGTAGTTACCAGAATTTCCCGCTTCAACCACTGACTTGCATGCATCGAAATCAATCAAGAGATCGGCAACCTGCCCTTCAGCCACATCAATGCCCACATTAATTTTCACGCCGCTTTGTTGACCACTGGGAGTTTTCAAGTCTTCGAAGCCACCCGCACTGAACACCACGTGGTTGGGTGCACGTGTGGGGTCAGCATCCGGATCAAAGTCAATGTCTGCAGGGTCGGCCGTGGCATTGTCCACCAACACAAAACGAACCTGCTGAATTCGCCCGACCGGCAAGGTGATTTCACCCAGTTCTTCAATCACGCCGTTTTGCAAATCAAGTAAATCAATCTGGCGTGGCTGGTCCAACACAATCTCTGACCAACCGCCACCGTCGGGGCTGGCCGTGGCGCTGCTGTTGACCCGAATTCGGTCCACTGTCACAAACACATTGTCGTAACCACAAGACGGCGCGTCGGTCATGGCGGTGCGCAGCGTTCCTGTGGCGGCAGAATCGCCGCCGCCGCCACAAGCTGCTACAAACAAGGCGGCACAAGTAACCGCCAAGGCGCTTTGGATGTATGTTTTCCCCTTTCGCATTTCTATCTCCTTGAATGTCCGCTTGAAATTAGATCTGAGCAGATTCGGACTATTCATGTTTAACGCGTCAAAAGGAAAAACTGTTTACCCGTGTCGCAACGAATAATTGTGCACCACAACATATCATTCTCGAAAATCAGGAAATCTCGAAAATAATCTATCTTTTTTAGAGCTCAGTTTCCAAATAATTCTCAATTTCAATTTCTTAACATACCCACCAAACCCTTTTCCCTTATGGATTAGAAGGTTAGAGTCGATTCAAGAGAACAATCAGAATGATAGCTATTTTGCATTAATGAAAGTATTCAATTAACTTTTGCAATCGCACAATTTATTGGTTAAAATTGCGGTGAATTAATTTACTGACTGTTCATTAACTTTTTGGAGGACTTCAAATGTCTCTGATCAACACCACAATCAAGCCATTCAAAGCCACTGCTTACTGGAATGGCAAAGAGATCAACTTGACCGAAGCCGACGTGTTGGGCAAGTGGTCTGTGTTCTTCTTCTACCCCGCTGACTTCACATTCGTGTGCCCCACTGAACTGGGCGACCTGGCTGACCAGTACGAGGAACTGAAAGCCATGGGCGTTGAAGTGTTCTCTGTGTCAACCGACACACACTTCACACACAAAGCCTGGGCCGACGCCACAGAAACCATCGGCAAAATCCGTTTCCCAATGATTGGTGACCCCACCGGTCAAATTACACGCAACTTCGGTGTGATGATCGAAGAAGAAGGCTTGGCACTGCGCGGTACCTTTGTACTCGACCCACAGGGCGTGATCAAAGTGATGGAAGTGCACGACCTTGGCATTGGCCGTGACGCATCCGAACTGAAGCGCAAGATTCAAGCCGCACAGTACATCGCCAAGAATCCTGGCCAGGCTTGCCCTGCCAAGTGGAAGGAAGGCGACGCCGCCTTGACTCCATCACTGGACCTGGTTGGCAAAATCTAAATTCAAATTACCTTTGAATTTTTAGCAGTAAACCGCTCCCCACAAGGGAGCGGCCCCTTGTTCACACACATCTGACGAACATCCCCGGAGTACCCCATGCTCGACGCAAACATCAAACAACAACTGAAGACCTATCTGCAGATGCTGCGCCACCCCATTGAATTGGTGGCCTCGCTGGACAACAGCGACAAGGCACGCGATATGGAACAGCTGGTGCAAGAAATCGCGGAGTGCTCAGACAAAGTGTCTGTGCGCCTTGACGGCAACTACAACCTGCGCCCCTCATTCTCAATTGCCAAGCAAGGTGAGGAAGGCCGCGTGCGTTTTGCTGGTTTGCCCATGGGACATGAATTCACCTCGCTGCTACTGGGCCTGCTGCATGTGGGTGGCCATCCACCCAAGGTGGAGGCAGACGTGATCGAACAAATCAAAGGCTTGCAGGCGCCTGCAAACGGCGGTCATTTTGAAACCGTCATTTCACTGAGCTGCCACAACTGTCCTGACGTTGTTCAGGCATTCAATACCATTGCCGCATTGAACCCGGCATTTAGCCACACCATGATTGATGGCGGCATGTTCCAGCCACTCGTGGAACAACGCAAGGTGATGGCAGTGCCCACCGTGTTTCAAGGCAGCAATAGCGCAACCGGCAACAGCACCGAAAGTTTTGGCTCCGGCCGAATGACACTGGAAGAAATTGTCGCCAAGCTGGACACTGGCGCTGCTGAAAAGGACGCAGCCAAACTGAATGCCAAAGGCGAGTTTGATGTGCTGATTGTGGGCGGTGGCCCGGCTGGTGCAGCCGCTGCGATTTATGCTGCGCGTAAAGGCGTGAAAACCGGCATCGTCACCGAGCGCTTCGGTGGCCAGGTTCTGGACACACTGGGCATTGAAAATTTCATTTCCGTGAAAGAAACAGAAGGCCCGAAACTGGTGGCTGCACTGGAGCAACACGTGAAGGAATACGACATCGACGTGATGAACTTGCAACGCGCCAAAGGCCTGCAGAAACTGAGCGATGGCAAGGTTGAAGTGGAGCTGGAAAACGGCGCCAAACTAACCAGCAAAACCATTATTCTAAGCACTGGTGCACGCTGGCGCGAAATGAACGTACCTGGCGAAGCCGAGTACCGCAACAAGGGCGTGGCCTACTGCCCGCACTGCGATGGCCCGCTTTACAAAGGCAAGCGCGTGGCGGTCATTGGTGGTGGCAACAGCGGCGTAGAGGCCGCCATTGACCTGGCCGGCATCGTGAAAGAAGTCACCTTGTTTGAATTCGACACCAAGCTGAAGGCAGATGCCGTATTGCAGAAAAAACTGTACAGCCTGCCGAATGTGAAAGTGATTTTGAATGCACTGACCACCGAGGTAAACGGCGATGGAAGCAAGGTGTACGGATTAAGCTACAAAGACCGCGCCACTGATGAAGTAAAGCAAGTTGAACTGGAAGGTATTTTTGTTCAAATCGGTTTGCTGCCCAACACCGACTGGTTGAAAGGCACACTGGAGTTGAGCAAGCACGGTGAAATCGTGGTTGACCACAAAGGCCACACCAGCATGGAAGGCGTATTTGCTGCAGGCGACTGCACCACTGCGCCTTACAAGCAAATCATCATCGCCATGGGCGAAGGTGCCAATGCATCACTGGCCGCGTTTGATCATTTAATTCGACAGTAAAGCCGCTCGATATAAAAAGCCCGCAGGTTTTGATCTGCGGGCTTTTTTATTGACAGCCTTTTTGAGCATACCTAAAAAGGCCAGAATGATTTCACCATGCGCGGCTTGTTGGCTAAAAGTAGGGCCACCGCCACAGCAGACCCAACCATCAACATGATCCACACCAGCGCCGCAATGGAAGGCCTGTCTGCGACCAAACACATCACCAGCGACGCAACAAGGGCAAGATAACCCAACAGCTTCAACACCGTTCGAGGTGGTTGGCTGTCAGCCAGGGGTATCTGCTTCACTTGTGCCCAATGTACATCCATGGACAAGGCCAGCCAGGCCATGCCTACAAGGCTGAGCAAAGCGGCGGCAGTTAGATAAAATGCTTCAGGCATGGGCCACCTCGCCAGCTTCAGAGTCCGACTGCTTTGCAGTTTTTTGGACCTCAACCTGTGCACCACGCTCTCGCCGTGCAAGTTTCAATGCAGCCCAGCCGCTCACCACGGCGCACGCCAACAAGCTCAAATCAACGCCTGCGACAGGCCAATAAGTGTCAGTGAAAATTGTTTTGATCAAATGGTCTCCAGTGGTGGCCCAGTTCAACAGAACCGCTGAAATACTGAGTGCTACTACTCCACAGCATTGCTCACGCCAAGCCGGGTTGAACAAACCAAGCGCAACAGGCGCACTGCGAATGTAGGCATGAACAAAGCTTAGGCCCCACACAGTCCAAAATGCTGCTTTTTCCCAATCGGCCTTGCCCAACATGTCGGCGGGCAAAATACGATTCATGACCAGCATGCCGACTGCGGCCATCACCATACCAGTCACTGTAGTAACAGCCAATGAATCGACCACACGACTGCCATTGCTGCCGCTTTTTGCATGTTGGGATTTTCGTTTTTCGACGAAAAAAATAAAACCAGTCGCAATACACACGGCACCGAGCAAGCCACCCAACACATACAGCCAACGCAAGAACCAGTGCTCAAAGTGCTGCAAATGCAAGCCCGTCAGGAACTCATTCACCTCAGATACCGGCGTGCGTGGCGGGTCTTCGCTGAGCACTTCACCCGTGCTGGTTTTAAAATGAATGCCCTCGCCCACCAAGGCCACGCGGTCACTGCCAGCGCGGTAAATGCTCACATAACTGTTGGCATCGCCTACGTGGTGCATTACGAGAAAACCGACCTCACCCGCCATGTCACGGGCTGCCCACCGGCGTTTTGCCTCCTCAACCATTGCATCCACACTACTCATGGTGCCTGGCACACCCGCTGCATCGTGCGGCAAACCGGTTGTGGCCGCCTCGTGAATTTCATGTTGCTTGTGCAGGGGGTCAAGCAGGGTGCTGGTCACCGGCAAAAAATAAAAACTGGCAAAAATAACCAAACCCGTGAATGCAAAAAAGAAATGAAAAGGCAGCGCCACCACACCAGTCAAATTGTGCAAATCAAGGCTGGCACGTTGTGTTCGCTTCCAGGGCCGGAAGGTGAAAAACTCGCGGAATACCTTGCGGTGCACGATGACACCGGTGACCAAGGCCGCGAGCATCATCAGTGCAGCCAAACCCACAATCCAGATACCCAGGTTTTTCCACTTCAACTGCAAGCTGTAGTGCATGGGGTAAAACCAGTGGCTGCCAATTTTCAATTTGTCATCAGGCAACACCGCGCCAGTTCGGGGGTCCAGCGTCACATTCTTGTGAATGTGGTTGTGGTCTTCCGGGTTTTTCGCCAAAGGCACGCCATAACCAACGCCTGCCGCCAACACAGGATCACGGTGAGTAACATAAGCCCAATATTCGTCCACCGGCAATTCAGTGCGCGGTGTCATCTCGCCCTTGGCGGGGTCGTGCAGCTTGGGCATGTTGGTGGCGTAGTCCACCTCATCAGGCTCGAGTTGCTGCAAAGCAGGCAGCAACACCTTGTCAAAAGACGGCATGGGCTGCGCGTCGAACCGCGTTTCAGGAATGGCCCAACGGTCAATTTCCCGATCAAACACCGACAACGATCCGAAGAAAAAACAGACCATCAACACAAAGCCCAACACCAAACCAAACCAGGTGTGAACCCAGGTCATAGACAATCGAAAATTACTGAACACCAACCTTCCCCTTCAAGACAGCATGCTCTGCTGAATTAACCAGGCCGACAGGGTCATCAACGCCCCACCACCTGCCAACACAGCCCACACACGGGCAACACTGCTGCTGGCAAAAGCCCACAGAAACACGCCAAGAAACACCAGAAATGCAAGCATCAAAACGCCGGTTTCGGCTTCATGAAAATCAACACCGAGCGCGGCAAGGCCCGCAATGCCCAAGGATGAAAAGCCCCAGGTGAAGACGTAGCCTCCCAACACCGCCGACAACACCCGATTCACAACCCAATAATTAAGCCGGTCGACCTTATTCATGCCTTAAACACTCACATTTTTGAATGAACAGTAATGATAATTATTCTTACTTATTTAATCAATTGATCAAGCGATTTAATTTGCCGATTGATCTGCTACGATCAGGGCCTTGCAGTTCACATTGATGGTCAACATGCCTATGTCCAAAGCCAAAATCGGCGCATTACTGATGCTCTTGGCCTGCCCCGCCTTGCAAGCTCAAACTCCAGCCCCGGAACAGGCGAATGAAAGCGAATTGCGGGCCTGTTTACAACTCGAACAGCAGGGCCTGAAGCGGTTCAACACACTGGAGCAACGGGCCAGCGACCTGCGTGGCAGCGAGAAACTCTTAAGCGAGCGGCGCGTTGCCTTGCAAAACCAGAAAGCCAAACTGGATGCGGGCAAGCCCGATCAAAAGGCAGTTGCGAATTTCAATGAAGCGGTGAACACCTTTAACCTTCAGGCTGACCAGTTGAATGCAGACAAAGCTGAGTTTGAGAAAGAGTCAGCTACTTACGACAACTGGGTCAACAACAACCTGAAACCGGCGTGCAACAAGGTGATCAACAAACCGGTGAATCCGGTGACGTCGTATTACGCTTGCGGCTTTAACAGCACACAGCCGCTGGTCGATGTGCCCCACTGCAAAACCTTGCCCAATCTGGACAGCCTGAAAACCTGCATTCAAAAAGCAGGCAGCAAAACTGCCGCCTCGGAGGCTTGCAAGGGATAACCCATGTGGGGCTGTCCACCAAATTACTAGCTAAACGTTGATAGGGTTTGTGCATTGTTCTCACACCTCACCCCAATCGCAGTATGAGCATCAACACCCTTCTGGCTGGCCCCGTGTTGCGTCGCATGCAAAGCGAGCGAATCACTTTGTGGTTGGCAACATCGCAGCCCGTGCAATGGCGGCTTGCCCTGTTCCCGGACAAACACGATTCGCAGGTGCATGAAATTCGTGGGCATTGCCGTGAATTGAAAGTGGCGGAGCACTATTACATTCACCTGATTGACCTGCCCTTGAACATGCCTCTGCCGGCCGACACCTGGGTGGGTTATGAACTCAGTTACAAACATGGGGCAGATGGCGAATGGATCAACCTGACCCAGGAAGCGCCACACTTGCTTTACCCGGGCAGAAGCACGCTGGGGTTTGTCATTCACAGCCAGGTTCGCAGCGTACTTCACGGTTCTTGCCGCAAGCCGCATTATGCGCGCAAGGAAGGCAGCTCGGCCGGTGATGGCCTGGTTCGGGCCGACCAACACTTGCTGGAACTGGTCACCACCCCCACCGAATGGCCAGCGCTGCTGATGATGGGTGGCGATCAAATTTACACCGACGATGTGGCGGGCCCCATGCTGGTGGCCATACACCGGTTATTGGACGAATTGAATTCGCCAGCCGAGCCTTTGCCGGGTACCCAACTGCACAGCAGCCATACCCTGCACCGCGACCAGCCGCACTATTACACGCGAGATCAATTGTTGCCAAAAACCAGGGCCAACAAAGACATTCGCACCGTGCTGTTTACGGGTGTGAAAAAACCGGTGTTCACCACCGACAGTGCCCGAAACCATTTGATCTCCCTGTCCGAAGTCATGGCCATGTACCTGTTGGTGTGGTCGCCCATTCCCTGGCGCTACACGGACATGACCATCCCACCGGAAGTGCCCACCGAATTTGCGGAACGCTATGAAGCACAACTGGAAGCGATGGAGGAGTTCGTCGCGGAACTGGACTGTGTGCACCGCTTGATGGCCCACATACCCGTGGCCATGATGTTCGACGACCACGACATCACCGACGACTGGAACCTGAGTGCCGAGTGGGAAGAGACCGCTTACGGTGAGCCATTCTCCCGCCGCATCATCGGCAATGCGCTCGTGGCCTACCTGGTTTGCCAGGCCTGGGGCAATGCACCAGAGAACTTTTCTGATGACATGATGAAGCGCTGCGATGAGGCGCTGCAATTGCCCGGTGAGGAAGCGCATGAAGATTTGATTTCCGAATTGATTGCCTTTCGCGGCTGGCAATACAAGTGGGACACCAAACCTGCTCTCATGGTGATTGATACGCGAACCAATCGCTGGCGGTCGGAATTCAACCCTGCACACCCTTCCGGGCTGATGGACTGGGAATCGCTGTCCGAGTTACAACAACGGCTGCTGGGTCATGATGCTGTGTTGCTGGTGTCACCAGCCCCAATATTCGGCGTCAAATTGATTGAAACCATACAAAAAGTGTTCACCTGGTTTGGCAAACCCTTGATGGTAGATGCCGAAAACTGGATGGCCCATCGAGGCGCCGCGAATACACTGCTGAATTTATTCCGGCACGGCAAAACGCCCCAAAATTTTGTGATTCTTTCTGGCGATGTGCACTATTCATTCGCTTATGAAGTGGAACTTCGCAGCAAGAAAAACAGCCCCAATATTTGGCAAATTACCAGCAGCGGTTTTAGAAATGAATTTCCGCGCAAACTGCTCGACATTCTCGATCGCTTGAATCGATGGCTGTACGCACCTTGGTCACCTTTGAACTGGTTCACCAAACGCCGAAAAATGCGCATTGTGCCGCGCAAACCCGACCATGGCAGTCGTGGTGAGCGCTTGGTCAACGGCAGCGGAGTCGGCTTGCTGACTCTTGATGCCACCGGTGCACCTCTGAAAATTACTCAGCTGCTGGCCGATGGCGACACCATTGAATTTCGCAAGCGCATGGAAGACGAAGCGCACTGATACGACATCAAACCATGAATTACTGAATAAATTGACTGAGGTATCATCACGGGTCGCGCTAACTTGAGCATACTTGCGCATTCACTCACCACCTGCTGAAAACCATGAGTCAAGCCAGTGCACTGCGATTATTGTTGCTGTCCATGATCTGGGGTTCTTCTTTTGTGTTCTATAAAATCGCGGCAGCCGACATGGCGCCCGCTTTTATGGCGGCACTTCGGGTGGTGTTCGGCGCACTGTTTCTGGGTGGGCTTTTTGCATTAACCCGCAAGCAAACCCAAGTTGCAAAGCGATGGAAGTTAATTGCTGTAATTGCCGTATTTGCCTCCGCATTGCCTTTCACTTTGGTGGCCTACGCGTCATTCACAGTCACTGCATCGGTACTGGTAATTATCAACGCCACCGCTCCAATTTGGGCTGCGCTTGTTGCCCTGGTATGGACACGCGCCGTGCCCTCGCCCATGGCCCTACTTGGGCTTGTTTTGGGCTTACTGGGTGTGGCAATTATTGTGGGTTTTGATGCGGCAACCCTGAACACAGAAGGTACTGGGCTGGGTGTAACTGCGGCACTGGGCGCTGCGGCTTGCTATGGCATTGCCACCAACATGGCGAAATACCTGGGCAGTGACATTGACCCGCTCACCAACGCGTTTGGTTGCTTGCTGATGGGTTCGTTTATTTTGATGCCCTTTGTACCGTTTTACCTGCCTGAGCAAATGCCTGCAATAAGCAGCTGGCTGGCCATTCTGGGTGTGGGTGTGTTGTGCAGTGGTGTGGCTTACCTGCTGTACTTCAGGCTGGTGATGGACATTGGGCCTACCTCGGCACTCACAGTCACCTTTTTAACTCCGGTATTCGGCGTGCTGTGGGGCAACCTTTTTCTAGGTGAAACCGTGGGTTGGCACACTTTGTTCGGCGGTTTGGTGGTCTTGGCCGGCACAGCATTGGCGGCCGTCTACGGCCTTCAAAAAAACGATGCCGTACCCGTGGACTGATATAGATTTCAACGCGTTAAAACTACGCTTTGACAGTCCATGGAATCCACATTCACGGTGACCGTATTTAAATCCACGCCCAACACCTGTAGCAAACCATCGAGAATATTGCCCACAAGCCCCAGGATAGGACTCAAGACAGGTTCAAGCGCATTCAGCAACAAGTTCACCAAACCGTTCACAACGCCACTAATCAGTGGCCCCACAAATGGAAGGTCAATACCAAGGTCCAATTCTGTGTTTTGCAGCAAATTGCCCAGTGTCTCGCCCACGCTCAGTTCAATCGTTTCACTGAAAGGTGCTACCCCGTTAAAACTGTGCTGAACTGGGTCAGAGCGCAAACTGGTCTCGGCGGCCAAAGTAACGCCGGCATTCACCAAACCCAAAAAATTCACGTCAAGAATATCGGCCGGTGCACCACATTCCAGCGCACCCACGGTGGTGTTCAGATTACTCGCGCTGTCCGAAATGCATACTTCCGCCACTGCGGGTACAACCGTCATCACCATGTTGTTGCTTGAGCGCGGATACCGGCATGTCAATTCATTTACCTCGGCCAGGCCACCCGCCACACGCAGTTGAAGCCCTAGATCAAGCGCACTCAAACTAACAAGCGCCAGGTTGATATTCAAAGGCTGACGAATACGAACATCCAAGGCAACTTGTGCTGTTCGGCCCGTGGCGATCGGGTCTTTGTAGGGCATTTTTCGGCCCACAAATACCTGGGGCGCTTCCAGAATATTCACGCCGACATCAAGATTCAGCAAACCCGATGAAACAGGCAATACATAACCCACACCTTCCACTGCATTCAGCACAGTCACCTGTGCCAGTTGCCCAAGGTTAATATCAAGCGTGGTGTTGGTTCTACCCGATAAATCGAGGGCCACAAGATCACCCACAGTCACGTTGACGTTATTCAACGGCCCACTCAAGGCACTGAGAATGCCTTCAACTTCCATCTTGTCGGCTGCATCGGCATTGCCCACCACCAGAGCGTCTTGCAGCAAGCCCAACGCCGACACGTTCAACGACAACAAATCATTCACATTGGCCACACCCAGTTCAGTGGACAAAGCCAGCAAATCAACGCGAATATCGCTACCCAGCAAACTGCCCCACTGGGCCACAGTTAAATTGATTGCGCCGCCACCTAAAGCAGTCAACAAACCATTCAGCAAAGCAGATTGATTGGTGTCCACGCTGACCAGGCCACTGGATACCGACCCCACCACCGTCGGCGCCACCGTGGCTTCGGCCAGGACGGTCACTTCACGGTTGGGAAAAAACACCAGCAAACCATTGACCGGGCGAACAATCGTGACCCGGCTGGTGATGGAGTTGTCGCAATCAGCGGTGGGTGCATCGTCGATAATGCACTCAATGGTCAAATCATCGTTGGCGCTTACCCCGTTGGCCAGGGCAATTGCCTGTGCCTCGGCAAACTCGGGCCCGTTGGCCATTTGACGGGCGGCAGTCAGGGCAACCAGGTCAGCAACACCTTGCAAGCGGGTTTTTTCCCAAGCCATGTGCCCCACCGCCAACACCCCCAGGGCACCCATGCTCATCATGAGCACAAACACCGTCAAAATTGAATAGGCACCACGTTGCGATTGAAGAGAATTGGGCTTAACCATCGTTGGGCTCCACACGTGTTGTGGACTCTGCTGACAAATTCTCAGGCAAAGGAATGAAAAAGGAATTACCAACCAGTGGATTGCTGCTGTAGTTGGGATAATCGAGTCGCACCCGCAGGCAGGTTGAGTCGCCGCAGGCAAACGAATTCACGGAAGGCACAACGCTTTCCCGGAAAGAACCCACGTAAGTGGGCAGCAGGTCTTCCAAAGCATCTTGCGCAAGGCTTTCATAATCACCGACTGCAAAACCACTGCGATACACGGTGGCTTGCCGCGCTGCCTCACTGGTGGTGTTGTTCATGATCAACATGGCCCCCAACAGCACCGAGTACTCCACGATCGCGAAAATCACAGCCAGCAAAATTGGCAGTGTCAGCACCAGCTCGATCATGAGCGCGCCTCGCTGAAGTAATTTGGACTGAGTTTTCATGATGGGCTTGTCTTTGTCGAATGGGTTAGTCAAAAAGTGTTAATCAAAATATTACTTAATCACTTTGCCATTCAACACTGTGAATAATAGGAATGAATAGGATGAATTTTACCCTCTTATTTGGGTAAAAGAAAAATATTTCACTTATATTTCAACTAGATAAAGCTTATCGCGATGTGCATTCAAAAACTAACCAAACAATTGATTGACATCACCAACCACTACACGATGTCAGCTTTTTACTTACAACTAATTAACCCGTGACTGTAAAAAAACAAAAGCCGGCTGAACCAGCCGGCTTTGTGAAATGAAACTAAAACTTATTGTTTATCACTTAGTCATCTCGACCTCGACCATGTTTGCCATGTCCATGGCCTCGATCATCATGCTTCCAGTGTTTGCCGTGCCCACGGTGCTCATCTCGATCATAGTCCCGGCGATCACGGTGCTTGTGGTCGTAGTAATGGTCGCGATCATAACCACCCCGATCCACATACGTGATTCGGTCCCGGTACACGTAGCGCTGTTCGATGTAGCGCGGGCTGAAATCGTAATAGTCACGTGATCTTACGAAATACACTGGTCGTGAACACGCGTCATAGCGTCCACAATAGCGACCCCATTTTTTAAGGTGCCCAGGGGGTACATGCAAGTACACCGGTGCCAGAATACGTGACGGACGAGTCACAATGAGGGGCTCGGCATACACCAGAGCTGGGTAGCGCCCGTTGTCGATATTGACAGAGCCATATACGCCAGGAAGCACTTCCCCGCCTACGCCAATTGAAATATTTACGGCCTGAGCCTGCATGGGCGCCAAGGCAAGACCAGTCAGAACTGCAAAACTGGCCGAAAAAATCCTGAACAATCGAGTTTTCATCACAAATCCTCCTTGCGGTGATGTCAACTAAAACGCAACGGCCTTCGTTTGGTTGACTCGGAATAAATAGGCGGTAACGCTTGTTTAACCCTATGATGGTCTTTCCCACACACAAGAATGATGGAGTAATAAAATGACTAAAACTATGCGCGCAACAGCAATGGCAGTTTTGTTGAGCTTTTCAAGCAGCTTTATTGTGGCACCAGCCCACGCAGCAATCGTGAGCACCGAAGAAGCGGTTGCCATGCATCAGCAAGACCGTTCCGAACTCAAACAATTCTTTGACCGTGAAGACATTGCCAAAGCCCTGCAAGCTCACGGCGTCAGCCCTGAAGTTGCCAAGGCACGTGTTGATTCCATGACAGAAGAAGAAGCCCAGAAGTTGGCCGCCCACATTGAGAACGCACCCGCAGGTGCCGGCATTGTTGGTGTACTATTTACCATCTTCATTATTTTGTTGGTAACAGACATTCTTGGCCTGACCAAGGTATTTCCGTTTACCCGTTCCGTTCGATGAAATTACGTTTTTCCAGTACCGCCTGGGCCCGCTTGGCGGGCTCAGCTGTACTTGTAGGGCTGTTGGCCTCTTGTTCAATTTTGCCAACAGTCCCGCAAGACCTTCAAAACACCGTTCAGTCTCAAGCCCCAGTTGAACTCAAAAACGTGCCGTTTTTCGCACAGGAAGAGTTTTATTGCGGCCCGTCAACATTGGCCATGGTGCTCAACCATGCCGGTGAAAACACCGATCCGAACAAACTGGCTGAGCTGGTTTACTTGCCTGGCCGCCAAGGCAGTTTGCAACTTGAAATGCTGGCTGCACCTCGCCGTTTGGGCTACCTGAGTTACCAAATTGAACCCAAACTTCCCGCCCTGTTTGACGCCCTGAATGCTGGCGCACCGGTGGTGGTTTTGCTGAATCTTTCACTGCCGATTGCACCGCAATGGCACTACGCCGTGGTGGTGGGTTACGAGCCTGGCAGCAACAGCATGATTTTGCGCTCTGGCCCGAAGGAACGTGAGTTGATTCCCGTGGCCACCTTTCTGAAACTTTGGGAACGCTCACAAAACTGGGGCTTTACCGTGATTAAAACTACCGCCGAACCACCCAGCTACGTGAATGCACAAGGCTATCTGAATTCAGCGGTTGCGCTTGAGCGCTCAAACACTGAGAAAGCCGGGCAGGCTTACCAACAGGGTGCGAAAACCTGGCCCACCGAGCCCTGGTTTCATTTTGGTTTAGGTAACCTGGCCTATGGGGCCAAAAGTTATGTGGAAGCCGAACAGCACTACCGCAAGGCAGTGGGTGTGTACCCCGACATGGCTGATGCCTGGAACAACCTGGCGGAAACGCTGATCAAGCTGGATCGCAAGAATGAAGCCCGTGCAGCAATCAACAAAGCGATCGCCATAGGCGGTGGGCGCATTGCTGCCTACAAGGAAACAGCCCAGAAAATACAGGCCGACTGATGCAGCTGGATTGGGCCCAAACTTTGGGCTTTGTGGCCGCAGCACTCACCACCTTTTCGTTTATTCCGCAGGTGGTGTATTGCTGGAAAACACGCGACACCCGAAGCATTTCTTTGGGCATGTACGCGTGTTTTTGTTTGGGTGTGCTTCTGTGGCTGGTTTACGGTTTGTTGGTGCAGCAATGGCCTGTTGTGGTGGCCAACGCAGTCACATTGTTGCTCGCCAGCTCCATTTTGTATTTGAAACTGAATCAAAAACCATGATCAAAGCAATTTTGACGGGGCACAGTAAAGGGCTGGGCTTGGGTATTGCCCGCGCACTGCTGCATCAAGGGCATGCTGTATTGGGCATTTCCCGATCACAAAACACTGAACTTCAACAGCAATACAACGAAGATCTTCAGCAAATCAGCCTTGATTTGGCAGAACCCGGCGCACTTGAGCAGCTTGAAAGCAGCCCCCAACTGCTGAAATTCATTGCAAACGCAACACAATTGCTTTTAATTAACAACGCGGGCCTGGTGTCTCCAATAGGGCCATTGAGTGCGCAAACCATTGTCGATATTTCCAGAAGTGTTCAGCTCAATGTTGCAGTGCCTTTGGCCCTGAGCGCCTTGCTGGCCCGGAAAATTCTGGGCACCCAACAACTTCGGATACTGCACATATCCAGTGGCGCTGCCCACAGTGCTTACCCGGGCTGGAGCGTGTATTGCGCCACCAAGGCCGCGCTCGACATGCATGCTCGGGCTGTGCAACAAGATCAACTGCCGAATGTTGCCATTTGCAGCCTTGCACCCGGGGTGATCGACACCGCCATGCAAACACAAATTCGGGAAACCGACGAATCGCTTTTCCCCAACAAACATCGATTCATCCAGTTAAAAAAAAGCAATTCGCTGAGCAGCCCAGAGTCAAGCGGTGAACGCTTGGTGCAGTACCTGTTGAGTCCGAATTTCGGCAGGCTTGCTGTGGACGACCTGCGCGCCCACTGACCCACAAACACGCCGATTCGGGCTTAGTGCAGCTTCACCAGAGGTGTGGCGCGTTTGAGCAGAAAACGCGCCATGGCGAGTAAAAAAGTTTTCATGCCGCCCAGCACGGCATAGTGATGCATCAAATGCAAACTCGCGTACATGCTGCGTGCAAAAAAACCTTCCACAAACATGCTGCTGGCTTTGAATAATCCGCCCATCAAACTGCCCACGGAACTGCGAGAACCGAGCGACACGAGAGAGCCATGGTCTTTGTACAGGTAAGGCTTGCTCAAAGCGGGCTTACCTCGCTCTGCATTCATGATGGTTTTGTAAATGTAGTCAGCCTGCTGGTGCGCAGACTGTGCACGGGGCGGAACCATACTGCCATCGGGTTGCACACAGGCCGCACAATCACCCAGCGAAAAAATGTGCTGCTGACCCTTGACCCGCAAATCACCCTCCACTTCCAGCTGATTGTTTCGGTTCACGGGCAAACCCAAATTGGCCAACCAAGCGGGCGCCTTAATACCCGCGGCCCACACGCACAAATCGGCCTTGTAGCGGTTGCCACTGGCGTCCTCTACTTGCTTGGGTGAAATTTCCACCACCCTGCAATTGTTGACTACAGTAATGTGGCGCTGCTCGAGCAAACGCAAGGCTGCACTCGACACACTTTCTGGCAGCACAGGCAGTATGCTGGGTGCTCCTTCCAGAATGGTAATGGTCACGTCGCTGGCTGCGTTTATCCGGCTAAAACCATAACGGCTGTGAACGTGGCTGGCCTCGCGCAACTCTGCGGCCAGCTCAACACCGGTGGCACCGGCGCCAATAATGACAATGTCCAGGCTTGCGGATGGATCCAGTTTCTTGCGCAAATCAAGCGTGGCCAAATGCTTGAGCATTTTCAAGCGGAAACTCTCGGCCTGTTGCGGCCCATCCAGCGAAATGGTGAAGTCTTGCGCACCTTTCACACCAAAATAATTGGATTGACTGCCCACGGAAATCACAAGCGTTCCAAACTGCAACACGCGCCTGGGCAACACCTCATCGCCCACATCGTCGCGAACCGCAGCAATTTCAAGCTGTTTGCCGTGGGCATCCAACCCCTCCATGGCACCCAGTACAAAGTTAAACCCATTGTTGTGGGCCAACATGGGATACGACAGACCTTCCTGATGAATGTCCAGCGTGCCTGCCGCCACTTCATGCAGAGAGGGTTTCCAGATGTGGTACATCTTGGCGTCGATCAGGGTAACGCGGTCAGGACCCAGCTTGCGCCCGAGTTTACAGGCCAACTCCAAGCCGCCTGCACCACCACCGACAATCACGATTGATGAAAGGTCCAAATCTTTTCCCCCTGATATAAAACTGATTGATCACATTAGAAGCCCAAGAGGGCTTTTGAGCAAATCTCATTCCTGGCCAGTGGTAAACCCCAATTTGACAGCAAATTTTTTCGATGAAAAAATGAACGTTCATTCAGCATTCTAGTCTACTTACTGTTCCCGCATTGTTAATTTCGAGGTAGTACCATGATTAATAAGAGAAAAATGGCGCTGGGCACCAGCGCCTTGTTGACTGTTGGCGCCCTGACCTTGACCGGCTGCGGCAGTCAAGAAGGCGGTGCGAATGCCGCAGCCACTCCTGCCCTACCCAAAGTTCGTGTGTTTGAGGTGGCAGCCAAGCCTGTATCGCTTTACACCGAGTTGCCCGGCCGAACCAGCCCGTTCCTGATCGCCGAGGTGCGCCCGCAGGTAAACGGAATCATTAAAGCACGCCAGTTTCAGGAAGGTGGCGATGTGAAAGCTGGCACATCCCTGTATCAAATTGATGCCTCCACATATCAGGCCGAATACGCCAGCGCCAAAGCCATGCTTGAAAAAGCACAGGCTAACCTCACCAGCGCAAAAATTCGAAACGATCGCTTCCAGGAACTTGCCAAGCTCAATGCCGTGAGCCAGCAAGAACGTGATGATGCTTATGCAGCCTTGAAACAGGCCGAAGCCGATGTAGCCTCGGGCAAAGCCGCAGTTCAATCGGCGCAAATCAACTTGAACTACACCAAGGTGACCGCCCCCATCAGTGGGCGGATTGGTCGATCCAGCATTACCCCAGGTGCCTTGGTTCAGCAAGGTCAAGCCAGCCCGCTGACCACCATTCAGCAACTGGATCCCATCTATGTCGACCTCACTCAATCGACCAGTGAACTGCTTCAACTCAAGCGTGACCTGGAAAGTGGCGTATTGAAAAGCGCCGGTAAAGACGCCGCCAAAGTAACTTTGAAGCTTGAAGATGGATCCAGCTACGCACAGGAAGGCAAGTTGCAGTTCAGCGATGTAACCGTGGACCAAAACACCGGCACAGTAACGCTGCGCGCCGTATTCCCCAACCCGAAACAGCAGTTGTTGCCCGGCATGTATGTTCGAGCCTCACTTGAAGAAGGTGTGCGCGAGAACGGTATTTTGGTGCCGCAAAAGGGAATTATGCGCGATGCAACCGGTGCGCCTTCTGCCTTCGTCATCGGTCAAGACAACAAAGTTGAAAAGCGCAGCGTGGAAACAGCAAGGGCCATTGGCGACCAATGGTTAATTGCAGAAGGCCTTCAGGCGGGTGATCGCCTGATTGTCGAAGGTATCCAGAAAGTTCGTCCCGGTCAGGAAGTGGAAATCCTTTCCGACTCTGAGAACAAGTAAATAACGCCTGGCAGGAGTAGTACCATGTCCCGATTTTTTATTGATCGCCCAATTTTTGCGTGGGTGATCGCGATAGTGATCATGCTGGCCGGCGCGTTGGCCATTTTCAACTTGCCTGTGGCGCAGTACCCGGCTATTGCACCGCCCGCCGTTACCATTCAAGCCACCTACCCCGGTGCCTCCGCAGAAACCCTGCAAGATTCAGTTACTCAGGTGATCGAACAGCGCATGACCGGACTGGATGGTTTCCGCTACATGAAGTCCACCAGTGACTCCACTGGTCGACTGCGAATCGAGCTGACTTTTGAACCAGGTACCAACCCTGACATCGCTCAGGTTCAAGTTCAAAACAAATTGAGCCTGGCCGTGCCCTTGCTGCCCGATGCGGTACAACGCCAGGGTATTCAGGTGACCAAAAGTTCAACGGGTTACTTGCTGGTGATCGCCTTCACAGCCGTGGATGGTGCATACACTTCCACCGAGTTGGCCGACTTCATCACCACCAATGTACAAGACACCATGAGCCGCGTGAACGGCGTGGGTGAGGTGCAGGTGTTTGGTAGCCCTTATGCCATGCGCATCTGGTTGAACCCGGACAAAATGAATCAGTTCAAGGTGACGCCTGGCGATATTCGCAATGCCGTGCTGGCCCAGAATGCGCAGGTGTCTGCGGGTGAATTAGGCGGTGCGCCTGCCGTGAAAGGTCAAACACTGACTGCAACCATCACCGCACAAACCTTGCTTGAAACACCGGAGGACTTCGAGCAAATCATTTTAAGAACCGCCGGAGACGGTGGCACTGTTCGCCTGAAGGACGTGGCTCGAATTGACTACGGCAGTGAGAACTACAACATTCTGCCCCGCTGGAACGGACGCAATGCATCGGGTATCGGTATTCGTCTGGCCTCTGGTGCCAACGCACTCGACACTGCCGAAGGCGTGATCGCAGAGATGGAACGTATCACTCCCCTGATTCCCGAAGGCATGGAATGGGATGTTGCTTACGACACCACACCGTTTGTGAAAATCTCGATTGAGGGCGTAGTCAAAACCCTGATCGAGGCGATTATTCTCGTGTTCCTCGTGATGTATCTGTTCCTGCAAAATTTCCGAGCAACGCTGATTCCAACCATCGCCGTGCCCGTGGTATTGCTGGGTACATTTGCAGTGCTTTCTGCATTCGGTTTTTCAATCAACACACTGACCATGTTTGCCATGGTGTTGGCCATTGGCCTGCTGGTGGACGACGCCATTGTGGTAGTTGAAAACGTGGAACGCGTGATGGCCGAGGAAGGTTTGTCGCCTTTGGAAGCCACACGAAAATCGATGGATCAAATTACCGGTGCCTTGGTGGGTATTGGTTTGGTGCTGTCGGCAGTGTTTGTGCCCATGGCATTTTTCCCGGGCTCGGCAGGCGTTATTTACAAGCAGTTTTCGATCACCATTGTGTCGGCCATGGCCTTGTCGGTGATCGTTGCACTGGTGCTGACACCGGCCTTGTGCGCCACCATGCTCAAGCCCATTGAGAAGGGTCACAGCCACGAGAAAAAAGGATTCTTCGGCTGGTTCAACCGCAAGTTTGATTCGAGCAATGCGCGCTACCAAAGCGCAGTGGGTCGCATGCTGCACAAATCGGGGCGATACCTGATTATTTACGGTGGCCTGTTGGCTGTCACCGCCTTCATGTTCACCCGCTTGCCCACTTCATTCCTGCCCGATGAAGATCAAGGCGTGTTCTTCACGCAGGTGCAATTGCCGGCGGGTGCCACGCAAGAACAAACCTTGCAAGTACTGGCCAAGATGGAGGACTACTTCCTCAATGAGGAAGGTGACAATGTGAAGTCCCTGTTCACCGTGGCAGGTTTCAGTTTCTCGGGCACGGGTCAAAACTCAGGCATTGGCTTTGTGAGGCTGCGCGACTGGAGTGAACGCCCCGGCAAAGAAAACTCCGCCGCTGGCATTGTTCAACGTGCCTCGGCTGAATTCGCAAGCTGGCCAGAAGCACAAGCTTTTGCCTTTGCACCCCCAGCCATTCGGGAATTGGGCAATGCCTCCGGCTTTAACCTGTTCATTCAAGACCGCACTGGTTTGGGCCGTGATGCGCTGATTCAGGCCCGTAACAGCATGATTGGCGAAGCCGCGAAAAACCCGATATTGACGGGTGTTCGCCCCAATGCGACTGCCGACACTCCGCAATATCAGCTTGATATTGACAACGCCAAAGCTGGCGCACTGGGTGTCACGGTTTCAGAAATCAGCGACACGCTCACCTCGGCCTGGGGTGGCAGTTTCATCAATGACTTTCTGGACCGAGGTCGTGTGAAGCGCGTGTACATGCAGGCCGATGCGCCATTCCGCATGTTGCCCGAAGACCTGAACCGCTTCTACGTACGCAACAGCGACGGCGAAATGGTGCCCTTCTCCAACTTCTCGTCAGCAGAGTGGTCCATGGCCTCTCCACGCCTTGAGCGTTACAACGGCCTTCCCGCTGTTGAAATTCAGGGGCAGGCTGCACCCGGCATGAGTTCAGGCGACGCCATGGATGCCATGGAGGCGATTGCAGAAAACCTGCCTGAGGGCATGGGCATTGAGTGGACCGGTTTGTCCTACGAGGAACGGCAGTCGGGTTCGCAGGCACCACAGCTCTATGCGCTTTCCTTGCTGATCGTGTTTTTGTGTCTGGCAGCGCTATATGAAAGCTGGTCCATTCCTTTCGCGGTCATGCTGATTGTGCCCCTAGGCGTGGTGGGTGCACTGCTTGCGGCCAGTGGCCGTGGCTTGGCCAACGACGTGTACTTTCAGGTGGCCTTGCTGACCACAGTGGGCTTGTCGGCCAAAAATGCAATCCTGATTGTGGAATTTGCCAAGGAGCAATTCGACCAGGGCCGCGATTTGCTGGAGGCCACACTGGATGCGGTACGCATGCGTTTGCGTCCCATCATCATGACCTCGCTGGCCTTTGGTTTGGGTGTGGTGCCCTTGGCCATCTCGACCGGCGCCGGCTCAGGCAGCCAGAATGCAATTGGTACCGGCGTACTAGGCGGCACCATTTCTGCAACCTCGCTGGGCATTTTCTTTGTACCCATGTTCTTTGTGGTGGTCACCCGCTTGTTTGGCAAAAAACGGGCCGGGAAAAACGCCACTGCACAGGGAGAATGACATGAACAAGATTCACGCATGGAAACTCACACCAGTGGTGTTTGCGCTGGCCTTGGCCGGTTGCGGGACACTGGCTCCAAGTTATGAACAACCTGCCGCGCCGGTGGCCAGCAACTGGCCCGAGGGTGAGGCCTACCAGCCCGACAGCCCTGCAGCGCAGGCGGCAATTGACCTGGCCTGGCGAGATTTGTTTGTGGACCAGCGCCTGGAGCAATTGCTGGAACTGGCCTTGAAAGAAAACCGGGATTTAAGAATTGCAGCGCTGAATATTGAGCGGGCACGTGCGCTCTACCAAGTGCAGCGCAGCGATTTGTTTCCCACCATTTCTGCTGACGGTGAAGGCAATCGTCAACGCTTGCCCGCTGATTTAAGCGGCGGTCGCTCTGGCGGTGCCACCCCGAAACAGTACAGCGCAACAGTGGGTTTTGCTGCCTATGAACTCGATCTGTTTGGCCGGGTGCGTAGCCTCAATGAAGAGGCCTTGCAGCGTTTTCTGGCCACCGAAGAAGCACGCAAAAGCACACAAATCAGCTTGATCGCAGAGGTGGCCTCCAGCTACCTCACCTTGGCCTCTGATCAAGCCTTGCTTGAACTGGCGCAAGACACCCTGAAAAACCAGCGTGATGCCTACGATTTGATCAAGCGCAGTTTTGATTTGGGTGTGGCCTCTCAACTTGATTTGCGCCAGGCGCAAACCAGCGTCGAAGTGTCCCGAGCAGACGTGGCCCGATTTACACGTGCGGTGGCTCAAGACCGCAATGCGCTTGAGCTGCTGGTGGGCAAAAACATTCCCAAAGAATTGCTGCCCGACAGCAACCTGGAGGGAGCCGCTGCCATTGTTGAATTGCGCGCCGACATTCCTTCCGAGGTATTGCAACGCCGCCCCGACGTGAAGTCAGCCGAACGTTTGCTTCAAGCCAGCAATGCGCGCATTGGCGCAGCCCGTGCCGCATTTTTTCCCAGCATCACGTTGACTGCCGATGCAGGCACTGCCAGCTCTTCACTGGATGGCCTTTTTGAATCGGGCTCGCGCACCTGGAGCTTCATCCCCAGAATCAACTTGCCGATTTTCGATGCTGGCCGCAACAGTGCAAACCTCGAGGTCGCAAAAACAGATCAGCAAATTGCGTTGGCCGAATATGAAAAAACAGTTCAAGGAGCATTCCGTGAAGTGGCTGATGCCTTGGCTGCACGGGGCACACTGGATGCAGAACTGGAGGCTCAAAATGCCTTGGTGGAAGCCACCTCGGAAAGTTACAAACTCAGCGAGGCCCGGTTTAAAGGCGGCATTGACAGCTATCTGAATGTGCTCGATTCGCAAAGGGCGCTTTATTCGGCACAACAAGGCCTGATCGCGGTTCGCCTGGCGCGCACCGCCAACCTGGTGACCTTGTACAAGGCATTGGGAGGTGGCTGGACCGAGAGTGACGCCAATCTGGCAAGCGGCTACCAATCGGGAGGAAGCAGCAATGATCAACGAGGCTAAAACCGTGACCAGCAAAGCAGAACTTCGCCGCCAGCAAATTCTGGATGCGGCCGCGGAGTGTTTTCGAAAAAGCGGTTTTCATGGTGCCAGCATGTCGGAGATTGCGAAATCTTTCGGAATGAGTGCGGGCCACATCTACAACTACTTTGAAAGCAAGGAAGCGATTATTGAAGCCATGGTCAAGCGTGACCTGGACCAGGCGCTTGAGCGAATCGCAAAAATTCAAGGTGAGAAAGACATTCTGAAAGCCATGCTGGGCACAGTGGATGAAGGTGTGCAACGGCGCATTGACCGAAGCGAACTTGACACGGAGATTTTGGCAGAGGCCGCACGAAACCCGAAAATTGCCGCCACGGTTCAAGGCACTGATGCGGTGATTCGCGAGAAAGTCACGCATCTGATTAAAGGTATTCAGCCCTTGAAAGACTCGCCACCCTGCGAGCTTAACCTGGCTGCGAAATCCACGATTCTGATGGCCTTGTTTGATGGACTCCAAATTCGGGCCATACGCGACCCGGACATGAAGGCTGACGACATTGCCCGTGTGTTGAAAAGCGTCATACAGCAGATGCTTCAAAGCTGAGATTGGCGCGGCAGGCCTAGGGTATGCTGCTGTCGTTCCCGGCAATCACTGATCTGATTATTCAGCAGCCAACCCATCGAGTATCGGGCAGTCGGGTCGGGAATCACCTTTGCAACACTGAACCAGGCGTTCCAGCTCGGCCTTCATTGCATTCAATTCGCGAATTTTCGCTTCCAGTGCATTCAAGTGTGATTGCGCAAGTTTTTTGACCTCCCTGCTTGGGCGCGTTTTGTCTTGCCACAGGCCAAGCAATTCCTCAATCTGCTTGATCGAAAAACCAAGGTCACGTGAGTGCCGGATAAAGCGCAGCAAGTGCAAATCGCGGCTGTTGTACAAACGATAACCAGCCTCGGTGCGGTTGGCCTCGGGCAATAAACCCACCATTTCATAATGCCGAATCATTTTTGCGGTGATCCCGGATTCCATGGCGGCTTCGCCAATCGTGAACCAATCTTTGCGTGTCCATTCTGCGTACATGTTCACAACTCCACTGTTTCAGGTTTCAATAGTTTGGGTTTCCAGCGAGTCAGCAACAGAGCGTTACTGACCACACTGACTGAACTCAAAGCCATGGCTGCGCCTGCGACCACCGGGTTAAGCAGTCCCATCGCGGCCAAGGGTATTCCTACTGCGTTGTACACAAAAGCCCAAAACAGATTTTGTTTGATCTTGTTGTACGTGCGTCTCGAAATATCAATGGTTTGAGCCACCAAGGCAGGGTCGGGTCGCATCAGCGTGATGTCGGCTGCATGCATGGCCACCTCTGTGCCACTGGACATTGCAAAACTGACATCCGCAGCTGCCAGCGCAGGCGCATCGTTGATTCCATCGCCCACCATGGCCACCACCTGGCCCTGCTGGCGATAATGGGCCACTGCCTCGCTCTTGTTGTGCGGCAATTGTTCAGCCTGCACCTCCGAAATACCCAGCGCCTGGGCAACGCGTTGGGCACTCGCCCTGGAGTCGCCTGTCAACAACACAGATTTCACCTGCAAATTGGTCAAATTTTGTACAGCTGCAAAAGCGCCTGCTTTCAAAGCATCACCAAAACCCAAGGCCCCCAGCAAGGACACTTCACCTTGCTGGTCTTCAGCAACCCAGGCATGGGTGGGTGCGTTGTCTGGCAAGGCTTGGTTCACCGCACTCAACGCCGATTCCGGCACGCCCAGTTCACGCATCCATCGCGCAGTACCTACATACACACGTGTGCCATTCACCATGCCACTGACACCACGCCCAGGCTGGTCCTGCAATTGCGTGATCGACGGCCATTGAACGCCCTGCCCTTGCGCATAAGCCAGCACTGCTGAGGCCAGCGGGTGAGCGCTGCCCGCTTCAACAGCTGCTGCCTTGGCAAGAAAGCTGTGCAGGCTATTGCTGTCAAACGGCACGGCTGCACCCACAGATGGCTTGCCCTCAGTCAAGGTGCCGGTTTTATCAAACACAACCGTGTTGATGCGATGGGCAAGCTCCAGCGCCTGTGCATCTTTAATCAGAATTCCATGGCGTGCCGCCACGCCCGTGCCTGCCATGATTGCAGTAGGTGTGGCCAAACCCAAGGCGCAAGGGCATGCAATCACCAACACAGCCACCGCATTCACAATGGCCAACTCCAGGTTGCCACCGTCAGCCAAAAACACCCAATACACCAAAGTCAGCGCTGCAATCACCAACACCACGGGTACAAACACGGCGCTCACCTTGTCCACCAGCTTTTGAATGTCAGGTTTGGCTGCTTGCGCGTCTTCGACGAGGCGAATAATTTTGGCCAGCGTGGTTTCAGCACCCACAGCGCTCACTTCAATCAACAAGCGCCCATCCAGGTTCACAGCACCGCCGGTCACCAGGCTACCCGGAGATTTCTCAACCGCCTGGCTTTCCCCGGTAATCAGGGCCTCATCCACATGGCCTTCGCCTTCCAGCACACGGCCATCCAGCGGAATTCGCTCACCGGGCTTCACCACCACCTGCATGCCCACCGCCACACTGGCAATCGGCAACACTTTTTCGTGCCCGTTCTGAATCACTGTGGCGGTGTCGGGCCGCAAGGCTTGCAACGCAGCAATCGCTGCAGTGGTTTGCCGTTTGGCGCGTGCCTCCAGCCACTTGCCCAACATCACCAAGGTGATCACTGCGGCAGACGCCTCGAAATACAAATGCGGGTTGCCCTCGCCCAACATGTAAGCCGACAAACCAAATGCCGCAGAAGTACCAATGGCCACCAGAAGGTCCATATTGCCCGTGCGGTTTTGAATTGCTTTCAATGCTCCCCGATAAAAACGGGCGCCCAACCAAAATTGCACAGGGCTGGCCAAAAGCAGTTGTATCCAGCCAGGCAACATGTAGTGCTTGCCAAACAGCATTCCTGCCATGGGCAACACCAAGGGCAAGGTGAGCAATGCCCCCCACAACACCATTTGCCCTTCTGTATCCGCTTTTTGGGCGATTGCAGCGGGTTGCTGGCCGCTCTGACCTGCTGGTAAATCGGTTTTAACGGGCTCCGCGTCATAGCCTGCCTTTTGAACGGCCTCGATCGCGTTCTGCAACAGATCGGGTTTGGCCAGTTGCACGCGGGCCTTCTCGGTGGCCAGGTTCACCGTTGCGCTAATGACGCCGGGTGTGGCCAACAATGCTTTTTCGACAGCGCTGGAGCATGAAGCACAGCTCATGCCGCCCACAGCAATGTCGATGGTATTGGACGGGTCGGAATTCATGCTTGCTCTCCATGGTGTGATGGAAGCATTTTCAACCTTAACACCATGTCAAGGTCAATGCCTTGACCTTACCATGATTGGAAGCTTCAGCATGTCCATATGTTCAATTCGATGGGAGAGTCTTCATGACACCGCCATGGCAATTGCCCGGGAAAGTACATGCATTAGAATTGCGTTTACCCCCAACTGGAGTGCAAAACCTGATTACCTTGAGTGTAGAAAAAGTGAAATGCGGCGGATGTGCCGCCAATGTGAAACAGGCTGTATTGGCCAAAGACCCACAGGCACAGGTGCAGGTCGATGTCGCCAATAAACAGGTAGAAATTGACTCTCGTCTGGACGGACACACCTTGGCCACGATTGTCAGCCAAGCCGGCTACCCCGCCACACTGCAAGCCTGATTCAAAAGATCAAGCGGCTTCGCAGTACGCCTGGCCCCAGTAGTTGTAGGTGAAGGCCTTGGGGCCGGGTACATACATGGTTTCAATTTCATCGATCTGAAATCCGCCAGCCTTTAACAGGGCGGGAATGTCCCGGTTCAAGTGACAACCTCCCGCCAGTTTTCCCCACACGGGTTGCAAGCGATTCTGTGTGTTGCGCACTTTCTCATCCGGTGCCGCGCCATGCTCGCAAAACAGCAACTTACCGCCCGGCTTTAACACTCTGCGCATTTCCTTCAAGGCTTGCACAGGCTCTGGAATGGTGCACAGGGTGTAGGTCATGACGATGGTGTCAATGCTGGCGTCAGGCAGTGGAATTTTCTCGGCGGGCAACCCCATAAGCTCTACGCTCAAGCCGGTTTGGTCGATGCGTTTTTTTGCCAGACGATGCATTTGCATGGCAGGGTCCAGACCAATGATTTTTTCAACTTTGCCAGCGTCATAGTGGCGCATGTTCAACCCGGTACCGATACCAATTTCAAGCACCAGCCCTGTGGCTTTGGGTACCACTTTCTGGCGTTGCCTGTTGATGGCTTTCATGCCGCAGGCGAAATCAAGCAAAGTAGGCAGTACGTGTCGGTCATATAATTTGGCTAACAATCCCAATTTTTTGTCCTTTTGTATTCAGGAAACGTCGCCACCATGCAAAACAACCCAGACCAGTTCAGTTCCAAAATCGGCTTCGTGCTGGCCGCAGCAGGGTCAGCGGTGGGCATCGGTAATTTGGTGGGTTTTCCTGTGGCCGCAGCCAAAAATGGTGGCGGTGCATTCCTGTTACTGTACATTTTTTTCGTCATCGCCATTTGCCTGCCGCTGATTCTCGCCGAGCTTAGTTTGGGCCGCGCCACCAACCAAAACCCTTTGGGAGCATTCAGGCAGGTTTCCAGAAACAACAAAGCCTGGGTGCTGGCTGGTGCTTTGTCATTGATCACACCATTCATGATTGCCGTGTTTTACAGCGTACTCACAGTATGGCTGCTGGGCTATTTCCTGCTGGCACTGATGGGCCAACTGGACCGATTGGCCACCCCTGTCTATTTTGGGGGCTTTATCACCAGCCCATGGATATTTGCCTGCCTTGCGGCGGTCATTGGCATGGTCATCATGGTGCTCAAAGGTGGTGTGCGCGATGGCATTGAAAAAGCATCCCGTTTGCTCATGCCCATGCTGTTCATCATGCTGATTGGTCTGGCTGTATTTGTGCTCACCTTGCCCAACGCCACTGCCGGTTTGAAGTTTTATTTCACACCGCAACTGGACCGCATCACCTGGAGTGTGGTCAACGGTGCCTTGTCGCAAGCATTCTTTTCGCTGTCGCTGGGCATGGGTATTTTGATTACTTATGGTTCGTATTTGCGCAAACAAGACAATCTGGTGCAGTCAGCCAAAATGCTGGCCTGCACCGACACTGGTGTGGCGCTGGTAGCAGGCTTGATGACCCTGCCCGCAATTTTCGCCATTTACCCCAACACCAACCCCAGCGAACTGAGCGATTCTTCGGTGGGCTTAATCTTCTCGTTTTTCCCGAATATTTTCATGGCCATGGTGCCGAAATTCGGTTATGCCATGTCCAGCCTGATCGCAGCCACATTCTTCCTGTTGGCGTTTGTAGCCGCCATTACCTCGCTAGTGTCGATTATTGAGGTGCCAGTGGCGGCCCTGAAAGCCGAGGGCAAGAAAACCCGCAATGCAGCACTTGGCATTGTTATTGCAGCTGTGTCGATAGGTGCCATGTTCAGCGCCTTGTCGTTTGGGCAAGTGAAATGGCTCAGCGATTTCGCTTTTTATTCCGGCGCCAGCAAATCGCTTTTTGACGTGTTGGTTGACGTGTTTTACGACACCATTTTGCCTTTCAACGGTTTGCTGATTTGCCTGCTGGTGGTGTGGCAATGGAAACGCCACAACATGACCGCAGAGATGCTGACTAGCAATAAAAATGGTGCCAGCGGTTGGCTTGAGCGCTATACCCACTTTGCGATTGCATTCTGGATTCCGTTGATTCTGGCCACTGTGTTTGTTGTCACGGTAATCAACAAATTTTTCAGTTGAACGTCACCACCGTCGATCCACTGAATTACTGGCACGCTTAATGCCACTTTTGTGCTGTAATAAGGAAAATCAAAAAATATTCCGGAGACAGCATGAAAACAAACCTGGTCTTGGCTGCCCTTGTTATGGGCACGTCTGCCTTGATGGCAGCCTGTTCAAAAACCCCCACCTCAGTCGATCCCAACAGTGCGGCAAGCCCTTTCACACAGGCTTTTCACGCTGAAGTGGCCAAAAGTACCGACCTTGCAGACCCAGCCAACAACGCCGATGCGCGCAAAGGTTTAATCGCCAAACCCACAGGCAAGGTGTTAAACGACGCCGGTGAGCTTATTTGGGATTACGACGAATTCAACTTCATCGAAGGCAAAGCCCCCAGCACGGTGAACCCCAGCCTTTGGCGGCAGGCCAGCCTGAACAATCAAATTGGCCTGTACAAAGTGGCCGACCGCATTTACCAGTTACGCGGCTTTGATTTGTCCAACATGACCTTGATTGAAGGCAACACGGGCTGGATTGTGGTGGACGTGCTGACCAGCGAGGAAACAGCGCGCGCCGCCATGGCTTTTGCACGGAAACACCTGGGCGACAAACCAGTGACCGCCATTGTATTTACCCACAGCCACGTGGACCATTTTGGAGGTGCTCTGGGAGTGCTCAGTGCCGAAGAAGTGGCTGCACGCAACATACCTGTTGTGGCCCCGATTGGCTTCATGGAAGAAGCCACCAGTGAAAACCTGCTGGTGGGCATGGCCATGGCGCGAAGGTCGATCTACATGTATGGCAAACGCCTGCCCCGCAGCCCTGAGGGTTTGATTGACAACGGTTTGGGCAAAGCCGTGGCCTACGGCAAGGTGGGCATACTACAGCCTACGCTGGTGGTGAAAGAAGCCAAAGAAACCCACGTGCTCGACGGCCTTGAATTCATGTTCCACAACGTGCCTGGCAGTGAAGCGCCCTCCGAGTTCGTGTTTTACCTGCCCACCCTGAAAGCCTTTGGCAGTGCGGAACTGTTTGGCCACACCTTGCATAACCTGTACACCCCGCGCGGTGCCAAAGTGCGCGATGCGTTGAAGTGGGCCAGTTACATGGATGAAGCCATTGCCTACGCAGGCGATGCCGAAGTGATGTTTCACCAGCACAATTGGCCAGTGTGGGGGGCCGAGAACGTGCGTAACTTCATGGAAAAACAGCGCGACACCTACCGCTTCATTCATGACCAAACCGTGCGCCACATGAATGCGGGCTACACCTCCATGGAAATTGCAGAGAAGGTTCAAATGCCGCCGGCCTTGAACAACTTTCTGAGTGGGCGCGGCTACTACGGCACCGTGTCACACAATGTGAAAGCGGTGTATCAGTTTTATATGGGCTGGTTTGATGCAAACCCCGCCAACCTGAACCCCCTGCCCCCGGTTGAAGCTGCAAAGCGGTATGTGGATGTGGCAGGCGGCATGGATGCCTTGCTGAACAAAGCAGAAGACGCCATGAACAAAGGCGAATATCGCTGGGCGGCTGAATTGCTGAAGCATGCCGTGTATGCCGACCCTGAAAATGCACGCGCCAAAGCCTTGCTGGCAAAAAGTTTCGACCAGATGGGCTACATGGCAGAATCGGCGCCGTGGCGTAACTTTTACCTGACCGGTGCACTTGAGTTGCGCCAAGGTGGCTACGCCGAAGGGTTTCAACGCACAGCCTTTCTCGACATGCTGAAACACACGCCCACCGAGCGTTTTCTGGAGGCCATGGCGGCGTCGCTGAACAGCGACAAAGCCGAGGGTGAAGACATTCAGATCAACCTTGTGTTTTCCGATACGCAGGAAAGCTACGTCCTGCGCATTCACAACAGCGTACTGCACCACAAGGCAGCTCAGCCTGAACCAGGTTCAGCCGCCACACTCACATTGAGCAAACCATTCTTTTTGAACATGATGACTGGTGAGGCGGGTGCGACTGATTTGCTGTTTTCGGATCAAACCAAAATTGACGGCAGCACGATCAAGCTGGGCCAATTTTTTGGAATGCTAGAGAAAGCAACGGGTAACTTCAACATTGTGACGCCTTAACCAACCCATGGCATGTCAGTAATATTCGGGTTTCCACGATTGGCCTGGAAACCCGAACAACCCTATAGTGTGTGAAGATCAATCGCACATTCACTGGTAAATCACATGTCTGCTCCGCAAGCCAAACACAGCACACTTCAGCCCTTCCACCTTGCATTCCCGGTCACCGACATTGAGGTAGCCCGCAAATTTTATGGCGAGGTGATTGGCTGTGAAGAAGGCCGCAGCGCCCCACACTGGGTGGACTTCAACTTTTATGGTCACCAACTTGTGGCGCATTTGGCACCCGAAGAAGTGGGCTGCAAAGCCAACAGCAGTGTGGACGGCCATGCCGTGCCTGCCAAACATTTCGGCGTGATTTTAACCATGGATCAATGGAACGAACTGGCCGACCGGCTAAAAGCTGCGGGCACCAAGTTCGTGATCGAACCCTACATTCGATTCAAAGGCCAGGTGGGCGAACAAGCCACCATGTTCTTCATGGACCCATGCGGCAATGCGCTTGAATTCAAGGCATTTGCCAACATGGATCAAATATTCGCCAAGTAAATCAGCTTTTTGCGTTTTTCCAGACGGTGTAGGGCTCGTCATTCTTGGTGCGCACTACGCTGTCGACTTCGTCCATGTACACCTCGCGGTCTTTGGAGTTGAACGCTTCAGTCAGGCTGACCATGCCCAGTGAAAATCCAGTACCCACAGTGACATAACCAAAAGCCCAGTCCTGCACCACACCTTTCTTATCCACCAGGAAATAAGTAGCCATGCGCTTCTTGCTGTCGAATCCAATTCCTTCACGGGAGTTGTCAAGAATCGCGTTGTTGTCCATACGATCGGTGAAATGCTTTTTCACCACCATGCCATTGGAAAGTTTTTCCTCGCCAATAAACTTTCCATAAGTTGCATCATTTTGAATGGGCGCATAGGGCTGGCCAACATGCTTGGCCAACATGCGCGAAGCAATGCCATGACCCACGGAATCACCCATGCTGTTCAAGGCACCGCATCCACCCACGCTCATGCTCACTGCCAAAATTCCTGCCACCGCCAATAATGTACAAAGCCCCCGAAGTATTGTCGCCATCGCTTGTTCTCCCCCAATGTCTTTGAACTTGTTGAAGCAATTTAAACCCTTCGCCTTACGGGATATATCCTATAAACAGAGTAGTCAATTTGATTACAACATTCAGCAGATTGGCGTAGAGCAATAACATGCCTAGCATGGTGCTTAATCAATCACACCATGCGAGGGGACTATGGGGATTCGTCAATTCGGTTTACTGGCAGCCGTTCTTTGTACCGGTTGCGCTTCGATTACTCAAGGCACCAGTCAAACGCTTATTTTTAAAATGGAGCCCCAGCAAACCGTGTGTACCTTGAGCAGGGACGGCGAAGGCGAGCTTGGCGTGGTGACCGGAAAAGAAAACAGCATCACGGTGGGCAAAGACAAGGACGACATCATCGTGGCCTGCAAGGCGCCCGGCTATGAAGACAAAACAATTCGCCTGGTCAGCAGTGCGAGCACCGCTGGCGTGGCAGGTGGTGCATTGATTGATTTGGGCATCACCGACATGATCACTGGCGCCATGTGGCAATACCAAAACGAGATCCGCGTGGCTTTGAAGAAGCCAGGCCAGGCGCCCGCCAACGCTGACTTTGCCAAACCTCTCTAAAACGATTGCTCCATTTCACGGCGAAACTTCACCGCCGTGGAATTGGCGTCAAACGCCACATCATTCCAGCTCACGGCTTGTCCGGCTTTCACGGGTTTGAGCAATTTCACACCATGTGCCAAGCCCAAAGGCAATCCACCCAAGGCCAGCGATTCCTGTGCAGGCATCAGCTTGCCGTACACGGTGTAACCACCCTCACCGTCCAGCAATTCACCCGCCTTTAAATCACGCTTGGCAGTGGCCACCACATCACCATGCCAGCAAATGGGAGCGCCAGTGGCTTCGCCGCGAATACCGATGGACGCCACCGAAATTCCCAATTCCAGACCAATCAAGTGAAAGGGTTTGTACATGCTGGAGTACTGCCCACTTGGATCGGTGATCAAGCCGTATTCCTTGAAGCAGCGGGCCACGTATTCGCTGTCTGCAGAGAAGGTCACGTACACGCCCCAACGCAGGTCGCGAAACACCGGGCGTGTGTCACGCTCAACACTGGAGATGACCTCCACTTGCCCGCGTTGGTCCAGAATGCCGCCGTGTTCACGTGGCTTCAAGATTCGCGCCAAATCATCCACACCCACTGCCGGAAACTTCAGGCCACTGGGGGCTGCAAGGCCTGTGGCATTTGCCACGGCTGCCATTTCAATCGCGCTTTTGGTGCCATCCAGAAAGCTGTTGAACATTTGCGCGTTCATGCCACCTTTGGCTGCGTCTTCCGCCGTTAAACCATAGTGGTTCCACACGGTGTCAGGCGTGCTTTCATGATAAGTGGGCAGGTACTTGGTGCCTTTGCCCGCGGCCACGACAGAAAAACCAGCGGCCCGCGCCCAATCCACCATCTCGAAAATCAGTGCAGGCTGGTCGCCATAAGCCAGTGAGTAAACAATACCCGCCTCATCCGCTTTGCGTTTCAGCAAGGGGCCTGCAAGTGCGTCGGCCTCCACATTGACCATCACAATGTGTTTTTTAAATTCACAACAGGCCAGCACATGGGCAATGCCCACCGCAGGGTTGCCTGTGGAGTCGATGATGATGTCGACAAAAGGCGATTCAATCAGCTTCATGCCGTCGTCAATAATCGCGGTGTTGCCCTGTTTGGCGGCTTGCTCCAAGGAGTTGGCCGCATAGCTCTCTTCTTTCCAGCCCACATTTTTAAGTGCAGCTTTCGCCCGTGCCGGGGACAAATCAGCAATGCCCACCATGTGAATGCCGGGCGTGCGTGGTACTTGGGAAAGGTACATGGAACCGAATTTGCCAGCACCAATCATGCCGACGCGCAGGGGTTTTCCAACAGCCGCACGCTGCTGAAGCTTGGAGAATAAATTCATGAAAGCCTTCTAGGTGGATGCAATATTTGCCCACAGAATAACCCGTGCACACATGCGCGGAAAACCCGCAGTATCCCTAGGACAGGTAATTACCTCTCGCGCTGAATTGCATCCCGCAGGGCCTGCACACTGGGCACGCCTGAGAAAAATTGTGCACCCACTGCCAAAGATGGCACAGCCTGAATACCGACCCGCTTTGCATATTGCAAATCAGCATCGTGTTGCGCGTTGGCTTGGGGCGAGCTGACAAACTCATCGAGTCCGGCCGGGTTCAATCCCAGATTTGCAAGAATTTTTTTCAGTACCTGATCTTCACCAATGTTCAGGTTTTGCTGAAAAAACGCTTTCATCACAGCGGTCGTGTATTCGTTGCCCTTCCCTTGTTGCTTCGCATATTGCAGTCCCAAGAATGCTTTGCGTGTGTAGGGTTGAGGAGAAACAGTGGGCAGTTGAATGGGCACCCCAAGGCGTTCAGCCATGGGGTACACCGACGCCTTCCACACCCGCGGCAGGTATTCATCCTCAGGCTTTAAGGTGGGTGTTGGGTAGGGTCGAAGCTCGAACGGCATCCACTCTACTTCGACATTTAAGCCTTCGATGGCCTTCTCGATAATTGACTCTCCGAGAAGGCAGAACGGGCACACGAAATCGGTCCAGACCTGAATTTTGAAGGCGACTGACATAGGGCACTACTCCTGAGCATAACCGTCTACAACTGGATTAACTATCCCCTTGATGATCTCCACATCGTCATCGCAAGCGTTACCACAATAACGCCAGCACCACACAGCTGAAACCAACCAAGCATTTCATCAAGAAAAAATGCTCCCCCGAAAATTCCAAACACGGGAATCAGCGCGAGAAAGAGTCCAGCCTCGCTAACAGACAGATGTTTAAGCCCCCATAAATATAACCAAAAAGCGAGGGCGTATTGTATTGCGCCAGAGGCAATGGCCAATATAGTCGCTTTTATGCTCAAGCTCTCGGATGTGGAGTAGTCGGTGAACAGAAATCCAAGTCCATACAGTATCAAGGCAAAAACCAGCCCAACACTCTGCTGTCTTGCGGCACTCAATGATGCTGGAGTGTCCACCGAGTACTTGGCGGATAAAAGCACATAAAACGCGGCCGTCACTGTTCCCCCAATGACTAGTGACATACCCAACACTTCGCCAACCGCTGACTCAACAGGATTAGCGATCAACACCAAACCCAGCATGATTCCCAGGGTACCCAACACATGCCGGGGCAAGATCCTCTCCTTTAGGAGCGCTGCAGCGAGCAGAAGAATAATCAGAGGCTCTGTCGCACCAATCGTCGACGCGATAGATGCTGAAGTCAAAGTGAGTCCCAAGGTGCCCAGAGAATAGGCCACGCCAGGCTCCAACACGCCAGCTGCCGCTGCGATACGTGCAGAGCGATTCAGTTGCACGAGCGAGCCGGTTAGAAACACAAACAACCAGAGAATAAAAGAGCTAGTCGCCAATTGCACAACCAGCAAAAGCCCTGGCGCTAGTTCATTGAGCGCGGCTTTGCTTACTACGCTTCCGAACCCCCAACACGCAGCAGACCCAACCATGGCTATCACGGCCATTGAGCGTTGACGCGACATGATCGAATCAGGGTCTAAAGTTTAGGCAGCTACGCATATCGCCTGCTCATTTCTCTCTAACAGTCGAGTCAAAGTCCAAACAATTCACCAGATTTGTTTTGAACCATGCAAGTGCGTCCGGCATGTGGGCTTTTATCGTTTCGGCGTCATGTCCCCCGCCAGAATTCACTATTAGCTCATGAACCATACCGACTCGCTTCATCTGATCCACTAAGGACAACGACTGTTGGGGCGGTATATATTCATCTGCATCTCCAACAACGATTAGACTGGCAGCTGCCATGGGGTGAACGTGCGTGATAGGTGAAATTGACCGAGCTATCTGAAGTCGAATTGCCTCATCTGTAATCGGAACAAATACATTGCGACTCTTTTCAAAATGAGAAAAAGAAAAAGCGGCTTCCAGGGGTACCAAAGGATGCTGACCCAACATTGGACTACCGGCAGTCCCCCAGTTAAGAAAATCAGTGGGCGGAAAAAATGCGACGACTGCCTTCACACAACTTGGTTCGCGATCCACAGCATCCATAACTTCTGATGCTGAGGAATCGACTTGCTCACAACCAACCATCAAGGAGAGATGCCCACCTGCTGAATCCCCAACTGCCCCCAACCGTTCTGCATAGACACCATAGCGGCTTGAATGGTGTCGAACAAAACGAACCGCTCGCCTCGCGTCTTCAATACTCTCAACAACATTGAATTTGGGACTGCTTCCATGGATAACCGCAAATACAGTAAAGCCTTCCACCAGCAATGGTTCAATGTAACCCTCTATTGCGGACTCAATCATGCAATGCTCTGAGTACCAACCTTCACTCAGAAATAAAACAATACCCACTCCATTCTTCTCAACAGTCGGAGAAAAGACTTCCAAAGTTAAGGCCATTCCGTGACGACGACCGTAGATAAGTTCCTCACGGCGGGAGATGGTGCGTTGATTCAATAAAGAACCTGGCCCAGGATTAGTCATGATTCAGGTTTAGAAAAGACACTATGTTTCCAAGATTCAAGCATGACCGAGGAGGGATCAGGCTTATCTACACTTTGCTATTTATATGCATTATACATACATTTTGCTTGTTTCTGTCTTTCTATCGCCCGGAAATGAAAAAAGCCCTGACTCGGTTCAGGGCTTTTTGTAATTTCTGGCGGAGAGAGGGGGATTCGAACCCCCGATAGGCTATTAACCTATACACGCTTTCCAGGCGTGCGACTTAAACCACTCATCCATCTCTCCGCGGTAAGCGCGAGAGTATAGCAAAGAATCGCCTTGGGTATCCAGTGCATTCGCTCAGCATCACAGTTTTCCTTCCGATTCGGGCAGCCGCAACACACGCATTACGGCGGGTGCTTCGTCTTTGCGCCCACCCAACAGGGAGGCAACCACCATGGCCAATGCGCTTAGAGGAATGGTAAACACACCACTGGCCACGCCGCTCAAACCCCCAATTTGCACAGCATCCAGATTAAACAAAGCCATGAACGATGAATTGGTCAACGCAAGGCAAAGACTTGAACTGAGAAACCCGGTGCCCATGGCCCACAAGGCCCCACGGCGTGTGGCACCGCTCCAGAAAATACCGGCGACAAGTGGCACAAACAGGCTTGAGGCTGCCAAAGCAAATGCAGAGCCCACCAAGACCACAATATTGCCTGGCTGCAAACTGGTGATCCAGGCAGCCATCAACGCTGCGCTCAATAGCGCAATTTTCGACATGGTCACCCTGCGCTGTGCAGTGGCCTCGGGGTCGAGCACCCGGTAATACAGGTCATGCGACAAACTGCCTGCAATCGCCAGCAATAGGCCATCGGCGGTCGACAAGGCGGCAGCAAGTCCACCTGCGGCAATCAAACCTGAAAGAAAAAACGGCATGCCCGCAATTTCTGGCGTAATCAACACCAAAATGTCGGGGCTCAAACCAATTTCGGCAAACTGAACCACTCCATCCTGATTCACATCTTGCAAAGTCGCCAAACCGGGCATGACACGAGACCACGCAGCAACCCAATTCGGCACATCGCTATAACTTAAGCCCACCAGGTTTTCATAAACCACTACCTTGGCCAACAAGCTCAACCAAGGTGAGACCAAATACACACCCAAAATACACGCCAAGGCGAATACAACGGACCACCGCGTTTGCGATGCATTCGGGGTGGTAAAAAACCTGACAATCAGGTGTGGCAATGCAACCGTGCCGCACATCAATGTGAATGCCACAGCCAAAAAACTCAGCATGGCTTTGTTGTTGGATAACCCGGAGTCATCTTGCACCGAACCAAAGTGCGGCACGCTGGCCTTCACCTTGTCCAGGTAACGCTGTTTTTCCTGACTCCATTTGCGCTTGGCATCTTGAGGGTCTTTGGGGTAGCTGGTCAGTACTCGCTCAGCAACTTTGATTTCCTGAAATGTCGAACCATCGTAACGGGCCAGCTCCAGGTTTTTGCGGCGTGCTTCATACCCTTCCGCCCAAGATGATGGCAAGGTATCTATCAGCAACTGATAACGATCCGCCTCCCGCAGGTAAACATTGCGCACCTCTGCTTCAGCGGGGTCTGCAAAAAACTTGCGTTCCTGTGCGCGCACATACTCAGGAAAATTGGTAGGGCCGCCATCCACAAAGCGCTCGCCGGAGCCCTTGCCGGTAAACCCCATCAATGCGCCCACACTGATAAGAATCGCCAAAATCATCACTATATATTGCGCAACCGCAGTCCAGGTTACGGCCCGCATGCCCCCCAAAAACGAGCACACCAAAATACCTGCAAGCCCAAAGAAAACACCGATACCAAATTCGACACCGGCAAAGCGAGAGGTGATCAAACCCACGGCATAAATTTGAGCGATCACATAAACAAAAGAAATACTGACTGTGATGAACACGCAGATCAGTCTGACTGCCTTTCCTTTGTCTGCACCTGCGTATCGGGCGGCCAGGAAATCACCTACCGAGTAGAAATCGAACTTCCGTAAATAGGGCGCAATCAACAGGGCGATCAGCACAAAACCGCCTGTCCACCCGACCAGCAAAGCCAGCGCCTCAAAGCCGCTGTAGAACAGCGTGCCAGCGACGCCAAGAAATGACGCTGCACTCATCCAGTCTGCCGCTGTGGCCATGCCGTTGTACACGGCAGGCACGGTACGCGAGGCCACAAAGTACTCGTGCATATCCGAGGTGCGGCTGAGCAGACCAATAACGGCGTAAGCGCCCAAGGTAATAAAAATGAAAAAGTAACCTATCCATTGTCGCCCAACGCCGTAGTCCTCCATGATTGCCGCAGTGGCAATACAAACCATGAAAGCAAAGGTGAGCACCGAGAAAAACCGGGTTAGGCTGAGTGTAAAACTCATGAAGTTACTCCCGGTGACTTGATTCTTTCAAACAAAAAAAACCAGTCCACCGAAGTGGAACTGGTTTTCAGAACTGCGAGATATTCCCTGTTCAAGGAAGGGGCCGGTTCAATTAAAGCGGCTTGCCCAATTGATCCAGAATGGCCGGATTCTCCAGGGTTGAAGTGTCCTGTGTAATTTGCTCGCCCTTGGCCAGGCTGCGCAAAAGTCGACGCATAATTTTTCCTGAACGTGTTTTCGGCAAGTTGTCACCAAAACGAATTTCCTTGGGCTTGGCGATCGGGCCAATGTCTTTTCCAACCCAGTTGCGCAGGTCCATGGCCAGTTTTTGCCCGGCTTCACCCGTAGGGCGATCGCCCTTCAACACCACGAAGGCCACAATCGCTTCACCGGTCAATTCATCGGGGCGCCCCACCACCGCCGCCTCGGCCACCAATTCGTTGGCCACCAGAGAGCTTTCAATTTCCATGGTGCCCATGCGGTGTCCTGAGACGTTCAACACATCATCAATGCGACCCATGATGGTGAAATTACCGCTCTCCTTGTCGCGCACCGCGCCGTCACCGGCAAGATACAATTTGCCGCCCAATTCTTCAGGGAAGTAGCTTTTCTTGAAGCGCTCGGGGTCGCCCCAAATGGTGCGAATCATCGATGGCCATGGGCGCTTCACCACCAAAATGCCACCCTGGCCATTCGGCAGGTCACCACCCACTTCATCCACCACCGCCGCCATAATGCCGGGCATTGGCAATGTGCATGAACCGGGCACCAAGGGTGTAGCACCGGGCAGTGGCGTAATCATGTGGCCACCAGTTTCTGTTTGCCAGAAGGTGTCCACGATCGGGCACTTTTCGCCGCCCACATTCTTGTAGTACCACATCCAGGCTTCGGGGTTGATCGGCTCACCCACGGAGCCCATCAAACGAAGGCTCGAAAGGTCGTAGCTCTTGGGGTGCACTTTCTCGTCGGCCTCGGACGCCTTGATCAAGGAGCGAATGGCAGTGGGTGCCGTGTAGAAAATAGTAGCACTGTGGCGCTGAATCATTTCCCAGAAACGGCCAGCGTTCGGGTAGGTGGGCACGCCTTCAAACACGATTTGCGTGGCGCCTACAGCCAATGGGCCATAAGTAATGTAGGTGTGGCCGGTAATCCAGCCAATATCAGCCGTACACCAAAACACATCATTGGGCTTGATGTCGAATGTCCACTTCATGGTGAGCATGGCCCACAACAAATAACCAGCTGAACTGTGCTGCACACCCTTGGGTTTACCTGTTGAGCCCGAGGTGTAGAGAATGAATAGCGGATGCTCGGAATCCACCATTTCAGGCGCACATACATCGCTTTGCTTGTCAGCCAACTCGTGCATGTAAATGTCGCGACCGGCCTGCATTCCCACATCGGCGCCCGTGCGCTTATAGACAATCACTTTCTTCACGGCTTCACAGCCGCCAAGGCTCAGCGCTTCATCCACAATGCTTTTCAAAGGCAACTGTTTGCCACCACGCACTTGTTGATCAGCGGTGAACACAGCCACGGCACCAGTGTCCACGATGCGGTCTTGCAAAGCCTTGGCTGAGAAACCACCAAACACGACGGAATGCGTCGCACCGATGCGCGCACAGGCTTGCATGGCCGCAACACCTTCCACACTCATGGGCATGTAAATTACTACACGGTCGCCCTTCTTTACACCCAGGCTTTTCAGTCCGTTTGCAATGCGGCTAACCTTGCCCAGCAATTCCTTGTAGGTCACCTTGGTCACTTCACCGCCATCGGCTTCGAAAATCAAGGCCACCTTGTCACCGAGACCCGCGTCCACGTTTTTGTCCAGGCAGTTGGCCGATACGTTCAATTCGCCGCCGGTGAACCATTTGTAGAATGGGGGGTTGGATTCGTCCAGTACCTGGTTGTAGGCCTTGCCGAACTGCAGATTCTCCTTGGCCAGGCGAGCCCAGAAACCTTCGAAATCGGTTTCAGCTTCCTTGCACAGGGCCTTGTATGCGTCCATGCCGCCAATTGCGGCGCTGCGCTGCCAGTCTGCACTGGGCTGAAACACACGCGTTTCGTGTGACACTGATTCGATTGATGACATCCTGTCCTCCAAGGGTTACTTAGTTTTCTATTAATTTAGTTTGCATAAACAATAGGCAAAAGCTCTTACTCTCACCTTACACCATGGCGCACCACAGCAATTCGCGTTCCAGCCCGGTGCAAGTAGCACCTGTGTAGCTTGGTTCTGCTATAGTTTCCGCCATCACCCCATTAACTATTGCTGCACTGCACACTTGTCACAAAATGGAACAACAGAAAAAACTACCACCACCCCGATTGGCCCGTCTAATCTTCATGAGCCGTTGGCTTCAATTGCCGCTGTACCTTGGACTGATCGTCGCGCAAGGTGTTTATGTTTACCACTTCCTGATCGAACTGTGGCATCTGGTCACTGGTGCCACCAACCACACACTCGACGAGGCTGGCATCATGTTGGTGGTTCTCGGCCTGATCGATGTGGTCATGATATCCAACCTTCTAATCATGGTGATTGTGGGCGGCTACGAGACATTTGTAAGCCGAATGCATCTGGAAAACCATCCCGATCAACCCGAATGGCTGGACCATGTAAACGCCTCTGTTTTGAAAGTGAAGCTGGCAATGGCGATCATCGGCATTTCCTCCATTCATCTGCTGAAAACATTCATCAATGCTGAACAGTACGATGAGAAAACCATCATTGCACAGGCGTCAATCCACATGATTTTCCTCGTATCTGCTGTGGCAATCGCATACTGCGATAAGCTGTTGAACGAGTCAGCCTCTCCCAAAAAACATTAAAATAGCGGGCTAAGCACCCAATTTGATCAGGAGCAGTTCATGACCACCATCAAGCAAGAAGACTTCATCAGCTCGATCGCCGATGCCTTTCAGTACATTTCTTATTACCATCCGCTTGACTACATTCAGGCACTGGGCAAGGCGTACGAACGCGAAGAAAGTGCTGCTGCCAAAGATGCAATTGCGCAAATCCTGACCAACAGCCGCATGTGCGCAGAAGGCAAGCGCCCTATTTGTCAAGACACCGGTATTTCAGTGGTGTTCCTGAAAGTGGGCATGAACGTGCGTTGGGAATCCACCATGAGTGTTTCCGACATGGTGAACGAGGGCGTGCGCCGTGCTTACCTGCACCCCGACAACAAACTGCGTGCCTCTGTGCTTAGCGATCCTGCGGGTGCCCGTAAAAATACCAAAGACAACACACCCGCCGTGATTCACTACGAAATTGTGCCCGGCGACGATGTTGAGGTGATTTGTGCAGCCAAGGGTGGCGGCTCGGAAAACAAGTCCAAGATGGTGATGTTGAACCCCTCGGATTCAATCGTGGACTGGGTACTGAAAACTGTTCCCACCATGGGCGCGGGCTGGTGCCCCCCGGGTATTTTGGGGATTGGTATTGGTGGCACGCCCGAAAAAGCGATGCTGCTGGCCAAAGAAAGCCTGATGGCCCCTTGCGATATTCATGAACTGCTAGAGCGCGGCCCCAGCAACCGGATTGAAGAACTGCGCCTTGAGCTGTACGACAAAGTAAACTCACTGGGCATTGGTGCGCAAGGGCTTGGTGGCCTGACCACCGTGCTGGACGTGAAGATTCTGGATTACCCCACACACGCTGCGTCGCTGCCCATCGCGATGATTCCGAATTGTGCAGCCACACGTCACGTGCATTTCCATTTGCATGGTGATGGACCAGCCAAGCTGGAAGTGCCCAATCTGGCTGACTGGCCACAAGTCAGCTGGACTGCTGACACAGAAAAAAGCAAACGTGTCGATTTGGACAAACTGACCCCCGAGGAGGTGGCCAGCTGGAAGCCAGGTCAAACCTTGTTGCTGAACGGCAAAATGTTGACTGGTCGGGACGCCGCGCACAAGCGCATCGCTGACATGCTGGCCAAAGGCGAAAAACTGCCAGTGGATTTCACAAACCGCGTGATTTATTACGTGGGCCCGGTAGACCCAGTGCGCGACGAGGCGGTTGGTCCAGCAGGCCCCACTACGGCCACCCGCATGGACAAGTTCACCCGCATGATGCTGGAGAAAACCGGCTTGATCGCTATGATTGGCAAAGCCGAACGCGGCCCAGTGGCCATTGAAGCAATTCGTGACAACAAATCAGCCTACCTGATGGCTGTGGGTGGTGCGGCTTATCTGGTTTCAAAGGCAATCACCAACGCAAAAGTGGTTGGCTTTGAAGACTTGGGTATGGAAGCGATTTACGAGTTCGAGATCAAGGACATGCCGGTCACAGTGGCCGTGGACAGCACGGGTATTTCCGTGCACAACACAGGCCCGAAAGAGTGGCAAGCCAAGATCGGAAAAATTCCCGTCAGCGTGGCTTAACCATCCACCACAGCTAACCGACGCTGGTTTTGCGCCACCATCTTGGCATGGCGCAGGCCAGCACCGCAATTGTCAGCAAAACCGACACCTCAAACCCATACAAGGTGTCGCCGGCATAGCCGTCAGCACCTGATGCTGGCCAGCTTTCCACCGCCGCTTTTACTGTCGAATCAATAGAATCGATAGGCTGGGTGTAGCTAGGCACCAAAGCTGCCAATACTTCCGCATCACTTAATTGCATGGCCAAATGATTAAATGTGCCTGAGAAATCCTCAGCCACCAGAGTGTCCTCACCTGCCTTGATTTTTGAAACCCGCAAGGTACCTTCCGGGTGCTGGATGCTCTTGCTTTCGCCAAGCAAGAACGAGGCTCCGGCAACAGGATCGTGCCCCAAACCCATGACCAATGTCGCGCCGAACAAATCGGCCTGCAGTTCCATTTCACGCATCAATTTGGAATAGTCGCGCTTAAGATCGAACGACAACATGAACTCATCCAGGCTGGACACAATGCCATACTGCTGCTGGATTTCAAGCGTTTTTTGAGGATGCTTCAACACCAAATGACCGTACTCATGAGCAATCAAAAACGCCAACTGCTCGCTGTTCATGAACTGAATCCGATCCAGTCCGATGCTTAAATTCGCGGCGCCCTGCTCGTCAATCCAGGTGCCCACCATGGTGCTGTCTTGAATGAAATGGACTTGCGTGGGCACACCATTGAAAAAATGGTTGTCGAACAACACGCTGAGCTTGAGTACTTCCAGCGAATGATTTGCCATTCAGTAGCCCTCCCTGAAACGGCCAGTGACAAACCATTAAAACACGTTTTAAAACACACCACAAAACCTAAACAAACCCTGATTTTCTGGTCTGTTTTCAAGCTTCATTGGTGTGCTTCGTTCACGCCATTGCGTTCTTGATTTGCGCAAGTGCAGTGGGGTCCTCAATGGTGGTCATGTCGCCTGGGTCCCGGCCTTCGCACACCGCCTGAATTGACCTGCGCAGCAATTTGCCGGAACGGGTCTTGGGCAACACATTCACAAAGTAAACGCGTGCGGGCCTGGCCACTGCGCCCAACTGGGAATCCACCACCTTCATGATCTCGGCTTCCAGTGTTTTGGCTTGTGTCTCGTTGACTGCGTCAGCCGACTTCAAAATGGCAAACGCCACAGCCACCTGCCCCTTCACCTGGTCAGCCACACCCACCACTGCTACCTCGGCGACTGCGGGATGGGAGGAAATACTTTCCTCAATCTCGCGGGTTCCCAAACGGTGACCAGCCACATTGATCACATCGTCGGTGCGGCCAAGGATAAAAAAGTACCCGTCCTCGTCGCGAATGCCCCAATCGAAAGTGGAATACACCTGCCGGGTTTTAAAGCTTGACCAGTAAGTTTTTACAAACCGCTCATCGTCGCCCCACACGGTCTGCATGCAACCGGGCGGCAGTGGCCCTTCAATGGCCACCACTCCTTTTTCGTTGGCCCTGCAGGGTTGCGCGGTGTCTTCATTCAACACATTCACGTTGAAACCAAACACCGGCACACCGGGGCTGCCTAACTTACCGGGCATTTCTTCAACGCCACGCTGTATCGCCAAAATTGGCCAGCCAGTTTCAGTTTGCCAATAGTTGTCAACAATCGGCTTTCCAATAGCCCCTGAAATCCAGTCTGAAGTGGTTTCATCCAAAGGCTCGCCCGCAAGAAACAGTGCTTTCAGCGAACTTAAATCATATTTGCTCAAATAGGCGGGATCCTGTTTTTTCAGCACGCGCACAGCCGTTGGTGCCGAGAACAACACCGACACCTTGTGATCCTGAACGATCTTCCACCAAATGCCAGCGTCAGGCCGAATGGGTAAGCCTTCGTACATCACCGTGGCCATGCCTGCGATCAAAGGGCCGTAAATAATGTAGCTGTGTCCCACAACCCAGCCAATGTCGCTGGTCGCAAAAAACGTTTTTCCCTTCTCGCCCATGAAAATGTATTTCATTGAAGCAGCAAGGGCCACGGCGTACCCACCTACGTCGCGCTGCACACCCTTCGGTTTGCCGGTGGTGCCGCTGGTGTACAAAATATAACTGGTGTCTGTCGCCTCAAGCCAGGTTACTGGGACTTTGGCCGTAGCCAGTTCTTTGCGCAATGCAGCGTAGTCGTGGTCTCGCCCTTTCACAGTGTCAAATGGCACCAAGCCCCGGTTCACCATCAACACATGGCCAGGCTTGTAGCTTGAACGGGCAATCGCTTCGTCCAGCAGTGGTTTGTAAGCGACTGCCTTGCCAGCGCGTGAACCTGCATCGGCCGAGACAATCACCTTCGGTTTTGCGTCTTCAATTCTTGAAGCAAGGCTGTGTGATGCAAAACCGCCAAACACCACCGAATGAATTGCACCGATTCGCGCACAAGCCAGCATTGCAAAGGTCGCTTCTGGAATCATGGGCATGTAGATCAACACACGGTCGCCTTTTTTCACACCCATTTTTTGCAGCATCGCAGCAGCAATTTGCACTTCTTGGTGCAATTGGCGAAATGTATAAACCTTTTCTTGATTAACTTCAGTGGACACATAGATTAGTGCGGGCTTGTCGCCCAACTGATCAAGATGCCGATCCACGGCGTTGTAACACAGATTGGTTTCTCCACCCACGTACCAATCGGCAAAAGGGGGTTTGCTGTCATCCAGCACTTTCTCGAACGGCTTTTGCCAATGAATCAAGTCCGCCTGACGAGCCCAAAAACCCTTGGGATTGCGGATGGATTCATCGTACAAATTCTGATAAGTCCCATTGGACTGGTGCTTCGCTTGCTCAACCACAGCGCTGTCTCCTCGTTCTTGTTGCAATCAATGTAGAAACTCGCGCTTACGACACTCTGACTACTGCAAAAATTATTGTTAAACGAGAACACTTCTTGTTACATAAATGATTACTATTTGCTAAACTAAAGCAGTTTAATTTCAACCAACCACATTCAGGAAAGTCCCTATCACCATGAATAACACTTTCAAAAAACTGATTTCAGTTTCCATCGCTGGCTTGATTGGCGTAAGCGCTGCCGCACAGGCCGACGAGAAAGTCATCAACCTGTACTCGGCCCGCCATTACTCGACAGATGAAAAAATGTACGAGGACTTTACCAAGCAAACCGGCATTGCCATCAAGCGCCTCGAGTTGGGCGATGAGGCTCTGCTTGAGCGCATGCGCAGCGAAGGCGCGCGTAGCCCTGCCGACGTGGTGTTGCTTGTTGATGCTGCACGCCTTGCAACAGCCCAACAAGATGGCCTGTTTCAGCCTGTGAAATCCAAGGTACTCAGCGACAAAATCCCGGCGCAGTTTACTGGTGAAAATGGCCTGTGGTATGCATTTTCAGCGCGCAGCCGCGTCATTGTGTACAACAAAGCAAACGTTGACCCCAAGCTTGCCCAAAACTATGAAGACTTGGCTAAGCCCGCTTTGAAAGGCAAGGTTTGTACCCGCACAGGCTCACATCCCTACATGCTCTCATTGATGAGCAGCATGATCAATCATCTGGGTGAAAAAGGTGCTGAAACCTGGGCGCAAGGCGTGGTCGCCAATATGGCTCGCAGCCCCAAGGGCGGTGATACTGACCAAATTCGTGCAGTGGCGACTGGTGAATGTGGCGTGGCCCTAACCAACAGCTACTACTGGGTGCGCCTCTTAAAGTCTGACAAGCCGGAAGACAAGGAAGTAGTGTCCAAGGTTGGTTTCATTTGGCCCAACCAAAGCAGCTATGGCGTGCACATGAACGTGTCTGGTGGTGCTGTGGCCAAAAACGCACCCAATCGCGAAGGTGCAATCAAGTTTCTGGAATACCTGGCCAGCGATTCGGCTCAAAAATACTTCGCGAATGGCAACAATGAATGGCCAACAGTGCCTGGCGTGAAAGTAGACAATCCTGCTTTGGAGTCTTTGGGTACTTACAAGCAAGACGTAACACCTTCCAAAACACTGGCGGCGAACACAGCCTTGTCCCAGCAAATTATGGATCGCGTGGGTTACAAGTAAGAAAAAGCAGTAACTTACCGACCGCTCACCCGTAAAAAGGCCTCACATTTTTTGTGGGGCTTTTTTTATTCACAAAACTGAAAGAAGCTTGCTACACTTCAAAACATCCATGTAACCGGCTAGTAAATTGGTGAAAAAAGCGAACCACAACAACAAAAACGCGGCGCCTACCCTCGAGACAAAACGCCTGGGCACACGAAAGGTGCCCAAAGAACAACGCATGAGTCAAATTCTGGACGTGGCAGGCTCAGTGTTCTCCCGCCACGGTTTTCACTCCACCAGCATGGAGCAAATCGCCGAGGGCGCTGGCGTGACCAAGCCCCTGCTTTACCGCTACTTTGGCTCAAAAGATGCGCTTTACCTGGCCACCATTACTCAGGTAGGCAATCACTTGATGTCGGGCTTAACCTTGCTAATGGCCAACCCGAACCCCAAAGAGCGGCTGAAGTTGATCATGCTCAGCTTTTTGACGTTTGTAGAACGTCACAGGGAAGGTTGGTCAGTGCTTTACAACGAGGCACTCACCAGCGTGGGGCCAGTCGGCGAGAAAGTTGCTTTCTTCAGAAACAGCTTTATTGAGGCCTCGGCCAAAACCATTGAAGAACTCAACGACCCTTCAAAAGCCAAGAACGGCGACAAGGCCGGCATACAAGCGGTGGCCTTGGCCAATATCATGGTTGGCGCTGTTGAAGCGGGCGCCAGGTGGTGGATTCAACATCCCGAAATTCCGATTCGCGACATGCAGAAAATGATCGAAACCAGTTTGATGCCGGGGCTGTCGGAACGATAATCGCCAGTGCTTTTGCGTTTCGCATGACCCGAGCAAGAGACAAAGATGGGGAATTCGACTTGAATCAAGGCGAAATGAGTGACGCGCTGCAAACCCAACCGAACCACTCATTCAATCAAAAAATCAAGCCGCAATACTTCCCACCATCAGCACTTTCGAATCCCGCTCGGCCAGCACTTCAAACTTCGAAGCACCATCAGCAGTCACATGCTTCACGGAAATACCAGACGGCAAGAACACAGGCTGCTTGAACGACAAATCAAACTTGCTGGCACGTGTACCCAAACTGGCTTCAACAATGCTCAGCGTTTTAGCCGCGGTCCACATGCCATGCACAATCGCTTGCTTGAAACCAAACATTTTTGCGGTTTGCGCATACAGGTGAATCGGGTTGTAATCGTTTGAAACCTTGGCGTACTTTCGACCCTGGTTTTCAGACACTTTAACGGCTGCGTACTGCGCACCGATTGCACTCAAAGGCTCAACTGGCGCGGGCTTTGTCAGTGGCTTGGGCATGCCCTTCACGCGGCACAAAATGGTCATCACGCTGCTCCAGTGCACTTCTTCACCCACCAAAAACTGCGTGTGAACATCAAATTCCAGGCCCAGTGAAATACTGCGGGTGTCGCCCACAGTCACCAACACATCGTAAGGCACGCCGTATTCCAGCGGCTTTGCACATTCAATTGAATTGTGCAAATGAACCATGCCCAACATGGGCATGGGGTGCTCAGGGCGGCTCAGCAAATACATGTGCAGGGGCGAAGCCACCACCTGTGGCGCCGTCAGGGAAATTTCATCTTCCTTGAAACCGCACACGGCGTTGTATTGGCGCACCCACTCACGGTCGATGAACACTTTCTTTACCCGGGCACCCAGGCGTGCAGCCTGAGTGTCGGGTTTTGGTTTTTTGTTGGACGTGGTGGCAGCCTTCAGCAGCAGCGCCTTGCCATTTGGAAACTCAGACAGCTCGAAAAATTTCGCCGCTGCTTTCAGGGTGTCATTCACGCTCATGATTTCACTTCTCGATAATTGCAGTTACACCGATACCACCGGCTGCACAAATGGAGATCAAACCTTTGCCGCTGCCTTTTTCATTCAGCAACTTGGCCAATGTGGCAATAATACGGCCACCAGTGGCTGCAAATGGGTGGCCAACGGCCAGTGATCCGCCCTTTACGTTCAGCTTGCTGCGGTCAATTGAACCCAAAGCAGAATCGAGGCCCAGTTTTTCCTTGCAGAACTTGGGGTCTTCCCAAGACTTCAATGTGCACAGAACCTGGGCAGCAAACGCTTCGTGAATTTCATAGAAATCGAAGTCCTGCAGCTTCATGTTGGCCTTCTTCAGCATGCGTGGAACGGCATAAGCGGGGGCCATCAGCAGGCCTTCTTTGCCAGACACGAAATCAACACCGATTGTTTCACTGAATGTCAGGTAAGCCAATGGCTGAATGCCACGCGCCTTGGCCCAGTCTTCAGAGGCCAGCAATACGGCAGAAGCGCCGTCGGTCAGGGGTGTAGAGTTACCGGCAGTCATCGTGCCCTTGCCGCTCTTGCGGTCAAATGCGGGCTTCAAACCTTGCAGGCGTTCAACTGAAGAATCAGCACGCAAATTATTGTCGCGGGTCAGGCCGTTGAATGGCACCACCAAGTCGTCGAAGAAGCCTTCTTCGTAGGCTTTGGCAGCTTTCAGGTGGCTGCTTACAGCCAACTCATCTTGATCTTCACGAGTGATGCCCCAGGTTTGCGCCATCACTTCACAGTGCGCACCCATGCTCATTTTTGTGCGGGGTTCAGCGTTTGCAGGTGGCAGTGGTGCAAGGTGCTTGGGGCGAATCTTCAGCAGTGCGGCCAGTTTGCCTTTGGTGTCGCGAGCGCGGTTGGCTTCGAGCAAAATTTTGCGCAGGCCTTCGCTTACAGCGATTGGTGCGTCGGTGGTGGTATCCACACCGCCGGCCATGCCCACTTCAATCTGACCCAAAGCGATTTTGTTGGCGACAACAATTGCCGCTTCCAGACCAGTACCGCAAGCCTGCTGAATATCGAATGCAGGTGTCATTGGGCTCAAGCCTGAACCCAATACTGATTCACGGCACAGGGAAAAATCGCGGCTGTGCTTCACTACCGCACCTGCAACCACATCGCCAAGTTCTTCACCGTGCAACTGGAACTTGTCAACAACACCGCGGAATGCTGCGGTCAGCATGTCCTGATTGGACTTGCCAATGTAGGCTGTGTTTGAACGTGCAAATGGAATGCGTGAACCGCCAATGATGGCAACGCGACGACCGTGTTTCATAGTTTTCTCCAGATAATTTTTTAGTTGCAGGCAGCGTATTCAGTCGATGAATAAATTACGCGCCCACCAGGTTTTGTCCGCACACACGCAAGGTGGCGCCGTTTACACCAGCAGCCAAGGGGCTGGCCATGAAAGTCACTGCTTCTGCAATGTCCACTGGCAAGCCGCCTTGCGACAGGCTGGACAAACGACGGGCCACTTCGCGGGTTACCACGGGAATGGCTGCAGTCATTTGTGTTTCGATGAAGCCCGGCGCAATCGCATTGATGGAAATGCCCTTGCCTTCCAGTTGCTTGGCCATGGCGTCCACATAACCAATCACGGCGCTCTTTGTAGCAGCGTAGTTGGTTTGGCCTGCATTCCCGGCAATGCCGCCAATCGATGAAATACACACAATGCGTGCATTCGCACCAAACGCATCACCTGCCAACAATTGGTCGTTACAACGAACAATCGCACCCAGGTTCACGTCCAGCACCATGTCCCACAAGTGGGCGGCCATGTTGCGCATCATCTTGTCGCGAGTAATGCCTGCGTTGTGCACGATAATGTCGATCTTGCCACCCTTGCCAGCAGCAACGGCTGCCAGCTTCTTGCCAGCGTCAGCATCAGTAATGTCCAGCGGGCAGGCAATGCCACCAATGCTGCTCATGGTTGCACCCAAGGTGCTTTCATCCGCAGGGCGATCCACACCAATTACGGTGGCGCCTTCACGGGCCAACACTTCAGCAATGGCTGCACCAATGCCGCGTGCAGCACCCGTAACAACAGCCAACTTGCCTGTCAATGGTTTTTCAGAAAACGCGGCAACTTTCACGCCCTTGGGCGCGCCAACCACGGGCAACACTTGGCCGGTCACAAATGCTGAATGTGGGCTCAAGAAAAAGCGCAGTGCGCCTTCAATGCCGTTTTCAGCGCCGGTTTTCACTTGAATCAAATTGGCAGTGGTGCCGTTCTTGCCGCTTTCTTTCGCAAGGCTGCGAATAAAGCCGGGCAATGAGGACTGTGCTGTTTCAGCCAGGGCGTCTTTGCAATCACCGCGTGGGCGTCCAATCACCACGATGCGGCTGTTGGATGGCACTTTGCGCAGGCGTGGGTTAAAAAAGTCGTACAGCAAACGCAGATCCGCCACATTGGCTGCTGCAGTCACGTCGAGCACGTACACGTTTTCAGGCACGCCGTTGTCAGCTTGAGAAATGCTCACGTCTACTTTGGCTTTGGCCGCAGCTTGCTTGATGCCGTCCAGGCCTGCCAAATCGGCGGATACCTTGATGGACGCCCCCATGGAGTCCAGCGCCTTGACCACGGCCGAAGCCACTGGGCCAAATGCACTGGCACCCACCAAGGCATTTGAATTGGCCAATGATTTTTCGGCGTATCCAGCTTTGGCGCGCTTCAACATGGGGGGCACGGGCAGGCCCAGTGCAGCGGCAATTTGTTTACCTGTTGAGGTGTGAACAAATTCAAGAATTTTGTCGGCCATGAGTCTCGTCCTTCTTATAGGGGGGATGTCTTTTTTAAGGGCCTAGCATAGCCCAGCAAGACAATGTTACTGTTGCGTAACTTGCGAGTGTATAGAAACTTGACCAGAAAATCGTAGAGGGTCGTCTCTAACCCGGAAAGGTTAAAGGTGCGTCGCCAGGTTGCCAAGGGGTGTACTTGACCATGGCTTGTTCCAGCAAAGGCGATGTCAAAAAAGAATGGAGCCACAACTTCAGTGCATCATAGCCAGGTACCGCATCGAACCAAGCCTCATCGGCGATCCTAAATTGGCGCACGAAAGGCAAAATTGCATAATCGGCAAAGCTGGGTTGCTTACCCAACAGGTAGGAGCTTCCCTGCTGTCCCTGTTGTTTGAGTACCGCATTCCACTGTGCCAAAATTTTTTCGCATACCGCGCGGTGTTCCAGCGGGTCGCAGGTGTAGGTGTCAGTGTCGGTTTTTACGTGATAGCGGTGTGGGTATTTGTAACGGTCCAGGTTTCGCTTGAATTCGCCATCAAGCAGCGCAATCCATTCATCACACTGTTGTTGCTGCTCAGTATTCAGTACCAACCAGTCTGCCGGAAAATTCTGGCCCACCGCCCAATGCATCACATCCAGGCTTTCATCGATCACAGTGCCATCCGGCAACCACAAAACGGGCACGGTGCCTTTGGGTGAAATTTCAAGCATGTGTGCGGGTTTGGCGCGCAGCACCAGTTCACGCACTTCAACCTTTAAACCGGCGGCAACAATCGCCAGCCGTGCACGCATGGCATAGGGGCAACGGCGAAAGGTGTACAACACGGGTAAACCAAGCTGGTGCCCGTGATCGGCTTGCTGCTCCACCCTGCTCACTCCACGTGTGCTTGTTGGGGTAACGGTTCTTTGGGCAACATCTTGCGGCCAATGTGCTTCTCATTGCGCTGCTTGGCCAGTTGAATCTGTTTTTGGCGTTCGCCAAAACGCTTTTTTTGATCATCGGTCAGCGAATCATAGCAATGCGGGCAACCCACGCCCTGAATGTATTTTTCGCTCTGCTTTTCTTCCTCGGTAATTGGCATGCGGCAAGCGTGGCACAGGTCGTAATGCCCAACCTGCAAACCATGGGTGACCGACACCCGCTGATCAAACACGAAGCACTCGCCCTTCCACAAACTTTGTTCTTCGGGAATCTCTTCGAGGTACTTCAGAATACCGCCCTCAAGGTGGTACACCTCGTCAAACCCCTGCTCCAGCATGTAGGCCGTGGATTTCTCGCAGCGAATACCACCGGTACAAAACATGGCAATTTTCTTGGGGCGTTTGTCCGCAGGCAGGCTTTTCAAATTCTTTTCAACCCATTGAGGAAATTCGCGGAATGTCGTGGTGGCAGGGTCTACTGCGCCCTCGAAAGTACCAATCGCGTACTCATAGTTGTTGCGAGTGTCAATTACCAAGGTATCCGGATCTTGGATCAAGGCATTCCAGTCGGCTGGTTTCACATAGCGGCCCACCAGGCGATTCGGATCAATTCCGTCTTTGCCCATGGTCACAATTTCACGTTTCAGCTTCACCTTCATGCGAGTGAAAGCCTGTTCAGGCGCAATTGAATACTTGGGTGCCAAATCGGCAAACCGGGAATCGGCCCACAAAAAATTCATCAAGGCCACAATGCCCGCGCGGGGCGCGCTGACCGTACCATTGATGCCCTCCTTGGCCAACAACAAGGTACCCAGCACTGCGTTTTCGGTGCACACAGCCTCAAGCCGGGGCTTGATCTCCTCGAAATCGGGCAGGCTGACAAATTTGTACAGTGCCGCGACTACGATTTGATCGGACTTGGGAATGGAGGCTTCGCTCATGGACATGGCAATTCTTTCAAAAAATCATCTGACAAAACAACTTAGCCCGCTATTGTAACCGAGCCCCCGGTTTTACCCAATCAAGCAAAAAGCCAAATCAGCATGGGCTTTGGTAAACTGAGTCACATACAGCGCTGTGCAGCAGCAACCCCCACTACAAGAACACACATCATGAATGCCTTCTGGATCTTGGTCCTTTTGATTTTGGTTTCCGGCTTTTTTGCCCTTTCGGAAATGGCACTTGCCTCCAGTCGGCGCTCCAAACTTCAAGCCATGGCCGACTCAGGGAACCCAAAAGCCCGAATCGCCATTCAAATTATGGACAACCCCAGCCGCCTGCTTGCAGCCACTCAAACAGGCATTACCGCAGCCGCTTTGCTCATGGGTATTTATGGCGAATCGGCGCTTACCGCCACGTTTCAACAAACCATCGACCAGCACTTTCCAGCACTCAGCGATTGGGCCAGTGTTATCTCATTCGCAGTCACCATTGCCTTGGTCACAGGTTTTTCCATTGTTTTTGGCGAAATCGTGCCCAAGCGCCTGGCCATCGCCAACCCGGAAAAGGTTGCTGCGTTTTGCGCGCCCTTCATGTCGATATTCCTGAAAGTGCTCAGCCCCGCCATCACCTTGCTGTCCAAGGGCTCCGATCTGGTGCTCAGCTTCATCCCGTTCAAAGCTGCACCTGCGGTTAGCACCATCGAAGAAATTCAAGCCTTTCTTGATGAAGGTGCCAAAACAGGCATGCTGGCCCCCGAAGAACGCCACCTGATGAGCAATGTGTTGCGCCTTGAAGACCGTCGCCTGGCATCAGTCATGACCCCGGTAAGCGACATTGCCTACCTTGATTTACATGCCCCGCGCGAGGACAACCTGCGCTTGTTGCGTGAAGCGCCCCACTCCATGCTGCCAATTTGTAAAGGCAGTTTGCAGCAAGTAATCGGCGTGGCAGAAAGCCACGACATTCTTCAAGCCGCCATGGAGGGCGACATCAATTTCGCTGAAATACCCCTGCAAAATGCACTGTTTGTACCCGCCTCACTTACGCTGGTCGATCTGCTGCGGACTTTCCGCCAGCAGAAAAAAACCTTTGCATTCGTGGTCAGCGAATTTGGCATGACCGAAGGCATTGTCACCATCGATGATGTACTGTCCAGCGTGGTGGGTGACATGATGCCGCTGATGGACACCCCCGAAGAAGCACTGGCTGTAAAACGCGAAGATGGTTCATGGTTGCTCGATGGACTTTTACCCATCGACGAAATGAAAACAAAACTGGGCATTCGCGGCTTGCCCCAGGAAGACTTGGGCAACTTCCACACCGTCGGTGGGTTCGTATTGGCCTCGTTGGGTCGAATTCCGAAAAAAACCGAGAAATTCGACTGGAACAACTGGCGATTTGAAGTGGTGGATGTAGACAGAAACCGGGTAGACCAAGTACTGGCCACTCCCAACAAATGAACTTTCCCGGGTTTGGCGGCACTTAGATTTCACATTTGCTTCGCCCCGCCCCTCAATGCCGCAGTTGTCGCCAACATCAAACAGCCATTTTTTTTCACCATCAAATTCAGTCACGGAAAGCCAAACAAGTCATCGTGACGCCGCTGTACTTAAAGCGGGTTCCGGCTGCTGGATTCCTCTCAAAGAATCTACATTGGGGTTAAAGTACCCCCAGCTGAACGGCGCATCTGAAACACCCCATGGAGAATGGGGCTGCGATGGTGGCGCTGGCCTGTGCATGCTCAAGCCTGATGATTCAGGCAGGTGTTCGATCCTGCTTCTGAAAAATGCGCAGGGCACACACGATGAAGGGCTGTGGAGCGTCCCCGGGGGCGCAATTGAAAGAATTGCGCACACCAACAAACCCGAAGACCCATTGCACTGTGCACTGCGCGAAACACTGGAGGAAGTTCATCGACTGCCCAACGGCCAGGTGTGGACTAACCCGATTGTGCTGCGCAACGCGCACACTGGTTTTACTTACCGTCTATTCTTGTGCCTCTTGCCGACAAACAGTCAATGGAACCCGAGCATTCGTGCTGAACACAATGCCTATTCATGGCAAGCCCTTGAGCATGCCTCGCATACGTCCGAATTGCATCCGGGTGTTCGGTGTGCGCTTGATCACATGGCGCAGCAGTGGACTCCGGCAATCCAGAACCAGCCTCTCTCATTTGCAGTAAATGCCACACCCAACACAAACCCGCTTTACATTACAGAGGCACAGTTTGCCTTGCGCAATCTCGAAACTCCTGTGTCGTCCTCCGTCGAAACCAGCCTCGCGCAAGCCCTACCCTCTGAAATTCGGGCTTTAATTGAATACGCGGAAGCTCCAACCAGGGTTTGGTTAAGTCAACATCCAGATCAGCTTCCACCCGGATGGGATCAGGACACCATCGACAAGCTGCCGGTGAGTATCCCTGAAATCATCCGCATCGAGGATGAACATTCGAAAAGCCATGTAGTGGCTTACCACGCATTTGCGGACAGTCTTTTGCCAGCGCACTGGACTGGCGAGGTGCTAATGAAAGTGCTTTGCAAACACGAAAGCGCAGACACACGAGAAAATCTGAACCACTTAAGCTGGCACCGAAACCCGTTTGAAATCAACAAAAATCGAGGCCGCGACGTCCACAACCTGATGGAATACACCGCCAGCCACCCCTCTAGAGACAATGGCGATGTGGGGCGTTTTTCCTTGTTGTCCTGCAACCCAAGCCTGTTTCAGAATACGGATGTCGACGCCATGGAGAGCACCGCAGATTACTTGCACGACGCGATCAACGTGGCCCCGCCCAATTTGAAGGAATGGATTTCAGGCATGTTGCAAACCCGTTTCCCTGCCTGCGAAGACGCCCGCATCAATAAAGCCACCGAGAATATTCTCCACCTGTGTGCCCAGGCGAACAGTACCTTGCCGACCACAAAAAAAGCGAGCGTCCTGATGCAGGTTTTAATTCCACATGCACTGGTGAACAAGCTTGCTTACATATCCGCGAGCAACGGCATCCCCGATTCCGCAAATCCAGATACTCTGGACGCCCTTGTAAAGCTGAAAACACTGCACACCAACCAAGAGGTGCCCAATGCCCGCAGTCTGCAAATTCGCCTGCTTGCAGCCACCCTTCAAGATCCCAAGGTCGCCCCGCATTTGAAGGTCAATTTATTCAGCCGGTACACCACGTCGCAACAAGAGGTAATTAAATCCGGGATTGAAGACATCATCCAGGGCTTGCACAATGATTCATGAAAACATTCATGAAGTGCGTCCCAATCTGTGGATTGGTTCACTGCAGGGCGCCAGCGAAGCCCTTCAAAAACCACACTCGTCATTTACTCATGCGGTCAGTTGCATCGAAATTTGCCCCAGGCTTCGGCAAGGAATTGTTCAGCTTCACATTCCAGTGAGCGACAACCCTGACGAGTCCCTGCTTGCTCACTTCCAAACCGTATGTGAATTTATCAACCAGGCACACCAAAACCAAGGCAAGGTAATCGTGCACTGCGAACAGGGAATCAGCAGATCGGCTGCCCTGATCGCAGCACACCTTATTGACCACGAAAACATGAATGTCAAACAGGCCCTGCTTGCGGTTTACTCAGCCAAACCGGCCGCAAAGGTCAACCCATGGTTTGTTCGAGACCTGGTCGATTGGCACCAGCACCATATGTTGAACAGTTAAGCAAGTCCGCTCATACCTCAGAGCGGACCAAACCCTTGGGCATTGGAAAGGCAATGTTTTCTTCCACGCCTTCCATGTTTCGAACCGACAAAGCACCCCATTCTTTCAGTCGCTTCACCACACCCTGCACAAGGTGCTCAGGCGCTGAAGCACCCGCCGTCAGGCCTATGTGTTTCACACCGTCGAACCAGTCTCGCTCCAAGCTGTCCGCATTTTCAATCAGCTTGGCCGGCACACCCAACTTCTCGGCCACTTCGCGCAAGCGATTGGAATTGGAGCTGCTTGGGCTGCCCACCACCAACACCAAATCAACCTGGCGCGCCATAAACTTGACAGCGTCCTGACGGTTTTGCGTGGCATAGCAAATGTCTGCTTTCTTCGGCTCGCGAATATCGGGAAACTTAGCCTTCAGCGCCGTGATTACCTTGGTAGCATCGTCCACGCTTAACGTGGTTTGGGTCACCAAAGCCAGTTGTGTACCCGCTGCAATATTCAGCTTGGCCACGTCCTCCTCGGTTTCCACCAGGTAAATGCCGTCTTTCACCTGTCCCATCGTGCCTTCCACCTCGGGGTGGCCTTCGTGACCAATCATGATGATCTCGCAACCCTGTGCGCGCATTTTGCTGACTTCCACATGCACTTTCGTCACCAGTGGACATGTGGCATCAAACACTTTCAAACCCAAGCTTTCCGCTTGGGTGCGAACATCTTGCGACACACCATGGGCGGAAAACACAACTGTGGAGCCGGTGGGCACATCTTCCAGTTCATCCACAAAAATTGCACCCTTACCGCGTAAATCTTCGACCACCGTTTTGTTGTGAACAATTTCGTGCTTCACATAAATAGGTGAACCGAACTGCTGCAACGCGCGTTCCACAATTTCAATGGCGCGGTCTACACCTGCGCAAAAACCGCGTGGTTGGGCCAGGCTAATTTCCATACTCACCTCACAGCACCCCGATCAATTGCACTTCAAAGGTCAGTGCCTTGCCGGCCAAGGGGTGGTTAAAATCAAACAAAATATCGTCTTCACGCTCTTCCACCACAGTGCCAGCAAACTGCCCACCATCGGGTGCAGGAAAATGCACAAATTCGCCTGGCTCAAACGTAGTGCCCTCTTCGGCGTATTTCGACAGCAACGCTTTGCTGACCGGTCGGTACAAATCGGGATTGACGTCACCATAACCGCTGCCTGCGGGCAAAGTGAATATGTCACGCTGCCCCGCCTGCATACCAAACAGGCAACGCTCCAACCCCTCGGCCAACTGGCCTGCGCCAATCGACAATGTGGCGGGCTTGTCCTCAAAGGTGGACACAATCACCTGCTGGCTGTCAGCCAAGCGAATACGGTAATGCAGAGTAACGAATGAAGATTCGTTCACCACGGGCTTGGGCTGTACTGCGTCGGTCATTTCAACATCCTGAATTCATTTCAAAAACGCCTCTATTCTACGCTTTTGAAAGCATTCAAGCGGCCCAAGGCGCATGTGAATGAGCACGGCCGCGCGTGCCCCCGAAAAATCCCATCCACAAAATTGTAGGTACAACTGTAATTACCATCGTAAAAACCATCGGTGCAATAATGAATCTGAGATTTGCGCAAAGACGCAGGTACATGGATTACAAGAGAGGAGACCACATGAAGACGATTCCATTGTCCATCGAGACATGCGATGAACCATCAGGCGAAATACCCAAACTCAACATTCCACTCACTCGCAGAAGTTTTTTGAAAGGCTCGGCCGTATTGATTGGCACAATCGCCTCCAGCAACGTTCTTTTTGCACTGGCCCCGAGCCCTGTCTGGGCTGTTGAATTAAAAAAACTCTCAAAAAACCAGGGCACAGCACTGATGCAGATGGGTCGTGTTCTTTATCCACACGACAAACTGCCCGATGCAGTTTATGCCTTGCTGGCAAAAGACCTCGATGCTGAAGCAGCGAACAACCCCGATTTAGCCGACCAGCTGGTTCAGGGCCTGAAGAAACTTGATCAACAGGCCGGTGGCAGCTTTATTGCAGCCAGCGACACCAAAAAACTGGAAGCGGTAACAGCTTTGCAAGGAACCCCCTTCTTTAACACCGTACGCAGCAAATGCGTCACCTCGCTTTATGACAACGACATGGCCTTTGCGGCCTTTGGCTATCCCGGAGGCTCATGGGAGAAAGGCGGATACATCACGCGCGGCTTCCAAGACCTTAGTTGGCTTCCAGCCCCACCTGAAGATGTAAGCCCACCACCTTACATGGGCTAGGTTGAAACGGAAAACCAAAACGAAGTTGTTGACTTACAAGACGTGGAGACAGACATGGCAAAGTTCAATCACAACGACGACTCGGTCGTGGTCATTATTGGTTCGGGGGCAGGCGGCGGAACGCTGGCAAACGAGTTGTGCCAGAAAGGCATCAAAGTCGTCGTTCTCGAAGCCGGTGCCTTGCAATCACAGGCAACATTCATCAACGACGAATGGAAGTCGTTCGCCCAGCTCGCATGGCTGGACAACCGCACCACATCAGGTAGCTGGCGTATCGCCAAAGACTTCCCAAATTTGCCTGCCTGGATCTGTAAAACCGTCGGGGGCACCACAACACACTGGGCGGGTGCTTCCTTACGGCTTCAAGAGCACGAATTCAAAATACGCACTCACTACGGCGAGCTGGAAGGTGCGAATTTACTCGATTGGCCCATTACTTTGAAGGAACTGGAACCTTATTACGCCAAAGCCGAAGACAAAATGGGCGTAACCAGAACCAATGGCATTCCCGGCCTGCCTGGCAACAACAACTTTAAAGTGATGTATGCAGGTGCAAAAAAACTGGGTTATCAGGATTGTCACACTGGCAACATGGCCATCAATAGCGTCCCCAGGGATGACCGCGCACGTTGCATGCAAATCGGTTTCTGTTTTCAAGGCTGTAAATCAGGGGCCAAATGGTCAACCCTATACACCGAAATTCCGAAAGCCGAAGCCACGGGAAATCTTGACCTTCGGCCTGAGTCTCATGTGTCGCGCATTGAACACAACGCCAAAGGCAAAGTCACTGGCGTCATATATTTTGACAAGCAAGGCAAAGAACATCGACAAAAGGCCCGCTTGGTTTGTTTGGCGGGTAATTCTATCGAATCGCCGCGTCTGCTGCTTCTGTCTGCTTCCGGCATGTTCCCTGACGGACTGGCGAACACCTCTGGTCAGGTCGGTCGAAATTACATGCGTCATTTAACAGGTACGGTATACGGCGTATTCAACGACCCCGTCCACATGTACCGTGGAACCACCATGGCAGGAATAATCCGCGATGAAGCCAACAACAATCCAAAACGCGGATTCGTGGGAGGCTACGAGATGGAAACGCTCTCGCTTGGCCTGCCTTTCATGGCCGCATTTCTAAACCCTGGCGGCTGGGGCAAAGACTTTGCATGGTTCATGGAGCATTACACCCACATGGCTGGCATGTGGATTGTGGGCGAAGACATGCCACGGGAAACCAACCGAATTACCCTTAACAGTGACATCAAGGATCAATGGGGATTGCCAGTGCCCAACGTTCACTTCGACGACCACCGCAACGACCTCGCCATGCGGGAACACGCATTCACGCAGGGTGAAAGGGTGTATCAGGCGGCAGGTTCAATCAAGGCGTTTCGTACACCGCCTTATCCGTCTACCCACAACCTGGGCACCTGTCGCATGGGCAGTACGGCGGCCAACAGCGTGTGTAACAAATGGGGGCAAACACACGACATCGACAATCTGTTCATTTCTGACGGCAGTCAATTCACCAGCGGAGGTGCAGAAAACCCCACACTCACAATCGTCAGCCTCGCCATTCGCCAAGCGGAATATATTCGCAAGCAAATGGTTGAAAAGATGATTTAATTACTTGGCAAGGAGACCTGCATGTGCCAATTCTTCGTTAGCGCAGACCCCATTCTCTATGAAACACGCTCACGCACAGTGCGCATTCACGGCGTACTCACGAGTATTCGACTTGAAAACCTGATGTGGGACACGCTGGCACAAATCGCAGCCGACGAAGGAAAAAGCACCAATGCTTTAATCGCAGCCCTGCATGATGAGATCATGACCAGCAGCGGTGAGGTCAGCAACTTCACCTCATTTTTACGAGTAACGTGCTTGCGATACTACCGCCGAAAAGATGAACTGGCGAATGCGCCGAAGTCGGTGGTTTCCATAGCAAATCGCTGATCTACCGTCTACAGCACCTACCAACCAATTAAGCAACAAAACAAGGAGCTTTTAGTCCATGTCGTTCAATTCAGAAAATCACCCCGGCGTACACTCAGAAGTGCCCAACGCCACGCGCGGGTTTGTACTTAACCACACCATGTTGCGCGTCAAAGACCCCGCCGTGTCGCTCGATTTCTACACCCGTGTCATGGGCATGCGCGCCCTGCGCAAGCTCGACTTTCCGGAAATGAAATTTTCGCTGTATTTCCTTGCCCGAATAGACGAAAACGACGAAGTACCCGAAGAGGAAGGCAAACGCACAGCGTGGACATTCAGCCAGACCGGCATTCTGGAGCTGACCCACAATTGGGGCACGGAAAACGACCCTGACTTCAAGTATCACGATGGAAACCAGCAGCCACAAGGATTTGGACACATTTGCTTTTCCGTGCCGGACCTTGCCGCCGCTGTTCGCTGGTTTGACGAGAACCAGGTCCCCTATGTGAAACGCCCCGAGCAAGGCAAGATGAAAGATGTCGCTTTCATCAAAGACCCGGACGGCTACTGGATCGAAATCGTGCAGCCCTCCCTGTTACACAAACTGGGAACTTGATCTGGCTGAAGGCCACCAAGTGGCTTTCAGGTTCAATTCCTCATGAGCATTCAAAGCTGGCCCAAACATGACCGCCCACGAGAGCGGCTGATCAAACAAGGGGCTCAGGCACTTTCTGATGCCGAATTGCTTGCCATTTTCCTGCGCACCGGTCTTCCTGGCAAAAGCGCGGTCGATTTGGCCCGGGAAATGATCACACAATTTGGCGGTCTGCAAAACCTGAACCGTGTTTCCCTGGCTGAGTGGGTCCAAATTCGCGGTCTTGGCGAGGCCAAATACGCCCAACTGCGCGCCTGTCTTGAAATGGCCAAGCGATGTTTAAGCCATGAATTGCAGGAAACACCACACGGAATGCTTGCTTCTCCCGATCTGTTTGAACAGTTTGTGCGTGCGCAAATCGGCTTGAGCGAAATTGAAAATTTTCTGGTGATTGCCCTGGACAGCCAATTGAAAGTACTGGACCACAAAATACTCTCCAGCGGCACCGTGAACAAAACTGTGGTTTTTCCGCGTGAGGTGCTTAAATTTGCCATACAAACTAATGCACCTCGCATCATGGTGGCGCACAATCACCCCAGCGACTGCTGCACCCCAAGCAGCGCGGACGACCGGCTAACCCGCGAGCTTTCATCGGCTTTGGCGCTGATTGATATTGAATTGGTTGACCATTTGGTGGTTGGCCCCAACTGTAGTTACTCCTACCGGCTACACAATCGCCCACCTTTTTGATTTTTTCCGCAAAAAGGGCTGGGCAAAAGAATAGTAATTGGTTACAATCTTGGACTTCGCCGCAAATCCATGGCTTTTCAATTCATGCCGTATGGTTTTGCAGATACACTAATTTGCTGAATTTTTTGGGGTCATCATGGCTCGCGTATGTCAAGTAACGGGTAAGCGCCCGATGGTTGGAAACAAAGTTTCCCATGCCAACAACAAAACAAAACGTCGTTTCCTGCCTAACTTGCAGTCACGCAAGTTCTGGGTTGAAAGCGAAAACCGCTGGGTTCGCCTGCGTCTAACTAATAACGCCCTGCGCACTATCGACAAAAACGGCATTGATGCTGTTTTGGCCGATCTTCGTGCACGTGGCGAAATCTAAAGCAGGAGTAAATCATGGCTAAAGGTGGTCGCGAAAAAATCAAACTCGAATCTTCTGCTGGTACTGGTCACTTCTACACCACGACCAAGAACAAGCGCACGAAGCCCGAGAAAATTGAAATCATGAAATACGATCCAGTGGTTCGTAAGCATGTGTCATACAAAGAAACCAAGCTGAAGTAATTCAACTTACTTCGCTGTTTCTACAGAAACCCGCTACTGAAATTCAGAGCGGGTTTTTTGTTGGCCACTGCTTCGGCGAGGCTTAATAGTTGATGTAGAAGTGGCTTGGGTGATTTGCAGCAGCGTTGCATCATCCTGCCGATTCAAGATCAAGTCGCCCGGCTTGATTCGCAGCGAGGGGCGACCGCAGGTCGATGCGAAGACGCTTTGGCGTTTCGCATACACCGAGCCAGAATCAAAAGCGGGGAATTCGACTTGGATCTTGGCAGAATGGGTAGCGCTGCTGCAAATCACCACCTGCAAACCAAGCATAAAAAAAGCCGCTGATTCTCACCAGCGGCTTTCATCCATCAAACAACTTTCAAATTACGCCGCGTAGCGACGAATCCGAATCGACATGTCTTCCAGCCAGCGAATACCACTTTGCTCGGCACGCTCACACCAGGCTTGCAACTGAACCAGCATTTGTTCACGGCTCAAATTGGTTTTTTCCCAAATCTGACGAAGTTCAGCGCGCATTTCCACCAGCGTATTGATCATTTTGGACTGGGCACACAACTGCGCCAGTTCAGCCCGCTGCACATCGCACAGTTTGCTCTCGTCGATAGACAATAACTTGGTGCCTTTGGCCAACACCTTGCGCTCTTGAGCATTCGCAGCTTTTTGCTTCAGTGCAGCCACTTCGGAACGGAAGGCTTTGCGCATGGAGCTGGCGTAACGCGCCATGACATCGTAGCGGTGATTTACAACCGCCTGAACCGTCGTCAAGCTCAGCACTGGCTTACTTTCCGATGAAAACTTGGGCGATTCAGCCACTTTCTTGACCTTGGCCAATCCCAGAAAACTGAAAATTTTGATGTACATCCAGCCAATATCGAATTCGTACCACTTGTTGCTCAACTTGGCGGAAGTCGCGTGCGTGTGGTGGTTGTTGTGCAGCTCTTCGCCACCAATCAAGATGCCAAAGGGAGAGATGTTGCGACTTGCATCGGGGCAATCGAAGTTGCGGTAACCCCAGTAGTGGCCAATGCCGTTGATCACGCCTGCCGCCAACACAGGAATCCACAACATTTGAATGGCCCAAATGCTGACACCAGGAAAACCAAACAAAATGAAGCTGAGCACCAAGGTAAAGCCCACGCCTTGCCACGGAAAACGCTCGTACACCTGAAACTCCAGCCAGTCACTGGGGGTGCCATGGCTGTATTTGGCCAATGTTTCCTGGTTCTTCGATTCTGCACGATATAACTCAGCACCGCGCCAGAATACGGTTTTCAGACCACGGGTTTGTGGGCTGTGGGGATCATCGGGTGTCTCGCATTTCGCGTGGTGCTTGCGGTGAATGGCAGCCCATGCACGGGTGCTCATGCCGGTGGTCAACCACAACCATGCGCGGAAGAAATGCGCCAGCGCAGGGTGTACCTCCAGGGCACGGTGGGCCTGGCAGCGGTGCAAATACACTGTTACGGCCACAATGGTGACGTGGGTTACGATCAGGGTGTAAATCACCATTTGGCCAATACTTGCACCAGTGATACCCGAGGTCAAAAATTCAATCATATTCACTAACTCTCAACAGGTCGTATTTCAAAGGTTACGGCCATCTCAATTTGCTTCTGAAGGAGCCGTATCATATTTTCAGTGTACAAGTGTACTTTTAAAGCCGGAACACATTTGGAATTTATATTCAGTTCAGGCTTTGGATCGTTGTAACACTGCTGCAAAGAAGCCATCGGATTCACCATCCTCTGGCCACAATCGAAGCATGTCGTCAGTCGTGTTCGCCTTGACAGGCCGTTCTCCAGGGTTCAGCACTTCAGTCCAGCGGCGAAGCCGGAATTCCGGATGACTTTCCAGGAACGCATTGACAATGTCTTCATTCTCGTCGCGAAGAACACTGCATGTGATGTAAACAAGCCGACCATCGGGCTTTACCAACTTGGCTGCATGCTCGATGATGGATTTTTGCTTCGCGGTCAATTCTGACAGACTCTGCAAGTTCTGTCTAAATTTAAGATCCGGGTTACGCCGTAAGGTTCCCATGCCGCTACAAGGTACATCGGTCACGACCCGATCAGCCTTGCCGAAATACTTGTTAAGACGAGGGTCAGCTTCATCGTTAATTACCATCGTGTAGAAGTTGCTCAATCCCGAGCGAGCCGCACGGGGCTTGAACTTCACCAGGCGTTTTTCCGAGGTATCCAGCGCCACAATGCGGCCTGTGTTCTTCATTTGTGCGCCAATGGCCAATGTTTTACCGCCCGCACCCGCACAGAAATCAATCACCAAATCGCCACGGCGTGGCGCCACAAGGCGGCTAACCCACTGACTGCCGGCGTCCTGTACCTCGAAATAACCCTCTTGAAACACTTCAGTTTTGCCCACGATTGGCTTGCCCACGGCGCGCAAGCCCTCAGGCAAGCCTTCAATTGGGTTCACTTGAATACCCATATTGGTGAGCGCGGCCAACAAATCTACGGTACTGGCTTTCACTGTGTTCACACGCAAGTCAAGCGGCGCGGCACTCAGCACGGCTTGAGAGAAAGACTCCGCGCGATCTTGCCCGAATTGCTCAGCCAGTTTGGTATAAAACCATTCTGGCAAACAGGTACGCGCCTCAACACCCAGGTCATCGGCGGAAATATTAATGACACGGCTAAGCCATTCGTTATCAGCTTGCTTGCCAGCCGACCAGATTTGTTCAGGCGCACCCGACCACAACAAAGCCAGCTTGGCTTGGCGAACCACTGAAGGGCCTTCGCCAGACTGAGCCAAGTGATTGATTCGATAACGATAACGCAACCAGCAATACACCGCCTCGGCCACCATGGGGCGATCGCGCCCACCTAACTCAGGGTGATCTTTGAAAAACCGGGAAATCGCTGCATCTGCAGGGCCTTCAAACTGAGCCAACAGGTCGATCAACTGCGCAACCGTGCTCACCAGGCCATAACGCGACTGGGCGCCTTGACGCTCGACTTTGCTGTCGCGCCGCGTACTGGGTTTGCGAAATGGGGTTTTTTTAGTAGACCCGACCATATTGGATATCCTGTTTTATTGAATTGCGTGAATCAGGGGTGAAGTCAAAGTGCCTTCAAGCTTCCCGTTCACCATTTTAATTTGCCCGCTGGCCAGTGCCGCCAGAGCACGGGGATAGATTTGATGCTCAAGCCCCAGCACGCGCGCAGCCAGTGTCTCGGCTGTATCACCAGGCAACACCTGCAAAAAGGCTTGGTCCAGAATCGGGCCATGGTCTAGTTCGGGCGTTACCAGGTGCACTGTTACACCATGCACACGTACGCCGGCATCCAGCGCCTGCTGGTGGGTTTTCAAACCCGGAAAAGCGGGCAACAGCGATGGGTGAATATTCACCAAGCGCCCCAAATACCGATTCACAAAACCCTCGGTGAGCACACGCATAAAACCAGCCAGCACAACCCAGTCGGGCTGATATTGATCGATCAGGCTAGCCAAGGCTTCGTCAAAGGCCTCGCGACTTTCGTACTCAGTGTGGTCAAGAATTGCAGTATCGAGCCCGGCCGACTGCGCCAAAGCCAGTCCAGCCGCGGCTGGGCGGTTGGAAATGACTGCACTAATTTGGTAGGCCCCGGTCTGTTTGGCATGATCGATCAGGGCATTCAAATTTGAACCCCGCCCCGAGATCAAAATGACGACGGAAGGTGTGGAATTTTGCATGGCGCGAGTTTATCACTGTGCGGGCGAAAAAGCCCTATTTTTCACCATTCAGGCCTTATAATAACCGGTTGTTTTGCAACCACTAAAGAGCCGACACACTCGGTATGAAAATCATTCGCCGCCCCCGGCCACACACATTTGCCATGGGCACTGCGCTCACCATTGGAAACTTCGACGGCGTTCACTCTGGCCATGCCGAGTTGTTTCGCCGTGTTGTGTCTGCGGCACACGCGCAAGGTTTGGTACCCACTGTGGTGACACTGCACCCACACCCGAAAGAATTTTTCAGCCCCGAATTCAAGCTCGACCGAATTTCCACGCTGCGCGACCGAATCATTGAAATGAAGCACTGCGGCATTGAGCAAGTGTGTATTCTGCCCTTCAACCGGCGTATGGCAAGTCTTGGCCCCGAAGCTTTTGTGCAAGAAGTATTGCTAAACCAATTGAATGCCAAACAAGTGTGGGTAGGTGATGATTTCCGCTTTGGTGCCAAGCGCGCTGGCGATTTCGCGTTGCTGAAAGGTCTCGGGGAATCAAACGGCTTCGAAGTGAACGACCTTGCCGAGGTACAGACAGACGGTAGCCGGGTATCAAGTTCGAATATTCGGGAAGCTCTGAAAGCTGGCGATGTTGCAAAAGCCACCCACATGCTGGGGCATCCGCTGGTGTACTCCGGGCACATTGTTCATGGCAAAAAGCTGGGACGTACCCTGGGCTTCCCCACTATGAACCTGCGAATCGCCGGCAGGGCCAGTGCACTCACTGGTATTTTGGCTGTGTGGGTGCATGGGCTGGAGCCCCAGCCACTTCCTGCTGTAGCCAGCATGGGAGTGCGCCCCACCGTTGAACAATCCGATCAAATTTTGCTGGAAACATTCATCCCCGATTGGCAAGGCAATGCTTACGGCAAGCTGCTGCGCATCGAGGTGTTGGCGCACATTCGCCCAGAACAACACTTTGATTCGCTCGATACGATGGTTGAGCAAATGCACAAAGACACGGCAAAAGCCATGGCTTTACTGGCTGCCAACCAACCCAAGATTTCAAATACAGGCTGTTAACCCAAGATGGATTACAAGAACACACTGAACCTGCCCGACACACCCTTCCCCATGCGCGGCAACCTGCCACAACGGGAACCGAACTGGGTTGAACAATGGTGCAAGGAAGATTTGTACAAGGCGATACGCCAGTCCAAGGCGGGCAAACCGAAATTCGTACTGCACGATGGCCCACCCTATGCCAATGGCGACATTCACATTGGCCATGCGGTCAACAAAATTCTGAAAGACATCATCGTAAAATGCCGTTGCCTGGCGGGTTACGACGCACGCTACGTGCCGGGCTGGGATTGCCATGGCATGCCCATTGAAATTCAGATCGAAAAAACAATTGGCAAGGGAAAGCCAACCCTGGAAGTCCAGGAAAAAAGCCGTGCGTACGCCGCCGAGCAAATTGAACGACAGAAAAAAGACTTTATTCGACTGGGTGTGCTGGCCGACTGGGACAACCCCTACAAAACCATGAACTTTGGCAACGAAGCAGACGAGCTTCGCGCCTTGGGTAAAATCATGGAAAAGGGTTATGTGTTTCGCGGCTTGAAGCCTGTGAACTGGTGCTTCGATTGCGGATCAGCCTTGGCCGAAGCCGAGGTGGAGTACAAGGACAAACAAGACATTGCTGTGGATGTTGGGTTTGCATTTGACAACACCCAATTGGACAAACTGGCCACCGCCTTCAATGTGCCCTTGCCCACACTGCAAGCCAAGCCAGGTCAGCTGGTCATTTGGACCACCACCCCATGGACCCTGCCGGCCAACCAGGCGCTGAACATGCACCCTGAATTGGTGTACAGCCTGGTAGACGTGGGCAACAAGTATTTGTTGCTGGCCCAGGAACGCGTGAAACCCTGCCTTGAAAGCTATGAGCTACATGGTTCAGAAGTGGCCACCGCCAAGGGTGCCGCGCTGGAAGGCGTTTCATTCAAACACCCCTTCTACGACCGACTAAGCCCAGTGTATCTGGCCGAATACGTCAGCACCGATGCGGGTACAGGCATTGTTCACTGCTCTCCAGCCTACGGCGTAGACGACTTTTTGACCAGCAAAGCCTATGGCCTAAAAGACGCTGACATCATCAACCCGGTAACTGGCAATGGTGTGTATGCCGACTCCCTTCCATTTTTTGGTGGCCTGCACATCTGGAAAGCCAACCCGCTCATTGTTGAAAAAATGATCGAAGTGGGTTCGCTCATCAAACAAGTGAAATTTGGCCACAGCTACATGCACTGCTGGCGCCACAAAACCCCAATCATTTACCGCGCCACTTCACAGTGGTTCGCGGGTATGGACGTGAAACCCAACGATGGCAGCGCAAGCCTGCGCGAAAAGGCCTTGGCTGGCGTTGAGGCCACCGAATTCTTCCCGGCCTGGGGCAAGGCGCGCTTGCACGCCATGATCGCCAATCGCCCAGACTGGACCCTGTCGCGTCAACGCCAGTGGGGCGTGCCCATGGCATTTCTGGTTCACCGCGAAACTGGCGAACTGCACCCGCGCACTCCTGAACTGACTGAAACCATCGCGCAGCTGATCGAAAAGAAAGGCATTGAAGCCTGGCAGCACGTATCAGTTGAAGAATTGATCGGCAATGAAGCCAAAGACTACGTAAAAAACCCCGACACGCTCGATGTTTGGTTCGACTCTGGCACCACGCACGAAACAGTGCTGCGCGGCAGCCATGCCGATGAAAGCCATTTCCCAGCCGACTTGTACCTCGAGGGCTCTGACCAGCATCGGGGATGGTTCCATTCTTCATTGCTCACCAGTTGCATGATCAATGGCGTGCCGCCCTACAAAGCCCTGCTCACCCATGGTTTTGTAGTGGACGGTCAAGGCCGCAAAATGAGCAAGTCGGTCGGCAACGTGATTGCGCCTCAACAGGTGTCCGACAAAATGGGCGCAGAAATTTTGCGCCTTTGGGTGGCCAGCACCGACTATTCCGGCGAACTCACCATTTCCGATGAAATCCTGAAGCGTGTGGTCGAAAGCTATCGCCGCATTCGCAACACCCTTCGCTTTTTGCTGGCCAATATTTCTGATTTCGACTTTGCAACCGAAGCTGTACCCACTGCCGAACTGGCTGAAGTTGATCAGTACGCCCTTACACTGCTTGGCAAATTGCAAAGCGAGTGCGAGGCGCACTACATGAAGTACGAGTTCCACCCGATTGTCAGCAAGCTGCAAATTTTCTGCTCGGAAGATCTGGGCTCGTTCTATCTGGACGTATTGAAAGACCGCTTGTACACCACTGGCGAGAACTCTGAGGCGCGTCGAAGTGCACAAACCACGCTGTACCACATCACTCACGCACTGTTGCGTTTGATGGCACCAGTACTCAGCTTCACCGCTGAAGAAGCCCGAGAAGTGATGGGCAATGTTGAGCCCTCAATCTTCTGCAACGAGTTTTACAAGGTACCAGAGGTTGCGCAAGCCAGTGAACTGGGTACCAAGTGGAGCGAATTGCTGGCACTGCGTGCACGGGTCGTGAAAGAACTGGAAAACCTGCGCACGGAAGGCAAAATTGGTTCATCCCTGCAAGGCTCAGTCAAACTTCATCTGCCCGCCGACTTGTATCAAGCTTCAGCCAGCCTGGGCGATGACTTGAAGTTCCTGTTCATCGTTTCCAATATTGAAATTGCCCAAGCGGCTGAGGAGAGAATTGAAGTGGGTATTGCAGAAGGCGAAAAGTGCGAACGTTGTTGGCATGTGCGCTCCGACACAGGCGCAAACCCCGAACACCCAGGTATTTGTGGCCGCTGTGTAAGCAATCTGTTTGGTCAAGGCGAGGTGCGTGATCATGTCTAAACCCATGCCGAGAAAACCAGCCTCAACCACCAAACCAGTCAATGCAACCGGCGCGTTGAGGGCACCCAAAAAATCCATCCTCCCCTGGATCGGTTTTTCCCTGCTGCTTATTCTGGTTGATCAAATCAGCAAACTGTGGGTTCAATCACGCCTTGATCTGGGTGCGGTGGTTGAAATCACCCCTTTCTTCAACCTGGTGTACGTGCTCAACCCGGGTGCCGCATTCAGCTTCCTCGCCGATCAGGCGGGTTGGCAAAAACATTTTCTTTCTGCTGTGGCGGTCATTGCGTCGATTGTCATTCTGTTCATGATGCGCTCCTCCAGCCACCGCAAATTCGCGATGTTCTGCCTGGCCTGTATTTTGGGTGGTGCAATCGGCAATTTGATTGACCGTGTCGCTCACGGCGCAGTCATCGATTTCCTCGATTTTTATGTGGGAAATTATCACTGGCCTGCTTTCAACGTGGCCGACATTGCAATTACCATGGGAGCAGTCGGTCTAATCATCGACGAACTGTTCTTCAACAAAGAACACAAAGCCGCCAAACCTGCAAAAAGCGAATAAGGTTTATTGCCCATGCGCCCTGTCGAATTGCCACCGCTTCCTGGTTTGAACCAACTGCGTGTAGTGCTGGGCGTGTGCGGCGGCATTGCCGCGTACAAATCGGCCGAGCTGGTGCGCCTGTTAATGAAACAGGGCTGCTCGGTGCAAGTGGTCATGACTGAATCGGCCACACAATTCATTGCACCGCTCACCTTCCAAGCTCTTTCAGGCAAGGCTGTGCATGTGTCGCAATGGCCAGCTGGGCACAGTGATAACAATATTGACCGTGGCATGCCTCACATCGACATCAGCCGAAATGCTGACTTTTTGTTGATTGCCCCTTGCACAGCCAATTCACTGGCCAAATACGCACACGGGTTTGCTGACAATTTGCTGGATAACCTCGTATTGGCCCGCAACTGCCCAATGGCGATTGCCCCAGCCATGAATGTGGAAATGTGGAACAACCCGGCCACCCAGCGCAATATCAATCAACTCAAAAACGATGGTGTGAATGTGTTTGGCCCCGCTGCTGGTGAACAGGCCTGCGGTGAAGTGGGCAGTGGCCGCATGCTGGAACCCTTTGAGATCGTATTGGAACTGGCGCGGGCAGTGAATCACAAACCCTTGGCTGGTAAAAAAGTGTTGTTGACGGCTGGGCCAACCTTTGAAGCCATTGACCCGGTGCGCGGCATTACGAACCGATCCAGCGGAAAAATGGGCTACGCATTGGCACAAGCTGCATGGTTGATGGGTGCCGAAGTGAGTTTGGTGAGTGGCCCCACCGCGCTGCCCATGCCTTACGGCGCCCGCGTGTTGTCGGTTCAATCGGCAAAACAAATGCACGCTGCTGTGTTCAGTCAAATCGATCAACAAGACCTGTTCATTGGTGTCGCCGCTGTGGCCGACTACGGTATCAAGAACCCGAGCGCTCAAAAACAAAAAAAACAGAATGGACAGCTGCCAGGCCTGCACATGGAATTCGAACTGAACCCGGACATTCTTGCAGATGTCGGCGAATTTGCCAGTGGTCAGAAGAAATCACTGACTGTAGTCGGTTTTGCTGCCGAAACAGAAAACCTGGATGAATATGCAAACCGCAAACTGGACAGCAAGAAAGCGGATTTCATTGTTGGCAATTTGGCCCAACACGCCTTGGGTGCCGACCAAACCGAGTTAACCATTTACAGCAAAAACCCCAAACCCGAAAACCTGGGCAGCATGGACAAGTTGCAAGCTGCGCAAGCAGTTTTGTCTTTCATTTCCAAACACTCCTGAAAACGCTAATACACTCATGAAAATTCAAGTTGAACTGAAAGTACTCGACCCGCGCATGCAAGAGCAATTGCCTGCCTATGGCACTCCTGGCAGTGCGGGTATCGACCTGCGCGCCTGCCTAACTGAGCCACTGACTTTGCAACCCGGCCAGGCTGAACTGGTGCCAACCGGTCTTTCCATGTATATCGGCGACCCCAATTACTGTGCAACAATTTTGCCCCGTTCAGGCTTGGGTCACAAAAAAGGCTTGGTACTTGGTAATTTGGTGGGTTTAATCGATTCCGACTATCAGGGCCCGCTGATGGTCTCGGCCTGGAATCGCAGCCAAGTGCCTGTGACCATTGAACCCATGGAGCGCATCGCTCAACTGGTCATCTTGCCCGTGGCACACGCCGACTTCAAGGTGGTCAGCGATTTCACCCCCAGCGAACGCGGTGAAGGTGGGTTCGGAAGCACCGGGACACGCTAGAGAAAACCGAGCGAAAGGAACCACCCCAAGCAGATTTGCCACTGAGTGTCATTGTGAAGCATCAGGAAGACAATGGACTCAGAGGGCAACGGGCCAGCCACAACGACAGGCCGTACATGGTTGGTTCACGCAATCCGGCACCTGCGTCCCTGTTCTGAAAAAACCATCCGGTATTTTTGGTTGGCACTCTGCGTCATTCTGGCGGCAGTGGCTATATTCAACTACGGCAAAGCACATCAAATTCAAGGTGACCTGGCCAAGAGACGGCTACTTGAAGTGTCCCTGCAAGACCTGATCGTACAAAGCACCACCCTGCATCACCTGGGCAATCAGCATGCTTATGAAACCAAACTTGGTCTGGAAACGCGTGGCTACAGCTCACCTCAGGAGTTACTCAATCAACTGGCTGCGAGATTGGCTGTCATCGAAACGATCAACACCCACAGCGGGCTGACTGAATCGGCTGCAAGCCTCCGAGAACACCTGATCGCGATGGACCAGCAACTTGACAGGTTCGGCAAACTCGACCCTCAACGCATCGAGTCTTGGTTGATCGAGCTTGGGATATTCAACACCACCTTGAAGAAACATACACAATCGACCGATGAAAAAGTTAATGCATTGCAACGCAACAACCTCATACTCACATTGATTGTCTTGGTTCACTCGGTAAGTTTTGTCAGCCTGACTCTGTGGCGACAATCAAACTTGCGAAAGCGCTTCGCAGTGGAACTGCTTCACCTGAGCAATCAGGCTCGCAGCGATCCACTCACTGGTTTGCTCAATCGCCGGGGCTGGCAAGACCTGAGCAGCGCCTATCTGCGAAAAATGCAAAGAGAAAATCAGCGTCAAGGCAGCGTAGCAATTATCGATATTGACTACTTCAAACAATACAACGACACCTATGGTCACGAGGCCGGGGATATGCGACTTCGGGAGTTTGCCGAAACGCTTCGAACCAACTTCAGACCTGGTGATCTGATCGCACGTGTCGGGGGCGAAGAGTTTGCAGTGCTTCTACCGAACTGCACCGCCGACGACACCCAAAGAATCGTAGACAGGATTCGGCTGAACGGCAATTGCAAAGTTGGGTTTTCGGCAGGAATTTGCGACATCACCCAGGCTGACAGCATTGACCGCACCATGGCGCAAGCTGACCACGCGCTTTACCAAGCCAAGAACAAAGGTAGAAACCGCAGTTGCCTGGGCCAAGTCAGTGGTTGATTAAGCAGCAAAACAAGCAACGCAACACACCGCCGGAAAAACAAAACGCCTGAGAATCCCTGCGAGGGAAACTCAGGCGAACCGAGTTCGGATTAGCCCGGATACCTATCCGGGCTAGCCCCTACCTGATGCTTTACGACCAAGCCTTGCTTTTAATCAACAGCAACCTCAGTGCCGCTCTCCGACTCTTGACCCGATGAACCTTCATCAAAAGTCAGTGAAACCTGGTCATTTTCCAAATCATGGTCCACTGTCACCCTGCCGCCGTTCACCAATTTGCCAAACAGCAACTCGTCGGCCAACGCCTTGCGGATGGTGTCTTGAATCAAACGCTGCATTGGGCGAGCACCCATCAATGGATCAAAACCTTTCTTGGCCAAGTGCTTGCGCAATTCGTCTGTGAACACCGCATCCACTTTCTTTTGGTGCAACTGCTCTTCCAGCTCCATCAGGAACTTGTCGACCACGCGAAGAATGATTTCCTCATCCAGCGCACGGAAGGAAATGACAGAATCCAGGCGGTTGCGGAACTCGGGGCTGAACATGCGCTTGATGTCTTCCATCTCATCGCCCTGCACCTTGGATTCCATGAAGCCAATACCGCGTTTGGTCAGGGCTTCTGCACCTGCGTTGGTGGTCATAATGACGATCACATTGCGGAAATCAGCCTTGCGACCGTTGTTGTCAGTCAAAGTACCGTTGTCCATGACCTGAAGCAGGATATTGAACACATCGGGGTGCGCTTTTTCGATTTCGTCGAGCAGCAACACGCAATGTGGCTTCTTGGTAATGGCCTCGGTCAGCAAACCACCCTGGTCAAAGCCCACATACCCTGGGGGCGCACCAATCAAACGAGAAACCGCGTGACGTTCCATGTATTCCGACATGTCAAAACGCAACATTTCAATGCCGAGAATGAATGCCAACTGTTTGGCCACCTCGGTTTTACCCACACCTGTGGGACCGCTGAACAGGAAGGAGCCAATTGGCTTGTCTGCTTTGCCCAAACCAGCACGCGACATTTTGATCGCATTGGCCAGCGCTTCAATGGCGGGGTCTTGCCCAAACACAGTGGCTTTCAAATCGCGATCGAGCGTGGCCAGCTTGTTGCGGTCATCGGTGTTAACCGACTGTGGCGGAATGCGGGCAATTTTCGACACGATGTCCTCAATGTCGCCTTTCGTGATTGTTTTGCGCTGCTTGCTTTTTGGCAAGATACGCTGAGCCGCACCGGCTTCATCAATCACATCAATGGCCTTGTCGGGCAAATGACGATCATTGATAAACTTGGCTGACAACTCAGCGGCTGCCGAAATGGCCGCGCTGGAATACTTCACGCCATGGTGGTCTTCAAAACGGCTCTTCAGACCGCGCAAAATTTCAATGGTCTGTTCCACGGTGGGTTCAGACACATCAATTTTCTGGAAGCGGCGTGAAAGCGCGTGGTCTTTCTCGAAAATGCCGCGGTACTCGGTAAAGGTGGTTGCGCCAATGCACTTCAGCTGCCCTGAAGACAAAGCAGGTTTCAACAAATTGGAGGCATCCAGCGTGCCGCCAGAAGCGGAGCCTGCACCAATCAAGGTGTGGATTTCGTCAATGAATAACACCGAGTCCGGGTTGGCCTTCAGCTGTTTCAACACCGCTTTCAAACGCTGTTCGAAATCGCCACGGTATTTGGTACCCGCCAGCAACGCGCCCATGTCCAGTGAATGAACCTGCGCTGTTGCCAAAATCTCCGGCACGTCACCTTGCACAATTCGCCAAGCCAAACCCTCGGCAATCGCGGTTTTACCCACACCAGCCTCACCCACCAAGAGCGGGTTGTTTTTGCGGCGGCGGCACAGCACCTGGATAACCCGCTCCACTTCCTGCTCACGGCCGATCAGCGGATCAATTTTCCCTTCCTTGGCCAATGCATTCAAATTCTGGGTGTACTGATCGAGCGGAGACTGCTTGTCACCCACGTTTTGGGTGGCTTCGGCTTCCTGCTCCTGATTCTCGTTTTGGGAATTCTCGGGCTTAGGCGCAGGGGCCTGCGGCGTTTTGGTAATGCCGTGTGAAATGTAATTCACCACATCCAGACGGGTAATTCCCTGCTGGTGAAGGTAATAAACCGCATGGGAGTCTTTCTCTCCAAAAATCGCAACCAGCACGTTTGCGCCAGTCACCTCTTTCTTGCCATTCGATGTGCTTTGAACATGCATGATGGCGCGCTGAATAACCCGCTGGAAACCCAGCGTGGGCTGCGTGTCCACCTCATCCTGGCCGGACACCACAGGGGTGTTGTCCTTGATGAAATTTTGCAGGTTCTTTCTAATTTCTTCGACATCGCACGAGCATGAACGTAGCACCTCGGCCGCTGAAGGATTGTCCAGCAAGGCCAATAGCAGGTGCTCTACCGTGATGAATTCATGCTTTTGCTGACGTGCGTCAACAAATGCCATGTGCAAACTTACTTCCAACTCTTGCGCAATCATGTTTCCTCCATCACGCACTGCAGCGGGTGTTGATGCTGCTTTGCGAAACCGCATACCATTTCGACTTTTGTCGAGGCGATGTCTTTGGGATATACCCCACAGACCCCTTTGCCCTCTCGATGCACTTTCAGCATGATTTGGGTGGCCTGTTCCCTTCCCTTTCCAAAAAACTTCTGCAAAACAATCACGACAAACTCCATGGGGGTGTAGTCATCGTTCAAGAGCACGACCTGATACATCGGGGGCAGCTTCGCTTTTTGCGCCTGCGATTCCAGTACTGTTGATGGATTGTTTTGCGAACTCATGACTTCATTGTAATCACTTCTAAGGGGCACGCAACAAGGATTAGAGAGCAATACACTGCCTTTATTGAAGGCTAGAAATTTTTCCTGAAAATTCAATCAGGAACATCTCAAAAATTATGCAAACCCACTCCCAAATTTGCAATCGATAACCAACAAGGTCAATCACCCGAAAAGCCTGAATTCACCAGATGTAGACAACACCTGTCTATTACAAGGGGTAAACCCTTAAAAAATGTATCTATTGTATGGTTGACCCCAGCCCAAACAGGTCAAAGAATAGAAGGCAAGCTGGTTCAGACTGGCGAGTTGTCGGAAAGTTCGTGCGTTCCGATCGAAGTATTGTTTTTTGAAGGAGGTTTCGCGATGGCGACCGGCACCGTAAAATGGTTCAATGATGCAAAGGGTTTTGGTTTTATCACTCCAGATCAAGGGAGCGATGAGCTTTTCGCCCACTTTTCAGCAATCCAGGCATCTGGATTCCGCACACTTAAAGAAGGTCAAAAAGTGACTTTTGAAGTGGTGGATGGACCAAAAGGTAAGCAGGCTCAGAACATCTCTGTGATGGACGCAACCAGCGCCGCCTGACAAGTAAAATAATCAAACCACCGATTAAGAGGAAAGCCGGCCCCAAGCCGGCTTTTTTCTTGGGCGCCAGCACCTTGAGCGCACCTGATAAAAAAGCCCCGCAGAGCGGGGCTTTTTTGTTTTTAGCAAAAACCTGCTGCTTACATGTGGTCGATCATCACCTGACCAAAACCCGAACAGCTCACTTGCGTGGCGCCTTCCATCAAGCGGGCAAAGTCATAAGTCACTTTCTTGGACGTGATGGATTTTTCCATGGAAGTAATAATGAGATCAGCAGCCTCGATCCAGCCCATGTGGCGCAGCATCATTTCCGCAGAGAGAATCTGAGAACCCGGGTTCACATAGTCTTTGCCTGCATACTTGGGTGCTGTGCCGTGGGTGGCTTCAAACATGGCAATTGAATCGGACAAATTCGCACCGGGGGCAATGCCAATACCACCGACCTGGGCGGCCAGGGCATCAGAAATATAGTCGCCGTTCAAGTTCATCGTTGCGATCACGCTGTATTCAGCTGGGCGCAGCAGAATTTGCTGCAAGAAGGCATCGGCGATCACGTCTTTGATCACGATGTCGCCATGCGCGGCCTTGATCTTCATCCAGGGGCCGCCGTCAAGCAGTTCGGCGCCGAATTCGTTCTTTGCCAAAGCGTACGACCAAGCCGCAAAAGCGCCTTCGGTGTACTTCATGATGTTGCCCTTGTGCACGATTGTCACCGAGGGCTTTTTGTTGTCGATGGCGTACTGAACGGCCTTGCGGAACAGGCGCTCAGTACCCTCTTTGGAAATTGGCTTGATTCCAATGCCTGAAGTTTCAGGGAAACGAATCTTGCTCACACCCATTTCTTCACGCAGAAACTTGATCAGCTTTTTGGCTTTGTCAGTTTCCGCCTCGTATTCAATACCTGCATAAATGTCTTCCGAGTTCTCGCGGAAAATCACCATGTCGGTTTTGTGGGGCTCTTTTACCGGGCTGGGCACGCCGGCAAAGTAGCGCACTGGGCGAAGGCACACATACAAATCAAGCTGCTGACGCAAAGCCACGTTAATGGAACGAATACCGCCACCCACGGGCGTGGTCAATGGGCCTTTGACAGACACCACATATTCTTTCAACACTTCCAGGGTTTCTTCTGGCAGCCACACGTCGGGGCCATACACCTTGGTGGACTTTTCGCCCGCGTAAATTTCCATCCAGCTGATCTTGCGCTTGCCGCCATACGCTTTGGCCACTGCAGCGTCGACCACGTCGATCATCACTGGTGTAATGTCAAAACCAGTGCCATCGCCTTCGATGTATGGAATGATGGGTTGATCGGGTACGTTCAACGAGTAATCACTATTGACCGTGATTTTTTCGCCGACTGATGGGACTTTAATGTGTTGGTACATGGTCTCTCCGCTGCTTCTCTGGTGTGTTAGAGGGAACACTCTAGTGTATCCCTTCACTACGAAAATCACAATTATTTCGCAATATGAAATTGCATTCCTTATTGCGCCAAGCCGTATAATAACGCCATCTTCTTTCAGATCTCTGACAGGAACCAGATTTCATGCACTTTGATCACATCAACAAATGCTGCACTACTTTCAGGTTGACTTTGGTGGCAGCTGCGCTGGGCTTGGCTGCCTGCATAGGCAATGCTGCTGGGCCGGCGCAATCCCAATTGCCAACACTTCAAATGCGCGTAGGCCAACATGAGGTAAAAGCAGAGTTGGCCAACACCGATCTAAGCCGTCAAATCGGGCTGATGAACAGAAAGGAGCTGGGCAAAAATTCGGGGATGCTGTTTGTGTTCAAACGCAGTGAAACACAATGTATGTGGATGAAAAACACCCTGATTGATCTGGATGTGGCCTTTGCAGACGCCAACGGCAAAATTCTGAATATCGAACAGATGACAGCAGGTACGGCTGACATTCACTGCTCCAGCGGCAACGCCAAACTTGCACTGGAAATGAACCGGGATTGGTTTTCAACGCGCGGTATTGATGCTGGTGAAATACTACAGGTGCCAGAGCGGGTCCTGGAAACCAAGGAATAGACCGCAAAAAAACCGACCCCTCCTCGCGCTGTGGGCACAAAAAGGGGTCGGCGTGTTGAAGATGATTTCGAGGGATTAACCTTCGAAATTCTTCGATGCAAATTCCCAGCTCACCAAGTTCCAGAAAGTTTCAATGTACTTGGGGCGGGCGTTGCGATAATCGATGTAGTAGGCGTGTTCCCACAGGTCGCAGGTCAACAAAGGCTTGTCTTGAGTGGTCAAGGGTGTGGCTGCGTTGCTCGTGTTCACAATATCCACTGAACCGTCGGCTTTTTTCACAAGCCATGTCCAGCTGGAACCAAAGTTACCAATCGCGCTTTTGGTAAAAGCTTCCTTGAACGCATCAAAACTGCCAAATTTGGCATTGATGGCATCGGCCAACTTGCCTGTGGGCGCACCACCACCATTGGGAGACAGGCAATGCCAGTAGAACGTGTGGTTCCAGATTTGTGCTGCGTTGTTGAACACGCCACCGGTTGACTTCTTGACGATGTCTTCCAGGCTGGAGCTTTCAAACTCTGTGCCTTTTACCAGATTATTCAGGTTGGTCACATAAGCAGCGTGGTGCTTGCCGTAGTGGTACTCCAGTGTTTCTTTGGAAATATGGGGAGCCAGCGCGTCCATCGCGTAGGGCAATTCGGGCAGTGTATGTTGCATATCAGTATCCTCTCTCACTTCAATCAATACGAAAACTTCAGCTAAGGGTAAAACCCCGCATTTCAACCCTTTGATTCTATCTTGAATTTTTGACGTCCTCGGTCAACGGTCCGCGCAGCTCAGTTTTCTCGCGCACATTCACCAAAATTTCACCGTCCGCCAGTGTGGCGCGCAAGGCATCGCCAGTTTGCACATCCAGCACGGAGCGAACTACTGCGTTCCCGTGCTGTGGCCGCAAAAAGGCATAGCCTCGCTCTAGGGTTCGTTGGGGGGAGACGGCCTCGACTACGGACCCAAGACGATCAAGGCGGGAAACTAGCGCTGCAATGTTGCGCCGCTGCGCAGATGAAAGCGTACTGTCGAGAAACTGAGCGCTTCTGGTGGCCGAGTTTTGCGCTTCACCCATTTCATTCGACGCGGATTCCCACAACACCTGAATTGAATTGGTTTGTTGTGCAAGGCCTCGCTCGACAAGGCGCGGCAGGCGACTACTTGCGTTATTCAAACGTGACTCAAGCGCATGCAGGTAAGCCGTGGGCGTCAGCAAACCGAGCTCAGCCCGATCCACCCGTTGAACAAGCATTTGGGCTCGGTGACGTAAAGCCTTGCGCAAGCCCACATGCAAACCTTGAATCTCGGACAGCAGCTCACTGGTGGGCCGGCTAATCAATTCAGCTGCGGCAGTGGGCGTGGCGGCGCGAAGGTCTGCGGCAAATTCAGCCAGGGTTACATCCGTTTCGTGCCCCACGCCAACCACGATGGGGGTTTTGCATGCGGCCACCGCACGCACAACCGCTTCTACGTTGAAACTCCACAGATCCTCTAGACTGCCACCTCCGCGGCAAAGCACCAACGCCTCGTGGCCTGCTGAATCGGCTTTGCGAAGGGCCTCAATAATTTGTGCTGCGGCCTGTTCGCCCTGCACCGCGGTGTGGTAAACCGAGTACTCAACATGGGGGGCACGCCTTGCCAAGGCCTGTTTTACATCAGCAAGTGCTGCGGCTTGCAGTGAAGTGATTACCCCGAGATTAAAAACCACCGAAGGCAGTCGGCGCTTGCGGGCAGAATCGAACAACCCCTCCTGAGTCAATTTGGTTTTCAGTTGCAGGTACTGTTCATGCAGATTGCCTTGCCCGGCTTTCTTCATAACATCAATAATCAATTGCAACTCGCCGCGCTGCTCATACATGGCCAGTTGCGCAAGCACTTCAACTTTATCGCCCACCGCTGGGAAAAAACCTGCGAGAACATTGCGTTGGCGAAACATAACCGCCTTCAGTTGTGCAGATTCGTCCTTCAGGGCCAAATACCAATGCCCGGAGGAGGCACGGGTAAAGGACGCCACCTCACCCTGAATCCGGATAGCGCCAAATTCATTTCGGAGGTGATCATTCAGGTGCCTGGCGAGCTGGCTGACCGAGAAAACCGTTTTTAAGTCAATCATTTATAGACCAAATTGGCTAAAAAACCAGAACATTTCCACATGCGCTAACAAAAAGCTACTTTCTGTGCAACATGGCTGAAATACAAGAAAATATACACAAGTAACTGATTAAAAAGAAAAAATACAACAAAATACGATACACAAAAAGTTCATCTTTCTCACAAGCGACTGATTATTCGAAAATTTGGGGGGCTTTTCCCCAAAGTTATCCACAATGAACAAATATGTCGGCTTTTGTGTAATTTGTGTAATGTTGGTTTTTTCGCTAGAGTCCCTGTCTTACTGAATAGGAGTCTACTTGTGTGGTCAATCATTTCTGCAGCGGGCTGGCCAATTTGGCCTTTGATTTTTGGCTCGGTGGTGGCGTTGGCAATCGTGCTTGAGCGCGTTTGGGCCTTGCGAAAAAAAGACTTGATCCCGGAAAACCTGGTGGCCGATGTGTGCAAAACACTGCCCCAGTTCAAAGACCGGCAAAACATTGCCCGTCTGGAATCACACAGTGCGCTCGGAAGCTTGATGGCTGCTGGGCTGTCTGCGTTCTACAAGAACGAGGACATAGAAACCGCGATGCAGGACAAATCCGTCGGTATTCAAAACACACTTGAAAAACATCTTGACGTGCTGTCCATGATCGCCAGTGCCGCGCCTTTGATGGGTTTGCTGGGAACGGTCATCGGCATGATCGAGATTTTTGCAGTTCAAGGCTCTGGCACCCAAACGCCCGAAGCGATCGCCGCCGGCATCGCAGTAGCGCTTTACAACACGGCATTCGGCTTGATTGTTGCGATACCGGCCCTGGTTGCCTATCGGCTGTTCCGGATCCGGATCAATCGCCTGCTCGAGGACATGGGAAACTCACTGAAGCCTTTTGAAGACCTGCTGAAACAGCACACCAACTCGCGCAAGCCAGGCTAAGGAGCGGGGCTTTGAGAATCAAGCGTACAACAAGCACGGAAGCACCCGACATCAATCTCATCCCGCTGATCGATGTGTTGTTGGTCATCGTGATTTTCCTGGTTGTGTCCACCACATTCATGCAGCCCAGCCAACTGGAAGTTGATTTGCCTGGCACACAAAGCGCTCAGGAAGATGCCACACCGCCTGAAGCACTTCGAATTCGAGTGGGTCGGGATGGCAACTATGCGCTGGGCGCTCAGGGTGTATTGACGGAAACCCAACTTCGCACAGAACTGAGCAAGGTTTTGTCAGCCAAACCTGCAAGCGAGGAACGCAGGGCCATTGTTGAGGCCGATGCGGCTGCCACGCACCAATCGGTGGTGATGGTGATGGACATGCTGGCCTCGTTGGGTGTGGCCAAGGTATCAATTGCCACAGCAGGTGGCAAATCCCCATGAGCGCAGATGAACGCAAGGCCAGGATTGAGTCTGCGTTGCTCAATATTTGGTACTCGGGGCAAAAACCAGGGCTTGTTACGGGCTTGACCCTGGGTTTACTTGAATGTACTTACAAGGCGTTGCGCTGGGCCACCCGGCAAAATTACAAATCGATTGCCGCAAAGAAAGCAAGCCATCCGCCAGTGTTGGTGGTCGGCAACCTGATTGCCGGCGGTGCAGGAAAAACGCCCATCGTGATGGCAATTTGCCAATACATGGTCGCCCGCGGTAACAAGGTGGGTATCGTGAGCCGGGGTTATGGGCGATCCACAACTGCGCCAATAGTAATTGACCCAGCCAAAAACACACCCGCCGCAATTGAAGCGGGAGACGAGCCGCTGTTCTTAAGCCGTGAAACCGGTTGCCCGGTGGCTGTGTGCGCGGATCGAAACCAAGCGGTCAGGCTTCTTTTGGCCCATTTCCCGGATTTGAAACTTATTGTGTCGGACGATGGCCTGCAACACCACAAGCTTGCCCGGCAAATTGAATGGGTTGTATTCGACCGGCGGGCTCATGGCAATGGCCGCTTGCTGCCTGCAGGCCCGTTGCGCGAGCCACTTTCCCGGCTAGGCTCAGTGGATGCGGTGTTGTGTTCCAACATTTCGCCCGAGGCCCTGAGCAAAGCATTGGATCGGCCGTGTCGGGACAACTGGTACGCGGTACACGTTCAACTCACTGGCTTTCGGCAACTACGCTCTGGCCAATTCCTGACAACCGAACAAGCCATGGAACAGTGGAAACAGCTGAAACTGATGGCTTTTTCCGGCATTGGTGATCCAGGCAAATTATTTGATGCGATTCGATCAGCCGGCCTCAATCTTGACGCATGCCGCGGACTTCCCGACCATTTCAATTACCCTGAAGACTTTTGCGCACAGTTCGATCAACAAGTGCTGATCACAAGCGGCAAAGATGCCGTAAAATTGGGTGATTCAAACCCAAAAGTGTGGGTGGCCGAGATCAGCGTAAAATTGCCCCCTGCCCTGACACAAGCCCTAGAGGATTGCATTGGACCCACAATTGATTGACATTCTGGTTTGCCCCATCTGCAAAGGGCCGCTTGAAAAACGCCCAAGCGATAGCTATCTGGTATGCAAAGCCGACAAACTTGCATTTCCCGTACGGGACGGAATACCCATCATGCTGGTGGAACAAGCCGAACCTGTATCAACCTCCAACAACTAAGTTTCCATGTTCAAAGCCGTTATCCCGGCCCGCCATGCGTCTACTCGCCTGCCAGGCAAACCCCTGCTGGACATTGCGGGAAAGCCCATGGTTGTGCGAGTGGCCGAGCAGGCCTTGAAATCGGGTGCAGACGAAGTCTTGGTCGCCACCGATCACCCGGAAATTGAGTCGGTGTGTATAAACCATGGCTTGCAGGTTGTCATGACCCGTGGCGACTGGCCAACAGGCACCGACCGGATTGCGGAAGTGGCCCAACTCAAAGGCTGGGCCAACGACACCGTGGTGGTGAATGTACAGGGCGATGAGCCCCTGATTGACCCAGCCTTGATTGACCTGGTGGCCAAAGCCTTGCTGGAAGATGCTCAAGACATTGCGACCTGTGGGCATGCAATCGACAACTGGGAAGAGTTCAAAAACCCCAACGTGGTGAAAATCGCCATGCGTGAAGACGGCGAAGCACTTTACTTTTCCCGGGCCCCTATTCCTTATCCGCGGGATGCTTATGCGACTGAATCCTGGCCCCAAGGGGTGCCAGCGGGGCAACTGGGCATTCGGCACATTGGTTTGTATGCTTACCGCGCCCGCTTTCTGAAGGTGTATCAAACACTGCCCCCAGCCAGAATCGAAGTGCTTGAATCACTTGAACAACTCAGGGCGCTGGCCAATGGCTTTCGCATAAAAGTGTGTATGATTCAGGATGCCCCGCTTCCCGGGGTAGACACCGCGCAAGACCTGGAGAAAGTCAGGGCATTGTTCGGGTCTCGTTAAGGCTGAACGACCATGAAAAAATATTCGAGCCTGCCCATGGGTAAGTTTTCTGCAAGTTGAAGCACCCATAATCGCAAAGGCCTCGAATAAGAAAAAACGGCCAAAAATATTGCCTGTTGTAAACGACGCATCTTGTACAACAGGCCAGCAGATTTAAAACTCTTGAGGCGACTATGCGTTTAATTCTATTGGGAGCGCCCGGTGCTGGCAAAGGCACGCAGGCGACATTCATCAAGGAAAAGTTTGGCATTCCCCAAATTTCCACTGGCGACATGCTGCGAGCAGCTGTTAAAGCCGGCACCCCCCTGGGTATCGAAGCAAAAAAAGTCATGGACAGTGGCGGCCTGGTGTCCGACGAGATCATCATCAATTTGGTGAAAGAGCGCTTGAAGGAATCCGATTGTGCAAATGGTTATTTGTTTGACGGATTTCCCCGCACCATTCCGCAAGCAGAAGCCATGAAAGAAGCCGGCGTGAAAATCGACTTCGTGTTGGAAATTGACGTGCCTCACGATGCGATCATTGACCGCATGAGTGGCCGCCGCACTCACCCAGCCTCGGGGCGCACCTATCACGTAAAATTCAACCCTCCGAAACAGGAAGGCATTGATGATGTGACAGGCGAGCCTTTGGTTCAGCGTGATGACGACAAGGAAGAAACCGTCAAGAAACGCCTTGACGTATACGAGAAGCAAACACGCCCCTTGGTGGACTACTACGGCCAGTGGGCAGCCACAGGCGATGCCAGTGCGCCACAATATCGCAAAATTGCAGGTGTTGGCAGCGTAGAAGAAATCAAGGCGCGTGCCTTTGATGCTTTGAAGTAATACTGAAATTAAAAGTAATCCGGCTGCAGCACCTGCGAAGGTGCTGCACCGCCTACACCACACACCCACTCAAACAACAGGTTTGCGAATCAAGCGTTTCGGGTTTAGACCCAAGGCGGCCAATACCGCAAAATAAAGCACGCCACACACCCCAATTACCCCGAGTACAGCGGCCACACGCACCAGTGGCGTAGAAGCCATGCCTAGCCAGTCAAACTGCTGGTTCATGAGCCACAAGGCAAAGCCCATGGCCATTGCAGCTACCGACACTTTGATCAAATAAAGCCCCCAACCGCTTGAAGGCGTGTACAGACCACGCCTGCGAAGCCCCCAATACAACACTGAGGCATTGAGAACAGCACCAACACTGATGCTCAATGGCAACCCTGCATGGCCCAGCCATGGTACGGTGATCAAATTCATCACTTGGGTGGCCAACACCACCACAATCCCTATCTTCACGGGCGTCCGGATGTCTTGTTTGGCATAAAAGCCAGGGGCCAGAATTTTGACCAAGACCAAGCCAGCCAAACCCAAGCTGTAAGCAACCACGGCTTGACTGGTCATGGCCACGTCGTTGGCATCAAAGCGTCCGTAGTGAAACAGCAGAGCCACCAAGGCATCCGAAAACAAGCCCATGCCCACAGCGGCCGGCAAAACAAGCACCACCGTCAAGCGCAAACCCCAATCCATCAAGCGTGAATATTCCTCGTGGCTTCGTGTTGCGGCGGCAGAAAGGGATGGCAGCAATACAGTGCCTAAAGCGACACCCAAGAGGGCGGTGGGAAATTCCATCAAGCGATCGCCATAAGAAATCCAAGAGACACTGCCCTGCTCAAGATGCGATGCAATGTTGGTATTGATGATCAGACTGATCTGCGCCACCGACACAGCCAACGTGGCTGGCACCATATTCTTCAGAACCCGACGAACCTGCTCATCACCCCAAGCTGCCTTAATCGCCCCAAATCCTGCAAAAGGATTGATCAGGCAATCGGTACGCGCCAAGCCATACCAAAGCACGGCAACCTGCAAAACACCACCTACCATCACTGCAACTGCAAATGCTTTCACTGCTTGATCAAAATAAGGGGCAAGCAGCAAAGCGCCCGCGATGAAGCTGATGTTGAGCAACACCGGTGCAAAGGCAGGCAAGGCAAATGAACGGAAAGTATTCAGCAGGCCCGAGGCCAGAGCGACCATTGAAATAAGAAGAATGTAGGGAAACATCCACTGGGTGAGCAACACGGTGAGTTCAAACTGTTCACTACCCTGCGCAAGCCCGCTGGCCATGCCCATGACCACCCAACTGCCACCCAATACACCAGCCACAACAATCAGCAACAAAACGATGAACAAGAGAGAACTGACGCGCCGGGCCAGGTCAACCGCTGCTGATTTTCCTTGTGTGGCGTTGGTCTGGGACAAAATGGGAATAAATGCCTGCGAAAAAGCACCTTCTGCAAACAATCTGCGCAAAAGGTTGGGAATTCGAAAAGCAATAAAAAAGGCATCGGATTCAGCCCCGGCCCCCAAGAGCCGCGCAGTGATTGTCTCTCGGATCAAACCGGTGATCCGGGAGAGCATGGTCATGGCGCTGACCGCAGCGGCCGATTTCAATAAATTCATATAGTGATTGTGAAAGGGCTAGTATTTTGTTAAAATTGCGGGTTTTCGAATTCTACACCCCTTGGAGCCTCAGCAATATGGCCAACTCAGCACAGGCGCGCAAGCGCGCAAAACAAGCCGCCAAAGCAAATGCGCACAATTCAGCCATTCGCTCAGCGATGAGAACCGCAGTTAAAAAAGTACGCGCTGCTGTTGAAGCAGGCGACAAAGCCGCCGCTCAGGCAGTTTATCGCGAAACAACAAGCATTCTGGATCGCGTTGCAGACAAAGACCTGATCCACAAAAACAAAGCCTCACGCAACAAGTCACGCTTGTCAGCACTTGTGAAAGGCATGGCCGCCTAATAGGTCTTAAGAGGCCCTAAGAGGCCTTAAGGTTTTAATTTGCTCCACATAAAAAAGCCCCTTAATTGAAAGGGGCTTTTTGTGTTGCCTGACCACTGTTAACAAACAGCTCGGAAATACTACGCAGGAAACCTTACTGCTCTGGATCGGGTAACAAACAGGCATCCAACACTTGCAAGTCGTTGTCTCGCGCAAAATTCAACACAAATGTCATGGCCATGGGCTCAATGTCGCGCAAGCGCTCATCGATCACGACGCACTTTACATTGTTCATCAAGATTGGCCTGGCGTAGGGACTGTAAGCCAGGTGTTGCTGGCTTTGCTGGCGACCCGGCGGGCGGTAGCAGGACAGCACGCCACACAGGCGCTCGGCCCAATCTGATGGACGAAAAGGTTTTCCCGTGGACGTTAGCCCGAGAATAAACAGTTCCTTGGGCTTGACCTTGGGTGGTTCAGCCATAACCGAATAGCTCCTGAGGTGTGGGTTCGCACCCCGACATGTAATTTTGATGTGTATTGTCGGGGTTGATTCTTACAATGTGCTGAAGAACCTGCGAGTGCTGCTTACGCTCGATCGATGCGTGCGTAAGCTGAGTGGTTATGAATGGACTCGAAGTTCTCGGCTTCGACGGTGTACTGGCCCACCTGCTTGAACTTGTTCATGGCAATGGCCACATCACGCACCAGGTCTTCCACAAACTTCGGGTTGTCGTAGGCACGTTCCGTCACGTACTTTTCGTCGGGACGCTTGAGCAAACCATACAACTCGCAGGAGGCCTGCTGTTCAATCGCTGAAATGAACTGGGCGATGTCCACGTCTTCTTTCAACTGCACACGCGCAGTGACATGCGAACGCTGGTTGTGCGCCCCATACTCAGAAATTTTCTTGGAACAAGGGCACAAGCTGGTAACAGGCACAACAACTGTCAGGTAAATGTCTTGTCCTGCCTCAGTGGCGGAGCCTTCCAGCGTCAACTGGTAATCCATCAAACTGGACACACCACTGATTGGCGCAACCTTGGACAGGAAATAAGGCAGTTCCATCTTGATGCGACCGGAAGGTGCGTCCAGGCGCTGCAACATTTCCACCAGCATCGCGCGGAAACCACTAACCGTCAGCACATTACCTTGCGCTTCTTCGAGCAGGGCAATGAAACGAGACATGTGTGTGCCTTTTTGATCGGCAGGCAGAAACACGGTCATTTCGAACTCGGCCACGGAGGGCATCGGCTTTTGGCCTTGAAGCTCAATCAGAACTGGATATTTGACAGAACGAATACCCACCGATTGGATTGCAATGTGGCGGGTGTCGATGGTGCTTTGGACATCGGGAATGGCCTGGTCAATTGGGTTGGTGGCCACGGCATTCTCCAAGCCTTTGTCACGTGTATTCATAACTTCCTCATGTGTTCGCGGCACGCCCTGCTACATGGCGTACCACATTGGTGTGGCGATCGAAGAGCTCGCCATAGTGCTGCTTGATGGACGTTTCTATGCCTTGGGCGTCCAATCCAAGATTCTTGAGCAGGAGAACAGGGTCTCCATGGTCGATGAATTCATCGGGCAAGCCGAGTTGCAAAACTGCATTGTTAAAGCCTTGGGCATGCAAGTGTTCGGTCACGGCTGAACCTGCGCCACCCATGATACAGCCCTCTTCCACGGTCACAAAGCTGTAGCGCTGCTCGGCAAACCTTTGTAGCAATTCGGCATCAATGGGCTTGACCCAGCGCATGTCCACCACAGTGGCACCCAGCGCGCGGCCAGCCTCAAGGCTTGATTCACACATGGAGCCAAATGCCAAAATTACAAGTTTGTGCTCCGATTCATCGGGCGAATAACGCACAATTGCCTTGCCAATTTCAAGGGAATCGAGCGATTCGTCAGCGACCACACCGGGGCCCATGCCGCGCGGGTAGCGAACCGAGGCGCAGCCGGGATAGTGATAAGCGGTTGTGAGTAATTTGCGACACTCATCCTCGTTGGAGGGAGCGGCGATCACCATGTTGGGAATGCAACGCAGGTAAGCAATGTCGTAGTTGCCCGCATGGGTCGCTCCGTCAGCACCCACCAAACCGGCGCGGTCCAGCGCAAAGGTTACATCCAGATTCTGCAAGGCCACATCGTGAATCAGCTGATCGTAAGCGCGTTGCAAAAATGTGGAATAAATAGCCACGACGGGTTTCATGCCCTCGCACGCCAGGCCGGCTGCAAATGTGACTGCATGTTGTTCTGCAATTCCAACATCAAAGTAGCGCGAGGGGAAGCGACGCTCGAATTCAACCATACCGGAACCCTCGCGCATGGCAGGGGTAATGCCCACCAGTTTGCGATCGGATTGCGCCATGTCGCACAGCCACTTGCCAAAAATTTGGGTGTAGGTGGGGGGCTTGGGTGTACTTGATTTTTGAATACCGATGCTGGGATCGAACTTGCCCGGGCCATGGTAAAGCACAGGGTCTTGCTCAGCCAGCTTGTAGCCTGCCCCTTTCTTGGTGATGACATGCAGGAAGATCGGGCCTTTCATTGCACGCAGGTTTTGCAGGGTGGGCACAAGTGCGTCCAGATCGTGGCCATCAATGGGGCCGTAGTAATTGAATCCAAATTCCTCGAACAGTGTGGCTGGGCTCATCATGCCTTTGACATGCTCTTCAAGCCGGTGCGCCAGTTCGTACAAGGGCGGAGCCACGCCCAAAATACCCTTGCCCACTTCCTTCACATTGTTCAACATGCGGCCGGACAAAAGCTTGGCTAAGTACTTGTTCAGCGCACCCACGGGTGGCGAGATGGACATGTCGTTGTCATTCAGAATAACCAGCAAATCAATGTCGGGCGTCACACCCGCGTTATTCAAGGCTTCAAAGGCCATGCCAGCGGTCATGGAGCCGTCGCCAATTACGGCAATGTGTTTGCGGTTCACGCCCAGGTTGCGCGAGGCAACCGCCATGCCAAGAGCAGCCGAAATCGAGGTACTGGAATGTGCAGTGCCAAACGCATCGTATTCAGATTCCGAACGCTTGGGAAAGCCCGAAATACCGCCGTACTGGCGCAAGCCGGGCATGGCATCGCGCCGGCCAGTCAAAATTTTGTGGGGGTAGGTTTGGTGGCCCACATCCCAAACCACACGGTCATTCGGGGTGTTGAACACATAGTGCAAAGCCACAGTCAATTCAACCGTGCCCAGGTTGGACGACAAATGCCCACCTGTTTTTGCGACTTGCTCCACGATGTAATTGCGCAACTCGTCGGCCAGCTTGGGCAGCTGGTTTTCAGACAGTCGCCGCAGGTCTGCGGGGCAATCAATTTTTTTCAGCAGATCGGTCATGATTTCCGGTTTGTAATCAGTTCTACAAGGGTTTCCAGCGGCGCGCGGCGCGGGGCAGCAATAACCTCGCAGGCTGTGAAAGCCTGTTCTCGCAGCCGGGCCAAAAGTGCTTTGGCTTCGCCCAGGCCCATCAAACTCACCATGGTGGGTTTGTTGTTCAGTGCGTCTTTGCCCGATGTTTTACCGAGCACGTCGCTGGTGGACTCCACGTCTAATATGTCGTCAATTACCTGATATGCCAAGCCCAAACAATGGGCATAGGCCTCTAATCCATTCTTCTCAACGGCCGAAAGACCGGGGTTGCTGGCATAGCCCATACGCACCGAAGCCTTGATCAGGTCACCGGTTTTTCGGGCGTGCATGTGCTCCAGCGCGTCCAGATCCATGGGCTTGCCCACATGCGCAAGATCAATCGCCTGCCCTGCCGCCATGCCCTGCAAGCCGGACGCACCGGCCAAAGCAGCAATTTGCTGCATTCGAACATGCACACTGCCTTGCACCGATTCAGCAAGCCATTGAAAAGCAGCCGTTTGCAGTGCATCGCCTGCCAGCAAAGCAAAGGCCTCGCCGAATTTGACATGGCAAGTGGGTTTGCCACGGCGAAGTACATCATTGTCCATGCTGGGCAGATCATCGTGCACCAGGGAATAGGCGTGCATGGCCTCAATGGCGCAAGCCGCATCGGTCAAATCATTCACTGACGTACCAACTGCGTGACCCGCTGAAAACACCAACATGGCTCGCAGGCGCTTCCCACCGTCGAGCAAAGCGTACTCCATCGCATCGTTCAATACTGCGGAAGGTCCTTTGTATTGCTCAAGCTTTGACGCCAGCGCCAGCTCCAGACCAGAGCGGGTTTCATCGAACCAACTCAATTGATGTGTTTGCGCTGCGGTCACTGATCACCTTCTTCAGCGGGTTTGTTCAGGCTTTGTTCAATCTCTGTCACTTCCTTGCGCACCTGGCTCAGGCGGTCCCTGCAGTACTTCACAAGATAGGCACCGCGCTTGTAGTCAGTCAAAAGTTGATCGAGACCCAGGTTCTGGGAATCCATGACGTTCACCAAAGCCTCCAGTTCTGCAACTGCAGCCTCAAAGGATTCAGGAACTGCCTGCTGGCCATCCACTTGTGCGGTTTTCGGTTTGCTCGGGCTCATTGTGCTGCGTGTCGTCGTGCAAAGTCTTCCATTTTACTGCGACTTTGCCCAAAGGCGAAAAGTCTTTGGCCGGAATGCAGACTAAAGGGTACAATCCCACTTTCTCTTTTTGTTCAACAGGTTAATTTGCATCAGTGTCGATCACGGACACTGTTGGAGGAGGTCCCCGGGATCATGTCCGATTTGAGTGATTTGTCCAATGTGTCGCATGCAGTGACGCAGTCAAGTTTGCAGCCTCATGTTTCAGCGTATTTCAATGAACATGTTTTGAAGGATGAAATCCAACTACTCTATCGAGACGGACCGGGTTACGTCGGCCATACCCTTTGGGTGCCCGAGCGCGGCGACTGGAGGTCACTTCCGTGGGAAGGCGACGGCCGCATTCTGGTGAACAATGGCTCGGAAATCGAGCTTTTGTCCAATGTGTGTCGCCACCGCCAGGCCATCATGCTGAAAGGCCACGGTAACTCAGACAATATTGTGTGCCCCCTGCACCGCTGGACCTACGACTTGAAAGGCGAGCTGTTGGGTGCACCCCATTTTGCGCAGCAGCCTTGTACAAAACTTCAGTCCTATCCTCTTCAGAACTGGCGCGGTCTGCTATTCAATTCCGGGCGTAACGTGCTTGAGGAGCTGAAGAATGTTCCGTTTCTGGAAGAAATTGACTTCTCGGAATTTCAACTGGATTCCGTAAAAACCAATGTGCTGCCCTACAACTGGAAGACCTTCATTGAGGTTTATCTGGAGGATTACCACGTTGAGCCCTTCCACCCAGGCCTTGGCCAGTTTGTAAGTTGCTCGGATTTGCAGTGGTACTACGGCGAGAACTGGAGCGTGCAATCGGTGGGTGTGAAAGCAGGCCTACGTCGCCCGGGCACGCCGGTGTACAGGCAATGGCACGAAGCCGTGAAAAAGTTTAGCAACGGTGTAGAGCCCAAGTACGGCGCAATCTGGTTTTGTATGTATCCCAACATCATGGTGGAGTGGTACCCGCACGTGCTCGTGGTGTCTACCCTGCACCCGAAGGGTCCACAAGAAACCCTGAATGTTGTGGAGTTTTATTACCCGGAAGAAATTCGCCTGTTTGAACGTGAATTTGTCGAGGCTGAACAAGCAGCCTACATGGAAACTGCTGTCGAAGACGATGAAATTGCCGAGAGAATGGACGAAGGCCGCCGGGTGCTGATGGATCGAGGGGAACACGACGCAGGCCCCTATCAAAGCCCGATGGAAGATGGCATGGCGCACTTTCACTCCTGGTATGGGGCTCAAATGAACCCCACTCACCACCAGTCCGGGAAACTGAAAAAAACCTTCTGACCCGTAAAACCACGCGTCGTCAAAATCAATATCGCGATTTGTATTTTTGTTCAATCTTTTTCTGGTACATTGATTAGACAAAAATAAAACTCTGGATATATTTAGATGATGCGTGGCTCCAATTCCTTGGACGGGCCCGTTGTACGTAGTGGCGGCCCCGCCTACCAGCAAATCAGTGAAGTTCTGACCGATGAAATTTTCAGGCAAACCTGGAAAGTCGGTGAACCGCTGCCCAATGAAAAAAAACTGTCGGACCGTTTTCAGGTGTCAATCGGCACTATTCGCCGCGCAATCGAATCGCTGGAAAAATCTGGACTGGTGACAAAAATGCAGGGGCTCGGGACATTTGTGACCGACAAAGCCTTACCTTCGCCGGTATACGATCGGGCAGATCCCTTCAAACTCAATGACCATTGGGCAACCGAGTATGCGGGTACCGAAGTAAAAACCGAGTTGATCAGCCTGGAGAGTATTCATGCTGACACCGAAGAATCTCGAGCCCTAGGTATCGCCTTGGGCGATCCAATCTGGTTGATTGAAGTTCGGCACATGCTGCACACCCAACTGATTGCTTATGAACAGCTGTGCCTCTCCAAAAAGGTTTTTCCGAAATTGAGCATTGAAATGCTGCAGAAATCGGCCGGCAACCTGTACCGTTTGGCCTCCGAGGTGTTTCAAATGCGGATTGGCCAGATGACCGATGAGGTGTCGGTGAAGTCAATGGAACCGCGTATTGCGAGCCTGTTCAATAAAATTCCGGATGCGCCCAGTCTGCGTGTATTTCGCATTACCCATTCGATGGACAATACGCCACTGGAGAAACGGGAGGTGTGGCTTGATCCGAGCTTTGCACATTACAAAGCCACGCCCGAATTGTCCTGAGCATCGCCCCGGGACATGAAGCCGGGCTACAATGTGCCCCCATGCAAGCACTCTGGATGTTAATGGCCTGCCTGTGTTTCGGCACCATGGGCCTGATGGTCAAACTCGCGGGCACCCACGCCAGCTTGGGTGAAATTGTTCTTTTTCGCGGAGCAGTGCCGGTCATTGCAATCACCGGTTGGGCTCTGCTTCAAGGCCTGAGCCTGAAAAGCCCGGTTGCATTTCTTCATTTGAAACGAAATGTTGCAGGAATCATTGCCATGTGGTGCGGCTTTTATGCGACCACGCAATTGCCCCTGGCCACGGCGACCACACTGATGTACACCTCCCCCCTGTTCATTGCCCTGATCTTGTGGCTTTGGTATGGGCAATCCAGAAATCGCCTGGAGCAGTTCGCAATTGCAATCGGCTTTTCTGGTGTCATTGCGGTTCTTCAACCCGTGTTTTACGGCAACCAACTACAAACTGCTCTTTTAGGCCTGAGTGCTGGTGCGGTGTCTGCCGTGGCTTACATGCAATTAAAAAGCCTTGGGCAGGCCCGCGAACCCGAGTGGCGAACTGTGCTTTACTTCGCAGGCACAGCCACTGTGACATCACTGGTGTACATCCTTGGCTTCGGGGAATTTGAGGTGTTTAAGACTCCAGACACCGATTGGACCTTGTTGTGGCTTGTGGCGCTGGGGTTTTTTGGTGGTGCGGGCAACCTGGCGCTGACCCGTTCATTCGGAAGCGGCTCAACCTGGCTTTCAGCCGCTTTGCAATACTGCACAATTCTGGTGTCGACATTCTTTGGAATTGTGGTGCTGGGCGACATTCCCACCAGCACAACCTGGTTGGGTGTTTTACTGATTATTGCCTGCGGAGCAATGTCTTCTTATGCAACCCACCAGAGAAAACTGGTGGGCGAGTAGTTGTTCAATGGTGGTGATGAAGAATTTCGGCCAGTATAGCCACCAAAGCCACGCCCGACCCAATACAAAGCAACTGCACCACGCTTTCCTTGATTTTCACACGCTGCTGCATTTGCGGAATCAGATCGGCAACCGCCACGTAAATGAAGCTGGCTGCCGCAAACACCAAGGCATAGGGCAGTAAAGCCTGCAATTCAGTGAACAAGGTGTAGCCCAAACCTGCGCCCAACACTGCAGCCAGACCAGCAACCGACATCAGCTGCAAGGCTTTCTTGCGAGCAATTCCCGCATTCACCAGCACCAGATAATCGCCTGTTTGTTGCGGAATTTCATGCAGCACCACACTCAGCGTGGTCACCAAACCCAACTCGAAATCAACCAAAAACGCACTGGCCACCAACAAGCCATCGGCGAAGTTGTGAATGGAATCACCCACCACAATCAACAAACCACCGCGGCGCGCCTCGCGTTTGTCGAAACCGTGGTGGTGGTCGTGCCCGTCGTGCTCGTGGTGGTGGCTATGGCGGAATATCGAAAATTTTTCCAGCACAAAGAAAAACAGCAAACCTGCCAGCAACAATGCAAACAAATTGTGGTGATCCATGCCCTTGTCCAGCGCTTCTGGCAACAGATGCAGAAGGGATGCACCAAGCAACACGCCAGCAGACACACTCACCATGGGCTCAAGCGAGCGGGCGATGTGCCTGGCAGTCAACAAGGCAGATGCAAAAATGGCCAAGGCCGTGCCCAAGGCAGCGGCCAGGAGAACAAGCGGTAAACTGGATTGCACGATTTGGATTGGTCCGAGATTAAATCAGGTTCTTGCCCCGCAAGAACTCAAGGGCCTGATTGTACGCCTGTTTCGCCGCGGCGGAATTATAGGTAGGGCGATAATCAGCGTGGAAACCGTGCTGAGCCTTGTCAAATACCGTGATGCTGCTGGCTTTGGCATTGGGGTTACCGCTGGCTGCAACCAAAGCCTGTCTCATTTGTTCAACCGTGTCCAAGGGAATGGAGCTGTCTTCAGAACCATACAAACCCAAAACCGGGGCTTTCAACTGCGCGGCCACATCCACTGGATGCCGAGGCGTCAGTTCGGTTTTCGCCCCTACGAGACGACCATACCAGGCCACTCCGGCTTTCACGGCTGGCTGATGGGCTGCGTACAGCCAGGTAATTCGCCCACCCCAACAAAAGCCGGTTACCGCCAGTTTTTTTACATCAGCACCCTCGGTGCCAGCAAATTCAACACACTTGTCCAAATCAGCCATCACCTGTTTGTCGTCCATTTTGGCGATGACGTTTTCCAGAATGGCGGCCACTGTGGCGTATTGCCCGGGCTCGGAATGGCGAAAGAAAATTTCCGGGGCCAAGGCATAAAAACCCGCCTGTGCAAAACGCCGGCAAACATCTTCCAGATACGCATGAACGCCAAAAATTTCAGGCACCACCAAAATGACAGGTGCATTTTTCTTGCCTTTTGGATAAGCACGGTATGCAAACATGTCATCGTCGCCCACATCCACAAACACGCGACCTTCTTCAAGACCATCGCTAGGTGTGGTAATGGCTTGGGCCAACACGGGCGATGCAGCCACCGCAAAGCCACCAACCGTGAAACCCTTCAGCAAGGTGCGGCGACTCATGGGCAGTTTGCCACCACCAGTCAGCGCTTCCAGGTGTTCCTGATTTTCCTTGTTCTTGATATCGCTCATGCCTTGCTCCTGTTTGCTGCTGAAGTTTTAATGCGCCTCTTCCCAGTTGCTGCCCACACCGCAACCCACTTCCAGCGGAACTCGCAGCTTGGCCACCTGCGTCATGATTTCAGGCACGCGCTTTTGAATCAATTCGAGTTCACCCTTGGGCACTTCGAAAATGACTTCGTCATGCACCTGCATGATCATCTTTGTGTTTAGTTTTTCTGCCTTCAACCATGCTGACAATTCCACCATGGCCATTTTGATCAGGTCGGCCGAAGTACCTTGCATGGGCGCATTGATCGCGGCCCGTTCTGCACCTGCCCTGCGTGGGCCGTTTGGGCTTTTGATTTCAGGCAGCCACAGCCGACGCCCGAACACGGTTTGTACAAAGCCGTCTTCCTTGGCTTGGGCGCGCACATTGTCCATAAATTTCGCCACACCGGGATAGCGGGCAAAGTAACGGTCAATATAAAGTTTGGCAGCTTCTCGGGTAATGCCCAGATTGCCAGCCAAGCCAAAGGCGCTCATGCCATAAATAAGACCGAAGTTAATCACCTTCGCTGTGCGCCGATGATCTGATGTGACCTCGTTCAAACCCACGCCAAAAATTTCGGACGCAGTGGCACTGTGAATATCCAACCCTTCATTGAAGGCGTGAATCAATGCTTCATCGCCTGAAATGTGGGCCATGATGCGCAACTCGATTTGCGAATAATCGGCCGAAACTAGCACACAGCCGGGTGCTGCAATAAAGGCCTCTCGCACCCGGCGACCCTCTGCGGTACGTACAGGAATGTTTTGCAAGTTGGGATCATTGCTGGCAAGGCGGCCGGTAACTGCCACGGCTTGCGCATAGTTGGTGTGCACACGCCCTGTGCGCGCATTGACCATGCGGGGCAATTTGTCGGTGTAAGTGCTTTTTAGTTTGGCCAGTGATCGGTGTTCGAGCAACTTCGCGGGCAGGGGGTAATCTTCAGCCAATTTGCTGAGCACTTCTTCATCGGTCGAAGGTGCTCCGCTGGCAGTTTTCTTGACCACGGGCAAACCCAGTTTATCGAACAGCAACTCGCCAATTTGTTTGGGTGAATTCAGGTTAAAACTACCGCCTGCCAATTCAAAGGCTTGCTCTTCAATCAACTTCAGCTTGTCAGCAATTTCAGCGCTTTGAGCTTCAAGCTTGTCGGAATCGATTAATACACCATTGCGCTCCACTTCGAACAGCACCTGCCCGAAAGGCAACTCCACATCGCGGTACAGCTTGGCAAGTTCTGGCACCTTGTCGAGCTCGGCTTTCAAGGTGTGGGCCAGGCGCAAGGTGACTTCCGCGTCTTCGGCAGCGTACTTGGTGGCAGTGTCGATAGGCACTTGGTCAAAGGTAATTTGACTGGCACCCTTGCCTGCCACTTCTTCATACTTGATGGTGTTGTAGTTCAACCAGCGCAGGGCCAAGGCATCCATGCCGTGGGGCTTGTGGGCCTCTAGAATGTAGCTGGCCAGCATGGTGTCTTCAAACAGACCCTTCACCCACACGTCGTGATTGGCCATCACGTGCAAGTCGTACTTGGCGTTCTGGGCAATTTTGGGCGAATCGGAATCCTCAAACCAAGGCTTCAGGAATGCCAGCACCTCGGCCAATGGCAATTGTGGCTCGGCAGTCAAATCTTGGTGCGTCAGTGGAATGTAATAGCCCACACCTGGTTTCACTGAAAATGAAAGACCCACAATGCGCGCATTCATGGGTTCCAGCGAATCAGTTTCAGTGTCAAAGGCCACCGGCGTTTTGCTGGCCGCAGCGGCTTTCAATTCCACCAACAAAGCGTCAAGCTGCACTTGGGTTTGAACGCAAATGGTTTCAATCGAATCCACAGCCTGTGTAGGCGCATCAAACAGGCTCATTGAACTGCCATCGGGCGGACCATCTGCTTTGGGTTTGGCCGTAACCTCGTCCTCAGCCACGCCGCCCAGAGCGCGGAACCAGGTCTTGAATTCGAAACGCTGAAACAGTTGCTTCAACGCTTCTTTGTTTTCAGCATTTGCCTTCAGTTGCTCTTCAATGTGGCGGCGAAGCTCGAACTCGCAATCAGTTTTGATGGTGACCAGGGTTTTGCCTGTGGGCAACCAGTCCAGTGCTTTTTGAAGGTTCTCGCCCACTTTGCCGCCAATTTTGTCGGCATTGGCCACTACGCCATCCAGTGTTTTGTACTCCGCCAGCCACTTGGCCGCGGTTTTGGGGCCCACCTTTTCCACACCAGGCACATTGTCCACGGTGTCGCCCACCAGCGTCAGGTAATCAACAATTTGTTCCGGGTACACGCCGAACTTTTCAAACACGGCGTCCCGAGTCATGACTGCGTTTTTCATGGTGTCCACCAGGCGAACTTTGTCATTCACCAATTGGGCCATGTCTTTGTCGCCCGTGGACACTATCACCTCATCAAAGCCCTGCTCAAGCGCCACTTGAGCCAAGGTACCAATCACATCGTCCGCCTCAATACCAGGCTCCATCACGATGGGCCAACCCATGGCCCTGGTCACTTCATGAATGTGGGGGATCTGAGCGGCAAGGTCCTCAGGCATGCTGGCCCTGTTCGCCTTGTATTCGGGGTAAATGTCGTCACGAAAGGTTTTACCCGGCGCATCGAACACACAGGCGATACAATTGGAGGTGATATCGTCAGTGTTGTAATCTGCACGCAGGCGTCGAAGCATGTTAACCATGCCGTAAATGGCACCCGTGGGCTCGCCTGCGCGGTTTCGCAAATCGGGCATGGCATGAAAGGCACGGTACAGGTAGCTCGACCCATCAACCAGGAGTAATCGCTTCATATGACAACCAAAAATAAGAATATTCCGACATTGCGCCACCTACCCTCCAAAGAACAATCCACCGCAGTGAAGGCCAGAGAATCGTGGCATGTGTTGGGAATTATGGCAGAGTTCATCGAGGCGACTGAGAAGCTGTCAGCAATTCGCCCTTCAGTGTCCATCTTTGGCAGCGCCCGGACCCCAGTGGATCACCCCTACTACGCGCTGACTGAGAACATCGCGCGAGCACTGTCTGACTCAGGTTTTGCGGTAATCAGTGGTGGTGGGCCCGGTATTATGGAAGCTGCCAACAAAGGGGCCTATGCGGGCGAATCGCCCAGCGTGGGTTTGAATATTGAACTGCCGTTCGAGCAAAGCGGTAATGCATACCAGAATATTTCCCTGACTTTTCGCCACTTTTTTGCTCGCAAAGTAGCCTTTGCAAAGTACGCCAGTGCCTATGTCGTAATGCCAGGCGGATTCGGTACGCTTGATGAAATGTTTGAGGCCCTCACGCTGATACAAACCAACAAAGGCAGGCGTATTCCCATTATTTTGGTGGGCTCCAAGTTCTGGGCGGGCCTGATTGATTGGGTAAAAAGCCATTTGTTGGGCGAGGGAATGATCAGCCCTAGCGACATGGACCTGTTTGAAGTGGTTGAAACACCTGAGGAGGTGCTGAAATGCATATTCCACTTCTACGAAAAACGCACCTTCAATCCATCAGACAGTGAAACAGAGAAGCTGTTGGACTTATAAAGCAGGGGCAAACACAGGTAAAATCCGGGGTGCTCACGACCCTACTCAGGACTTTGAATGGCTGTTTTTACGCGCATTACCCAAACAGAACTGCAACAATGGCTGCAAGGCCGGGATTGTGGTGAACTGCTTTCATTTGAAGGCATTGAGTCGGGCATTGAGAACACCAATTACTTTGTAAATACCACCACAGGCCGCTTTGTTCTAACCCTGTTTGAAAAACTGAAGGCAGAGGACTTGCCGTTTTACCTGGGCCTCATGAAACATTTGGCCAAAAAGGGCCTGGCCGTACCCGGTCCGATTCCCAATGGTCAAGGTGAATTGTTCAACGCGCTCAACGGCAAGCCTGCTACATTGGTGAATTGCCTCAGCGGCAAATCTGTCGAGCACCCCAACGCCATTCAATGCCGAGAAATCGGAAAGTTTTGTGCACAAGCGCATCTTGCTGTGGCTGATTTTCCGGGCAATACGCCCAACCCCCGTGGGCTGGCATGGATTGAAAGTGCGATGAATGCTCTCGATTCGCACCTACCAGCCTCTGTTCGTGAACTGTTGCACAGCGAAGTGAACCACCAAAAAGCCGTGGCTGAAAGGCATGCCTATAAAATACTGCCGAAAGGGGCAGTGCACGCGGACTTGTTTCGCGACAATGCCCTGATGCAAGGCGACGAACTTGGCGGCGTGATCGATTTTTATTTTGCTGGCGTCGATACATTTCTGTTCGACCTCGCAGTGACCGCGAACGACTGGTGTATCCAGCTGTCTACCGGAGAATTGAATCCTGAATTGCTTGGCGCCCTGCTTGACGGTTATCAATCTGAACGCCCACTGAGTGTGCATGAGTGCGAACTTTGGCAAGACATGCTGCGCGCCGCGGGGCTTCGCTTCTGGACCTCCAGACTTTACGATTTTTACATGCCACGCGAGGCAGAAGTGCTGAACGTGAAAGACCCCAAACATTTTGAACGCGTATTGCTTGCCCGCAGGCAGGGAATACCGCTTGCCCCTCAACCGAATTAAGGAAGTTAACAATTGGCCAACTACGTACATACTTGCCCACCCAGTGCGGGATGGGATTGGCTGATGCAGGGCTTGCAGCTTTTCCGCAGTAAGCCAGGTGAAATGTTCCTGTTCGGCAACACTTATCTGTTCATTATTCTTTTCATTGGAATCCTGATTCCTTTTATAGGAGCCGCAGCAGTGGCCATTGCATCGCCTGCCTTGGGCTTTGGCATCATGCTGGCTGGCAAAATGGGCCAAAAAGGCTTGCGGGTCAGCCCCAGTGTTTTGTTCAATGCCTTTAATCAAGACAATAGAAAGCACCTGCAATCTCTGTTGATTTTGGGAGCAATTTACACCGCGTGTTTTGCATTGATCCGGCTACTTGCGCACCTTGTTCTTGGGGCGCAACCCACCGTGTCAATTGAAGATCTCCAAAAGGCCGATGCAGCCACCAGTGCGGCGTTTATGGAATACATGGTGCTTTACACGATTTTTATTGGCATCACCAGTATTCCAGTACTGTTGGCTTTCTGGTTCGCACCGGTGTTGGTGGTTTGGCACAATATGAAACCCATGCAGGCCCTGTTTTCTAGCTGGGTCGCGGTGTGGCGAAACAAGGGCAGCTTTCTGATTTACGGCATGGGCTGGCTTATTTTGGGCTTGGGTTTTTCATCGGTGTTTGTCGTTTTGTTCACCATGCTGGGTTTGCCCGCCGCGTTTGTGAGTGCGCTGAACATGATGTGCGTGGCGCTGGTCATGGCAGTGTCGCTATGTACCTTCTACCCAAGCTACAAAGCGGTGTTTGAGCACGATCCAACCGCGTGACCGGTCTGGACTGCAGCCTCTCGGCGCTTGTTAACTGCCCTATCGGCTTGGGTTCCGATCTCTCGCCAGAAAACCTGTTTCTCCCTTGCTGAGCCTCGCGATGCCTGAGAACGACCCTCCTAAACTGCGGGTCGGGTCCGTTCTCTGTCGCCCATGCTGGGCAACACCGGCCCTGCTCGGCACGCAAGGGCAGGTTTTCTTGAAGGCGAGGCGATCGAAA